>Ga0208823_1004037_pt1 | contig 10150 bp, 8 predicted proteins | sample AD_UKC075_MetaG_FD_184440 | JGI IMG/M metagenome (GOLD analysis project Ga0208823, IMG submission 184440) | Active sludge microbial communities of municipal wastewater-treating anaerobic digesters from USA - AD_UKC075_MetaG (SPAdes) (version 2) | ecosystem: Engineered > Bioreactor > Anaerobic >... | reverse complement strand
CAGGAGCAGCAGCCTTCTTCGCAGGAGCAGCAGCCTTCTTCGCAGGAGCAGCAGCCTTCTTCGCAGGAGCAGCAGCCTTCTTCGCCGCCGGTGCAGCGGCCTTCTTCACGGGAGCAGCAGCCTTTTTAGCGGCTGGTTTTTTTGCAGTTGCCATTAGTTTTCTCCTTGATACATTGCAAAGAGCACTTCGCCCCTGTTGGGTGGTGCGAAGCGGTGCATGGTCTTGGACCATTGGCCCAACACCATGAACGCGGAAAACCCACCAGAGCCACGCCGTGTGGCGTGGAAGCTGGTGGGTGTGGTTCTGAAGCCCATGGGGTTCAAGGGGATCTCAATCCCATGAGAGCGCTCCACCCGACTGGTATTCGATCACGCGGGTTTCAAAGAAATTGCGCTCTTTCTTCAGGTCAATCATTTCACTCATCCACGGGAACGGGTTTTCCTCGTTCGGGAAGAGGGTGTCCAGGCCGATCTGCTGTGCGCGCCGGTTGGCGATGTAGCGCAGATAGCCCTTGAACATCGAAGCATTCATGCCCAGCACACCACGCGGCATGGTGTCTTCGGCGTACTGGTATTCCAGTTCGACGGCCTTCATGAAAAGGGCCTTGATCTCGGCCTTGAACTCGGCCGTCCACAGGTGCGGGTTCTCCAGCTTGAGCTGGTTGATCAGGTCGATACCGAAGTTGCAGTGCATCGACTCGTCGCGCAGGATGTACTGGTACTGCTCGGCCGCACCCGTCATCTTGTTCTGCCGGCCCAGCGCCAGGATCTGCGTGAAGCCGACGTAGAAGAACAGGCCTTCCATCAGGCAGGCGAAGACGATCAGCGACTTGAGCAGGGTCTGGTCGGTTTCTGGCGTGCCGGTCTTGAAGTCGGGGTCCATGATCGCTTCGATGAACGGGATCAGGAACTCGTCCTTGTTGCGGATGGATTCGACTTCGTTGTAGGCGTTGAAGATCTCGCTCTCGTCCAGGCCCAGCGACTCCACGATGTACTGGTAGGCATGGGTGTGGATCGCTTCCTCGAAAGCCTGGCGCAGCAGGAACTGCCGGCACTCGGGCGCCGTGATGTGGCGGTAGGTGCCCAGCACGATGTTGTTGGCGGCCAGCGAGTCGGCGGTGACGAAGAAACCGAGGTTGCGTTTGACGATACGGCGCTCGTCCTCGGTCAGGCCATTGGGGTCTTTCCACAGCGCGATGTCGCGCGTCATGTTCACTTCCTGCGGCATCCAGTGGTTGGCGCAGGTGGCGAGGTACTTTTCCCAGGCCCACTTGTACTTGAAAGGCACCAGCTGGTTGACGTCGGTCTGGCCGTTGATGATGCGCTTGTCGGCGGCATTCACGCGCCGGTGCGCTGACGCAGAAGTCGCAGCGACAGGGGTTGCAGTGCGGAGTGGGGCGCTCTGGTGCGCAGGGGTGAACTGCGCGACGGCAGCCAGCTGCGGCGCTGGCTCTGCCTTGCGGTCATGGTGCAAACCGCTGTCCAGAATTTTCGGCAAGGAGGGAGTGACTTCTTCGTCCCAGGTCAACATAGATTTTCCAGTGTGCGAATTATGAAAGCAGCCATGTGAAATGAAAAGAGTTCATGCACATGGCCACTGCAATTTGTTGTTCCCGGGCATCGCAAATGCAATGGTTGCCGTTGTTGGCCCGGGGTCTGTCGTGCCTGGTTTTTATTGGCACGCTTCACACGTGGGGTCGTCGATGGCGCAGAACTTGATATCGGTCGCGGGCAGTGCAGCCGCCTGTGCCTGCGCGGCGGCAGCAGCGGCTTCCAGTGCGCTCGGTGCTGCGGCTGCAGCGGCCTGGCCTTGCGAAGCATCTGCGCCTGACGACACTGCATTGAGCCGGCCCGATTGCACGGTGGATTTCTCGGCGTGTGTCGCGCTCTGCGTGCGCAGGTAGTAGGTGGTCTTGAGGCCACGCAGCCAGGCCAGCTTGTAGGTGTCATCGAGCTTCTTGCCCGAGGCGCCGGCCATGTAGATGTTCAGCGACTGGGCTTGGTCGATCCACTTCTGGCGGCGCGCAGCGGCCTCCACCAGCCAGGTGGTCTCCACCTCGAAGGCGGTGGCGTACAGCGCCTTGATGTCCTGCGGCACACGGTCGATCGGACGCAGCGAGCCGTCGAAATGCTTAAGGTCCATCACCATCACGTCGTCCCACAGGCCCAGGCGCTTCAAGTCGTGCACCAGGGCACCGTTGATCACAGTGAACTCACCCGACAGGTTGGACTTGACCGAGAGGTTGCCGAAGCAGGGCTCGATCGAGGCATCCACACCGATGATGTTGGAGATGGTGGCGGTCGGGGCGATGGCCACGCAGTTGGAATTGCGCATGCCGTCGGCGGCGATCTTCTTGCGCAGGGCGTCCCAGTCGAGGGTGGCGGAGCGATCCACTTCCACATAACCACCACGGGCCTGGGCCAGCATGTCCAGTGTGTCCAGTGGCAGCACACCCTTGTCCCACAGTGAACCACGGTAGCTGCTGTATTGGCCGCGTTCACGGGCCAGTTCGCTGGAGGCCCAGTAGGCGTAGTAGCAGATCGCTTCCATCGACTGGTCGGCGAACTCCACGGCCTCTTGCGACGCATAGGGCGTGCGCAGGGCATACAGCGCGTCCTGGAATCCCATCAGGCCCAGGCCCACGGGGCGGTGGCGCAGGTTGGAGTCGCGCGCTTTCTTGACCGCGTAGTAGTTGATGTCGATCACGTTGTCCAGCATGCGCATGGCTGTGGTGACGGTGCGCTTGAGCTTTTCATGATCGATGCCACCATCTTTCAGGTGCTGCAGCAGGTTGACCGAGCCCAGGTTGCAGACGGCGGTCTCGGTGTCGCTGGTGTTGAGCGTGATCTCGGTGCACAGGTTGCTGGAGTGCACCACGCCTGAATGCTGCTGCGGGCTGCGCACGTTGCAGGCGTCCTTGAACGTGATCCAGGGGTGGCCGGTCTCGAACAGCATGGTGAGCATCTTGCGCCACAGGTCGGTGGCCTGCACCGTGCGGCTGGGCTTGATCTCGCCGCGGGCGGCCTTTTCCTCGTAGGCCACGTAGGCACGCTCGAAGTCGGCACCGAACAGGTCGTGCAGGTCGGGCACGTTGTTGGGGGAGAACAGGGTCCAGGTGCCCTTTTCCATCACGCGGCGCATGAACAGGTCAGGAATCCAGTTCGCGGTGTTCATGTCGTGCGTGCGGCGGCGGTCGTCGCCGGTGTTCTTGCGCAGCTCCAGGAACTCCTCGATGTCGAGGTGCCAGGTTTCCAGGTAGGTGCAGACTGCGCCCTTGCGCTTGCCGCCCTGGTTCACGGCCACGGCCGTGTCGTTGACCACCTTCAGGAAGGGCACGACGCCCTGCGACTCGCCATTGGTGCCCTTGATGTGGCTGCCCAGGGCCCGCACGCGGGTCCAGTCGTTGCCCAGGCCACCAGCGAATTTGGACAGCAAGGCGTTTTCCTTGATCGATTCGTAGATGCCGTCCAGGTGGTCGGGCACGGTGGTCAGGTAGCAGCTGGAGAGCTGCGAGCGCAGGGTGCCGCTGTTGAACAGCGTGGGGGTGCTGGACATGAAATCGAATGAGGACAGCACCTCGTAGAACTCGATGGCACGGGCCTCGCGATCCACTTCATTGAGCGACAGACCCATGGCCACGCGCATGAAAAAAGCCTGGGGCAGCTCGATGCGGGTCTTCTTGATGTGCAGGAAATAGCGGTCATACAGCGTTTGCAGGCCCAGGTAGTCGAACTGTTGGTCGCGTTCGGCCTTCAGGGCTGCGCCCAGGCGCTGCAGGTCAAACTGCTGCAAGCGCTCGTCCAGCAACTCGGCCTCGACCCCACGCTGGATGAATTGCGGGAAATAATCGGCATACACCGGCCCCATCTCGGCTGGTGCCACTTCGCGGCCCAGCACTTCCTTGACGATGGTGTGCAGCAGTAGACGGGCGGTGGCGAAGGTGTAGTCGGGGTCTTTCTCGATCAGCGTGCGTGCGGCCAGGATGGAGGCTTTGTAGACCTCGTCCATGGGCACACCGTCGTACAGGTTGCGCATGGTCTCTGCCAGGATGGGCTCGGGCTTGATGTCGGCACCCAGGCCGCTGCAGGCCGAGGTGATGAGCGACTGCAGCAGGCCCAGGTCCAGCGCCACGCGCTGGCCGCCATCCACCACGTGCAGCACCGGTGCAGGAGGGGCCGCCTGCTCCACCTGGCGGGCGCGTTCCTGGGTGCGGCGTTCGCGGTACAGCACATAGGCGCGGGCGATCTCGTGGTGGCCGCCGCGCATCAGGCCAGTTCGACCTGGTCCTGCACGTCCTCGATGTGAAAGGTGCCACCGCCGGGGCGCGAACGCTGCAGGGCGCGCACCACAGTCTGGGTCAGTCCGTCCACCGTCTCACGCACGCTGGCCGAGGCTGCCCCCTGGGTGCCATGCACGGCCAGGAAGGCCTTCATCATCGCCACGGCGATTTTCTGGGGCTCGAAGGGCACCACAGCGCCATTTCGGCGGATGATCTGGTAGTGCGCCAGCATGCCGGGCGCCGCTGCGGGGCTGGTGCCGGAGATGCTGGGGCCGGCAGGGATGCCGCGGCTGGTGGAGATGGGCGTGGATGGGGCTGATTGCATGGGTTCTCCTTCTGGATGGCGACCCCGGCCAGTGGGGGCCGGGGCAGAAATGCAGGGTTGTCAGGGTGCCGCCGGTGTCAGGGCGGAACTCTATATCTGGTGTGTGGGCTGCATTCTAGACACTACCGGTAGTGTTTTTGTGCAAGCGGGCGCAACTTTTTTTACCAACCATCTTTCACCCACCCCGGGGTGGCTGCGGTACAGGCCAAGTGGGACGTGTGTTTGAAGGGCCAGACGCTGGATTCATGGGCCTTGCAGCCGCAAATACCGCGCAAAAGCCCATTGGGCTTGGTGTGTGCACCTGCGCCCAAGGCCTGTGCGGAGGGCGCAAAAAAATGTGGAAATCTGTCGCGTGTCAGGCGGCTGCGGTAGGAGGAAAGGCCGCATCCGGCCATGGCAATGCGCTGCGCAGGGCCATCCAGTCGAACCCGGGGCCCGGATCGGCCTTGCGCCCGGGGGCAATATGCTCGTGTCCAGCGATGTGGCGGATGGGGTACTGCTGCGCGATGGCGGCCAGCAGGCTCAGCAGGGTTTCGTACTGCGCGTCTTCAAAGCGGTCGCCTTCCAGGCCTTCGAGCTCGATGCCGATGGAGTCGTCGTTGCAGTTGTCGCGGCCCCGGTAGTGGGAGCGGCCCGCGTGCCAGGCGCGTGCATCACAGCCCACGAACTGCCACAGCGCGCCGTCACGGCAGATGTAGAAATGGGCCGACACCTCCAGCCCCCGGATGGTGCCGTAGTAGGGGTGGGCGTCCCAGTCCAGCCGGTTGGTGAACAGCTGTTGCACCGCGTTGCCGCCGTACTGCCCGGGCGGCAGGCTGATCGAATGCAGCACCACCAGGTCCACCACCGCCTGGGGCGGCCGCGGGCCGAAGTTGGGGGACGGCTCGTGCCGGGCAAACCGGTACCAGCCCTGCGCCCACAGCGCATCCGCTGCGGGGCCGTGGGGCGGCTCAGTGGGCTGTGTCGTCGTGGGCGTCGTCATCCTGGGCGCCCTGGGGCGTGGCGATGTGGAGCCGGGCGATGCGGTAGCGGATCTGGCGCAGGCTCAGGCCCAGCTTGGCGGCGGCGGCGGTGCGGTTGAAACCGGTTTCGTGCAGCGCCTGCACCAGGATGTCTCGTTCCAGCTGGTCCAGGTAGCTCTGCAGGTCCGCCGGTGCGGCCGCAGGCGCCATCACCACGGGGGCGGGGGCGGACGGTGGTGCGACTTCCCGGTCCGACAGGTCCGACAGGCCCATGGGGGACGAAGGGGTGAAGTCGGCATGTAACTCGTCCCCGTCGCTGAGTGCCACGGCCCGGTGCAGCAGATTTTCCAGCTCGCGCACATTGCCGCGCAGTGGGTGCTGGGCCAGCTGGCCCAGCAGGGATGCCGACAGGGTGGGTGTAGGCACCCCGGACTCCTGGGCGATCCGTGCCAGCAGTGCAGCGGCCAGCGCGGGCAGGTCACTGCGACGCTCGCGCAGGGGCGGAATGGTGATCTCGATCACGTTCAGCCGGTAGTACAGGTCCTGCCGGAAGCGCCCGGCCTTCACCTCGGCCGACAGGTCCTTGTGGGTGGCGCTGATGATGCGCACATCCACCGTGTCCTCCACCGTGGAGCCCAGCGGCCGCACGATGCGCTCCTGGATGGCCCGCAGCAGCTTGGACTGCATGGGCAGGGGCAGGTCGCCGATCTCGTCCAGAAACAGGGTGCCGCCCCGTGCCGCCTGGAAGTAGCCCAGCCGGTCCGCCAGAGCGCCGGTGTAGGAGCCCTTCTTGGCGCCGAAGAATTCGGCCTCCAGCAGGTTTTCGGGGATGGCGCCGCAGTTCACCGCCACCAGCGGGCCGTCGGTGCGCTGGCTGTTGGCGTGCAGGGCCTGGGCCACCAGTTCCTTGCCGGTGCCGGATTCACCCCGCACCAGCACCGGCGCCATACCCTTGGCCACCTTCACGATACGCTGCTTGACGGCGCACATGGCCTCGGATGGCCCCACCAGCCGCTCCAGTGCGGCTTCACCGCTGGCCTGCCGGCGCCCGCTCGGTGCCGTGTGGCCGTTACGCGCCGGGGTACTGAATGGCGCGGGCGCTTGTATGGCCGAGGGCTGTACGGCAGAAGCCACGATGGTGCGGAATTGCTTCAGGTCCACCGGCTTGGTCAGGTAGTCAAAGGCGCCGGCCTTGAGCGACTCGACCGCGTTTTCGGCCGAGCCATAGGCCGTCATCACGATACAGCGTTCGGGCCGCTGCTGCTGGCGCAAGGTGTGCAGCAACTCCAGGCCCAGGCCATCCGGCAGGCGCATGTCGGTGATCACCGCGTCGAACCGGTGCGCCTGCAGTTGTGCGTGGGCTTCCTCCAGCGTGCCGGCGGCCTCGACTTGGTAGCCCTCGCGCAACAGCGTCAGCTCGTACAGCGTGCGCAGGTCGGGTTCGTCATCGACAACAAGAATGGTGGCGGCGGAAGATGTCATACAAGAGGGGTGTCCAGGGCATTCTCGACACCGGCAACAGGCCGTTGCGACCGGAACGCCACCACAAACGCATTGCCCTGCACCAGGCCGCGCCCGGTGTGGCGTGGCACACGCTGGTAGCTGATGGTGGCGCCATGCCGTTCGCACAGTTCGCGGCAAATATACAGGCCCAGGCCGCTGGAGCGACTCTCGGATGAGAAAAACGGCTCGAACAGGTGCTGCTCCACGGTTTTTTCCAGCGGAGCGCCGTCGCTCCAGATCTGCAAGCCGATCTGGCCCGCAGCAGAAATGCCGGTGGATATCTGCAGCGAATCCGGGTGCTTGTTGATGTAGCGCAGCGCGTTGTCCAGCAGGTTCACCAGCACCCGGCGCAGGTGGTCGGGGTCAAACGCCACCTCGGCCTCGCCGGCTCGCAGGAAGGTGTGTACATACGGTGCCGCACCGGTGGTCTGCGACCAGTCCTGCAGCAGGGCGGACACCGTCTCGTCCAGGCTCAGCAGGTGGTCGGACACATGGTCGATCTGGTGGCGCACGCGGGCGATGTCCAGCACCTCTTCGGTGATCCGGGCCAGCCGCCGGGCGTTCTGCGCCACCATTTGGGTCAGCTGCTTGTGTGCTGGGTCGGTCAGGTCTTCCTCCAGCAACGCATTGGCCTGCGTGATGGCGGCCAGCGGGTTGCGGATCTCGTGGGCCACGGCGGCCGACATGCGGCCCATGGCAGCCAGTTTTTCGGTGCGCAGGCGGGCCTCCATCTCGCGCAGGTCGTGCATGAACATCACGCACAGGCCAGGGGCCTTGTCGGTGCGGTGGTCGGTCAGGCGGGTGGTGACGTGCAGCGTGCGAGGGTTTTGGTCGGCGTGGTTGATGGTGAGGTTGGAGCGGCGGCCGCGGTCGCCCGCAAAGGTGCGCCGGGCCAGCTCGTGCAGCTCTAGCCAGGCCGTGTTGCTGGCCAGCGGAAACGGCGGCGCGGCCACCGGGCTCTCGGCGCCCAGCAGGGCCCGTGCCGACGGGTTGGCGGCCCGCACGGTGCCGTCGCTGTCCACCACCAGCACACCGTCGCCCAGGGTTTCGATCACCAGCTCGTTGACCTGGCCCTGCACGGTGGCGGCCAGCTCGTTGCGCACGGCCAGCTGCTCTTCGCGTGCCAGCCGGGACGCCAGCTGGTGCATCAGGAACGCCAGCAGGAAATACCCCGTGCCTGTCAGTCCCGCCTGCAGGAAGCGGGGTGCGCCGTCACCCGCCAGGGTCTGCGCCAGCCACCAGGCGTCGGCCAGCAGCAGCAAGGTGATGGCGGCCGCCGTGCCCAGGGCTGCCAGCAGCGAGCCCAGCACCGACGCCAGCAGCAGAGGCAGACCAAACAGCGGGGTGTAGTTGAAGCTGCCGGACTGCAGCACCTGCAAGGCCGAGAAGGCCAGCAGGTCCAGTCCGATGGTGGGCAGCCACTGCGCGCCCAGCATGCCATGGGTGGTGTCGGGCCGGACCAGCCAGCGCATCAGCACCGTGGCGGCGAGGTAACCGGTGCACAGGCCTGCGAACAGCGCGCTGCTCTGGCCCATGGTGTAGGCCACGCCCTGCAGCGCCACGATGGCCAGCGCCAGAATGACCCGCGCCGTCATGAAGCCGTACCACAGGCGTGCGTAGGTGGCGCTGTTGGAGCGGTTCCATGCGGTGGGCAGTATCTGGATGGGGCTGGGCATGGAAGTCTGTGCCAGGGGCCGCATCACCGCCCGCTGACTGCGCGGCGGGCGTGTTCTTCACTGCAGAAAATCCCCGCGCTGGTGTGCACCGCGTCGCGGGCGGGCAGGTGCAGGTCACAGACCTGGCAGCGCACCATGTCTTGCAGTTGGGGAGGGGGCGGGCGTCGCGGGGTGTCCTGTTCCTGTTGGATGCGCTGTTTGCGCCAGAGCCAGACGCCAGCCAGCACGGCCAGCAGGATGAGCAGGTATTTCATGGGAAGGCAGGATTTTCAGCTTGGGCGGACCAGAATGACTTCCAGCACGAAGCGCGAGCCCACATAGGCCATCAGCAACAGCAGCGAGCCCATGTAGAGCACCCGCACGGCCGTGCGGCCCCGCCAGCCAAAGCGCGAGCGGCCCAGCAGCAGCGTGGCAAACACCAGCCAGGCCAGCAGCGAGAACACCGTCTTGTGGTCCCACTTCCAGGCGTGGCCGTACAGCGTCTCGCCAAACAGCCAGCCGGCCAGCAGCGTGGCCGTCAGCAGCACGAAGCCGGCGGTGACGAAGCGGAAGGTCAGCCGTTCCATGGTCAGCAGCGGGATGCCGCTGCTGGGCGTCTCGGCCATACGCATCTGGCGCTCGGAGCGCATCATCAGCCAGGCATGCACCACCGCCGCCGCGAACAGGCCATAGGACGCAATGCCCAGCGCCAGGTGCAGCGGCAGCCAGGCCGAGGCGCTTACATGCAGCGGCTTACCTGGAAACAGCAGCGCCAGCAACACTGCACAGGCGCCCAGCAGCGCCAACGCCCAGCGTGCATTCAGCAGCGGATAGACCTGGCTTTCCACCAGGTACACCGTCAGCACCAGCCAGGCCGTGATGGAAATGGCAGGGCCAAAGCCGAAATGCGGCGTGCCGCCCAGCATGCTCCAGGCCAGCGCCGCGCCGTGCAGCAACCAGGCCACCAGCAGGGAGGGGCGGGCCAACCGGGTGTCCTGGCGCGAGCCTGCGACGGCCTGCAGCGCATAGGCGACCGCCGTGGCCAGGCACAGCACCAGACCCACAGGAGACGCACTGGATAAAATCATGGCCACAGTTTAGCGTTTCGCTGGGCTGTCCCTTCTTGCTCCCCCGCCGGGCCTGGCTCCGCGCAGACCCCTGGAAAACCACCCATGGCATCAGCCCTTACCGACAAACTCACCCGCCTCGTCAAGGAAATGCGAGGCCAGGCCCGTATTACCGAGTCCAACGTGCAGGACATGCTGCGCGAGGTGCGCATGGCCCTGCTCGAAGCCGATGTGGCGCTGCCCGTGGTGCGCGACTTCATCGCCCGGGTCAAGGAAAAGGCGCTCGGCGAAGAGGTGCTGGGCTCACTCAAGCCCGGCCAGGCCCTGGTGGGCATCGTCAGCAAGGAGCTGGCCGCCA
>Ga0208823_1004034_pt1 | contig 10152 bp, 8 predicted proteins | sample AD_UKC075_MetaG_FD_184440 | JGI IMG/M metagenome (GOLD analysis project Ga0208823, IMG submission 184440) | Active sludge microbial communities of municipal wastewater-treating anaerobic digesters from USA - AD_UKC075_MetaG (SPAdes) (version 2) | ecosystem: Engineered > Bioreactor > Anaerobic >... | reverse complement strand
GAACTCATCGCGGCCGCCCGCGAGGACGCGTTCGCTGTGCTCGCGGACGACCCCGACCTGGCGGAGCACCCCATCCTGCGCGCTCGGGTGGCAGCGCGTCTGGACGACGAACAAGCCGCCTATCTGGAGCGTGGGTGATGACCCGCATCATCAGTGGGCTCGTCGGTGGACGCCGATTGGCTACTCCCGCAGGGGTGTCGACGCGCCCGACCTCCGACCGGGTCCGCGAGGCCCTCTTCTCGCGCCTGGAACACCAGGAGGTCCTCCAGGGGGCTCGGGTGCTCGACCTGTATGCCGGTTCCGGCGCCCTCGGGTTGGAGGCGTTGAGCAGGGGGGCCGCCCGGGCGACCCTCATCGACTCGGACAAGGGTGCTGCCAGGGTCGCGCGGCTCAATGCCCAGGCGCTGGGCTTCGGCGACGTGGTGACGGTGCGGGCCGAGCCGGTCGAGCGGGCCCTTCTCACCGGCCCTGACCTGGCTGACGGTCGCGCCGATCTGGCCTTCCTCGACCCGCCCTACGACCTGGTTGAGGACCGACTGGTCGACGTCCTCGCCCTGCTGGTGCACCAGCGGTGGCTGGCGCCCGATGCGCTCGTTGTCGTCGAACGATCAGCCCGCTCGCCGCAGCCGTGCTGGCCGAGCGGGCTCAGCGCCGCGGGTGAACGTCGCTACGGCGAGACGAAGGTCTGGTTCGCCGATGCCTCCGGACCCGACGAGTTGGCCTGAGCGGCTGCTAGCCTCCCGAACGTGGCGACGATCTGTGTGTGCCCCGGGTCTTATGACCCCGTGACCAACGGTCACCTCGACGTCATCGAGCGTGCCTCGACCCTCTTCGACGAGGTCGTCGTCGCGGTCCTCTACAACCCCGCCAAGACGGGCACGTTCCCGGTCGAGCGTCGGATCGAGTTGATCCAGCAGGCCCTCGGCTCACGACCTCGGGTGCGGGTCGAGTCGTTCGCGGGTCGGCTGCTCGTCGATGTCTGCCAGGACCTCGGCGCCGGGGCGATCGTCAAGGGGCTGCGCGGCAGCACCGACTTCGCGTTCGAGCTTCCCATGGCGCTGATGAACCGCCACCTCACCGGGGTCGAGACGGTCTTCCTCCCGGGCAACCCGGCATACGAACATGTGTCGTCCTCCCTCATCAAGGAGGTGCACGCGCTCGGCGGCGACATCACCGGGCTGGTCCCCGATGTGGTCCTGGCCGCCCTGCGCGAGGCGTTGCCGCAGCGCGATTAGCGTCGTTCGACGCCGTTCCGGTAACCTAGTTCTTCGGTCTACGTCCGTCCGGGGCGTGGATCGAACCCTCAACCAGTCGGAAGTCATGTCTCGCCTCGATTCTCGCGCGCCCCTCGTGTTCGACACGAGGGAGCTTCGTCGCCAGCCGGGGTCGATGCAGGAGTACACCCGTCGGGTAGAGGTCCCTGAGGAGATGGGCACCGACATCGTCGCCGTGCCGGCCGGCTCACCGGTCGACATCGAGTTGCGGTTGGAGTCGGTCTCCGAAGGGGTCCTCGTGAGCGGTTCGGTCCAAGCCACGGCAACCGGCGCATGCGTGCGGTGCCTGGATCCCGTGAGCCTCCCAGTCGAGGTGAGCTTCCAGGAGCTGTTCGTGTATGCCGATCGGGCGGCGCACCACCATGAGGTGGACGCCGACTCGGACGAAGCCGAGGTGTACGAGTTGGTGGACGACCTGGTCGATCTGCAGCCCGTGCTCCGGGATGCGGTGGTGCCTGCACTGCCGTTCCAACCGGTGTGCCGTGTCGACTGCCCAGGGTTGTGCTCCGAGTGCGGAGTCGCCCTAGCGCTGGACCCGGACCACCATCACGACGTGCTCGACCCGAGATGGGCGGCGCTCGGCACGATGCTGAGCGACGACCCCGAAGAGAACAGGACCTGACGTGGCCGTCCCCAAGCGGAAGACCTCGCGCTCCAACACCCGCTCGCGGCGGGCCAACTGGAAGGCCACTGCGGCCGTCCTGACGACCTGCCCGCGCTGCTCGCAGCCCACCCCGCCGCACCAGGCGTGCCCGTCGTGCGGCACCTACAAGGGTCGGCACGTCGCGGCGGCCGAGCGCTCCGAACACCAGGGCTGATAGCCCACCGTCATGGGACAGACCGGGGGAGGACCGGCACCGTCCCTGACGACCCTGCGCGACTACCTCAATGGGGTCATCGGGACACCTGTCGACGACGAGGTGCTTGAACGAGCCCTCACACACCGTTCTTACGCGTACGAGAACGGTGGGCTGCCCAACAACGAACGCCTGGAGTTCCTCGGCGACGCTGTTCTCGGGTTGGTCATCACCGACACCTTGTATGCCGCGCACCCGGATCTGCCCGAGGGGCAACTGGCCAAGTTGCGGGCGTCCGTCGTCAACATGCGGGCGTTGGCCGATGTCGGCCGCACCATCGACGTCGGTGGCTACGTGCGTTTGGGGCGCGGCGAGGAAACGACCGGAGGACGCGACAAGGCGTCGATCCTTGCCGACACGATGGAAGCCATCATCGGCACGATCTATCTCTCCGGCGGCCTTCGGGCGGCTGCTGAGTTCGTGCACCACCTCTTCGACCCGCTGCTGGCCACGGCGGCCGGGTTGGGCGCGGGTCTGGACTGGAAGACGAGCCTGCAGGAGTTGTGCTCTGCAGGCTCCCTCGGTGCGCCGGACTATCGACTCGTCGAGTCGGGGCCGGACCACGAGAAGAGTTTCGTCGCGGCAGTCCTCGTCGCCCACGAGGTCCTTGGCGAAGGGGCGGGGCGCAGCAAGAAGGAAGCCGAACAGGCCGCCGCAGAGCAGGCCTGGGTCGAGTTGGCCGCCCGCCGTGACCGCGCGGAGGCCGAAGCGCGGTCCGACAGCGAGGACGAGGTGGACGGCGTCGTCGAGGTCGAGGCTTCCGCCGCCGGCGACCTCGCGGACTAGGCCTCATGCCTGAACTGCCCGAGGTTGAGGTGGTTCGCCAGGGCCTGGCGGCGCACGTCGTCGGCCGCACGGTGTCCGACGTCCAGTTGAACGGCGCCCGGGTCGCCCGCCGCCACGCCGCCGGCCCCGACGACCTCGCCGCGCGAGTGCGGCATACCCAGGTCGTCGATGCCCGCCGCCGCGGGAAGTACCTGTGGCTGGTCCTTGCGGGCCCCACCGGTGACCGCAGCGCGCTGCTGCTGCACCTGGGGATGAGCGGACAACTGCTGGTCCAACCGGCCGACGCCCCCGACGAGCGTCACCTGCATGCGCGCTTCGACTTTGCCGACGACGGGCCGCAGTTGCGCTTCGTGGATCAGCGGACCTTCGGCGGGATGGCTTTGGCGGAGCTCGATGCCGACGGGATCCCCGACACGATCGCCCACATCGCGCCCGACCCCTTCGAGCCCGCTTACGACCGGCGGGCCGTCATCGAGCGGCTCAAGGCGCGGCACAGCGCCGTCAAGCGCGGCCTGCTCGACCAAGGCGTCGTCTCGGGCGTTGGCAACATCTATGCCGACGAGGCCCTCTGGCGGGCGCAGGTCCATGGCGGGCGGGCCTCGGACTCGCTGACCCGGCCGGTCCTGGGCCGCGTCCTCGACCACGCCCGCGAGGTCATGGGGGAGGCGCTGGTCCAGGGGGGCACGAGCTTCGACGCGCTCTATGTCAACGTCAACGGAGCGTCGGGCTACTTCGACCGCTCGCTCGCGGCATACGGCCAGGAGGGGCATCCCTGCCCCCGGTGCGGGACGCCGATCCGGCGGGAGGCCTTCATGAACCGCTCGTCCTTCTCATGCCCCCGCTGCCAACCAGCAACACGCGGCCACAAATCGTCTTGATCCTGTGCTGATCCCCAGAGCTGTCTGACCCGGCTGGCACAGTAGCGCCATGGCCATGATCACCGCGTCGGGACGTCACCCGTGCGTGCTGAAGCCCACAGCCAGCGATCGCCCGCAGAAGTGAGTCATGTTCGCCGGCAGGTGCCTCGGAACTGTCAGCACATATGCGTGAGTATCTGATAGATGAACCAGCCCAAACGAGAGACACGATGACTGCGAACCTGACGCCCCTGCACCAGCGGCGCGACGTCGCACTGGCAGTTGCCGACGCCGCGGAACAGCTCGTCAAGTCCCGCGATCGGGTCAAGATCTACGGAGAGGTGTTCACACCGCAGCGAATGGTGAACCAGATGCTCGACCTCGTCAGACCCGAGTTGGAGACCGGCCCAGGGTTCGTCGACAAGACCTTCTTCGAGCCGGCGGCCGGTGACGGCAATTTCCTCATCGCCATCTTGCGTCGCAAGTTGGCGGCCATCGAGCGGCGCTACCAACCGGAGTTCTGGCCCGGCGAGTCTCTGTTTGCACTGGCTTCGATCTACGGTGTCGAGCTCCTTGCGGACAACCACGAGGCTGCCAGGCAAGGGATGCTCGACGAGTTCGTCGGCTTCCACCAGCGTCACGGCACCGCCTGCTCCCAGCGCACCAACCTCTGGAGGGCCGCTCGCTTCCTGGTGGACTCCAACATCCAACGCGGCAACACGCTGACAGGTTTTGACCACGACGGCCGCGAGATCACGTTCTCTTGGTGGAACCGCGTGTTAAGCATCCCCGGCATGGTGCAGCGTGATCCGTTCACCTTTAACTCCCTGCGCATTGCCGATGCCGGTATGTTCAATTTCGCCGTCAACGAGTCATATTCGCCCTGCCGCATCGAACATGTTCATCTGGAAGCGAGAGCCGATGACTAAGCCCAACATCAGCACCTACCGCGAGATCACGCCGCTCATCTACTCCTGGGGCACTCCAGACATCCCCAAGTACGACGGCTGGGAGAAGATCGGCTACACCGAGCAGGCGAGCGCCGACGTGCGCATCGGGCAGCAGGCGTCGCAGCTCGGCATCGCCAAAGTGAAGCACTGGGCACTCAGGGCTCAGTTCATGACTGAGTCCGGAGGTCGGTTCACGGATCACGACTTTCATGCGTACCTGCGCCAGCAGGGGGTGGAGCGCGAGCTGAAGCCGCGCACCGAGTGGCACAAGTTCGAGGGCCTGCCCAAGAAGTCCATTGACTACTTCTATGCCTTCGCGGGGCAGGACTACTCTGACCTCCAGGCCGATGGTCACGAAGACTATGTGCTGCGGCCAGAGCAGCACGCGGCCGTCGAGCAGGCTCTTGCCGCCTTCCACGATGGTCGGAGCGAGATCCTGTGGAACGCCAAGCCGCGGTTCGGCAAGACCCTCACCACGTACGATCTGATGCGGCGCCTCGACGTCCGCAAGGTGCTCATCGTCACCAACCGCCCGGCCATCGCCAACTCCTGGTACGACGACTTCGTCAAGTTCATTGGCCACCAGACCACGTTCAAGTTCGTCTCCGAGTCCCCGTCGTTGGCCGCCCGCAGTCCGATGTCGCGCGAGCAGTGGCGGAAGATGTTGTACGAACACTCGGATGCTGATCCCAGGATCGTCGAGTTCGTGTCGCTGCAGGACCTCAAGGGCTCGCAGTACTTCGGCGGGGTGCACACGAAGCTCAAGCACATCGCCGAGTTCGTGTGGGACTTGCTCGTGATCGACGAGGCCCACGAGGGAGTTGACACTACCAAAACCGACGTCGCCTTCGACCACATCAAGCGCTCCCACACACTGCACCTGTCGGGCACGCCATTCCGCGCCCTGGCCGCGGGCAAGTTCTCCCAAGACCAGATCTTCAACTGGACCTACCAGGACGAGCGCGAGGCACTTGAGTCGTGGGCTGACCCGGGTACCGACAACCCCTACGCCGCCCTGCCGAAGCTCAACATGCTCACCTACCAGGTGTCCCGCATGATCACCGACCAGCTGGCGCTGGGCGTCGCCGTCGACGAAGAGTCCGGCAACATCGACTACACCTTCGACCTAGGCGCGTTCTTCGCCACCAAGGACAACGGCTACTTCGAGCACGAGGCGGAGATCCTCAAGTTCCTCGACTGCCTCACCACCAACGAGAAGTACCCGTTCTCGACGCCCGAGCTGCGCGACGAGATCCGGCACTCGTTCTGGTTGCTCGATCGGGTCGCCTCAGCCAAGGCGCTGGAGCGGCTGCTCAAGCGCCACCCCGTCTTCAAGGACTACACGGTCGTGCTGGCGGCAGGAGACGGCCGCTCGGCCGACGACGACCTCGTCACCACCGGCAAGTCGCTGGAGAAGGTGCGCAGCGCTATCGCCGAGGCCGAGAAGTCGGGCGGCAAGACCATCACGCTCTCGGTGGGGCAGCTGACCACCGGAGTCACAGTGCCCGAGTGGACCGCGGTCATCATGCTGTCCAACGTCACCTCGCCCTCTCTCTACATGCAGGCCGCGTTCCGGGCGCAGAACCCGTGTGGCGTCGAGCGCTCAGGGGCAGTCCTCCAGAAGAAGAACGCCTACATCTTCGACTTTGCCCCCGAGCGCACGCTCACCGTGTACGACGCCTTCGCCAACAACCTCAGCGTCAGCCCCTCGTGGACCACCGCTGACCGCCAGGAGAACATCAAGCGCCTTCTCAACTTCTTCCCGGTCATCGGCGAGGATTCTGAGGGCCGGATGATCGAGCTGGACGCCGCACAGGTGCTGATCTTCCCGCAGGTATTCAAGGCCCGTGAGGTCGTGCGCCGCGGCTTCCTGTCGAACCTGCTGTTCGACAATGTCGCTGGCATCTTCCGCTACTCCGAGCACGTCAAGGAAATCCTGGAGAAACTTCCGACGGCCAGGGGCGGCAAGCTCAAGTCTGGCGAGAGCATCGAGTTTCCCGAGCCAATGCCAGTCACCGACCGCGACGGCAACGTCCACGTCGACGTCGAAACCGTCATCAGCCCTAAGGTGGCTGAACTGGGTGCCCCCGTGTGGGCGATCGAGGAGATCCCAGCCGACCTCGCTGCGCCCGAGGCCACCCAGGACGACGTCATCAACAAGCTCGCCGCCCTGGTGACGGCAAAGACCAAGGACACCCGCGAGAAGCTCAAGGAGGAGTACGGCCTCACGCAAGCGCAGATGGCGCGCGACGAGGCCGCGACCAAGGGCAAACTCGCCAGCCAGGTCACCCGGGCGCTGGCGGAGCGTGACATCGCAGACAAGCATCTCGCCGACGAACAAGAAGCTGCAGCCACCGAGGCTGAGGCCCTGGCTGTACAGGCCAAACGCGAGGAGGCGGACGCCGAGTTCAAGGACAGCATCCTGTCCATCGTCAGCTCGATCACGGAATCTGTTGCCCCCGAGATCGTCACCCGCGAGGAGACGAAGAAGGAGCAGAAGCGGGCCAACGAGTCGATGGACGACGCACGCTCCCATCTGCGCGGCTTCGCCCGCACTATCCCGATGTTTCTGATGGCCTACGGCAAACGGGACATGCGGCTCGCTAACTTCGATGACTACACACCCGATGAAGTGTTCGAGGAGATCACCGGCATCACCGAGGAGGAGTTCCGCACCCTGCGGGACGGCCAGGACGTCACCGAGGACGACGGCAGCGTCACGCAAATCCCGGGTCTGTTCGACGCTGCGGTCTTCGACCGGTCCGTCCAGGAGTTCCTTGATAAGAAGGAGTCCCTGGCAGACTACTTCGACGACTCGCTGACCGAGAACATCTTCGCGTACGTCCCCCAGCAGAAGACGTCCCTGGTCTTCACGCCTCAAGCCGTGGTGAACCTGATGGTGGACGCCCTGGAGGCCGAGAACCCGGGCATCTTCGCGAACCCCAGCGAGACCTTTGCCGACCTGTTCTCCACCGCCGGGCTGTTCCTCATGGAGATCGTGCGACGGCTCGACCGCGGCCTGGCCGACGCCATGCCCGACCCGGTCGAGCGCCTGAGGCACATCCTCACCTCGCAGGTGTTCGAGATGAGCCACAACGAGATCCTGCACGCGATCACGATCGAGGCAGTCTCTGGGGGCGTCGCCGAGCGCAAGCAGTGGATCGAGGAGTCCGGCCACTTCCAGGTCGGCAACCTCGCCAAGATGACCCCAGAAGACCGTGAGCGCATGGTCGACAAGATGCTGGCCGGAGGGCAGTGAGATGAGCAAGAAGTTCGACGTCGTGATCGGTAACCCGCCCTACCAAGACGACCTAATCGGGGACAACGAGACCAAGGCTCCACCCATCTACGACAAGTTCATGGATGCGGCGTACGAGGTGGGCGAGCAAGCCGTGCTCATCACCCCCGCCCGGTTCTTGTCAAACGCGGGCCAGACACCTAAGGCGTGGAACCACAGGATGCTGAACGACCCGCACTTGAAAGTCGCGGTCTTTGAGCCCAAATCGGCGACGATCTTCCCCGGCACCGACATCAAGGGCGGGGTCGTCGTGACCCACCGCGACGCCACCCGAGTGCTTGGCCCTATCGGCGATATGGCCCACCTCTCCGACATGGAGTCGGTCGTGGCCAAAGTCAAGGAGCATGGGCAGGTATCTCTCGCCACTATCATCACCGAGCATCCGTGTAAATGGGCTGATGTCGTCTTCACCGACCACCCGACCCTGCGAGCACGTATCCCAACCAGTAGCGGCACCCGCCTGAAGTCAAACACCTTCACTCGCATGGCTGAGGTCTGCCTACCCATGGACCCCGCGGATGGGCACGAACACATCGGTGTTCTGGGGATTAGCGGCCGGGCACGGGTCACAAGGTGGGTCAGGAGGGATTACCTCATCACCCCGTCGGTCGTAGACAAATGGAAGGTGGTGCTGGCCAAGGCCAATGGGTCGGGGGAGTTCGGTGAGGCACTCTCCGCACCCGAAATCGTTGGCCCGAAGGTGGGACTCACGCAGACGTTCGTCGCTGTCGGTCTCTTCGACGATCAACGGGAGGCGGCCGCCTGTCTCACGTACATCAAGTCCAAGTTCGCGCGCGCACTGCTCAGCACCCTCAAGACGACGCAAGACAACCCCGCTATCAAGTGGACGAACATCCCGCTTCAGGCCTTCACCAGCGCCTCCGATATCGACTGGTCCAAGTCGATCGCCGAGATCGACCAACAACTTTATGCCAAGTACGGCCTAGACGACGAGGAGATCGCCTTCATCGAAGCCAACGTCAAGCCGATGAGCTGACCATGGCTGGAACTCCTGCGCCCTCAGAGGCCGATGGCCAGCATCGCCGAGCAGGTTTCGCAACGGACGTGCTGCACGAGGTTGGGCCCAGGCCGACCTCGCGCAGTACGCGAGCGTCTCGCGTCCCGCCGTCGCTCGAATTGAGCGAGGAAACGACATCTCCAAGGCCACGCTTACCAAGGTGGTGGGTGCGTTGGCCTTGGCGGTGCTGATCGCTCCGGAAGTTAGTCAGCACAGCTGACACGGGCCACGTCCCGAAGAGCGAGCTTACAAGGAGTCTTGCGCTGTCAGCCAAAGCGATGTCGATCCTGCACCGTGGCCCCTTCAACAATGCCAGTCCCCCGCAGACCGTGCGTACAAGCGCGGCCTCCTCGACCAAGGCGTCGTCTCGGGCGTGGGCAATATCTATGCCGACGAGGCCCTCTGGCGGGCGCAGGTCCATGGCGGGCGGGCCTCGGACTCGCTGACCCGGCCGGTCCTGGGCCGCGTCCTCGACCACGCCCGCGAGGTCATGGGGGAGGCGCTGGTCCAGGGGGGCACGAGCTTCGACGCGCTCTATGTCAACGTCAACGGAGCGTCAGGCTACTTCGACCGTTCGCTGGCGGCATACGGCCAGGAAGGGCGGCCCTGCCCGCGGTGCGGGACGCCGATCCGGCGGGAGGCCTTCATGAACCGCTCGTCGTTCTCATGCCCCCGCTGCCAGCCACCAACACGGGCACCGAAGCTCTGACGCGAGCTCGCTGCACCAATCAGCCGTCACATTTGTCAGCTAAGACTCATCATGTTTGTACAGTTGCCCCGATCAGGTTTGGCAGTCCTGCATGGGTTCGCACCGAGGCAGGTGGCTCGGTTCTCGACCATAGGCACGCGCTCGTACACCTACGACGACCGCCTCCACGTGTTGCCCATCGACCGACTGTGGACGCCAGCACTCACCGCCACCGAACAGTGACAAGCCTGTCCAAGCTGCCAGCGGCGCCCCGCGCCGTGAACTAGAGTCGCGCGCGTGACCGCTGCTCAGGCATCCGCGCCCCTTGCCCTGCCCACCGCCGCTTCGGCCCACGACTGGCTCTCCGATCGGGCCGCAACCGGCCTCGCGAAGGCCCGCAGCCTCGTCGCTGACCTCAAGGCGG
>Ga0208823_1004033_pt1 | contig 10153 bp, 10 predicted proteins | sample AD_UKC075_MetaG_FD_184440 | JGI IMG/M metagenome (GOLD analysis project Ga0208823, IMG submission 184440) | Active sludge microbial communities of municipal wastewater-treating anaerobic digesters from USA - AD_UKC075_MetaG (SPAdes) (version 2) | ecosystem: Engineered > Bioreactor > Anaerobic >... | reverse complement strand
ATCGACCAACAGCACGCGGTAACCTTCGCGGGTTAGATATTGAGCGAAGTGCAACGACATGGTCGTTTTGGCCACTCCACCTTTGAGGTTGGAGAACACCACCCGCACACAATGGGCTCCGACGGGCCGACCGGGCCGCTTGCCGATGATGTCACGAATATGATTGACTTCATTGTAGTTGTAAATGCGGCGTTGGGTCGAGCCGGCTTCCACCAGTCGTGGGTCGGGCAAATCGCCGCGGGTTTCCAGATTGCGGATGTGGTTGGCGGTGCAGCCGGCCAATTGCGCCGCGCGCTCGATGCCGAATTCAGGCAGGGTCTTGACCGTGTGCCGCGCGTCCAGCGCATCCAGCAATCGTCGCTGCATCTGACCTCCCCGTTCGGCCGCGTTACGGCACAGGGTGCGAAAATTGAATCGCATCGTTTGCATGGATGGATGCCTCGCAGAAGTGATAATCATGGGTCGTTGGTAATTTTTACGCGTTTATGTGAAATTTTTGCGCATAAACGAAACTGGCACAACTCAATATCATTCGTGCAAGGATTTAATTTTTCGAGCGCTCGGCTTACAGTGCACCCCATGAGAGATCAGCTAAGAGAGGAAAAACCTGATGGGCGGTTGGGGTTGTCCACACGAACTCAACGGGATGTGCCAGCATGTTCAGGGACGCGCCTGCGATCCGGGCATGAAAGGTTGTGTGCTGGCCGGCCGTTTCCGCTTTAGCGACGAGGCCAAGAACCGGCCGCCGCGACCCATACGGCGTGAGGTCGAGCGCCGGACCGATCCGAATCGTCGAGGACGGACTTGATCGGCTGCCGGATACGCGCGCCAATCGATCATGACCTGACGAGGATGCCGAATGCCTTGTTGGAATAGATGGAGCTAAGGCAAGGTCTGGCGGCATCCGCGCACATGCGATAGCATTGAAATTTCCCGTTGCAGGAACAGTCACTCGCCCGATCAAGGTGAAAGCATGCACGAACAACGCTCGACCCCATATCAGCCCGTTCTTTATCTGGTCTATGCCTCGCCGCTCGACGGTGGTTCGGTCATCGAGGATGCGATAGCCGCCGTCGATGAAGACGAAGCGTACGAGAAAGCACGCATCCTCTATCCCCAGGATCGCTTCAACGTGACGGTCTATCTGCAATCCGCCGATGATGACTAGGTTCATGACCGAGTCGAATGCGGTGCAGTGGTCGTACAAGGGGATGCAGCAGTGGGGGATGGTCGTCGTCAGCGGCGTGCTGTTGGCAGGTCTGTTAGGAGGCTGCGCCAGCACGCCGCCGCCCACCCCCCCCAAAGTCGCCGCGTCCCAGCAATCCACCAGCAAGCTCAGCGAAAAAGCCAAGCAGGAACAGCAACAGGCCATCCTCAAGGTTCGCGCACAAACCTTGCGACAGCTCTACAAGCTGAAACCCTCCGCGCAGAGCGAGGTCGAGAACGCCGCCGGTTACGGCGTGTTCGAAATCAATGGCCTGAATGCCGTATTGGCCGAAACGCACGGACTTGGAGTCGTATTCGACAAGCGGGGCAAGCCGACCTACATGCAATTGGCACGGACCGATATCGATCCCAAATCCACGGTCAAACCCTACCGGCAGGTACTGATTTTCCGCGATCCGCGCAAACTGAACAGCTTCATCGCCACCGGGTCGCCGGCCAATACCTCCAGCGATCCCAGCATCAAGGTTTATCGTCTGAACGAGAAAGGCGTATCGACCCAGGCCGATTGGGGCGCGCGCTATTTCCGTAACCCCGACTTGAATTGACCCCGCCCAGCCTGATCCATCTTCGCGCCTGTTCCGAACGGTCTCCCGCCTCGCTCCCGCGCCCATCCTGCACCTGATCCAGGTCGCTGGCCACCTTTCCGGAGGCTTGTTATGCACGACACCATCCCGCTGATGCTGGCTGTCATCCTATTGATCGGCATCGGCGCGCAATGGCTGGCCTGGTGGACGCATCTGCCGGCGATCTTGCCGCTGTTGGCGATAGGCTTGTTGGCAGGACCGATCACCGGCTGGCTGGATCCCGATGCGCTGTTCGGCCAGTTGCTGTTCCCAATGGTGTCGCTGGGTGTGGCGGTCATCCTGTTCGAGGGTGCGCTGACCCTGCGGGTGGCGGAAATTCGCAGTCAGGTCCGGGTCGTGCGCAATCTCGTCACCTTCGGTGCGCTGGTCAACTGGTTGATCATCGCGCTGGCGACCCGCTTCTTCACCGATCTGCCCTGGAGTCTGGCGCTGCTATTCGGCGCGCTGGTCTCGGTGACCGGTCCCACCGTCGTAGTTCCGCTGTTGCGCAGCGTGCGTCCCGAGCGCGAAGTGGCCAATATCCTGCGCTGGGAAGGCATTCTGATCGATCCGCTCGGCGCATTGCTGGCGGTGCTGGTGTTCGAGTTCACGCTTTCCGAGCAGTATCAGCATACCGTTCTGATGTTTGGCGCAACCGTGATCGCCGGTGCTCTGTTCGGTTGGGCCGGGGCCTGGATGTTGACGCTGCTGCTCCGCCGCCAATGGCTGCCCGACTATCTCCATCGAGTCGCCAGCTTGGCGCTGGTCTTGAGCGTGTTCACCCTGTCCAATGCGCTCGCCGCCGAATCGGGCCTGCTGGCGGTGACGGTCATGGGGCTGTGGCTGGCCAATAGCCGCAACCTTGTCATCGACGATATCCTCGATTTCAAGGAAACCCTGGCCTTGCTGCTGATCTCGGTGCTGTTCATCGTATTGGCGGCTCGAATCGATCTGCGCTCGTTCGCCGACCTGGGGTGGGGCACGATCGGGGTTTTGCTGGTCATCCTGTTCGTAGCCCGACCGGCCGCTGTCTGGCTGGCCACGGCGAGTTCCAAGCTGGACTGGCGACGCAAGGCGGCGCTGGCCTGGATCGCTCCACGCGGGATCGTGGCCGCCGCCGTGTCGGCCCTGTTCGCGTTGCAACTGGAGCGGCTGGGTTATACTCAGGCTCCGACACTGGCCGCCCTGACCTTTCTGGTCATCGTGGTTACCGTGACGCTGCAGAGTCTAACCGCCAAGGCCGTGGTCCGTCGGCTGGGTGTGGCTGCGCCGCCGCCGCGAGGTGTCTTGATCGTGGGCGGCAACCCAGTGGCGCGCGCGGTTGCCAAGACCTTGCGTGAGCGCGATGTCCCGGTGATCCTGGCCGATCCGATCTGGGAAAACATCCGTATCGCCCGCATGGCCGGCATTCCGGTCTACCATGGCAACGTGCTGTCCGAGCACGCCGACACTTATCTAGATTTGACCGGTGTCGGGATGCTGCTGGCGATGTCGCGCTGGTCCGAGCGCAATACCTTGGCGGGGTTGTACTACCGGCCGCTGTTCGGCGCTCATCGGGTCTATACTTTGCGCTTGGATGAAGAGCGCGACAGCACCAATCGCGCCCGAATGATCCCGTCCTATCGCATTCCGCGGCTGTTCGGCGAGCAGACGACCTTGGATAGCCTACAGGCCAGGCTGGATCAGGGCGATACTCTTCGGGTGACGCCGTTGACCGCCAATTTCGATTTCACGGCGTTCCGCGACAAATGGGGCGACCGAGCCATTCCCTTGTTCGCGCTCGATCCCAAAGGCGCGTTACGGGTGTTCTCGACCGGGGAGTCGGTGCAGCCTTTGCCTGGCTGGACCTTGATCAGCCTGACGCCGCATACGGATAACGGTCGGGGCGCCAACGGCGGCCAAGCCTGAGCCGCCGAGTCGCTCGCGGCCCGCATCGCCTTGCATGCGATCGGGCTTGCCGCGAGCGGTCGTTCAAAACGCAGCGGTGCTTATTTCCGCTGATCCATCGGCACGTAGTCCTGGATGGTGTTGCCGGTGTAGATCTGCCGCGGCCGGTAGATGCGCGACTTGGGATTGTCGTGGATTTCCTTCCAGTTGGCGATCCAGCCGGGGATACGACCCATGGCGAACATAACCGTGAACATATTCAGCGGAATGCCCATCGCCCGCAGCATGATGCCGCTGTAGAAGTCCACGTTCGGGTAGAGCTTGCGTTCGATGAAGTAGGGGTCGTGAAGGGCGGCGTCTTCCATCTGCAGCGCGATGTCCAACAACGGATCGCTGATGTGCAGGCGCTCCAGCATCTTGTCGGCAGCGTCCTTGAGGATCTTGGAGCGAGGGTCGAAATTCTTGTAGACCCGATGGCCGAAGCCCATCAGCCGCAGCTTGGTGTCCTTCTTCTTCACCCGATCGACGTATTCCGAGACCTTCATGCCGGATTGATGGATGAATTCCAGCATCTCGATCACTGCGACGTTGGCGCCGCCGTGCAGCGGTCCCCACAATGCGCACACCCCGGCCGAACAGCTGGCGAACATGTTGGCTTGGCTGGAGGCGACCATGCGCACCGTGCTGGTCGAGCAGTTCTGCTCGTGATCGGCGTGCAGGATCAGGAATAGGTTGAGCGCGCGGCTGACTTCCGGCGCCGGCCAATATTCGCGATAGGGGATCGAGAACATCATGTGCAGGAAGTTCTCGCAATATTTGTACTCTGGATGCGGATACATCAACGGCTGGCCAATGGACATCTTGTAGCTGGCAGCCGCGATGGTGCGGACTTTGGAGATGATCCGAGCGGCCGCCCTTTCCATGGTGGTCTCGTCTTCGATCTCCATCATCTCCGGTTCGTAGCAGCCCATGGCGTTGATCATCGCCGACAGGATGGCCATCGGGTGGGCGTTGGGCGGGAAACCTTCGAAGTGACTGCGCAGGCTCTCGTGCATCATCTGGTTCATGGTGAGCCGGCGGCTGAAGCGTTCCAGTTCATCTTCGGTGGGCAGGCGACCCCAGATGACCAGCCAGGCCGTTTCCACGAAGGAGCTGTGCTGGGCCAGCTGCTCGATGGGGATGCCGCGATAACGCAAGATGCCCTTGTCGCCATCAATGTAGGTGACGGCGGAGGTGCAGGAGCCGGTATTGCCGTAACCGTCGTCCAGCGTGATGTAGCCGGTGCGGTCGCGGAAGTTGCTGATATCGACTGCCAGTTCGTTTTCAGCTCCCTCTACGGTCGGAAAATCGTAGGATTTTCCATCCAGTTCGATGCGACAGGTGTGGCTCATAGCTTAGGCTCCGTTGGTCTAAGTGCAGTGGGTGATCATTGCGTGGTTCTGGTATGGCAGCGGCGCGGATTCGCCCGGTCGGATGGCGACCGGCGCGGTTGCGCGCTGCCCTGACGGGGTGGCCGTCGTCGTCATGCCGGCCGATTATACCCTGCCGATGGAGCTTGCAAACTATGGGGCTGCCGCATCGGAGCCAGCCCGGCGATGACGCCAGTATTCGATGACGCCGGGCATGAGCGAGAGCACGATGATGGCCAGGATGACCAGGGAAAAGTTCTGCTTGACGACAGGCAGGTTGCCGAAGAAATAGCCGCCATACAGGAATGAGGCGGTCCAGACGATGCCGCCGGCCACGTTGTAAGCCTGGAAGCGGCCGTAGCTCATGCCGCCGGCGCCGGCCACGAAGGGCGCAAAGGTGCGGACCAGCGGCACGAAGCGGGTGATGACGATGGTCTTGCCGCCATGGCGTTCGAAGAAGCGGTGGGTGCGGTGCAGGTAATCCTGTTTCAGAATGCGGGCGTTGGGGGTGAAGGCTTTTTCGCCCAGAAGGCGACCGACGGTGTAATTGACGGTGTTGCCGAGGATGGCGGCGGTCGCCATCAACAGGAACAGCAGGTGGATGTTCATCGAGCCGATGGCGGCCAGCGAGCCGGCGGCGAACAGCAGCGAGTCGCCGGGCAGAAACGGCGTCACCACCAGCCCGGTTTCGCAGAATACGAGCAGAAACAGGATGCCGTAGATCCAGCTGCCGTATTGTCCGGCCAGCTCGGCCAGATGACGATCGAGATGCAGAAACAGCGAGAATAGATCGGAGAGGAAATCCATGTTGGGAATCGACGGTGGTTGGACGGTGGAATCGGCGGGAGGCGGGGCGCTCTATCGGACTTGGCGCGAATCTTGAAACGCATCAGTCGGCGCAATTGCACCACAGCGCCATGTCCAGGGGCTGGACGGGGAGATAGCCACTGCGCTGCAAGGCCGTTTCGATCTCGGGTGGCCAACGCAGCAGTTCCACTTCCCAGGGCTGAAACACCGTGCCGATCTCGTCCACCAGTACCGGCGCGCGTCCCGCCGCCATCCAGCGCAAGCGCAACTGGCATGGTCCGGCGTCGACTTGGGCCAGAATACTGGCGGAAGCGTCGATATCGGTTAGGATCATCGTGGTGCGCCCTGAAGTGATTGTCTAAGCTCCTACTATACACCGAACGCCCGAGGCGCGGAGCCGGGAAGAAGGACGGAACAGCGGGGGCGAGTCCGAATGAGGGCCATCGAAACGGGGGACTAATATCGTGTGGGTCGATCGACAACAATACCCAAGACGCTGGTTAGGCAAGACCGGCTGGCGGCGGTGGCTGGCGGGCGGACTGCTGATCACCGCTGTCGTGGCCGATGCCGCGCCTTCAGCCTGGATGGCGGTCATCAAGCCCGATCCAGTCACGCGTCAATCGCGCTGTTTGCTGGTCAGCGAAACCCAGAACACTTCGGATGGCTACGATACGACGCCCGTCACCCTGGTGTTCAACGGCAGCCGCCTGCTGGCCGTGACCGAATCGGAGATCGACCCATCGTTCGCCGATCTGCAACTGGTGATCGACAAGGAACCGCCGTTTCGCAGCGACAAGCTGGCCGCCAAGAACATGACCTTGCTGTTCGAGCAGGATGTGCCCGATCTGGTGGAAAAATTACGTGCGGGTCGGCAGGCTACGCTTTACGTGCGCTTCTGGCCGACTTGGCCTGCTACCCAGTCCTTTTCGGTCCCATTCAGTCTGGTCGGGTTCAGCAAGGCTTACGACAATCTGAACCGCAACTGTCAGTCTCCGGCTGGCGCTGCCCCGTCGTCCAACTGACCGATCTGCCGCTTACCGAATCCGAGGAGTTCGCCCATGGGTTTGCGCATGAAATTCAATCTGGTGCTGCTGCTGGCTTTCGCGATCGGCCTGGCGTTGGCAGCGTATCTATCCGATCAGATGCTCAAGCAGAATGCGCGCGAGGAAGTCCTGCAGAACGCTCGGATCATGATCGAGAGCGCGCTGGGCGCGCGCGCCTACACCGCTGAACACGTCAAGCCGCTGTTGACCCTGCAGATGAAACGCCAGTTCCTGCCTCAGACGGTGTCGGCCTATGCCGCAACCCAGCAGTTCAAGGCGTTGCGGGCCAAGTTCCCCGAGTACACTTACAAGGAAGCGGTGCTCAACCCGACCAATCCCAACGATCGGGCCAGCGACTGGGAGGCGGACATCATCCGCGAATTCCGCAACAATCCCGATCACAAGGAACTGACCGTGGAGCGCGACACGCCGACCGGACGGATGCTCAATCTGGCGCGGCCGCTGGGTATTTACGACGAGGGCTGTCTAACCTGTCACGGCAAGATCGAGGATGCGCCCAAGACCATGACCGACATTTACGGCGTCAACAACGGCTTCGGTTGGAAATTGGGGGAAATCGTCGGCGCGCAGGTGGTCACGGTGCCGATGTCTCTGCCGCTGGAACGGGCCAGGCAGACTTTCACCACCTTCATGATGCTGTTGGGCGGGGTGTTTCTGCTGTTGCTGGTGCTGCTCAATATCCTGTTGCACTTCGTGGTGATCCGGCCAGTGGTCAAGATGGCCTCGATCGCCACCGATGTCAGCATGGGCAAGCCGGACGTGCCGGAGTACGTGCGCGCCGGCAAGGACGAAATCTCCTCGCTGTCGCAGTCGTTCAACCGCATGCGACTAAGCCTGGAGAACGCCATGAAGATGCTGGGCGAATGACATGAGCGACAGCGGCGATAACAGCGGTGCATGGCCGCCTCGTATCGGTCGCTATCGGGTCGACGGCGTCATCGGTCGCGGCGCCATGGGTATGGTCTATCTGGCCCACGATGAAGGGATCGATCGCCGGGTTGCGCTCAAGACCATCCACCGTCGCTTGCTGGAGGGCACGGACGGAGCCGAATGGCTGGAGCGGTTCCGGCGCGAAGTGCGCGCCGCCGGGCGCTGTCTGCATCCCAACATCGTGACCGTGTTCGAGTACGGTGAGCAGGATGGCGTGCCCTATATCGTCATGGAATACGTGCAGGGCCGCGAATTGCGCGAGTATCTCAAGGAACGCCAGCCGATGCCGTTGACCAACGCCGTGGCGGTCATCGTGCAGGTGCTCCACGCGCTGGGTCACGCCCACGCTAGCGGGGTGATTCATCGAGACGTCAAGCCTGGCAATATCATTCTGCTGGCGGATGGCCAGGTGAAGGTGACCGATTTCGGCATCGCCCGGATGGAGAGTACGGAAGGGATAACCCAGTATGGCATGACGGTCGGCACTCCCAGTTACATGGCCCCGGAGCAGTTCGGCGGACGGGAGGCCGATCGGCGGGCCGATCTCTACGCGGCTGGTGTGGTGCTGTTCGAACTGCTGACGGGGGTCCGGCCCTATACTGGGCGCAGCGCCGGCGATTTGATGTATCAGGTGTTGAACGAGCCGCCACGGCGGGCGACGGTATTGAATCCGAGTTTGCCGGCCGAGTTGGAGACGCTGTTCGACAGGGCTTTGGCCAAGCGACCTGCCGAGCGTTTTCAGGACGCCGCCGAGTTCGTCGCGGCCCTGGAGAATCTGCGTCTGGTGGAGCGGGATACTGCGGCCAATGGTTCGACGGTGATCCGGGTGGCGCCGATCCGGGCCCCGGAGCCGCCGCCGGGCGCTTTGCCGGGTTGGGATCCGGCCATGCTGGCTCAGACTGAACAATGGTTGATCGAACTGCTGGGACCGGTGGCGAAGGTGATGGTGCGTCGCGCCGCACAACAGGTCGGTAGCCCGGCGGAATTGGTGCAGACCTTGACCGCTGCCATTCCCGACGAGTCCGACCGTCTGCTGTTCCAGCGGCGGATGCGGGCAGTGGCGGGCGGCACGGCTACGGGGATGGGGACACACGCCAGCTCGTCACTGATGCAAAGTCAGATGAGCGGATCGCTGGGGCCGTTCGATCAGAATCTGCTGGAAACCGCCCGGAAAGAATTGGCGGTGCACCTCGGCCCCATCGCCAAGGTGTTGGTGCGCCAAGCGGCCACCAAGGCGCAAACTCCGCGAGAGTTGTATCAGCGTCTGGCCGAGCATATTCCAACCGCCGCCGAACGCACCGCGTTCCTCAAGCGGATGCCGGAAGAAGGCGCAGGTTAGGTCCTCGTCGCGTAGAAAAAAGCCTATTCCGTCGAGGATGTCGGCTTTTGATAAAAATGCGGCGTGGCAGCGAGTTGAAAATCCCTCTCCTTATTTCAAGTATAGAAGCAATATGTCTGTAATATTTTAATGCGATAGACATGCATTCAAGCTATTTTGGTGTCGTATTGTTGTTCGTGTAGCAAAGTCCAATAGCCTATTAGTTTATTGATTTTATTATATAATATATTGATTTTATTAATTTTATTTTTTAATGTAGTCATATGTAGCTTTTTTATATCAAATTATTTCAATGTAAAATAATTGATTTGTAATGCAATTTTATTGCATACTCTTCCGGCATGGCTTTGGGGAGTCATTGAGTGTTGGGGGAAATAAAAGCAAGCTCTTTGGTATCGAAGTAAGAGATCAACATCGATCTGTATTAAGAGTTGTTTGGGCAATCAACGAAAGTAATTCTCTAAATTAAGGTACATAGAAATATGTTAGACCGATATTCTGTTGCGATACGCTGGCGTGGGTTTTGTTTTTTTCTTGCGGGCTTAATTATTGTACTGTTCAATATATTGACTTCGCCAACTGCTCAGGCGGAAGGCAGTCGGTCGTTGTATCCAAGTACTTATCCAGATAGTGGTGCCCGTGCCAATCTTGATTTGCAATCTGGTACTACTACTAACCCTAATCGCTATGTTAACAAGGTGCGGCGCAGTACTTTCCTGTATGTTTATGCTCAAGCAGGAGAATACATCTTACTTGGATCGAGTAATATTGGTGCCAATTATGATAATGGTGATGTTTTTATTTATAATCCTAAGAGGCTGTATAAAAATCAATGACTAAATAAATTCCAAATTTAATTCTAAATTTCCTCTTGCTATTTCTGCTACAGAGGCGGTTTTTTTGTAAAGCTGTCGTAACATCAAGCGA
>Ga0208823_1004023_pt1 | contig 10182 bp, 7 predicted proteins | sample AD_UKC075_MetaG_FD_184440 | JGI IMG/M metagenome (GOLD analysis project Ga0208823, IMG submission 184440) | Active sludge microbial communities of municipal wastewater-treating anaerobic digesters from USA - AD_UKC075_MetaG (SPAdes) (version 2) | ecosystem: Engineered > Bioreactor > Anaerobic >... | reverse complement strand
CCCGAGACCGTGGCGATGGTGCGCCGCGTCGTCCCGATGGGGGACCTGACCAGGTTCTTCGGTGAGGCGTTCGAGCGGGTCGCCGGGGCGGTTCCCGAGGCGGGCGGGGCGATCGCCGGGCCGCCCTTCGGCTGGTACCACGGGATGCCGGGTGACACGGTCGACGTGGCCGCCGGCTTCCCGGTGTCCGGGGACGTGCACGTGCCCGACGGTGGGGTCGTCGTGGTCGAGCGTCCCGGTGGCCGGGCGCTCGTGGCGATGCACGTCGGGTCCTACGACGGCCTGGGTGAGACCTGGGGCGAGCTTGAGCGGCGAGCCGAGCACGACTCCGTCGAGGCTCGCGAGGACTTCTGGGAGGAGTACCTCAGCGACCCCAGGGGAGACCCGTCGACGTGGCGCACCCGCCTCGTCATGCTCATCGCCTGAGCTCCCCGGCGCCGACGTGCTCGGTGAGCCACTCGACGAGCGGACGCACGGCCCGCCAGTCGGCGCGCACGTGGTCGACGACCGCGGGGGTCGACAGCCACACCGGCGCTCCGTGCCCGCGCTTGGCCACCAGGCTCTTGAAGCGCATGAGCGCCAGCCTGGGGTGGTCGGCCGCGACGCCCCGGGGCCGCGTGGCCACCCGGTCACCGTCGAGCTCGAAGCCCTGGCCCACGAGCACGTCGGTGAGCCGTTGGAGGTCCTGGCCCGACCGGGGTGCGTCGACCGCTGCGCGCAGTCGAGCCACCTGGTCGGTGCCCGTGGGGTAGAAGCCGCCCCCGGTCATCAGCCCGTCGGCCCCGACCTGCACGTAGAAGCCCATGCCCCGGACGGTCGTCACCAGGGCCCCCTGGTGGTCCTTGTACGGCGACTTGTCCGCGCTGAACCGCACGTCACGGTTCGGCCGGAAGACGTGCGCCGGGCCGAACTCGTCCTCGAGCGCCGCGAGCAGCGCCTCGAGCGGAGCCCACACGGACTCGGTGTAGCGGACCTTGTTCGCGTGCCACCAGGCGCGGCTGTTCTCGACGGCGAGGTCCTCGTAGAAGTCGAGGGCGTCAATGGGGATGCCGTCGACGTCGCCGCGGATGCCGGTCTCGTCAGTCGGTGGGGCCACGTCGCCCACCTTGCCACGTGGCCAGAGCACCGACGGGGTATCAGGATGCCGTCGGGGTGCTCCTCATCGGCATGATGCAGACACCCCGCCCCGCGACCCCGTCCCGCCGTCGTGCCACCCGGTCCCGCCTGCGCCCAGCGCTCGTGCTCGCGACGGCGGGCGCGCTCGTGGCGACGACGGGCGCGGCCGTGCTCGCGGCATCCGACGAGCCGGAGATCCAGAGCGTCGAGCTCCGGCTCGAGGGCGGCCACTACACGGCCAAGGCGCTCTCCCGCGACTCCGACGGCGACGGCTGGACGGACTGGGTCGAGCGGCTCCACGGCACCGACCCCAAGGACCCGGCGAGCCACCCGCTGGCCAGCCACGTCGAGATCGTCGGGACCACGGCCTACGTGCAGTCCCGCGCCCTTCCCGACCACCTCGTCGTCATCGACCTCGCGCTGCCCGAGGGGATGACGAAGACCGCCGACCTCATGGCGCTCGTCGGTGACCTCGTCGGGCTCTCGCCCACGGGCAAGCTGCGTGAACAGCTGACCGCAGGGCTGGCCGAGCTCGGCTCGGGGCGCCTCGAGGAGATCCTCAAGCTGGCCGACGAGGCGCACAGCAGCGTGGCGGACGGCGGCTTCCCCGGGCGAACCAACGGCATGGACGTCTCGCTCATCAGTGCCGGCCCGAGCGACTGGGAGTCGTGGAAGAAGGTCATGGAGGCGGTGACCTTCGTCCAGAACAACGACATCGGGGTGGGGACGACGACGGACGGCGACCCCTACGTCACGGTGCACAACCGGGACGGCTCGCAGACCCACGTATTCGGTAGCGAGGGGGTCACCAGCACGCTCATCAACCAGTACACCCTCGATGACGGGACCACCGTCCAGCACTGGGAGACCATCCAGGGCGGAGTCGTCGTCGGCTTCGGGAAGAAGGTGACGAAGGCCAATGGCAGCCAGGAGTACTGGGAGTACGACAAGGACGGGCACCTGACCGCCCACGGCACGGCGCAGACGCCGCCGAAGTCCCCGGCCCCCGCACCCACCACCACGGCGGGCGGTGCACCAGCACCCAGCTCGCAGCCCAGCTCGCAGCCGACGTCGGAGCCCGAGCCGAGCTCGTCGGCGTCGAGCGACCCGGCCCCCTCGGCGACGAGCAGCGGGGAGTACGTCAACCCCGACGCGGACCCGCTGCTGCTGCCCTCCCGCGGCGAGGTCGAGAAGCGGATCGCCTTCCTCTCCGGGGTGCGGGTGCGCATCGTCCAGGACGGGCCGCAGAGCCCCGAGGCGCCGATCGTCGACGAGCCCGGTGTCGCCGACCCGGCCGACCCGGAGTGCGAGCACCAGATGTGCCCGATGTTCGTCGTCGTGTCCTCACCCGACCTGTCCGACGTCAACGGAGGCGACCCGATCAACCCCGACCACGCGCCCTGGGTTCCGGGGCAGGGGTTCTACGGCTCGTCCGACGGCTCCGGCGAGGGCGGCTCCGGAGAGGGTGCGGCGGGCTGGCCCGACCCTCGGTGACACCACCCACCCGGTGGCTGCCGGCATCACACCGGTGGGTGCCGGGCGGCTGGGTTGCGCCCCCACCTCGCGTCGAGCATTCACGCACCGTTCGCCGATGAGCTGATCCGTTCGGTAGCCACGCCCTCCCGGCGGTGCTACGTTCGCCGACGAATCTCGTGCGGGTCGAGGCGTCGCGTCAGCGGCTGGCCCCCCGCTGGACGCTTGGAGGACGCATGGCCCGCTCGCCCCTTGCCCGGATCGTCGCGAAGGTGGCCGTCGGCGCGCTCGCCGTGGTCACCCCGGTGGTGCTGGCCCCGACGGCGGCCCAGGCCGCGGCCACCGACCTGTTCATCTCCGAGTACATCGAGGGGACGAGCAACAACAAGGCCATCGAGATCTTCAACGGCACCGGCGCCCCGGTTGACCTGGCCACGAATGCCTACGTCCTGCAGGTCTTCTTCAACGGCGGCATCACCCCCGGCCTGTCCATCCCCCTCACCGGGTCGGTCGCCACCGGTGACGTGCACGTCGTGGCCAACGGCCTGGCCAACCCGGCGATCCTGGCCCAGGCCGACCAGACGAACTCGGCTGGCTGGTTCAACGGCGACGACGCCGTCGTCCTGCGCAGGGGCGGCACCGCTGGGGCGATCCTCGACGTCATCGGCCAGATCGGCACCGACCCCGGCAGCGAGTGGGGCACCGGCCTCACCTCGACCGCGGACAACACGCTGCGCCGCAAGGCGGCCATCGAGGCCGGCGACCCCGACGGCTCCAACGCCTTCGACCCGTCGATCCAGTGGGACGGCTTTGCCACCGACACCGTGACCCACCTCGGCGCCCACCCCGGGATTCCCGTCGACCCGGCTCCGTCGGTCACCGGAACACTCCCGGCCAACGGCGGCACGTCCGCCGCCGACGTCAGCCCGTCGGTCACGTTCAGCGAGCCGGTCTCCCTCGCTCCGGGCGCGATCACGCTCAGCTGCACGATCAGCGGCCCGGTGGCGGTCGATGTCAAGGGTGGGCCGACGACGTTCACCGCCGATCCGGCATCCGCGCTCATCGACGGCGACGTGTGCACCCTGACGGTCGTCGCGAGCAGCGTCTCGGACGCCGACACCAACGACCCGCCGGACAACCCCGCCGCTGACTACACGATCTCCTTCACCGTCGCCGACCTGTGCTCGCCGGCGGCCGTGACGAGAATCCCGGCGATCCAGGGCTCCGGCGCGACTGCCGCGATCACCGGTTCGGTGACCACCCGCGGTGTCGTCGTCGGTGACCACGAGGGCCCGTCCCCGGCGCTGCGCGGCCTCTACGTCCAGGACGCCACCGGCGACGGGGACCCGGCCACTTCGGACGGTATCTTCGTCTTCAACGGCAACCTCGACTCGGCCTCGCTCGGCGATGTCGTCGTCGTGTCGGGTACGGCCGAGGAGTACCAGGGCCAGACCCAGATAGGCAACGCCACGGTCGCCCGCTGTGGCACCGGGTCGGTCGACCCGACCCCGGTCACACTGCCGATGGCCAGCGCCACCGACTTCGAGAAGTACGAGGGGATGCTCGTCGAGACCACCCAGCCGCTGTCCGTCACCGAGCACTTCCAGCTCGGCCGCTTCGGCCAGGTCGTCGTCTCCAGCGGTGGCCGCCTCCAGCAGCCGACCAACGTCGTCGCCCCCGGCCCGGACGCGGCGGCTCTGCAGGCGCAGAACAACCTCAACCGCCTCATCATCGACGACGCCTCCCAGGGGCAGAACCCTGACCCGATCGTCTTCGCCCGCGGCGGCAACCCGCTCAGTGCGACCAACACCCTGCGCGGTGGCGACCTGCTCACCGAAGCCGTCGGGGTCATGACCTACACCTGGGGAGGCAACGCGGCGAGCCCCAACGCCTACCGCCTGCGCCCCGTCGGTGCCCTCGACGCCTCGTTCGACGTCGAGGCGGCCAACGAGCGCCCGGCCGCCCCGGGCGAGGTCGGTGGTGAGGTCCGCGTCGCGGCGATGAACCTGCTCAACTACTTCAACACCTTCGACGGACGGCCGGACACCGGTCCCGGCGCGGTCGACAACTGCACCCTCGGCGTGAACGGCAACTCCACCGACTGCCGCGGCGCCGACGACCAGGAGGAGTTCGACCGGCAGTGGCCCAAGACGGTCGCGGCGATCCTCGCCGTCGACGCCGACGTCCTCGGAGTCAACGAGGTCGAGAACGACGGCTACGGCGGCGACAGCTCGCTGGCGCACCTCGTCGGCAAGCTCAACGAGAAGGCCGGCGCGGGCACCTACGCCTACATCGACGCCGACGCCAACATCGGTCAGACCAACGCCCTCGGCACCGACGCCATCAAGGTCGGCATGCTCTACAAGCCGGCGGCCGTCACCCCGATCGGGCAGACCGCGGCGCTCAACACCCCCGAGTTCGTCGGGGGTGGCGACACCGCCCCGCGCAGCCGCCCCTCACTGGCCCAGGCCTTCCAGGTCAACGCCACCGGCGGCTCGTTCGTCGCCGACGTCAACCACCTGAAGTCCAAGGGCTCGGCCTGCACCGTCCCCGACGCCGGTGACGGGCAGGGCAACTGCAACGCCTCGCGCACCGTCTCGGCCAAGGCCCTGGCCACGTGGTTGGACACCGACCCGACGGGCACGGGCGAGAAGGACGTCGTCATCCTCGGCGACCTGAACTCCTACGCCAAGGAGGACCCGGTCAAGGCGCTCGAGGCCGCGGGGTACACCAACCTCGTGAGCAGCTTCCTCGGTGAGGACGCCTACTCCTACGTCTTCGACGGCCAGTGGGGCTACCTCGACCACGCCCTCGGTTCGGCCGACCTGTTCGGCAAGAACCAGGTCGCCGGTGTCGCGGAGTTCCACATCAACGCCGACGAGCCGTCGGTGCTGGACTACAACACCGACTTCAAGACGGCCAACCTCCAGGACGTGCTCTACGCCCCGGACATGTTCCGCGTCTCCGACCACGACCCGATCATCGTCGGCCTCACGCCGAACTCCCCGGCCACCGTCGAGGCAGCCTTCGACGACACGTCGGTGAGCTGTGGTGAGGGCAGCGCCAGCCTCACGGTCGACATCGCTGACCAGGACGACGCCGACACCCACGAGGTGAAGATCGCCTGGGGTGACGGCACCACCGAGACGGTGAACACGGCATCCGACTCGCTCACCCGCACCCACACCTACGCCGCAGCCGGGCGCTACACGGCGACGGTCACCGTCACCGACAGCCACGGCCACGTCACGACGACGACCGCCGACGTCGCCGTCGAGTTCACGACGACCGGCGTGCTCGCCCCGTTCAAGAAGGGCAGCGTCACGGCCAAGCAGGGTTCGACGGTGCCGGTCAAGGTCGAGCTCGCCGACTGTGACGGGTCCGAGCCGACTGACCTCGACCCGACGCTCACCGTGAGCCAGGGCAGCACCGTGGCGCGCACCGCGACCCTCGCCTACGTCGACGGCAAGTGGCAGCACAACCTGTCGACCGCGGGCCTGGCACCGGGTAGCTACACGGTGACGATCACAGTTCCCGACACCGGTCAGACCATCACCGCCACGCTTGTCGTGCGGCGTTGACGGACTCGTCCATGAACACCCCGGCGACCCCTGCGGCAACGACGCCGCAGGGGTCGCCGGGTGCGGGCCTCGCGCGTGCGGTGGTGCGCTGGGCGCTCGTGCTGCTCCTCGTGACGGCGGGGGTGGGTCACTTCGCGTCGGCTGACACCTTTCGCGCCCAGGTACCGCCGTGGATGCCGTGGCCCGAGGCGGTGATCGCCGTCAGTGGGGTGATCGAGCTGGTCCTCGCCGCTGCGCTCGCCGTCGCTCCCGCGCGGCTGCGCCCCACCGTGGGTTGGGTGGTGGCGGCGTTCTTCGTGGCGATCTTCCCGGGCAACATCAGCCAGTACCTCACGGGCACAGCGGCCTTCGGCCTCGACTCGGATGCCGCACGCCTGGTTCGCCTGCTCTTCCAGCCGGTGCTCGTCGTCGCCGCCCTGTGGTGCACGGGTGCGTGGGCGACCTGGCGCTTGCGGCGGGCGCGTACCTAAGGAGACCTATTGGTCGACCTGGGTACGGCCGGTTCGGGCGGTGATGTACCTGTGGTGACCTATTGGTCGATCTGGGTACGGGTCAGACCTGGCGCTCGAAGGTGATCAGGAGCCCTTCGACCCCGCCCGGGCCGACCCGGCCCTTGACGTCGGCCGACGTGATGGTCCGCAGCTGCCAGCCCTGCGCCGCCCACTCGTTGAGCACCTTCTCGACGCGGTCACCGGAGACCTTGCCGCCGATCATCTTCTCGCGGACCTCGACGACCTTGTACTGGTATGCCATGCCCCCACCGTAGCCCGCACGGGATGCCGGGGCGCGGCAGATCGCGCTCTTGACACCCCTTCGTTGGTCAGGTGAGCACACCTGCCGCCCGGAGCACGGCGGACCCGGCCACCCACGTGGAGCCGGCGAGCACGACGACGAACGTCAGGTTCCACAGGATGCCGGGGACGCGCGTGAGGCGAGCGAGCACCGCGGGGTCGCTCGCGGCGGCATCCGGGGCGGTGATGACGGCTCCGAGGTGGCGCCACGCCCCGACGATGAGCACCACCCCGGCGGCGACGAGCACCTGGGCCTGAAGCTGCGGGGAGCCGGCCCACCACAGGGCCCCGCCACCGAGGACGGCGACCGCGACGACGAGGGCGGTCAGCGCCGATCGTGCTCGCAGGGCCGCGGCGACCAGCACCGCGAGGACCACCGTGAGCACCGGGGCCGACCAGCCGCGCACGGCGAGGACGATCGCGGCGGCGCCGATGGCGGCCGGTGCCGGGTAGCCGGCCCAGGTGGTGAGCACGCGCCCGGGGCCGCGCGCCGGGCCGACCGTGACGGCGTGGCCGGACATGTCTGCGCGCAGGACGAACCCGGTGAACCTGCGCCCGGCGAGCAGCCCGACACCGGCGTGCCCGAGTTCGTGCACGAGGGTCACGACGAGCCGCACGATGCGCCAGAGCGGCTCGAACGCCACGGCCACGAGGGCTGCGGCGAGCACGGCGACGACGGGTGCGCCGGACAGCGCCACCCCGCTCTCGGGCAGGGCGCGGGCCCACACCTCGCTGAACCAGTCCATGCTGCGAGACCGTAGCCGCCGACCCTGTGCCTCAACTCGCCTTGAGTGCGGAAGTGGTGGCCCTGGCCACCACTTCCGCACTCAAGACGGGACGTTGGGACGGTCAGCGGGTGCGGCGGGTGCCTTCGCTGAACGAGGCGGCGGAACGGGCCGGGCGGGCCGAACCGGTGCGGGGACCAGCGGATGCCGGGCGCGAACCGCTGCCGGATGCCGGGCGGCCAGCGGATGCCGGGCGCGAACCGCTGCCGGATGCCGGGCGGCCAGCGGATGCCGGACGCGCACCGCCGCGGTGGCCGCCGCCTCCGGTGCTACCGGACCCTCCGGCGCTCGGGCCGCCACGACGCTGACCCTGACCCGAGGCCGGGCGAGAGCCCTGACCCGAGCCGGAGCCGGAGCGGCGCTGGCCCGACCCCTGGCGCGGCGACGCCTGAGCCACGGGAGCAGCGAAGCCACCCTCGAAGGAGCGGTCGCCGGGGGCGAGCTCCTGCAGGAGCGGGTGGGTCGCGTGGACCCGGGTGGTCGTGGCCTTGACCCCGGCCTTGCGGGTGAGGTCGCGCACGTCGCGCACCTGGTCGTCGGTCATCAGCGTGACGACCGTGCCGGAGGCACCGGCGCGGGCGGTGCGGCCCGAGCGGTGCGTGTAGGCCTTGTGCTCGACCGGCGGGTCGGCGTGGATGACGAGGGCGACGTCGTCGACGTGGATGCCGCGCGCCGCGATGTCGGTGGCGACCAGGGTGCGGGCTGCACCCGAGTGGAAGGCCTCCATCGTGCGGGTGCGCGCGTTCTGGCTGAGGTTGCCGTGCAGCTCGACCGCGGGGACGCCCTGGCCGTTGAGCTGGCGGGCCAGCTTCTTGGCGCGGTGCTTGGTGCGGGTGAAGACCACGGTGCGGCCGGGGGCGGCGACGAGGTCGAGCAGCACCTGGCCGTGACCGTCGGGCGTCACGTGCAGCACGTGGTGGGCCATGGTCGACACCGGCGACTGCGCGGAGTCGGCCTCGTGGGTGACCGGGTTCGAGAGGTAACGCTTCGCGATGACGCCGATCCCGGCATCCAACGTGGCGGAGAACAGCATCCGCTGCCCGCGCGCGGGGGTGGCGTCGAGCAGGCGGCGCACGGCGGGCAGGAAGCCGAGGTCGGCCATGTGGTCGGCCTCGTCGATGATCGTGACCTCGACGGCATCCAGGGAGACGTGACCCTGGCCGATGAGGTCCTCGAGGCGGCCGGGGCAGGCGACGACGATGTCGACACCCTTGCGCAGGGCCGTGACCTGGGGGTTCTGGCCGACGCCACCGAAGACGGTGCGCGAGGTCAGGCCGAGGGGGGCTGCGAGCGGGGTGAGGGCGTCCTCGATCTGGGTCGCGAGCTCGCGGGTCGGGGCCAGGATGAGGGCGCGCGGGCGACGCGACTGGCGCTGCGTCGTGCTGCGCGACAGGCGGGTCAGCAGGGGCAGGACGAACGCCATCGTCTTGCCCGAGCCGGTGCGGCCACGGCCGAGGACGTCGCGACCCGCGAGGGAGTCGGGCAGGGTCGCGGCCTGGATGGGGGTGGGGGCGGTGATCTCGCGCTGGGCAAGGATCTCGACGAGGGGGGCGGGCACGCCGAGCACGCCGAAAGTGGTGCTGGACAAGGTCATTCCTTTGAGTTCAGGGCGGTCGCGCAGTGCTGCGGTCGGCATTGACCATCAACGGTGTCAGCGACACGGGATGTTCTGCCGGGCGGGGCTCTGGGCCGCGGCGCCGAGTCGAGGGCTTGCGGCCCCGACGCGAAGGCATCGACATCAAAGAATGCGGCCCGAGGCAGAAGGCGGGCCAGCACGTCCACTCTAGCGGGTGAGCTGTCGAACCTCCGCATCGGCCTCCTGCGCGACTTCTTGCACGTCAGCCACCTGGGTGAGGTGGCTGGAGTGCAATGAGTCGGGGAGAGGTGGGGGTCGGTGCCTACAGTGGGGCATGGCGACCTTGCCGCTCTTCCCCCTCGGAACGGTGCTGCTCCCCGGCGCACGACTGCCCCTGCAGCTGTTCGAGCCGCGCTACCTCGACCTCGCCCGCGCGCTCGCCGAACTGCCCGACGGCGAACGCTGCTTCGGGGTCACCCTCATCCGATCAGGGCGCGAGGTCGGCCCGGATGCCGTCGCTGACCTCTACGAGGTCGGCTGCGAGGCGCGCGTCGACGCGATGGCCCTCGCGGAGAGCCCGATCGGCACGGTGGTCCACCTCGTCGCCACCGGGGTGCGGCGCTACCGGTTGGATTCGCTCGATCCGGATGCCGGCACGTCGTGGACCACGGGTCACGTCACCTTCCTCGGTGAGCCGCTTCCCGGGCAGCCAGGGCACGGCGATGACCCGGTGGTCGCCGACCTGGCGGCGCGAGCGCGAGCCGAGCACGCGGCATACCTGCGTGACCTCGGTGCCGAGGCGGTCGACCTCGAGGCGCCGACCGGGCACCTGGCGTACCGGATCGTGGAGGCCATGGTGC
>Ga0208823_1004017_pt1 | contig 10196 bp, 10 predicted proteins | sample AD_UKC075_MetaG_FD_184440 | JGI IMG/M metagenome (GOLD analysis project Ga0208823, IMG submission 184440) | Active sludge microbial communities of municipal wastewater-treating anaerobic digesters from USA - AD_UKC075_MetaG (SPAdes) (version 2) | ecosystem: Engineered > Bioreactor > Anaerobic >... | reverse complement strand
TACAATACCCTCATTGTCCTTCTTTGTGGCCTCTCCTGCAACTGTAACCCTGAAAACATCGTTATTGGTCTGTTCGGCCATTTCCATGTGCCCGGCTTTTGATGCTTTGTAATCATAAGCGGCAACAAGACTGATTCCCGCATCTTCTTCAGCAAATGTTAGAGTAGAGGACGCAAGGGAATATTTGCCAGTACTCAGGGGACTTGTGCTCTCTACAAATGGTGAGTTATCCTCATTGACCAAGACAAGGGTATCCGCTTCGGGAGCCTTCTTCAACGTTACAGTATAGGGGCTTTCGGAGGGAACGGAAATTTCCTCAATCCTGCGAATTGCAAGATTATCTTCTTCCTTATACTCAGAAGCCGTAAGAGCAGCGTAAAGCATCGGGTTAAAAGAGTTAAGGTTGAATGTTACGTTACTCCCCGTCTTACCTGTGCTAAAAGTCCAAGGCCAGTCAGAGTTACCATCCTCCAAATCCACTGTGTTATTAGTGATAGAAGCAGCAATAGATTGGACAATTCCGTTATAGAGAAATCTCTTGCTGTCTCTGTAGCGGAAAAGTTCCAAGTGTCCTGCTCGTTTATATACCAGTTCCATTAAACCACCACTCTCCTTTTTTAGAAATTGAATTCGTGAAACTAAATCACCCGGTAGAATGAATACCGGGAGCCTACACAAATAAAACCCTGCATTGAAGGAAGTTCACCTAATTGTCCATCAAAATGCAGGATCATTGTGCCTACTTGTTTTTTATGAAGCAGTTCTCTTACCCTTTTCTGCACCCTGTAAGCGTAATAATCTTGTGTGGCAGGAACATGAACATCTACCTGCAGTATCTCGTTGGTGATAATCTCGTTTCTGGTAGCCCGGGAGGGTCTAAAATAAAGGTTTAGCCTTCTATCACTCGTGGCTAAACCTTCGTAAATGCTACGTTTGATTATTCTTTTGTGCTTATCAAGATCGGGTGAATCAAGGGTAAGTCCAAGCCCCTCTAAAATTTGCTTGTCTTTCACAAAGAGAGTTTGAATCGCTGTCAAATCAGCTTCGGGATTGAAACAAGAACATCACCTGCCTTTCATTCATTAGTAGCAATAATATATTTGTGAAACGGGAATGTAGCTATTGCATCTCTAAGTATTTTCTGAATAGTGCCTATACGCATCCAAGCCATAGCAACAGTAAAAGCATGGGAAGGTGGTATGGGGTCGAATTTACCAGTATCAAATCTTCCCTTCTCTGGTGGATTTTCCTCAAGGTTTCTTCCCTCTAATGCACCAGAACTCTTTCTTTGTCTGCCAAAAATATCTGTATAGGTTCCTGCTGGTCGTCCTCTTATTGCTAAATCTTTACGTGCAGGGTTCCAGCCCTTAGCAGTATTGAAAAGGTAATCATCTAATGCGGGGTTGGCAGTGTCCATTTTCGTGCCGGTTCCAAAGGCATCAATAGTCGCCCAAGGACCACCAATAACCTCAGCAACCAGAACGTGTGCTAATGCTTTTAATTCACCTTCTTTTAAGTCTTGTATGCCTTCTGGTGTTTTCAAATGTGAACGCACTTCTTCAAGATAGGTTTCTTGCATCTGCTTTAATGCTTGTTCCAACCTTACCTGTAACGCCTTTTGGCAGGGTTCACGCATGAATTTTACTCCCATCTCAACAACCTCATTAAATCGTTATTTGCCTTTTCTATACACTTCCTCTGCTTCTTCGCCCAGTCCTTACGTGTGTATTTCGGCACGTTAAAAGGGGGAACCTTAATCCTGCTCTGAATGGCAACACAGAGAATTCCCGCCAAGTAATACCTCGCAATTTTGGAAAGTAAAGCGAATTTAGGTTCGCTGTCCACTTTTCCCCTTAGTTTCAGAATGGCAGGAGAGAGCATACTCTTCATGGCTTCAATATTGATAGGGGCATCAATCATCGAATTAGGACACAATTCTTCATCTGCTCCCAACGACTTGCGGATAGCATCATGGTAATTTTCGCCAAGATATTCTTCATACATGGTAAGTGCCTCCTATTGTGGATTATCGGGGTCTTGATAGATAAACCCAAGATTCTTCATTCGTTGCTCATGTTTTTGTTTGATAAATTCTTGTGCTTGTTTGATTTTTTCGGCAGGAAAATGTTTTTGGGAATACAGCATACCTTCGGGATCGTCCCGATAATCCCATATCCCGCCAAGTTTTTCTTCTTCTGTTTCATCGTCAATAATTACTTCTAATGCCAAACCCAAGGGATGCAGAAATGCCCTATTCAGTTCAGCAAGCAAACCCATCTCCCTGAATTCCTTAATGTCCATCCTTTTCACATTGTCACTCACTTTAAAGTGCCTCCTTTATTCTTCTTCCTCACCATTGTCTATTGCTGCCGGTCGGGTATCTGCCCCGGTTTGTATTCTTGCAACACCGCCTAAGCCAATGTCGTCTATTGCATTTACCTTGTAATTCTTCCCGTTATATACAATACGGTCAAGCAACTCTATGTCAGCACTTTTAGGCACTTGAAAGATATACAAAGTTCCTTCAATTAAGCCGGGGTCACGCTGTCTTAACTCAGCAGTTACAATCTCACCAAAGGCATAAACGTTATCTTTTTGTTTCCATTCCTGAACAATAACGCCATTCTCAACCTTTTCTGTTAACTGCCAATGCCCAAGCTCCGCATTAACTATCACGCCAAACCATGCAAGCTCATTAGAAGCAGGGTCATTATTTACGGATTGTGCAATAAAGGTCATATTATTAGCCTGAAACACATCACCGCTAACAAGCCCTGAATCGGACAAAATCAATCCCTGCCAGTGAGCTTCCCTTGCACCGTAAATGCGGATTGCTCTTGTTGCTCTTGCAAGACTGATTTTAGTAGAAATATCTTTGGGTGATCTTAGAATAGTGCAATCCTGCCCTTTTGATAAAAGGTATTTAGTTACATAACCACTCATAAAATCACCCGCTTGTAGTAAAATATTTCATTTTCGGCATCTCGATAAGTTTGGACAGGTAAACATCCCGCTTATCCTGCAATTCTGCCTTCTTCTGATCCCAATCAATGCTTAATTCATAAGTAGCATGGGGGCCGGATTCTTTTGTCGGTAATCTTGCAGGCATAGAATCACAAACAAGGACAGCGCACTCGCAAGCTGTAGCAGATTCAAGATAAGTTTTCTTATCGCCCGTTAAATCAGCATAGCCGGGAACGATCTCGATTATATTTGCTTCGGCAACATCCACAATGTCCGGTTGTTCCAAATCATCATCAGGAACAAAGGCCGAATCTATGCCCAGTAAATTCCTGATTCGGCCTTGCCATCCCTCTTCTGTTAAAATCCTATTTGCCATAAGGGACTACCCCCTTACGCTAAATGAAGAACTTTAGCAGCTTCGTTGAACACTTTAGCGTATCCATTTGTTTCGGATAATGTAAGGATCTCTGTTTGACGTTCAATAAACTTGCCAGCTTCGTAAATATCACTGCCTGCTTCCGTTACCTGCTCAATGGCAAACTGATTGTTAATACCAATAATTTTATTGGCACCAACATCCTTATGCCAGAACAGCCTTACAGCACCAGAGGGCATTTGCGGAGCAGTCAGATTTATGCCAACGCTTGTCCCTTGCGCTAAAATCTTTAATACATCAGCAGCAGAAAGGTTTGGAAGTTCGGCTAAAACAATGTTGATAAATCCTGCCTTATCAGCGATTATAGTGTTGCAGGGAAATTCCTCAAATTCCATCAGGAACCGCAAAAACACCTCAGCGGTAAGTGTGGTAGCACTTTCAACCAGATCGCTCGACTTAATGACAGGGGCAGCATTATTGTTACCGTCACCGTTAACAATAACATTGATGATTTCCTCAACCTTGTCTTTTGCTACCTGCATAGCCATTCTGCGAAGATGTAATGCAAGCATGTCAATCTTCATCCGGCGAAGGACTTCATAACTTGCTTCGATAGCCCTACCGAATTTATAAATCTTGACAACTTGATCCCGCCCGGTAATCTTTACTCTCGGCAGTTCGGCTGCCTCTGTTACTCTTTTCTTCTTCTGCTTAGCGGGTTGATCGTCAACATAGAATGTCCTATAGGTATCAGAATCAATAGTAGTAAATACACCCACCAAATAAGGAAGCATGGTATCTTGCACAATGGCTTCCCTTACGCTTCTTGCAATGTATTCAGGGAATAAAAACCTGCTTTCCTCTGTCCTGTAAAATGCTTCCACTTCGCTTGCGCTAATACCCTTATCATAGATTGACCTAGTAAAAATACCTTCCTGCTTTAAAGCTCTCTGGAAGGCATCAAGTTTTTCTCCTTCAGGGGTCGGGTATTTTTGTTCTAAGAACTGCGAAATAGTCTGTTTTGCAGCTCTCGCCTGGTCATACATAGTACGACTTAAAACAATTTTATCTGCCAATTAAAGATCACTCTCCTTTCTTTTTAATGCCAAGTTAACAAATCAGAACCATAACTTTTTTGTTTTCACTATCAACACTAACCGCCTTAGCTGGGCCAGTAGCGCCAGTAGAAGCCTTAACAGCACCGTTACCATCAACTACCAGATAATCTCCAGCATTGGGAAGGCTGTCGGAAACACCGTCAAATTCAGTATAACCTGCATCCTGGACAGTCACATAGCCGTCAAATTCATACTGGTTAATTTTGCCAAGCAACGGATCACCCTCACTACCAAAACCTACTTCACCATTACCGGTAATTGTTACGGCTTTGCCGATAACAGCGCTCCTACCGTCATTCTCCCATGCCCTTGCTGCCGCTACAGCAGAAACTAAAGCAGCGTTAGCTTTATAGGTAGATGCCCTGTAACCAATGCCCTCAAAATCAAGACCACCTCTTCCTGCCAATTACAATCACTCCTTTCATGTAATTAAAAATACCGCATTATTAGCGGATTTGGTAAATAAGCTACATTTCAAATGCTTCATCGGGATAATCATCTGCAGGCTCATTATCGCCCTGCTTTTCTGCTTCGGGATCAGTTTGCCTTCCGGCAGGTATAGCGGATTCTGCTTCAGCTTTAAAGGTTTCGATAATATTCTTCATTTCCTCAGCACTCATAAGCTCGAAACGGGTTTTCCATGCCCGCTTATTGAACTTATCGCCCTGCGCACGAACACCCCATTTTTCAGCATCTTCCTTGAGTTCGTTAAGGTATTTCATGCCTTCTTGTGCATAAATGAGCAGTTGTTCCGGCTCAATCTCCTGCCCTAAAAGCTCTGTGGCTTCGTCACGGGTTAGATAAACCTCAATGCTTTCAGCTTCCCGGATTTCTTCCTGTGCTTCTTGCTCTAAGTCTTTTTCAAGTTTTTCTTTATCGCTCAAATTATCACCACCTTTCGATAAAGTAACGCCTTTGACGTATCCCTTAACTTCCACTTCGCCACGTTTGGCAAAGGTCAGAAGTTTGCCCTTCGTGGCACTATAGGTATGAAACAGTGTTATCCCTGGTTCCAAGCCTTTAAAATCATCAATAGCAACCATCGGGGTTTCGCTTAATCGCTCTACTTGGGACAAAACACCGGCAGTAGGATAAGCACCGTCAAAGACTATACTATTTTCAAGCAAATTGCCGGGAGGTTTCGCAATCACATAGCAAAGTTCGCCATCGTATTCCCTGCCTTTAAAATGCTCACATTTGCTGTAATCCCTGTAATCATTGCCGCAAATAGAACATTCGTAAGTGCTTGACATCCAGCCGATAGAAGTATCGAACGCTGTCCCGTCTGAAAGGTCAGCTATCAAGGCATCGGTAGAAATACCGTCCTTCTCCTTGCCCCTAACAAGGTAATGGTCTGCGTATAATGCCCATTGTTCCCCTTCGGTATCGCTTCTTTTAATCTGTGCATCAAACGTCCTACCGTAAACAAGGGCAAGTTGCCCGCCGAAGAAGTTTGCCCATGAATGGTCAAGCATTAGGGCAATCCCTGTTTTAGCATCTTCCTTAAATACGTTCAGCAGGGATTTATGAATCTGCATGTAGCGGTTAGGGATAACCATGTCGCCAACAAGTTTGGCGTTAAAAACAAAAACTTGCTCCGGTTCTAAGGGAATCCTTGCAAGCCTGTTAATCATCTCCATTTGTTTGCTTGTAGGAACGCCGTATTGCCTTGCCAACGACTGCCCTTCTATCACATCCTCGTCTGGTGAATGTAAGAAATGATCATGGTTCAAACCATCATCACCCCCTCTCTCTCTTTTTTATTGTCCTCCTGCGATCATATTGTTCTATGCCTTTTCCACAATACAAGCAAGGATTGTCTTTTACCTTAGTTTGGTTTACCGGCTTTCCACAAATAGGACACTTTCTTGTTAGTATTTTCTCTTTCAGAATCCTTGCGTTTGTGTTGATTTGCATTAATACCATCTCCTGCACTAAATGATACCCTGATTTGATCTTCGGGGTAGTCTTGGCTATAAGCCTTTTCTGCTCCAATTATTTCTTGAGCAGCTTGATCGGGGCTACAAAGTTTGAGAAGCATGTTAATAGCCCAGAATTCTTGCTGTTTGAGTTTAATGTCCATCCTTTGAAGCTCGCTTGCATAGTCAATATCGTTATGCGTAAATACAGGTATAGCCTGGATTCCTTTTACTCTTAGCCATAACCTCGCAACTTCTTCTATTAACCGCTTGCTCCCCTGCTGTATCGACTTAATCCCTCGAATGGTGATACTAAATTCTACTGTGCTATAAGTTTCCGTCTTGCCAGTATGTCTGTTAACCAGGGTTCCCAACTGCTTCAAGGCGTTCAGCATTTGGACATCAACTGTTTCTGTTACCGCCCTAACGTCAAGGGAACGGTTAGCATTAGCCCCCTGTGTCATATTAACCTGCACATCGTCAAAGTGCATGTAATCGGCATCGGGTTTCAAATTGCGGAAAGATTCTTCAATTTGTGAAAATATATAGTTATACCATTCAATCTGCTTTTTAGAATTAACTTTATAGTCTGCTGGCATATGCTTGGCAACCGCTTCTCTGTCAATAGAAATATCGTTACGGGGCCATCCTTGCCTGTGCAAAACTGCCTGTAAATCCTGTAATGTCTGCAATTGAAAATCAGTAGGTTGCAAGGCAGGAGCAAGGAGCAGGTTGCCTCTCGGATCATTTATATCAGGGTCGGTAGGAACACTGAAAATATTTGCATTTTCGAGGGATACTCTACCTTTTAATGCTTGACGTTGGTAGGGTATCCATACCTTTTTACCGTCCCGTTCTTCCAGTTCCCATTCGATTGTTCGAGGGTCGATAACATGGACATCGACAATATCTGTCCTATCCTCGCTTACCTCTACTTCAATCATCTGGTTCCCTAACAGGTAAGCGGAAGTATGCAGGATATTGATTAACCCGTCTAACCCTGCATTGGATATTTCGTTTACCCTTGCGGCAAATTCCCGCCATTCTTCTTCTATATCTTTAAGCATCACCTGCCTGTTATTAATATCAAAGAATTCCATTTTGTGCCCTTGGTTTGATAAACGAACAAAGTTCCATAGTGCCATTGACACATCAGGAACCTTTTTTCTGAGAAAATCAATTGCATTAGCTTCATCGGGGATTCTTCTTAATTCCGCAAGAATATCAGCTATACGGGAACGATAAGGCGACAATATTCCATGCGAATTTATCCCTGTTGCGCTTTTCCTTCCCGTAGGGATAGGGTCAGCCCTGCTTCTGCCACGTTGAAATATTTTGTTCCAAAATGCCAATTTATCACCACCTTTTACTTAGCCCATATTCTCTTAAAACTGCTACGTCCCAATACCGGCTTGCCTCCAATAGTTCCCTTAAACTCAAAATACATAGTATTTGTAGTGCCAGAAGGCACAGTATAATCAAGATGATATTTGCCTAATGCAGTACGGTCAGGGGCATATTCTTCAACCTCTTTGTATCGGCTGTTATAAATAACAACCTTCACATCTTCAGGATCAACATATTCCCCGTCAAAATCTTTAAATTCACCTTTAAGCCTGATTGTGTCTCCGATAAGAGGCATTTTACTCCACCTCCAGTTTCACTTCACGTTCCTGAATAGATAAATCTTTCTGTCTTTCCTGTAATGACAAAGCTGTGTTTCTTTGCTGCATAGATAAAGTAACAATTACCTGCTTGTAAGGCGGTTCGTATTTGCCCTTCACCGCCATTTCGCTTATGGCAGGGATAACCGCCTGCCCCTGTCTGCGGGTCTTGGCTTGAACATTTATTTCGCTATCTACCTTAATATCAGCTTTGCCGGTAATTATCTTCCTGCCAGTTACGGATAGCCTGCTAACTGCCTTAACATGCGCCTCTCCGGTTATGTCGTGAATTTCTCCGTAACTCTCTACCGTAATTTCGCTTGCGGCAGTTAAGGCAACCTTGCCTTGTTTAACTGCTTTGCCCTGTGCAGTCAGCTTAGAATTGGCAGTTAATTTAGCTTCGCCGGAGGTTATTTTCTGCCCTGTTAAATCGGTTTCGCTATTCGCCGTAACATTAGCTTCACCTTTTGCTATTTTCCCGCCAGATACTTTTGTTTCAGAGGTAGCCTTAATATGTGCTGTCCCGGCAAAAGGAATAATCGCCTTACCGTCTGCATCAATTAAAGAAAGAGCTTTTATTTCCGCCGTTCCTTGCTTTATCGCTTTTCCTTCGGTTTCAATCTTTGGTTCGCCGTCTAAGCGAATTTCTGCTTTGGCAACTTTTTTACTTGTTGTCCCGAATTTAGTAGTGCTATCAAGCGCAATTTCTGTTTGCGCTATCTTCCCGCCTTCTGCACTTAATTCGCTATCAGCAGTAAAGCTAATTTCTTGCTTAGCTAATTTTCTGCCCTGAACAGATAATTTACTACTTGAGGTTAGGGTAGCCCGCCCTTTAGCAGTTTTGCTACCTTGCGCCTGAAGTCCAGATTCGCCTGTTAGTTCGGCAGTTCCTTTGGCTGTTTTCTTGCCCTCGGCAGTAGTTTTGCTTTCTGCCTGGATATGTGCTGTTCCAGGAGCAGAAATTATCGCATTACCTGAAACACTAATATCGCTTTGGGCGTCTATAGCAATAGTGCCTTTGGCTATTTTCTGCCCTTCTACTGTTGTTCCAGATTCGGCAATAAGAGGAATTGAAGTTTTAGCAACCTTCCTGCCTTGAACAGATATTTTGCTTGTGGCGGTAAGGCTTATTTCCTTCGTTGTTGCCTTTTTGCCTGTAACCTGAATATCTGAATCGGCATTAATTTCAGCCTGCCCTGTTGCTACTTTTTTACCTTCGACACTAATTTCCGAATCAGCAGTTAAATCAATATCGCTTGTAGCTGTTTTCTTGCCCTGAATAGATATATCACTGTCAGAAGTTATGCTAATATCCTTTTTAGCAACCTTCCTGCCAGTAACTTTAATATCGCTTGTGGCGGCAAGGCTTACCTGCCCTTTAGCAATCTTCCTGCCTTCAGAGCTTACCTCTGTTTCGCCTGTCAATACAGCGGGAGGCGATCTTGCCCGTTTTTCGCCTGCCACATCAAATGAGCTTAAAGTCTTAACGTGCGCCTGCCCCTGCTCAATCTGTGTTTCTTCGCCTATGCCTGATACAGTTAAAGCAGCAGTGGCGGTTATATGCACTTGTCCTTTGGCTATCTTTTTACCCTGTGTTGTAAGTTCGGTTACAGCGGTTACAGGTACTTCTGCTTTGGCAATTTTACGCCCTGAAATTACTAACCTTGAAGTTGCTGTAAGATGTGCTTCACCTTCGCCAATTTCAGAAGGTTCAGATTGATATGTTACGCTCTCGACACTACTCCAATCGCTTGATTCATCATCTTCTACCCGCTTAATACGGTAATAATACGTTACACCATCCTCAAACGGGCCTTCATCATCCCAGGTATCAGTTTCCAGATCCCAAATTATTGCTAAATTCTGCCATTCACCTTCTTCGCCAATTTTGCGCTGAATGACATAGCCTGTTAGCTTTTGGGCTTGTGCTGATACGGTTAGCTGTGATGTTGCGGTTATGTCTGCTGTAGCTTTGGCTGTTTTGCGTCCTGTGGCTGTTTGCTGTGATGTGGCTGTGATGTGTGCTTCGCCTTGTGCTTCATCGGGAGGAGGATCTTCGCCCTCAATGCCATCTACCACAAAAACATCTACATACCCCGTAGCACCAGCAATAACTAAATCCTCATGCCCATCGCCATCAATGTCTACAAATTCA
>Ga0208823_1004016_pt1 | contig 10202 bp, 10 predicted proteins | sample AD_UKC075_MetaG_FD_184440 | JGI IMG/M metagenome (GOLD analysis project Ga0208823, IMG submission 184440) | Active sludge microbial communities of municipal wastewater-treating anaerobic digesters from USA - AD_UKC075_MetaG (SPAdes) (version 2) | ecosystem: Engineered > Bioreactor > Anaerobic >... | reverse complement strand
GCAGCTGCTGCACGACGACGGGGGCAGCGACAAGGGTGACGGGGCCATCCGCAGCTCGCTGAGCGAGACGGACGGCTCCAACTGGAGCGAGGCGGAGCTGCGCCAGCGCAGCTTCTACCCGATCAGCTTTCCGCTGACGGTGGGGCCGGGCACCATCGCCGCGTCGATTGCCCTGGGCGCCCACCAGCCCGGGCGGGTGCTGGACTGGGTGATTTCGGGCACGGCCTACGTGTCGGGGGCGCTGGTCACCGCCATGGGGGTGTACCTCACCTACCGCTACGCCCGACGCCTGCTGCGCTTCATGGGCGAGATGGGCACCACGGTGGTGATGCGCCTGTCGGCCTTCATCCTGCTGTGTATCGGCTTCGAGATCATGTGGACGGGGCTGTCCGCACTGATCGAAGAAGTGAAATAGGCCCAGGCAGCAGAAAGCCCGCCTGGAAGCGGGCTTTCTGGCCAGAGTCGGGGGCTTTTTTGAAGCCTCCTGGTCCCCTTATTTCTTGGTGGCCGGCGCTGCAGGCGCTGCCGGGGCTGCCGGGGCAGCAGGTGCGGCGGTGGTTGCTGGTGCGGCTGCCGCAGCGGGCTTGGCCGCGGTGGCATCCTTGTTGCTGAGGCATTCCTTCATGAAGGCCTGGCGCTCCTTGCCATCCTTGCCGGTGGCCTTGAAGTCGGCGCTGCAGGTGCCCATCTTGGTCTGCTGCTTTTCCTGCTTGCTGGCAGACAGGCAGTCCTTCATGAAGGCTTTGCGCTCGTCGCCCTTGAGTTCCTTGGCCTTGGGGTCGGCGTTGCAGGTGGCCATTTTGCTCTGCTGCTTGGTCTTGGCATCGCCATCGGCGGCGTGGCCGACGCCCATTGTGAAGACCAGGGCTGCGGCAGCGGAGAGGGAGAGGAGCTTGTGCATGTTATGTCCTGAAATGAGTAGTCGGAGGGGTTGCTATACAGCGGCCCGGGGCCGGGCCACCACCATAACGCCATGGTGCGCAAATTGGATGACGTCGCAGCCAGCATAGCGGCTGGTGCTGGCGACGGACAGGGACTTTTACACATCTGCGCGGCACGAGTTGCTTTTGCTTTCCGTGTCGCCTGGCGAGGCGGGTATGTAACAGCCGCCTAAAATCGGCGGATGCTTTCAGTTAAACAGGAATTGCTCGCGGCCCTGTCCGCCGGGCTCGAACACATCGCCCCCGGTGCGGGCGACAAGGCGGCTTTCGAATCGCCCAAGGTGGCCGCCCACGGTGATCTGGCCACTACGGTGGCCATGCAGTTGGCCAAACCTTTGAAACAAAACCCGCGCCAGCTGGCGGAAAACCTCCGCGAAGCGCTCCTGAAAACGGAGCAATTCCAGCGCTGGGTGGCGGCGGTGGAGATTGCCGGCCCCGGCTTCCTCAACATCCGCCTGCACCCCGCCGCCAAGCAGCAGGTGGTGCGCGAGGTGCTGGACACGCAAGACCGTTATGGTTTTGCCCCGGCGCGGGGTGAGCAGGTGCTGGTGGAATTCGTCTCGGCCAACCCCACCGGCCCGCTGCACGTCGGCCACGGCCGCCAGGCCGCGCTGGGCGACGCCATCTGCAACCTCTACGCCACCCAAGGCTGGAAGGTGCACCGCGAGTTCTATTACAACGATGCCGGTGTGCAGATCGAGACGCTGACCAAGAGTACGCAGCTGCGCGCCAAGGGCTTCAAGCCCGGCGACGACTGCTGGCCCACCGACCCGGAGAACCCGGCGTCCAAGGCCTTCTACAACGGTGACTACATCCAGGACATTGCCAACGACTTCCTGGCGAAGAAGACCGTCAAGGCCGACGACCGCGCGTTCACTGCCAACGGCGACGTCGAGGACTACGACGCCATCCGCCAGTTCGCCGTGGCCTACCTGCGCAACGAGCAGGACAAGGACCTGCAGGCTTTCCAGCTGCACTTCGACCAGTACTACCTGGAGTCCAGCCTGTACACCAGCGGCCGGGTGGACGCCACGGTGAAGCGGCTCATCGAGGCCGGCAAGACCTATGAGCAAGACGGCGCCCTGTGGCTCAAGTCCACCGACTACGGTGACGACAAGGACCGCGTCATGCGCAAGCAGGACGGCACCTACACCTATTTCGTGCCCGACGTGGCCTACCACATCGCCAAATGGGAGCGCGGCTTCCACAAGGTGGTCAACATCCAGGGCACCGACCACCACGGCACCATCGCGCGTGTACGCGCCGGGCTGCAAGCGGCCGGTGTGGGCATCCCGCAGGGCTACCCTGACTACGTGCTGCACACCATGGTGCGGGTGGTCAAGGGCGGTGAAGAGGTCAAGATCAGCAAACGCGCCGGCAGCTACGTCACCCTGCGCGACGTGATCGAGTGGACCAGCAAGGACGCCGTGCGCTTCTTCCTGCTGAGCCGCAAGCCCGACACCGAATACACCTTCGACATCGACCTGGCCCTGGCCCAGAACAACGACAACCCGGTGTACTACGTGCAGTATGCCCATGCGCGCATCTGTTCGGTGCTGGCCGCCTGGGGCGGCGACAAGGCCACGCTGGCGCAGGCCGACCTGGCCGCGCTGGACGGCCCCCAGGCCCAGGCGCTGATGCTGGCGCTGGCCAAGTACCCCGAGATGCTCACCGCCGCCGCCGCCGACAATGCGCCGCACGATGTCACCTTCTACCTGCGGGATCTGGCCTCGCTGTACCACAGCTACTACGACGCCGAGCGGATCCTGGTGGACGACGAGGCTGTGAAGCGGGCGCGGCTGGCGCTGGTCGCCGCCACCGCCCAGGTGTTGCACAATGGGCTGGCGGTGCTGGGCGTGGGTGCTCCTGTCCGCATGTGAACGACTCGACACAACCATGAAGCAACACTACACATCGCAACGCGGGGGAACCATCCTGGGGTTCATTGTGGGCGCCATGGTGGGCCTGGGCGCGGCGCTGGCGGTGGCCGTGTACGTGACCAAGGTGCCGGTTCCGTTCATGAACAAGGGCACCACGCCCCGGGGTGTGGACCAGGACGCCCAGGAGAGCACCCGTAACAAGGACTGGAATCCGAACACCCCCCTGTTTGGCAAGAACCCTGCGCCTGCGCCCACGCCGGCCACTGCGGCATCGACCCCGGCAACGGCGGTCGCCAAGCCCGCTCCTGCGGCATCGGCGAGCGCTGTGGCGGCCAAACCGGCCGGCGCAGCCAGTGCGGCGGTGGCTGCCAAAATCGAGCGTGTGGAGCCTGCCAAGCCGGCTTCTGCCGACCCACTGGGCGACCTGGCCCGTGCCAAGGCTGCTGGTGTGCCCGCAGGGGCAGACCCCTTCGACTATTTTGTGCAGGCCGGTGCCTTCCGCACCCCCGAAGATGCCGAGGCCCAGCGTGCCAAGCTGGCCATGATGGGCTGGGAAGCCAAGGTGACCGAGCGAGAGCAGTCGGGCCGCACCGTGTACCGGGTGCGGGTGGGCCCGTTTGGCAAGCGCGATGATGCCGAGCAAATCAAGGACAAATTCGACGGTGCCGGCGTGGAGTCGGCTCTGGTGCGCGTGCAGCGCTGACGCACCGCCTCCGCCGGCCGGATGAACTTTTCCGGCGCGGGGCGGTCGTATCCCCCTTCAAGGAGTGTTTGAAATGAAACGTCGCGAGTTTTCCGTCTCTGCCGCTTCGGTGCTGGCAGCATCCACTGTCACCCTGGCCACCGTGCCGGCCCATGCGCAGAACAAGCCGCAGGCGGGCAAGGAATACGCGGTGCTGGATACCCGCGCCCCGGTGGACACACCGGCGGACAAGGTGGAAGTCATCGAGTTCTTCTGGTACAGCTGCCCCCACTGCAATGCCTTCGAGCCGGCGCTGAACAACTGGATCAAGGCACAGCCCAAGGACGTGGTGGTCAAGCGGGTGCCCGTGGCCTTCCAGGACAGTTTCATTCCCCAGCAGAAGCTCTTCTACGCGCTCGAAGCACTGGGTAAGGTGGAGGCACTGCACGACAAGGTGTTCTATGCCATCCATGTGGAAAAACAGGCGCTGAATACCGACGCCAAGATCCTGGAATGGGCCGTCAAGCAAGGGCTGGACAAGGCCAAGTTCCAGGAGGCCTACAACTCCTTCAGCGTCGCCGGCAAGGTCAAGCGCGCCACGCTGCTGCAGGATGCCTACAAGGTGGAAGGGGTGCCGGCGCTGGGTGTTGCAGGCCGCTACTACACCGACGGTTCGCGTTCCGGCAGCATGGGCCGGGCGCTGCAGATCACCGACACCTTGGTGGCCGACGCCCGCAAGGCGCGCTGACCCTGCGGTATCCCCCTGCACAACCTGCCGTACACCACCGGCAGGTTTTTTTTCGCCCGAAATCTTCACCAATTTGCATCGGGAGGGCCGGTTTTCGCTGCGAAGGTGCGGTGCGCCCTTACAATGAAAAATTGAATCTCGCAAGATTCGTGCCTTTATGAAAAAGCCCTTCTCTCTCTTCGCCTTGTTTTTGGTGGCCATGCTGGCTTGCGGTATGGCCAGTGCCGAAAAAGCCGACTCCACCAAACCCATGAACATCGAGGCCGATGCGTTGCGCCACGATGACCTGAAGCAGATCAGCGTGTTCACTGGCAACGTGGTGGTGACCAAGGGAACCATCATCCTGCGGGGTGCCCAGCTGGAGGTGCGCCAGGATGCCCAGGGCTACCAGTTCGGCGTGATGACGGCCGAGCCCGGCAAGCGCGCTTTCTTCCGCCAGAAGCGGGACACCGCCCCTGGCGCACCGGACGAGTTTGTTGAGGGGGAGGGCGAGGTCATCGACTATGACGGTCGTGCCGACATCGTCAAGTTCATCCGCCGCGCCGAACTGCGCCGTTACATCGGTGGCAGCATGGCAGACCAGTTGCATGGCGACCTGATCGTCTACAACAACCTCACCGGCATCTTCACCGTGGATGGCAACCCGTCCACGGCCAGTGCAGCCAATCCCGGCGGGCGGGTGCGCGCCATCCTGTCGCCGCGGAGTGCGGCGTCGGCACCGGCTGCCCCTGCGGCATCTGCCCCGCCGGCCCTGCGCTCCAGCACCACCCTGGGCGGGGAGCGCAAATGAGCACGGACACCCTGGTGGCCGATGCGGGGCGCGTCGGCACGGATGCCGCTGGCAGCCGGCTGGAAGCACGCCACCTGCAAAAGTCCTACGGCAGTCGCAAGGTCGTCAAGGACGTGTCGCTGTCGGTCCAGAAAGGCGAAGTGGTGGGCCTGCTGGGCCCCAACGGCGCGGGCAAGACCACCTCGTTCTACATGATCGTCGGGCTGGTGCGCTCGGACGGCGGCGATATCCTGATCGACGGCCAGTCGGTGGCGCAGATGCCCATCCACCGCCGCTCCCGGCTGGGGCTGTCCTACCTGCCGCAAGAAGCCTCCATCTTCCGCAAGCTGAGCGTGGGCGAAAACGTCCAGGCCGTGCTGGAGCTGCAGCGTGATGCGCAAGGCCGGCCGCTGGGCAAAGACGTGATTGAAGAGCGGCTGGTGGCCCTGCTGCAGGACCTGCGGGTGGAGCAATTGCGTGACTCGCCAGCGCTGGCACTGTCCGGTGGCGAGCGCCGCCGGGTCGAAATCGCCCGTGCGCTGGCCACCCAGCCGCGTTTCATCCTGCTGGATGAGCCCTTCGCCGGTATCGATCCGATTGCCGTGATCGAGATCCAGCGCATCATCGGATTCCTCAAGGCACGCGGCATCGGCGTGCTGATTACCGACCATAACGTACGCGAGACATTGGGCATTTGCGACCACGCATTCATCATCAACGACGGGAATGTCCTGGCGCAGGGAACGCCCGCCGACATCGTCGAGAACGCCGATGTGCGCCGGGTGTACCTCGGCGAACATTTCCGGATGTAGATGAAACAGGGCCTTTCACTTCGCGTTTCGCAGCACCTGGCACTCACGCCCCAGCTGCAGCAATCCATCCGCCTGCTGCAGCTGTCCACGCTGGAGCTGAGCCAGGAAGTCGAGCAGATGCTCGACGACAACCCGTTCCTGGAGCTGTCCATGGACGAGGCGCCCAGGGAGGAGTTCGGCCTGGAACAAGCCGACAGCACCGTGCGCCAGGACGATCGTGACGCCGAAGCCTCGCTGTATTCCGGGGCGGATGCCCCGGCCAGCACCACCGCAACCGACAACACGGGCGACAGCACGGACGCCGCCAGTACCGCCGACGAACCCAGCTGGGACGGTGACGGCACCACCGAGATGGTGCCCGACGACGGTGAGTGGGGCGCCGACGCTGCCCCTCGCAAAAACAACCTGAGCGATGGCGACGAGCATGACGCCACCGAACTCGCCCGCAACCAGGAGTCGCTCACCGCCTTCCTGCACCGCCAGGCGCTGGCCCTGCGGCTGAGCGAGGTGGACCGGGCGGCGCTGCGTTTCCTGATCGAGTCGCTCAACGACGACGGTTACCTCGAAGACAGCCTGCGCGAGTTGGCCGAGAGCCTGGCCGGCGGCGACATCGATGAGGTGGATGAGCTGGAGCACCGCTTCTCCGTCGCCCTGCGCCTGCTGCAGCACCTGGAGCCTGCAGGGGTGGGTGCCCGCTCCCTGGCGGAATGCCTGCAGCTGCAGCTGCAGCACCTGCGCGAGCACGCGCCCGACGCCCACGACCCGCAGTTGCTGGAAACCGCCGCCAGCATCTGCGCCCAGCCCATGGAGCTGCTGGCCCGCCGCGACATCAAACGCCTGGTGCAGATCACCGGAGCTTCCGATGAACAGGTGCGCGCGGCCATGACCCTCATCACCCGGCTGGAGCCCAAGCCAGGGCGCAGGTTCGTCGATGTGGAGCGTAACGTCATCGTGCCCGACGTGATCGTGCAGAAGATCGGCAGCGGTGCCAACGTGCGTTTCCGGGTGCAGCTCAACAGCGACGTGATGCCGCGCCTGCGGGTGCACGACATCTATGCCAGCGCGCTCAAGTCCCACAAGGGGGAAGGCAGCGCCGCGCTGCAGCAGCGGCTGCAGGAGGCGCGCTGGTTCATCAAGAACATCCAGCAGCGCTTCGACACCATCCTGCGGGTGTCCAACGCCATCGTCGAGCGGCAGAAGAATTTCTTCGTGCACGGCGAACTGGCCATGCGCCCGCTGGTGCTGCGTGAAATCGCCGATGAGCTGGGCCTGCACGAGTCCACCATCTCGCGTGTGACCACCGCCAAGTACATGTCCACGCCCTACGGCACCTTCGAACTGAAGTACTTCTTCGGCTCGGCCCTGGGCACCGAAACCGGCGGCAACGCGTCCAGCACGGCCGTGCGGGCGCTGATCAAGCAGTTCGTGGCGTCCGAAAGTCCGAAAAAGCCGCTGTCGGACAACCAGATCTCCGAGATGCTGAAAGAGCAGGGCATCGAATGCGCCCGCCGCACCGTAGCCAAGTACCGCGAGGCGCTGCGCATCGCTCCGGCCAACCTGCGCAAGGCACTTTAACCCGGCCAACCTGGCTTGGCGAAATGCGCCGCCAGGAAGTCGATCAGCAGGCGCAGCTTGGGCGCCACATGCTTGCGGCTGCCATATACGGCGTAGATGCCCATCTCCAGCGCACGGTAGCCGGGGCACAGCTCCACCAGCGTGCCCTGGGCCAGGTCCTGCCCCACCAGGAAGCTGGGCTGCAGGATGATGCCCTGGTGCGCCAGGGCGCCGGCGCGGCAGGTGTCGCCGTTGTTGGTGCGCAGGCAAGGCTGGGTCTTGGCCAGCACCGGGCCTTCGGGGCCGTCGAAGGCCCACTCGTCGCGGCCCGACCAGTAGGTGTAGGCCAGCACCTGGTGCTGCGCCAGCTCTGACGGTTGCACGGGTGTGCCGTGGCGCTGCAGGTAGGCAGGTGAGGCGCACAGCACCATGCGCGTGCTGGCCAGCCGGCGTGCGATCAGGCTGGAGCTGTGCAGCCGGGTGATGCGGATCGCCAGGTCGAAACCTTCCTCCACGATGTCGGCCACCCGGTCGCTCAGGGTCACGTCGAAGCTCACCCGGGGGTGCAGCGCCTGGAACGCGGGCCAGACACCGGCCAGGTGCTGGATACCGAAGCTCACCGGCGCGTTCACCCGCAGCAGGCCGATGGCTTCGCCCCCATGGGCGCTGACTTCCGTTTCGGCAGCCTCCAGGCCGGCCAGCAGTTCCCTGCAGCGCTGGGTGAACACCTCGCCTTCTTCAGTCAGCGACAGCCTGCGCGTGGTGCGCTGCAGCAGCCGCACGCCCAGCCGCGCCTCCAGCTCGGTCACATGGCGCGAGACGGCAGCCTTGGACAGGTCCAGGGCTTCAGCCGCCGCCACGAAACTGCCGGTGTCCACCACCTGCACCAGGGTGCGCATGGCCTGAAATCGGTCCATTGTTTTGTTTTGCGAGATAGTTAGTCTTTTGCAATCATATTTATCTTTGTATTCATATTCAATAAAGTCCATGCCATCCCGTCACACCGTGTGGCGGCTGTCATTGGAGCAATTGGTATGACCCGCCTTCCCACCCTGTTCGTCTCGCATGGCGCGCCCACTTTTGCGCTGGAGCCCGGCCGCCTGGGGCCCCAGCTGACCGCGCTGGGCCAGGCGCTGCCGCGCCCGGCCGCCGTGCTGGTGGTGTCGCCCCACTGGATCACCTCCCAGGTGCGGGTGGCCACTTCGGCCGCACCCGAAACCATCCATGATTTCGGCGGTTTCCCCCGCCCGCTGTATGAGATCCAGTACCCCGCGCCCGGCGCCCCCGCGCTGGCCGAACGCACTGCGCAGCTGCTGCAGGACGCGGGCTGGGCCACCCAGGCCGAGACGCAGCGCGGCCTGGACCACGGCGCCTGGGTGCCGCTGCGCTTCGTGTACCCGCAGGCCGACGTGCCCATGTTCCAGGTCTCCATGCCCAGCCGGCTGGATGAGCGCTCGGCCTATGCACTGGGCCAGGCACTGGCACCGCTACGCGACGAAGGGGTGCTGGTGGTGGGCTCAGGCAGCCTGACGCACAACCTGTACGAGTTCCGTGGCGCCCACGGGGCCGATGCGCCCTACGCCCGCGCGTTCTCCGACTGGGTGCGCGACACCCTGCAGCGCCAGGACCACGCCAGCCTGCTGCAGACCATGGCGCTGGCGCCCCACGCCCAGCGGGCGCACCCCTCGCTCGACCATCTGCTGCCGCTGATGGTGGCGGCAGGCGCCGCTGGTGCCGAGGCCCCGGTACAGTGGCTGGACGGCGGCATCACCCATGGGGTGCTGTCGATGGATTCCTTTGTTTTTGACTCAATCCAGTGAGGTGCACCATGCGACCCGACGATTTCATCATCCAGCAGCCCGAAGGCCCCGCCCAGCAGCTGGTGCTGCTGTTCCACGGCGTGGGCAGCAGTGCGCAGAACATGCTGCCCGTGGGCCAGCACCTGGCGGCGGCCTACCCGAATGCCGCCGTCATCAGCGTGCAGGCCCCATTCGCATCGGACTTTGGTCAGGGCTGGCAGTGGTTTTCGGTGGCGGGTGTCACCGAGGACAACCGCCCCGCGCGCGTGCTCGAAGCCATGCCCTTGTTTGTGAAAGCGGTGCAGGACTGGCAGCAGCACACCGGCGTCACGGCCCATGCCACGGTGCTGGTGGGTTTCTCACAGGGCGCCATCATGGCCCTGGAGTCCACCCAGCGCGAGGCCGAGGGCGAGCCGCTGCTGGCGGGCCGCGTGGTGGCCCTGTCCGGCCGCTTCGCGCAGGACCCGCGCCTCGCTCCTGCCGCCACCGTGCTGCATTTCATCCACGGCAAACACGACCCGGTGATGCACTACGGTCACACCGTGCGTGCCGCCGAGCAACTGATCCAGCAGGGCGCCGACGTCACCGCCGACATCATTCCCTTTCTGGCGCACGAGGTCACGCCCGAGGTGCTGGAGCTGGTGGTGGAGCGGCTGCAGGGCTATGTGCCGCAGCGGCATTGGCGCGCGGCGCTGCAAGGCGCTGACGAGTTGCCCGGGTAAGCGGCTCGAAGCTGCCTGCCACGCCCTCCTTATTCCAATGGCCGCGGAGCAGGCCATACCAGTGCGCCCGTGGAACGGGCTTCGTCCGGCCACTGGGTGCGCCCCCTCCCGCCGAAGGCGAGAGAGGGGGGAGCCGCGCAGCGGCATGGGGGTGTTTACCCACAGCCGCGCTATGCTTCGTCTGACATGAATCAACTCCACCTCTTCCTGCCCTGCGCCGCCGGGGTCGAAAACTACCTGGCCGAAGAAGTCCACGGTCTCACCGGCCTGATGGGCATGGACCTGCAGACCCTGC
>Ga0208823_1004015_pt1 | contig 10204 bp, 10 predicted proteins | sample AD_UKC075_MetaG_FD_184440 | JGI IMG/M metagenome (GOLD analysis project Ga0208823, IMG submission 184440) | Active sludge microbial communities of municipal wastewater-treating anaerobic digesters from USA - AD_UKC075_MetaG (SPAdes) (version 2) | ecosystem: Engineered > Bioreactor > Anaerobic >... | reverse complement strand
GCTGCCACCCGTAGAACTTTCCGATCGCGGCGAGTTCCCGGGAAAACTTTGACACGGTGACCCGCCGGGGATTACGCCCATCCCGCCGACGCCAATGCTCGAAGTCCTCCAAGTCCGATTCCGACGCCGAACGCCAATCCAGGCCCTGCCCGGAAAGGAAGGACAAGTAGAGGCGCAGATCCAGCGCATAGGAGTCTTGGGAGTCCGGCGCCAAACCCCGAAACGATCGCGAACGGAAGAACTCCAGTACATCGACGTCGGGCACGCCACCTGGACCAAGAAGAAACGGCTGCCCCCGCCGGATGCTCAGCGCTTCCTCTCGGGCGTCCAAGTCGCGGAACTCACCAAGGAGTCCCGCCGGCGGCTCTTTGCTGGACCGGCTACGCGGCGTCGCGTAACACAGCCGCCAACCCGCGAATTCCTCGTGTTGCTCCATAACAACAGAAGCTGCCACAACACACCGACAATTTACGGAAGGGCGGGTTCCCGACGATGATGTCGAACTTCATGTCTTTCATTTCCTTCGTCGGGTACGCGCCGTGGATGAAGGCGTAGGCGTAGTTCTCCCGGCCTTCGCGGTCGAGGGATCGGGGACCGCCGCAGACCTTGCAGGTGTTGCCCGACCAGGTGTGCTCAGCGTGGATAAAGGGCAGGTTCCCGTCCGGGGAGTCGAACTTCACGACCGACAACTCCGAGGAGGCGTCGCGGGCGCAGTACAGCGAGCGCCGGGCGATCATTCCCGTCATGGTGGTGATGGCCGCCCCGTAGAGCATGTTCCGGAAGACGTGGTCGCGGCGCTTTTCGAAGTCGGGTTCCCACTCGGCTAACCCTTCAAGTAGTCGCGCGGCCACCTCCCGCAGGTACACCCCCGACTTGCTGAAGGGGTCCAGCCACTTGTAGTTCGGGTTGGACCAGACATCGGCAGGCAGGAGGTTCAGCATGTCCCGCGCGATGCGCGGCGGGGTCGGCACTTCGTCGTTGGACAATTGCGCGAGGCAGTCCAGGATGTCCGGGACGTGGTTACCGAACCTGCTGCGTAGGACCCCCGTCATCGCTTTCTCGCCCTAGCTGTCGTCGGCTTCGGATTGGCGGCCAACTCCGTGTAGTGGACCGGCACCGCATCGCGCCGCGGTTCCCCGTGCGACGCGTCGAATAGGTCCAGTTGTGAATCCGGTTCGGGTTCCTCCAAGGTGGACCACTCCCTGACGAAGGTGCAGTCTTTTCCAGGTATGTACGACACCAACTCAATCTTCTGGGCATCGGCCAGTGTGTCGGCGCGGATGATGTTGGTGCCCAGGACGGTGGCCACGGCGCTCCAAAATCCCACCGAACGGGCGTCCGGATCGCCAACGCGGGCCGCGATCACCGCGTTCATCCGTTGACGCGAGTCGAGGACGTTCTCCTGGTCGATGTCGATGCCGTAGATCGAGGCCAAGCACCGCAAAATCCGGTGCTCATACTCATCGCCAGCGCCGTAGCGGGCCGTTGTGACGGTGCTGAGCTTGCGGCGAAGTATCTCGACCAAGAAGTTTCCATGGCCGCAGGCCGGTTCTAGGAAGGTCCGGTCGTGATTGCCCGGGTCCTCGATACTGGGGAACATGTCCGGCACCAGGTCCAGCATCGCGGTGACTTCGCGGTAGTGGGTGTAGACCTCGGCCAGGTCGCGCACCCGGTCGCGGTGCTTGATCTGGTCGGCCATGAACAATGCCGGGTCTCCGGGAAGTCCGGCCTCAACCGACTCGTGCCCGTCACTACTCAGCGCCACCCCGGCGTCCCCTCGTTCGCCATACGTCTACCCGAGCCGTGCCAAAATGCCCCGCGTCGGGTGCGGCTGAGTCTACAAACATCGCCGCGCAGAATCGGGAAAGCGGATCGCTGGCCGCTGGCCGCCCCTAGGAGTCGAACTCTTCCTCGTCGATCTGTTTGAGGTCGAAGGTCTCGCGGACCTGGACGCCGACGTTGTAGCGGACCATCAGCTTGGTCAGTTCACGTCCGTCGATCAGGCGCAGCCGCATCCCGACACCATCGGCGAACTGCCGCGCTCCGGCGGAGAACCTGCCGGTGGTGACGAACACACCCCGGCTGGTCTGGGCACCCTGCAGCGCCCCAACGAACGCCTGTATCTCGGGGCGGCCCACAGCGTTGTCCCGGTCATACCGCTTGGCCTGCACCCCGACCAGGTCCAGTCCGAGGGCGTCCTGGCGGACGATCCCGTCCAGACCGCTGTCGCCGGACTTGCCGGTGTGTTCCAGCAGCGCCTCCCGCCCGCCGTAGCCCATCGCCCGCAGCAGTTTGAGCGCCAGGGTCTCCAGGAATGTCGGGGGCTGGGCCAGGATGCGGTCGAGCAGCTCGGCAGCCAGTGCGTCGTAGTGGTCCTCGACGATCGCCCCGACCGCCTCACTCGGGGACAGCTCACCTGCTGCAGCGCTGGTCTCGGCATCGGCCAGGTTCGCCCCTCCCTTGCGGGCGCGGAACTCCTGATACTCGGGGAACTGGGACAGCACCGCCACATCGACCCGCTCGGGGTGATCCCGCAACACCTTCCTGCCGCGCTCGGTCAGCAGGTACCGGCCACGCTGGGGGCGAGTCAGAAGACCGGCCTGGGTCATGTGGGTCAGCGCCCACGCCACCCGGTTGGTGAACAACTCCTGCCGCCCGCTGGGGATCATCAGCAGACGTTCGGCATCAGTCACGCCGAGAGCGGCGGCGACACTGTCCCGTATCTGGGCATGAGACCTCGGCTCGTCGCCGTCGACGGCCACCAGTGCCGGACGCATCGCGGTCTGGAAATCCGGAATCGGCATCGACAACATCCCCCGTCCAATGACCCCTGTAGCGGGAAGAGTACGACAGCACCACCCGTCCGAACCGGCGACCGGATCACACTTATAGGTACAATAGAAACGTACCCGGTACACGGTACGTTTTTACCGTTCCCGTAAGGAGTCCCCGCTATCGCCGTCAAGACCACCACCACCGCCCTCGCTGATGCCTTCGCCGCCCTGGCGGTGGAGGGCAAGCCAGTCACCGTGCGGGCGCTGAGGGAACGTGCCAAGGTCTCCACTGATGCGGCCAGTGCCTGGTTGCGGGCCAACCGGCCCACCCGTGACGTCCCGCCGTTACCGACCGAGACCCTCGGGCGGGTCCTCCAACCACTGTGGTCGGCGGCCGTCGCCGCCGCGCGTGACGAGCAGGCTGAAGCCGACGCCACCGAGCGGGCCGCCCTGGTGGCCGCCGAGGCCGACGCCCTGACCGACCTGGAGGCGATGACCGTACGCGCTGAGGCGGCCGACGCCGAGCTAGCGACGATGCACCGGGAACTGGCCGCGCTGAGCGCCCGCCTGGCCGAGGCCGAGGCCGCCCGTGATGAGCAGGTCGCCCTGGTCGCCACCGCGAACCAGGACGCCGCCACCGCCCGTACCGCCGCCCACGCCGCCGAGGTGGCTGCTGCCGACGCCCAGGCCACCGCCCGGACCTTGCGGGATGTCCTCGACAGGATGACCACCGGCCCTGAAGGCAGTCGGGCCACCTCCTAGCACCGGACAGACTTCAGGCACTCCTGGCCGACGGAAGTTGGATTTAGGATGCCGGGGTGGAGGGGGAGAAAAGCCTGCGGGCCGAAATCGCGGAACGGATGCATTCTGACTATCTCGGTCAGGAAGTCCGGCTGCAGGTGCTCGACGGCGAGGACTTGGATGATGCGGTCGCGGCAGCGGCGGCCGAACTTGAGCACCGACTGTCTCAGCGGGGATTGGTCTTGCCGCCGCGAACCCGTTCCAGGACGTACAAGTCGCCGCTGACCCGCGCCGCCTCGGTGATCAAGATTGAGGCCAACCCTCGGGAGATGATGATCGTGCGGGCCGTCGCACGGACCTGGGGTGCCGCGCAGTTCGGGTGCTCCCCGGACGGATCGGTATTCACCGCCGACACCGACGGCTATAGCTTCCCCGACGGGGACCGCAGGAATCCCGTGACCGGACTGTCGGAGGTCCTCGACGAGGTCGCCGACATCTTCAACAGCCGTTGGAGACGAGACGGTATCGGTGGGCGCTTCTACGAACGCAACGGCAGTTTCTTCGACGCCGATGACCGGGCCGTCTTCCTAGAGGTGAAGATCACCCGCAATGCCAGCTTCAACCGCACAGCACCCGTCGTCGACGACTTAGTCCTCGCCGGAAACTTCGTGCAAAGGCTGGCCGCCAGACTGGTACACAACCGACGCCAACAAGGCCACCGAGACATCCGGCCGTAGCGACGCATTGGTCAGATTGCGAGTCCGACCACGGTGACACCGGATCATCCCCGGCTGCACGGGCAGCACCTCGTCGTCGTGGCCCAGCACCTGCTCCCCCTTGGATCATCCCCGCATGTGAGGGGCCACTAGAGATGGCCATCACCGTCAGGGGGTCCGGCTGAAGGTTCTGGGTGAGTTCTGCTGATGCTGAACTCAATTCATCTTCCTGGCTGCCAGCTACATGTGCCCCGTGCTGTTCTTCAGCCCATTGTTGTTATTTCTATAGGCTTTTCGGGTGTTTCCATCTTCCCTGGTCAGAGCCTGTTACCCCCAAATGGAACAGGGGAGGACATCAGAGTCAACGATTGCTGTAGTCAGGCTGGGGGGACTTCTGGCAAATCGCTAGTGGGAGAGCATGTTCGGAGGCCACTGCATGCATGACTTGGTGGAGGACTTCTCCATCCAGATCAGCGACTAGGAGAGAGTCATGCATCGGGAGAGGACACCGGCCTGTCTTCTCTAGGACTCGTTCCACCACTTGCACTGCCATCTCCGAATCCCTCCTCTGGAAGGAGGCACCACAGTCAGAACCGAATGACGCCTTGATAGCCTGATGCTTGTTCTCGATAGCTTCCACCACACTGATGGCGAGGGGCCGACACTCCGTACGCCGTCGGGTTGTCAGTCCGCACTGACGCCACAGGTCGAAGTTCTTGACATGGAGTTCCTCCGTGATCGCAGCAACAGCGAGATTCCGAGTAGCAGCGTTGAGCAGGATGTTGAAAGCACGCTTCACCAGAGACCGATTGAACCCTTCAATCGCATACAGATCACCTGGGGGAAGCTCGATCCCAGCTTCCACATACGCCATCACCGCATGCAGGTTGCCGTAGTCGAACTCCACCATCGGGTGAAGCACCCCGCCGATGAGCAGTTCTAGGTCCAACCGTTCTTCTGACGGGATGTTCTGGAACGACGATCCGAAGCAGTAGAGCCGACCACCCCGGTCGAAGTCGCCGTTGAAGATTCGGCGTACGACTGGGATCGCGAACCGTTTGCCGTGCCGGTACAGGTCCAGTTGGAACAGCGCTTCATTCAGCGCTTCCACCTGAACGCGCATCCGTGTCGTCTCGGAGGTCTCCTCGTAGTCGAGGTCGGTCTTGTCCTTGCGGTCGCGCAACACGATGGTCTCCGACCGCTGCTGCTCCCACCGCCGCTCCCGGACGTCGATCACCGGTTCCAGCAGCCCCAGCAGCTCCCCGGCCGGTCTGGCCACCGACTGACGGCCCCCACCGCCGGGAAACCACACACCCCCGGTGCAGACGACCAGACCGGCAGCGTCAAGGACGTCGATCGCATGTGTGACGAAGTACCAGGTGTAGAACCGCTCGGTCCGCCGGTAGCGCTTCGGGCCGCGATAGTGCTCCTTGCGCCGGGAGTACCGCACCGCCTGCCCGGTCAACCGGAAACCCACCACCACCGAGCGGGCCACCGCCGCGATAGCCAGCCGCATCTCCGACGTCATCGACCCCTCGGCCTTGCCCGGTAGGTGGTCCGGGATCACCCCGGCCAGCACCCCCACAACAGGAGCAAGCTGGTCGTCACTCCACCCCAGAACCAGAGGCGGATGCTCGCCCTTCCAAACCTCCGAATTGAATTCTTCAAGAACCTCCAACGCCGACCTCACAGGCACTCCCCGGCATGTTCCAGATTGCAGTCCAGGCACAACGGCGGCTGCCGGACGGCGACGGAACTCGCGGCACGCGATCTCGATACGGCGATCGCCCTGGCGCTGCGGACAATCGCCTTGGGCACATGACACCTGAGGTCAGCCTTGCTGACTGCAGTGAAATGCGACCCCGAAGTCAGTTCCGCTGAGGCAGAACAGTCTTCGCTGTCTTCAGAAGCAGCGGTGTCGTCGAAATCTTCGGACTGCTCAATGCCGTCAGAGGCTCCGCTGTCGTCAGTCAGCGATCTGTCGTCACTGTCGTCAGTGACGCCAAAGCCGCTCGCTGACGGAACTTCGTGGTCGACGAGTTGAGCGTCTTCAGTGTCTTCAGGCTGTGCGCCGTCGCCGGATTGGAGGGTGTCGCCGGACTCGTCGTTGTCGTCGGGGACGCGTGAGTCCTCAACCCGCTCAGTGTCTTCAACGTCGTCAGTGCCGACAGTGCCGACGAAGACTTCAGTCTGCTCACTGTCGTCATTGTCTTCAGTGTGCGCCGAGAATGCCGGTGATGACGTCGCGGGTACGAACAGACCGCGCGCCCTCTTGCCAATGAGACCACCCACCCACAGCCGTCGGAGACACTGGCTGGCCGACCGACGGTCGAGGCCGAACTCTTCTCTGATGTCGCCGATCGTGGTCTTGGCTCGGGCGTTGACGAACTCAGCGATCAGCAGCGCATTCTCGCAGAGGTTCAGGTGGTCGCGCTTGCCCCCGACGTGGGCGCTCTTGCGGATCCCGTCCGCGCCGCCAATCACCAGCACTCTCCGGCATGCTCGAGGTGGCAATTCCCGCACACCACGGGCTCCCGTCCGACCACCTTCAGGGGAGTGCGGCGCTCACGGGTTGGGACAGCACGCCCGGAGCCAGTGGTGGCCTTCTGCACCGCCCGGCACCGAGACCCGGCATTCACTGGGCACCACCTTCAGCAGTGGCGCGGCGGCGCTTCTTGGATGCTTCCAACCGGACACGAGCCATCTGGGCCTGCTGAGCGTTCTTGACGCGCTTCAGGCGTTCGGTCTCGGTCAGGACGCGATGGGGGTCGACCTCGTTGACCAGCTTCTCAAAGGCAGCGCGGCGGCCAGGAGCTGTCGCGGCCAGCCGGTCAGGTTCCTTCGCCCACCGCGTGTTCGCGGCGATGCGGGCGCGGATGGAACGCTCGGTTGGGGTAAGTGGAGTCGGAGGCATGCAGCCGCCACCCTTTCGGGTCGCGGGCCGCTCTCACCCATGGTTGCCGCCGATCGCGCAGCAGTCGAACGCAGGAGCCGGAAACAGTAGTACAGGCCATGCTACCGGAAACAATTGTGCGGCCGTTCCGCGCGAATTGCGTTACCGGCGAGAACGGCTGCCGACTAGATGGTTACCGACTTGGGGGACCGTCTTCCATATTTCTCATTGGCCTCTACTGTCCACCGTCTGGCCCCTGTCGGGTCAATCTTCAGCCATGCTGCGGTTACCAGCCGTTCGAGCTTCTGTCCTGTGGGCATGGCCGGTGGCGGATCACATCTGCATCGGGGGACGCTTTCGTTCTTCCAGGCACCTTCACCCGATCTGCTGGCTTCCCAGACACCCGCAGATTTCCGGCACCGGCGACATCGAGTGTGGACTAGTGGGAAGCGAATGGCGTCAAGTCCACTGCTCATATCCGGTCACCCCTCTTCAGCCGCTGGACGGCCTCGCGGGCCCGGTGGTCGGCAGCACTGGCCCCGTACCGGTCAAGCATGGCGTCTGATCGCCATCCCATCAAGCGCATCAGGTCCCGTTCCTGCCCACCGGCGAGCAGCCAGTCGTGGGCGTGGGTGTGCCGGAACCGATGCGGGTGAACGGCAGCCGGGTCCAGTCCGGCCTGTGCCGCCCGAACTTTTAACCGTTCCCGAACTCCGTCCGGGGTCAGCCGTCCGCGCTCGCCGAGGAACCAGCCCGGATTGGAAGCGTGTGGGTGCTTACCCCGAGCGCGGCGGTAGCGGTCCAAGGCGAGTGCGGTCTTGTCGCCGAAATAAACTGTGCGCACTCTGTTGCCCTTGCCGGTGACTTCGGCCCACTTGTCCGCGATGTGCAGGTCATCGGTGTTGATGCCGGTCAATTCCGAGACCCGCACACCGCTGTCCGCCAGCAGCCTGATGATCGCGTGGTCTCGCAAGTCAACGAATGTGCGGGACTTGCAGGTTCCCAGGAGCGCCGACAAATCGTCGTCGGTGAAGACCGGCACTGACGGTGCCTCCGGCTTCTCGACCGCGATCCCCGCCAGGGGGTCGGCGTCGATGATTCCCTCAGCCCGCAGCCAGTTGACGAATCGACGAAGTCCTCGCCACCGCGTCTGGACAGTCCCATCGGTGAGTCCCCGGTTGCGCAGGTTGTCGAGCCACCCCCGCACGTTCTCGCGCGTCAGGTTGGATACGTCGGCCGACAGGTTCTGCTCCTCCAGCCACCCGGAGAAGTAGCGGATGGATTGGCCGTAGAGGACCAGGGTGCGCTCGGCCTTGCGCTCTACCCGCAGGGTCAGGTTGAAGCTGTCCAAGTGGGACTCAAAGGTGTCCGTCATGATGTCGAGGGTATCGGAGTTGCCGGGCGAGTTCTGGCCATGCTCGAACGAAGCTCATTCAGATTTTCCTGTTTTCCCTCTTCAAGTCCCTATCCCGGCTCGGCTGGACCCGCTTGGGTTCGCCCGGCATCTTAAACCAGACCGCTGAGAACCGCAGCATCTACCAACTCGTCCATCCCGGCTGGTTGGTCACCAACAGGATGAAAGCCTGGCAAGGGTCGGTTGGCATCTCCCCTCTGAGGGGAATCGTGTCCGGCCACTACATTTGCTTCGCACCCCGGCACAGCGAAGACGCCCGCTACCTGAACTGGCTATTCCGGTCACCGCCCTATACCCACGCCTACATGCTCTTGTCGCGTGGCGTCCGGATCGGTCAAGTCGAGATCGACAACGACGATTACCGGCTGCTACCCGTTCTAGTCCCGCCCCTCGACGAGCAGCGCGCCATCGCCGACTACCTCGACCGCGAAACGGGCCGGATCGACGCGCTCATCGAGGAGCAGCAGCGGCTGATTGAGCTGCTTCGGGAGCGTAGAGATTCAGTATGGGCACGGGGATTCCAGTCTGCGCATTCTTCGGGACCGACTGTGCGCTTGAGGCGGGTCTTGGCTTCGATCGTTGACGGACCCTTCGGGTCTTCACTGACGTCGGCTCACTACGCAGACGAGGGCACCCGCGTGATTAGACTCGGTAACATCGGAATGTGCGCATTCCGCGATAGCGACGCCGCGTACATTTCAAATGACTACGCGGAACAACTCCGTGAACACGCAGTTTGGCCGGGGGACGTGGTCATTGCTGGGCTGGGTGACGACCGGATGCCATTGGGTCGCGCTACGGTGATCCCCGATCTTGGCCCTGCCATAGTCAAAGCAGATTGCTATTGCGCACGGCCTACGGGTGCTGTGACGCCGAGCTACCTGGCCTGGGCTTTGACCGCGCCGCAAACCCGTTCCCAGATGATGCTTCTTGCGCGCGGCGCTACTCGAGCGCGCCTCAATACTTCCGTCGTACAGCAGGTCGAAATTCCATTGCCCAGCAAGGACGTCCAAGCTGCGCTTGTCGCGGAATGGGCCAATCGAGCCACCAAGATCGACAATTTGATCGAAGAGGCCGAGACGTTCATCGAGCTTGCTCGCGAGCGCCGCTCGGCGCTGATCACCGCGGCGGTCACCGGGCAGATCGACGTGCGGGCGGCGGCCTGAAACATGGATCTGCACAAGGAGATCGCGTTCGAGAAGAACCTCGCCGAATATCTCGCCGCCCACGGCTGGCTGTACTCGCCGACCGATGCCGGCTACGACCGCGAACGCGCCCTGTTTTCCGAGGACGTGCTCGGGTGGCTGGCCGACACCCAGCCCGAGCAGCTCGCCAAAGTGGTCAAGCCCGGCGGTGACGTCACCAAGCAGCAGGCGCAGCTGCTGGACCGGATCGTGAAAGTTCTCGACACCCCGCTGGACAACGGCGGCGGCACCCTGCAGATGCTGCGCAAAGGCTTCTCGCACCTGTCGGGGAAGTTCCAGATGTGCGTGTTCAAGCCGGAGTCCACCCTGAACGAGAAGCGCACCGCCGACTACGCCGCGGTGCGGGTGCGGGTGATGCGCCAGGTGCACTTCTCCACCGCCCACCAGCAGTCGGTCGATCTGGTCCTGTTCGTCAATGGCCTACCGGTGGCCACGATTGAGCTCAAGACCGAGTTGACCCA
>Ga0208823_1003972_pt1 | contig 10278 bp, 4 predicted proteins | sample AD_UKC075_MetaG_FD_184440 | JGI IMG/M metagenome (GOLD analysis project Ga0208823, IMG submission 184440) | Active sludge microbial communities of municipal wastewater-treating anaerobic digesters from USA - AD_UKC075_MetaG (SPAdes) (version 2) | ecosystem: Engineered > Bioreactor > Anaerobic >... | reverse complement strand
TCTTTTCCAGGACAATGAAGTCAAAGCGAAGCTGACGACAGACTTAGAAGGAGAAAAGAATGATCTGGTTTATACTTCCAAGCTGCATGGTGCATTGGGCAACGATATAACGATTGAGTATCACGATCCGGAAGAGGCAGAACAGGAGTTATCTATTGATATTACGCTTTACGCTATAAAAATTAATTTGGCTACTGATGAAAATGGCGCCATAACTACCACGGCGGAGGATATTAAAAATGCGATTGAGGAACACGATGATGCCAAGGAAATTGTTGAGGTAAATTATGCTCCTGGTAATGACGGCTCCGGAGTTGTTACAGCTATGGCTGCTACGCCGCTATCGGGAGGCATAACCTCTGCTATAGTGGGCGGAGACCCTCCTCGTGCTCATTATGTGGCGGCACATAAAAACAGACTTTGGCTGGCTTCCGGTTCGAGGCTCTATTTTTCAGAAATACTGAATTTTGAAGAATGGCCTGCATTGAATTTTATAGACATTTCCCCCAATGACGGCGATGTTATAACCGGGCTATTGACTTACGGAGACTATCTGATTATTACCAAAGGTCATTCTCTCTGGATGCTTACCGGGGACGGATTCGAGACCTTTGCGGTAAGAAGAATACATGCCGACCGGGGTGCTTATGCCCCGCGCTCTTTAATTACGGTTAATGACCTTGTATCTTTCGTTTCTGATGATGGCATATATTTCACCGACTTTACCCAGGCGGTATTAATCTCCGAAAGAATAAAACCTTTCTGGCAAACTCTCAATGCCAGGAGGTTCAACCAAGCAGCTTCATGGTTTTATGATCATAAATTGTATGTTGCCGTTCCTTCTGGTAATAGTCTTAAAAACGATGTGGTCATAGTTTACGATGTTTTGCGGCAGGCTTTTGTAGGAATATACAAGGGCTGGAATGTATCCTGTTGGACTTCGTTTAGGGAAGGCGGAAGGATATACAGTTATTATGGCCACTCCGATAAAACTATGGTAACGCAAATAGCAACCGGCTATTCTGATAACGATAAGCCGTACGTTATGGTGTGGAGAAGCAAAGAATTTGATTTTAATACGCCTGAGATATACAAGCGTTTTAACCTGATGCTGTTCCAGGTTTCCCCGGCAGTAGTAGAAGCCGAAATAACCGTAAGGTTTTACGTTGACGGCGTATACATTGGGGAGATTGACGTCCCTATTCCCCAGGGCATAGGGAATATGATTCACAATATCCGTGTCCTGGCAAGCAGGGCGGGAGTGGTTGGAGGCCATAGGATTGCCCTGGAAGTTGCACAGGAAGTTTTAAACAACCCTGTAGGGATACAGCTAATATCTCTCGAGTATGTTGCACACGGGATCAAGCCCACGATTTTCCGGTAAAGGATGATGTGTCATGGCGTATATAGACTTAGGCCCTCCGAGGAAAGAATATAAGGCGAGTACCCTTTATAGGCTTTTTGCTTTGATAGAAAAGGGTCTTAACTATCTTGATAATACGAACTTTCCGCACGGTTTGGGTGGAGGCGTTATCAATGACAGGACCTTGAGGGGTTCTGCATTGGTAGACTGGGATGTGCCGCTATCAAAATTGAAGTGGGTAGAGTTTTCAATTCCTTTAATCTTACCGGCAGAGCAGGTAAACACAACCAGCACTACTGGCAAGGATTTAGGAGGCTATTTTGCCTGGAACCCTAATGCTTATCGTGATTCTGGCAAGTGGTTTTTAGAAGCAAGTATAGCCATAAGCAATGAAGAAGGAACGGCAATCTGCATACTTAAGGGCAGCCAGGAATGGGGGCAGGTAGAAACACAGGAAACCAAGCTTACCCTAGTAAGATCAGAGAGTATAGCCATGCCCCCGGGTCCAGAAAACTTGTGGATTGTTCTCAAGACAAGCAACAGTAGCTATGCTGCCAGTTTAGGAGCGGCAAGACTAATATTTATACCAGGTATTTAGGTTACTCCAGCATTTTGGCGACATATTCAGAAGCAATAGCAAAGACAGCAGTATATCCATATGCCCTATAGTTAACTCCGATAAGCTCACCGTATTCATTAATTACTGGACCACCACTGCTACCACGTGTGATAGGGCCGCTGTAATATATAAATTTAAATTTTTCATTAATAGGCTGATCAATAAATGCTCTAACCTGCCCCTTTGCAACTGGGTAATCTAAACCATAAGGGAAGTAGTAACAGGTATCAAAGGTATCGTATTCATAGTTAAAGTTTCCTATGTAGGGGTAATTACTTCCTGATACTTTTAGCAGGCATAGATCCCAGTCTTTTTTTACTTTTAATAAGTCAGCTTTTAACCTTTTGCCGTCCTGTAAGACAGCCGTGATATTGTTATATCCTTCAATTACGTGGACATTTGTAATGACCTTGCCATCACTGCTAACAAAAAACCCCGTACCGATAGGCATACCTCCTGATTCGAGCTTAACAACTGCCGGTAAAATAAGCTTTGTTACTTCTTCCAATGTAAGCGGCTGGCGTGTTTCCTTTGGTTGTTCTGGAGAAGAAATATAAATAGTTTTAGTTGTTCCGTCCCAATTTACAGTCAAGCCTAGTGTTTCTACCACTGCCCTTAAGGGGATCATTGTAATTCCTTCGTCGGAGATATATGCTTTATCGGAGTTTATTTCAGTATCGTTGACAAAGATTGTTACGCTGTTAGAACTGGCAGACACACTTAGTGCAGTGGCCATTATGATTCCTATGATTAAACCAGTCAGAAATTTTTTCATTTTAGAAAACACCTCCTTTTTTTATTATTATAAACAATTTTTGTGCGGGTACGCAAGTGCATGAAAGGAGTTGACAAATATGCCGTGGCAGAAGCATATGAGTTATTTTGGTTCCCCGGAAGCTTATGCTAAGGAAATTCAAAGAAAAGAATCAACTGGGCAATCATTTTCTGATCCTTCCGCAGCGGAAGCTTTTAAGGCTGCTCATCCAGAATATTTTCGATCTTCAAGCCCTGCTAAAGAAGCACAGAAAGCAGCCAATGCTAGATCAAAACCAAGTATGCCAAAGGGTATTTCTAGTTATGCAAGCGGTAAATCAAGTATTACAGAAGGAACCGGCGGTAGTAGTAAAACAGCAGCAGAAATATTAGCTGAAACAGGGATGGTAACATTGCCAGATGGTCAGCAGGTGTCGGCGGTAGAACTCTATTTAAACCCAGAGCTATGGAGCGATCAAGCAGCATATGAAAGATTTACAGAGGATGCAGCACGGTTAGGATATGGAATAGGAACAGGAACTCAACAACCAACCCAATTGATTAGAACAGGACAACAGTACCAACAGCCTCAGCTTGTCTTTGACCCTGCAAAATACGTGGCGGCTAATATTGAGCCGGTCTTCCGTGAGTTTATGGCTATTTATGATAGCGTTTCTTCAGATGCTTCCCTTGCGCCGTTGGTTGCACAGGCTTACCAACAGGTTATCTCTACCATTGAACAGGCTGAAGCCGCTATTAAGAAGCAGTTCGAGGAACAAATAGGCGGGGTGGACCCGGCGACGCAGGCAGCCCTGGCTACGCTGAAAGAGACTTTTAGACGGCAGCGGCAGACTATGCTGGAGGATCTTTCCAGGAGGGGGCTGCTTGAATCCGGTATTTGGATTGAAGCGGAAACCCGCTTGAGGCAGGGCTACCTTACAGAAGAACAGAGGATGTTGGGAGAGCGTTTGGCTGATTTACAGACAAGGCTTAACCAGGCCCTCCAGAACTTTGCCAATCAAAGAATACAGGCAGCCCAGGTTTATACACTAGAAGGGCTAAGGATGATGGAAGAGGAACAGAAAAAGCGTGAAGAAGCTATAGCTTCCAACCTGGAGAGGGCAATTCAACAGGCGCGGTGGGAAGCCGAACAGAAAATGATGCAGGAACAGCGGGCTACAGAAAGGGCGGCAGAACAAGCAAGATGGGAAGCTGAACAGGAATTAAAATGGTATGAGGCGCAAGCTCCTTATTTACTGGTTCCCAGAGCAGGGCAAGGTATTCCTACGGAACAGTTGGCTAATAGTTACGGATATATGCTTTACCAGGCACAGCGTGATTACAGCGATGCACAGAAGGCGGGGAACAAGGCAAAAATGGCTGAAGCTGCGGCACGTGGCCAAGAAATAAGAAAAGAAGCCTTCCAGCATGGGGTAACGCCGGAACAGTTGGAGAAAGCAAGGCTTGATTGGTGGAACAGATAAGATGGGAGGGATTTCCCAAAATGCCAGAACGTGAAATGCAATGGTTAGTTGAAGCTGCAAGAAGGGCACAGGAAAAGAGAAAACAGTTTGCTTCGGTGCCTTTATCTTCTCATGTTCCAACAGGCTTTATGACAGGGCTTAGGGCAGAAGTGCCACCAATGGCAGTTTCGATGCCTAGCACTAGCAGGGTGTCTCCGAGAGAAAGGGCAACTGTGGCGATAGATGACGTAAGAAAAAAACAGCAGTCTTTGCCGTGGGAACCAACCCTGCAACACCAGCAATTTATTGAGAACATGAGAGCAACTAAGGCCGCTGAAGAACAGAGGACCAAGGAATTTGAAGAGCAAATGGCCTTTAATAAAGAAAAATTTGAACAAGAAATGGCTCTTGCCAGGGAAAAGTTTGAAGCTGATGAGAGATACAGACAGGCACAGCTTGCTTTGCAAAGGCTGGCGGCAGCAAGTAGAGGCAGAAGTGGGGGAGGATATAGCGCTGTAACTCCCTGGGGAGCTGTTGACGCTATGGTTTATAGTAGCCTTGACTTAGACGATATTATGAAATATGTCAACCATAAGGACAATTATGCATGGTATAAAGATTACGGCGTAACACCGGATGAAATGCGAGAGTATGCACTAGACAAGTATAGGGATGTGTGGCAAACCGTTTTGGATGTTACCGTGCCACCAAGAGGAGCTTCACCAGCCGATCTTACAAGAGGCTTCAGACAGCTTGAAAAAGCTGCTAGCGAAGTAAGACGGGCTGATACTTATGGCATGAGCAGTAAATTTACAGATGCAGATTACAGGAGATTTGCAGAAATTACCGGCAGACCAGTAAACGAAATTAGAGAAATGGATAGATTAGGGTGGTTAGAAGATTATATGCAGAAGTTTTACGAGCAATTGTATAAAGTATCGGCAACAGACGAAGATAAAATGCTTGAATTAGCTAAAAGACAGGGTATTAAATAATAATTAATTAGGCTAGTTTGCATAGGAGGCTATGCATATGATAGATGTTTTTGAATATATTGAAGAGAAAAAGAAAAAGAAGCCTAGATTGCCAGCGGGAACAGTTGATCTATCTACTGCTCCAAGGGTAAAAATGCCTATCCCCCCAAAGCCTATACAGCCGCAGGCTGAGTTAATGCGCTCTTTTAGGGAATTGGAAGCTACCACTGCTATTCCTAAGCCAGAAGTGCCAAAGCCTACAGGGGTTGATATGGTTACAGGGGCTGCTCCTTCTGTAACTAAATATGTTACTGATTCCCTTCGTAGAACGGCAGAAGAAACTGTAAGAAAGCAAAGAGAAAAAACACCTCTTATGGGTAGAGGAATGGGAGGTGTAGCTTCGCTTCAACTTGTAAAGCCTCCCGCGGTTGATATGCAGCCAACCGTTCAGCCCATTCAGTCGCAGGCAGACCAGGCACGTGTTTTCAGGAAATTGGAAGCTGCTCCTGATACCAGGCTGGTAACTGATATGTGGCAGATTGCTCACCCGTCGCAATACAGGACTCCTGAAAGAGCGCCAGCACCATTTGAACAGTCAATAATACCCACGCCTAGTTACGTTAAAAAACCTATCGGGCTAGTAGCAAGGGAAACTATAGATGCGGTTGAAGAAGCGGTTTGGCCTGTTGTAAGAGGTTTAGGTAAGTTTCTTCAAATGCCTCATGTTCTAAAACGCTTATATAAACCTATTCTTGAAGATCCTGAAATTCCTGAGGCAACAAAGAAAATGTATGAGCAGACTATTGAAGATTTTGCTAAAGAACCTGAAACTGTTGGCGAACAGGTGCTTGAAACAATAGGGAACTTAGTGCCGTTTACGGTAATAGCTACAATCAGCGCTCCTTTTACTGCCGGGCCGGTTACAGCTTCTACGGGTAAAATATTGGTTAGATATTTACCTAAATTTGCCCGGTCTGTTGCTGGGAAAGCGATTACAAGGGGGCTGGGTAGTGCTGCCTTAGGGGGCACGATTTCTGCCGGAAGGCAGGCGTTTAAAGCGGCACTGGTACCGGAAGAGTTTGATTTCCAGGATGTTTTTAAAGAAGTAGCCGGAGATGTTGGCCACTTTTTTGTTTTTGGGGCAGCTGGTGAACTGGCCGGCAGACCGGTAAGGGAAGGCATTTTAAGGATTATACCGGCAGCAGCAAGACAAGGAAAAGTTACATGGAACTTGGCAACTTTACTGTCAGCTGCCAGCGGCGGTGCTGCTACCGGTGCAACTATAGCGGCTACGGAAACGGCGCTTAACTTTATGAAAAATCCGGAAGAGTTTGATGCTGCTCAAGCTCAAGGGGATATACTATCTACAATGCTCTTTTTTGCTGGTGTAGATGTGCTTTTTGCTCTTACTGGTATGGCATGGGGCAGGAGAGGCTGGACTTATGGCCAAGATCCGACTGGAAAGAGTGCAGCCCCGGCAGGATATAAGTGGACTATTCATAAATCAGATCTTTCTCCCGGTTTACAGGGTTACGTGTTTGCTGCCGGTACATTTGATCCTGCCAAACACGGATACCAGGAAATTAAGAAAGGTATGGGAATATGGATATTGCCCAAGACCGGCCAGCAAATCTATGAAATGCAACCGATTGGTGAATGGTACGTACCGAAATATGAGATGGTGCGTAATGGTGTTATTGAAGCAGTAGTGCCGGAAGAGGCCAAACAGGAAATAAGAGGTCTGCTAACAGCACCCGTACAAACTGCTGAAGGGTCGCTGGGTGCAACCTATCCAAGAGTAACAGGTAAAGCAGGGAAGCCTACAGAAACAATTCCTGATGCAGAACGCAGGATGAACCTTGCCCTGCGCGCTGAAATAGACAAACTTTCCCCAGAAGAAAAGGACGAGGTTATAAAGGATCTCAGGGCACGTGTCTTTACGGATGAACTTACCGGCTTGAAAAACAGGGTAGCTTATATGATGGACGAGAAACAGCCTTTTCAAGCTATTATTGACCTTGATAATCTTAAATGGGTAAACGACAATATCGGCCACGGGGCAGGCGATACGCTGATTAAAACCCTTGCCGGTGCTTTGCCGGAGAACTCTTACCGTATATCCGGTGATGAATTTATTGTCCAGGGACAGTCGAAGGAAGAACTCGAATCACTTTTGTCCGGGCTTGAAGCCCGTCTTAACGAACAGGTATTGGAGCTTGCCGGGGATAAGCGGGTTGTTTTTAAAAAGGGAATTGGCTTTAGCTATGGCATAGGAGAAACGCTGGATAAAGCAGAGATGGCTTTGCAAGAGCATAAGAAAGCGCGGCTGGCAGAAGGGAAGCGGGCGGAAAGAGGAGAAGTGCCGGAGGGGATTGTTGAGGCTCCTGGGGTAGCTGGAGAAGGCGTTAAGGTAAAGGATGCAATTCAAAAGGGCAAGCCCATCCCCCCTGAAGTCTTGAAGGATTACCCTGAACTGGCGAAGGAAGCGAAAGCAGAAGTCAAGCCGGAACTAGAGAAGCCTGCCGAAGCAGAAAAAACAGAAAGACCAACACTAAGGCACTCTGATCTTCCAAAATTAACATATGACGATTTAGCTGAATATTCTCCGAGAGAAACGGAAGGTGTTGGGAAATATAAAGGAATAAAATACCGGACTGCTAAAATCGTTGCTTTAGATGAGGAAGGGCGTGAGAGGTATTACACAGTAAAGGCTAATACTACGGGCAAGACAGAAGTAAAGCGTGGAACAATAACCGAGGCACAAAAAAAACTTGAGGTTAACGCTGAATGGGAATCGATCCCACAGGATATTAGAATGTTGATTGAAGAAAACTGGCCTAACTTGAATACTTATCAAAAAGTTATTTTAGGTAAAATTGCTTCCGGGCGAGAAGTTAACGACAATGATGCTGTGGTAGTAATTTCTGGTACGGCCAGAAGACAATTTTTTACATTGTTCCCTGGCATTAATACTCTCAAAGAAGCCAAAAAAGCTCTTTATGAGTGGGCACAAAAACAAGTGAAGGAAGCGAGAGCAGAAGCCAAGCCGGAGCTAGAGAAGCCTGTTGAAGTGAAAGCACCGAAACCGGAAGTAAAGCTACCTAAAGGAGCAGTAACCGACATCTCGCCTGTTTTACTTGAACCGCAAGTTAAAGATGCCGTCCAACAATTTCACAAATGGGGCATAGGCACGTATAGCAGTGCCGGCTATCAGTATGATCCCATTAAACCAGAACCGCCAAAGGGCTATACGGCTATATCTTATGTAAAAGGCCAAATACCCCAGGAGGCCCTTGATAAAATCAAAGCAGAGTTTCCTGATGTACATGCAGAAGATGGGCGTATTTTCTTCAATTATGATTTTAAAGGCGGAGCTGAAGATGTAGACAGACCGGAAAACGTGAATCCTGTCAAAGAGAAATGGAATAAAATACTGGAAATAATTAGACCGTTCATAGAAAAAACTGTTAAAACGATAGATGATCTTAACTTAGGCCGCAGCGGTAAAGCTGCTTTAAGAAAATGGGCGGCAAATGAATATGTTAATGCCGATTTAGATAATCTTGAAGATCCCTATACGCAGAAGTTCCTGGAGTTTTTCAACAAATATTATCAGGCGGGATACCAGGGCTTGAGAGAAATTGACGTGGAGCCTTCCGATGTTGATGCGGAGTTTGCTCCCTTCCTGAGAACCGAAGCATTTGAAGCGGGACAAAAGGATGCCGAAAGAGTAAAACCAAAAGTGCTGAAGGATTACCCGGAGTTGAAGCCTGCGGAGGTTAAACCGGAACCTGAAGATGCCAAAAGAACTGTGTCAAAAATGGAAACCAAAATTGAAGAACCTGAACCCGAAACTGCTCCAGTAAAAGAAGAGGCCAAACCAGAGGCCGTGCCTGAAGTACGCAAGGCTGTTATTTCAGATGTTACCGTATCAACGGCAAAAATGACGAACGGGACAGAGTGGATTAAGCTTCAATCCCCGTATCATCCAGAACTCCCCTCAAAAGCAAAGAGGATTGGTGGGAAATGGTCATCTGAATATAGGGCATGGTATTTTGATAAACGGGACGAAGAGCGTGTACGCCAGTTAGCACAAGAGATTTATGGAACACGTGGGGAAGGCGAAAAAGTAGATGTTGTTACTGTCAGGGTAAATTTGGATAATGTTGAGGGCGCAAAAGGCAGCAGTCTATTTTTGTTTGGCCATGAGATTGCCAGCCGCAAGTATAGAGATAGCAAAGTACGCCTGGGCAGAGGCGTCATAATTTTGGAAGGCGGTTTCCCCGATAGCGGCGGCAGTAACAGGAACCCTTCTTTGGAACCAGAGAAAGGAACTATTTTAGAAATAAGGGACGTACCGCTTAGTCTTGTCCAAAAAGCAGACTTCCCCTTAGAAATAGTATCCGAGGTAAAAACGGTTAAACCTGCTGAAGAAAAGCCCGCTGCTGAAAAACCTGCTAAGGTAGAAGAAAAGCCAGTCCCCAAAGGAAAAGTTAAGGATAATATTGAATGGTTACGTGGAGCAGCAGCAGAAGCCAGAAAGCGCATAGAGGCAAGAAAAGCTAAACGTGCTGAAGAAGGGTTGCCGGAAAAGCTTGCCTTTGGTGAACCTGCTGGCAAGAAAGCAAAGCTCCCGATGGATGACTTTGTTGACTATGCTATTGTAGGGGCAGAGTATCTTGTTACAAAGAACCCCACTTATGAGGAATGGGCCGAGTTTATGCTGGAAGAATTCGGCCCGGCAATTAGGCTATTCTTGAGGGGTATTTATGGCCAATCCCAGGTGATGCTAGAAATGACCCCTGAAGAGATAAACGAGATGATCAGTATAGTTGCAGAGGAGGTATCGGAAAGTGTACCTGATGAACATGGCGCTGAACCATTGGAAACAGTTCCGTCCGAAGATGTACAAGGAACTGAAGAAGAGCGGCCAGTTGATGAAATTGGCATACGAGGCAGCGGAAAGGACAGGGGAGGAATTAGGGGAGTTGCTGGAGCAGGGGCTGAATTACGACCAGGCGTGGGAGATAGTCCGGGAGAGATACATTCTACTCCCATCAGAAAAGGAGGTCCCAAACTTGTAACAGCAACAACGGAGCCGAGGTT
>Ga0208823_1003971_pt1 | contig 10281 bp, 9 predicted proteins | sample AD_UKC075_MetaG_FD_184440 | JGI IMG/M metagenome (GOLD analysis project Ga0208823, IMG submission 184440) | Active sludge microbial communities of municipal wastewater-treating anaerobic digesters from USA - AD_UKC075_MetaG (SPAdes) (version 2) | ecosystem: Engineered > Bioreactor > Anaerobic >... | reverse complement strand
CGACAGCATCGTCGAGATGGTCTTCGACGACAACCCCTTCGGGTGCGTCGAGTATACGACCCGCGACGGCCAGACCATCGCGGGAGTCGTCCGGAACCGCGAGCACTACACCGCGAAGGTGAACTTCATCGACGACGCGGGCAAGCGGGTTGGGACCGTCTCGCTCCAGTCCCCCTCGATCGCCGCCTTCAACGCGAACGCGGCGGCGGTGATGGGGAACGCGACCCTCGCGGCCGCGATGGGCGGAGTGGCCGAGCGCAACAACGCCCGCGAGACCTACTACTGCCAGCTCAAGTGCCACGACCCGTCGGGTGTGTCGAAGCCCTTCGGCCTTCTTCTGCTCCTGCCGCTCGCTATGCTCCCGCCAGTCGCGACTACTACGTCACCTTCACCCGCACGAGCGTCCGGATCTCGTCCTACCAGGACGACGCCATCCGGAACACCGTCGAGACCTGAGCGGACGCCGTGCCCGTCCTGGCGTGAAGAGGACTCTTCCCCCCTTCACTTTCAACCCGCGCACGGCCACCCTTTATACCATCCCCCTTCTTCAGACTGGATATGAAATGTTCCCCTCCCCTCCGCTACGACCAGATCCTCTTCCGCGGCCGTGAGATTTTCGAGTTCATCCACATGCCCGACGATCACCCCAATGGGGTGGACACACAGGAGACGATAGGCAGAGGCCTGCCGGAGATCATGCGGATATTGCAGGACGATTGGATCGAGGAGAAGATCAAGCGAGGTGAACTGCAAGGGTACTCCACATGAACCGGCGCGAGACGTACGAGCACCTGAAGCGCAACCCAAAGAATGTGCGGTTCAAAGACCTCTGCCGTGCGGCGGAAACCTTCGGGTTTCGCCGGAAGGGCAGCCACACCGTGTACGTGCGGGACGGGATTCCTGATATACTTAATTTCCAGAACGTGAAGGGCAAAGCAAAACCGTACCAGGTAAGGCAACTTCTTAAGATTATTGAGCACTATATTCTGTTGGGGGATGAAGATGCCGCATAAATATGCAATCGAGATCTTCTACAGCGATGAGGACGAGGGGTTCATCGCCGTCGTCCCGGAGCTTGCCGGCTGTTCCGCGTTCGGCGAGACGGAAGAGGAGGCTCTCTCTGAAGTGAAGGTGGCTATCGGCCTCTGGCTCGATATCGCCCGGCAGGAGGAGCGGGAGATCCCGGAGCCGAGCGGCCGGGAGCAGCTGCGGGAGATCCTTGTGGGCAAGGGCGTTGCGTGCGAACCACGGGAAATTGCGTAGACCTTGTAGAGGCTTCCCCCCTTCGGTTTCTCACACACTCAACGTTGAATCTTTTTCACAGCTAGCAGAGGTAAATGAAGTTCTCTGCCGCCCTTGAGCAGAAGAACGACGATCTGGTAGATATATTTCGCTCTACGTAGAGCATATCTCGATCAATCAGTGAAAAGGTCCCGTCACCAGCACAGGATACGTCGGAACTGACCCCGTCCGCTGGCTTTCATACTGCCCCACACCCGAGACGGCCAAAAAAAGGGTATTATCCCCGCAACACGTGCCGGTTCTTATCGCCCCGGCCGATCCCGCGGTACACGAACCCCGCCTCGATCCACGCATCCGGGTCCACGAGGTTGCGCCCGTCCACGATTGCCGGGTGTGCACACCGCGAGAGCTCCTTCACCCGTGCGGGGGAAAGCCCGCGGTACTCCTTGTGCCCGGTAAAGATCACCACCGCGTCCGCGCCGGAAAGAACTCCTTCTAAGTCCCGCGAGAGCCCCGGCGGCGCGTCCGGCGATGTCGCCGGGTCCACCCAGGGGTCGTGGACGGAAACCTCCGCCCCGGCGGCGAGCGCCGCGTCGCGGAACGGCTCTGCCGGCGTGTTTCGCGCGTCGTCGGAGTCGTTGATGAACGCCCAGCCAAGCAACGCGATCTTTGAGCCCGAGAGACTCTTCCCGACCTGCACGAGCGCCGACTCGGTCAGGCGCAGCATGTGCTTTGGCATGAAGTCGTTGATGCCGCGGGCCAGGGTGTAGAGCGACTCCCGGCCGGGAGGATAGTCCAGTTCCCCGCCGATAACCTGCACCCCGCGCTCCAGGTGGTAGGTGTCCTTGGTCAGGCAGTGGCCGCCGACCCCGGCGCCCGGCCAGAGGATCGCCCGGGTGATTCCCTCGCCCTTGAGCGACGCAATACCTGCCCGGACGTCGTAGACGTTGACCCCCATCGCCTCGCAGTAGAGGGCGAGCTGGTTCGCGGCCGCGATCTGCAGATCGCGGAAGGTGTTCTCGGCGGTCTTTGTCACCTCGGCCGCGGTTGCGGTCATCGGGATCACGCGCCCGGTCGTGAGCACCGGCGAGTAGAGTTCCACCGCACGTCTCGTTGAGACCTCGTCGATCCCGCCGACGACCCGGTCGTGCTCCCGGATATTTCGAAGCAGCCGCCCGACCATCACCCGCTCGGGGGCGTGCGCAAGAGCGAAGTCCCTCCCGGCAACAAGCCCGGACTCCTCCTCGAGGATCTCGCGGGCCATCCCGGTCGTCGTCCCCGGGGTGATCGTCGACTCGAGCACCACGAGCATCCCGGGTGTCAGGTGCCGCCCGACGTTCCGGAGGCCCTCCACGAGCGGCGTAAAGTCCGGGAGGAGGTCTTTTTTGTCCTTAAACGGCGTCTGGATCGCAAGAGTCACCGCGTCGCACTCTGCGATCTTTGAAAAATCCGCAGTACATGTAAACTTCCCGGCGCTCACGATCTTTTTCAGTAACTCGGGAAGCCCCGGCTCCTCGCCCTTGAGCGGCGACTCCCCGCGGTTGAGCATTGCGATCTTGTATCCCGATGTGGGCGAGTCCCGCTGGAAGCCGTAGACATGCTTAAAGTGCGGCACGTCCGCAAAGAGCGCGGCCGCCGGGATGCCGACGTAGCCCATCCCGATGACCCCGACCGTCCGGATCGGGCCGCGTCTATCGATGAGTGCTGCAAGGTTCTCGGTCATTGTCTTCATCTCTATTGGTTTTCAGATTCATATTCACTGATGATCGTGGCAATCCGCTCCGCAGCGCGCCCGTCGCCGAACCGGGCCGCATGGCGGCCGCCGCAGCCCCTCGCGGCCGCGGCAACGATTCGATCTGCATCCGTGCCGACGAGGACGTTCCAGCTGTCCTCCAGGGTCTCGACCCACTCGGTGTTCTCCCGCAGGGTCACGCACGGCACTTTGAGGATGTAGGCCTCCTTCTGGACGCCGCCGGAGTCGGTCAGAACCGCCCGGGCGCCGGCGAGGGCGGCAAGCATGTCAAAGTAGGGGAGCGGCTCGATCACCTGGACATTCTCTGCAGGCACAATCCCGTACTCGGCAAGTTTCTTTCTCGTCCGGGGATGGACCGGAAAGATCACCGGTCCGTCCAGGCGCGAAAACGCGCTCATGATCGCCCGAAGTGCCGCAGGATCGTCGGTATTCCCCGCACGATGGACCGTGGCGAGATAGTACCCGCCCCGGGGGAGGTTCCAGCTCGAGCGCTCTTTTGCAAGAGCGAGGTTCTCCTCGAGGGCATCGACCATCACGTCCCCGGTGAGGCGGACGCCCCTCGTGATCCCCTCGGCCGCGAGGTTCTGCACAGCCGTCGCCGTCGGGCAGAAGAGGAGGTCCGATACGTGATCAGTGAGCACCCGGTTCACCTCTTCAGGCATCCGGCGGTCGAAACTCCTAAGCCCCGCCTCGACGTGCGCCACCGGTACGTGCATCTTTGCCGCCGCGAGAGCCCCGGCCAGGGTGGAGTTTGTGTCCCCGTAGACGAGAACGATCCCCGGCTCCTCTTTTGCGATCACCTCCTCGATCGCAGCAAGCATCCGGCCGGTCTGGACCCCGTGGCTCCCCGACCCGATCTCGAGGTGGTAGTCGGGCTCCGGGATCCCGAGATCCTTAAAGAAGACCTCAGAGAGGAGGTAGTCGTAGTGCTGCCCGGTGTGAACCAGGACTTCCTCGTGTCTTTTCCGGATCTCCCGCGAGACCGGGGCGCACTTGATGAACTGGGGCCGGGCCCCGACAACTGAGAGGACCTTCATGCCGCGAGCCTCTTGCAGATCTCCTCGCAGGCCCGGACGTTCGAGTAGCCCTCCTCCGGCGTCACCGGGAAGGGCTTTCCATCACGGGCGGCCCGGACGAATGTCGCTAACTCAATCTTCAAGGGCTCGACCTTGTTCACCAGGAGTTTCTCGATGATGTTCTCCTGGCGGTAGAGCCCGTTCTCCTGCCTGTAAGCCCCGGGTTTCCAGTAGACGTAGACCTCCTGGGTCATGAAGTCGCCCTCGATCGTCCGCTCCTCCTCCTCGATGTAGATCGAACGGATCTTCTTGGAGGCCTTGCGGGAGGCCGAGAGGTAGACCGGAGTCTGCCCGAAGGTCGCGAGCGCCGCAGCGACATCGCCGGTCCCGCTCGCACGGATCGTGCACTCCTGCCCCGGGAAGAGGACGTTGAACGCGACGTCGATGTCGTGGATCATGAGGTCCTCGACGACCGAGGACCCGGTCACCCGTGCCGATGCCGGGTTGTGCCGGTGGAAAGAGACGTAGAGCGGTTCCTTCACGATCCGTGCAATCTCCGTCACGACCGGGTTGAACCGCTCGATGTGCCCGACGCCGACCGTGAGATCCTCCGGGATGAGCCCGATCAACTCCTCGCACTCGGCGGCGGTGAGGCAGAGCGGCTTCTCGATCAGGGTATGCACCCCGGCGGCGACGACCTCTTTTGCTATCTTGAAGTGATATGGGGTCGGGACCACGACCGAGGCGCACTCCACTTTTTCGAGGAACTCCTCCATCGAGCGGCAGACCTCCGCCCCGGTGGCCGCGGCGACCTCCTCGGCGGCTTTGGTATTTAGATCGTAGACGTAGGTCGTCCCGACCTCCTTGAGCTCGGTGTAGACCCGGACGTGGTTCCTGCCCATCATCCCGGTGCCGATGACGCCTGCATCCATGCTCAGATCACCCCGTTGATCGTATCAGCAACATATGCCCGTCCCTCCTCCGTGACCCCCGGATGTACCGGGATCGAGACGACCGAGGCCGCGAGCGACTCCGCGATCGGGCAGGTCGCGGCCCCGGCGTAGAAGGGCTGCCGGGAGAGGGCGATCGGATAATGGACAGCGCAGCCGATCCCGTGCTCGCGGAGGTACGCCATGAACTCGTCCCGGGAGAGCGGGAAGTCTCCGGTGAGCCGGAGGGAATACTGGTGCCAGACGTGGGTCCGTCCGGACGCGACGGATGGGTGCACGAGTCCCGGGGCTGTGATGTGGCTGTTGTAATACGCAGCGTTCTCCTGCCGCCTGCGGTTGAACCCCCCCAGTTTCGCAAGCTGCACCCGGCCGATCGCGGCGTTGATATCGGTCATGCGGTAGTTGTAACCGAGGTCGGTGTGGAGGTACTTCTCGCTCTGGCCGTGGTTGATGACCCGGCGCAGCCGCTCATCATACTCATCAGACCCGGTCGTCACCATCCCGCCCTCCCCGGTCGCCATATTCTTCGTCGCGTAGAACGAGAAACAGCCAAGGTCGCCGAGGCTCCCGGTCTTCTTCCCGCGGTAGGTGGCCCCATGGGCCTGGGCAGCGTCCTCGATGAAGACCAGGTCCTCATCATCGCAGATCTCTCGAACCGCCCCGGCATCGCAGGGCTGGCCGTAGAGGTGGACGGCGATCACGGCCTTCGTCTTCTGGCTGACGTTTGCGCGGATCTCGGCCGGGTCGATCGTGGCGGTCACCGGGTCGACGTCGGCAAAGACCGGCACCGCCCCGCACATCGAGACGCTTGATGCCGTCGCAAAGAACGTGAAGGCCGGGACGATCACCTCGTCGCCCGGCCCGACCCCGGCCGCGAGCAGCGCCGCATGGAGGGCGGCAGTCCCGTTGTTTGTGGCAACAGCGTGGGGCACACCGCAGTAGGCGGCAAACTCCTCCTCGAACGCAGCGGTCTCCGGGCCCTGGGCGATCATGCCCGAGGCAAGAACAGCGAGAACAGCAGAAGTCTCCTCATCCCCGAGGGATGGCTGGGCGATGGGTATATGCATAGAGTATTCTCCGAAAGCGGATGTCATGTTTTCTTTCGCGTAGTTTAATATACTGGTTTGCATTTTTGCTTGAAAAATTAATCAAAAAACCTTAATTTTCCCGAGGAGACCGGAAAGAATGGCTGCCCACGCAGCCGGCCGGCACCACCCGGCCGGCCCCGGTGGCGAGGTTGTCGATGATGATGACGTGGAATTATAGAATACCTCAAGTCGATCAGTCCATATCGACAGAGGTGTAGGGAAACGTCTACAGATGCACCACGCGGACAGCCCGGCGCAATCTATCCACTCTTGCTGAGATGGGCATAATTGTCGTGAAGTGGGGGGGTGCGGAAATACCCACTCAACCCTTCAACTGCGGACAAAACCGGGACTGAAGGAATCAGTATAACATCCATATCCTGCAGCGTAACTGCCAAATACCGAAGAATCCGCCCCCGATCCAGATAGCAGCATGCGGACAATTGCGGACAGCCGGCATGTGGCGGTCGCACGCTCCACCATCCCTTACGTAAAGGCAGCCTTCGCGCCCCGTTCAGTCCGCGCACAACCCCTCCTTTAGCTATCTTCTCCAGACTCTCCCATGACACGATCGCTCCTTAACTACGGCGAGATCCACCGCCCCCGATGAAGAAGTCCGTCGCCCGCTCGAAGATCAAAGATTCTCTCACACCATGCCTGTCTCTTCGGGCCACGCACGTGTGCTTGCGCATCCGCCGCGGCCCGGATCACGTTGACCACCGACCAGTTCCGGATATCGCACCTCCGGTGCTCCTGCTCCGGCCCCTTGGCCCGTCGCATTTCGTTGGAACATCGCATCCTACGGACAGTCATTCCTGACGGAACATCGCGTCCTCACCCGCGGAGAAAAATGGAACGGAGGATATCACGCATTTATCGCGCATCATCACGCATTTATCGCGCATCGTCTCCCTGTTCCCCTCTCCCGCCCGGAGCGAGAATATAGTGGGTGTCGCGCCGCGATCGGCCTCTCCGTTCAGCGATGCGCTTCCTGACAAGGTCGTTTAAATCGTTCACCGCGGTCCTTGCGGCGACGGCGTTTGAGCTCCTGGTACTGGCTGTTGGTGATGGTGCCATGAACTCGCAGGAAGGAGATAGCAGCAACCTGCCGCTTGTTCAACCCGAGTTCCTGCAGATACTCCTCGGTGAAGGGATCTTTGCGCATGGTGAGTGTGAATCCAAGCGGTGTGCTGATGATCTCCGGCAACGGCAGGCTCGCCGCATTGAGCACATTGATCATCCGCTCGATCCCGGATCCCTAGCGCTCGACGAGCCCGGCCCGGGAGAAGAACTCGGCAATCTTTGGATTGCGGTGATAGGAGTAGTGCTCCTTCAGGATTGTCTCGAGGGTGATGCCTTCGGGGAGGCGGCCGGGGTTGTGGAAGCGAATAGGGTCGTCGAAGATCCTGACCTGGGTCTGGACTTGTGTTGTTGAAGTAGTCGCGGTGGATGAGGGCGTTTCAGCAGGGCCTCGCGGATGGCCGGGAGCGGGTAGTCCCAGACTTCCTTCCTCTGGAAGGACTCCTGCATCGCTTTCTCAGATATGTCATACCTGACGCCAATGTAACTCTTGATGATCCGCTCGGCCTCATCGAACTGAGAAAAGAGGTTTCCCCGGATCTCATGATCGCCGATGATGATGTCAGCCCGCCTGAACCTGCCGATCCTGATGTTGCTGTTGGGGAAGTACTTCTGCGGGTCTCTGCCAAAGAGGATGAGAGCTCCATTCCTGATCTGCCCGCCCCTGATGAGATCAAGACGCCGGAGAACGCTATCGATCGGTTCATTGGGTTCGATCGTGGTGAGGCGGCCTGCCGCCTTTGCCAGGGCAAGGAAACGCCTGACCGTCTCCTCGTCGATCTGGTCGGATGTGTATGGCCCGGTGATACCGTCCCATTCGATGCTTTGCTGGAAGTATTCCCGGAGCTCGTCGGGAAACATCTCGCGTGTGGTGTCACCGACGCGGGTGTAATACCGCCCGTCATAGGCGACCGGGACGCGGCCCTGCTCAATGAAAATGGTAAGAACGTGCTTCCCATCGATCTCGTGGGTCTCAATGATCGGGTGGATGCCGAGCCTGGTGGTTATGCTGTCTGCAAGGACTTTGATTGTGTTGTTCCTGAGATCGATGCCGGTGACGGCGTGGTCCCTGTCTCTGACACCAAGAATAACCGTACCACCGGCGGTATTGGCGAAGGCGGAGAGGAGTTTGTAGATTCTGCTGAACGAGATGGAGCATACTTACGAGTCTGATTTTTAAGAAACGTTCCTTGATATTGTCTCCCGCATCAATGAAGATCAGATCCTGATCCTCAACCACTTCTGGGAGGTCAAAGATTGTGAATCAGAAGGCAGCTCTGAGCAGGAAGTCGTTGACGGTGGAGATGAAGGCGCACGGGTTTCTCTCAATCGCGAAAGAGACCTCCTCGGGTTCGGCGAGTCAAACTATCTCTTCTATGTCCAGGATCTGGTCTCAAAATCGCTCCTCTATGACGAAAACATTCTGCTGTTTGATGGAGGGACAAAGCCCTACACCAACCTGAGAATAACTCCCTTTGGCGAGGAATTTCTGAGATTTGTTGAGGGGTTTCCTGACCAGTAAGGGGTGCTGGAACAAAACTCTGGGTACAATCCGCCTCTGCAATAACCAGGGTCGGTGGGTGGTAACTGCTCTCCGTCTCCTCATTCTTTCCCGGAGAGTATCCGCTTCAATCACTCGGCCCGGGTTGGTCCCATCAGGCGCGCGAAAAACCGCTTCTCCTTCTCTGATAAGTCGCATCCCGATGCCGACCTGAATTTGGATGTGCCATTCTGGTAATGAATAATGCCTGAGATCCGTCCAGAAACATCCTCGCCAAACCCCATCATTATTTCAGGATATGCATACGTGTAGTTGATGATGAGGATCACCGGGTAGTCAGTACCACTGGTGGTTTCCAGGATCTGGTTGATAACTTTCCCCTCTACTACAACCTGCGCCCTCGAGGGACCGGAGTACCCCTCCCTCTCGATCCCCCGGCTGAGATCAAAGAAGGCGGCATGCGGTGTATCACTATACATCAACTCAGTCTCCAGGTGCATCCGGGGCGTCGTGACCTCGATGAGGATATCCCTTCCATCCGGGCGGACCTTAAAGTCGAGATTCTTTCCGGTCTTACCCCTGGGTGCCACGTCCCTGTCCGGAGAACAGCCCGCTCGCTTCAGTGCGTCGTAGACCTCGAGCTCGGAGGAGTGGTTCAGGAAGTTGCTCAGAAGTTTTTTACCAAACTCTGCGTTCACGTACTCGGGGTAGAGATTCAGCCTGTTCTCCACACGTTGAAGTCGGTCCCGGAACTCCTCATCCTCTACCGAATGCAAGAGGATCCCGCCAAGAGATAGTTCAGCAATCTCCTCAAATCTCTCTGGAGGTATCTCCCCGTTATACTGGTCGAAAGCCACCCGGTAGAGCAGAGGCTTCCGGGGAATGATACTGCTTAACACCGGATAGCAGGCGAGGTTCTGCAGTATGATCCCTTTCTCTTCGTCGGTAGCCTCGATGGTATTGCGCTTCTTCTCCTTCTGTTCTCCATCAAACCCCTGAGATAGAACGACTGTTTTCATATTTATCGACATAATCATGCCTTTTTCGCCAGGATTTATAAACCATTACATCCCGGAAAGGCCGGTAGAACCAATAGATTAAGAGGAAAATGGATTCAGATACCCGGTATCAACTACCCAGCAGAGAGATAGTATCTTTCCTATATTCGGCCTCGATGGTGGGTAGTGCTCGATGAAACAACTGATAATGGAAACACTCTCGTCGTGCGGTTTTTGTCATGAATGTGGGTTATTGCTCAACGTGACTGCTCCCTCGATTGAAATCGGAGGCATCTTGGGATGTTACCCCTGAGATTGCAGTCCCAATCTCATAATATTGATCGCCGCGTTCTGGTCGCGGTCCATCGCGAGCCCACAATGTGGACAGGTATGGACTCGATCAGAGAGGGTCTTTTTGACGATCATACCACATCCGGAACATCGCTGTGACGTGTTTCTAGGGTTCACCAGGATCACACGAGAACCAGCCTCTTCCGCTTTGTTCTCCGTGATCGTGATGAACAGATTCCAGGCAACATCCGCGATGCTTTTCGCCAGACAATGGTTTTTCTGCATATTTTTGATATTCAGATCCTCGAATACAATCGTACCGTATTGGTCCACCATCCGGCGGGAAGTTTGATGAGCAAAAT
>Ga0208823_1003964_pt1 | contig 10289 bp, 9 predicted proteins | sample AD_UKC075_MetaG_FD_184440 | JGI IMG/M metagenome (GOLD analysis project Ga0208823, IMG submission 184440) | Active sludge microbial communities of municipal wastewater-treating anaerobic digesters from USA - AD_UKC075_MetaG (SPAdes) (version 2) | ecosystem: Engineered > Bioreactor > Anaerobic >... | reverse complement strand
CCCAAGGTTTCGTCGGCGAGGTTGCCAAACTCGTCACCGGATCCGTCCTGGACGCCGTCCACGACCGCCGCAGCGTCATCACGCGCGACGACCTTGACGCGGTCAAGCTCAGCGAACGCTCGGTCGACGGCCAACTCGACCAAGCCAAGGGCAAGGAGCGCCGGTCATGACTGTGGCCCTGCCCGTCCGCCCGGTCCCTGCGGCGGGGGAACCGCTCACCTCGTATGCCGCCCGCCTCGCCGACGCCAATGGCCTGACCCGCAGCATGGTCCTACCGGCGCACCGCCACGACGTCGGCGTCCCCGCCGGCGAGCTCGACACCCTCGCCACCCTCGCCGGACTGGACCCAGCGGCCGCGGCGCAATTGACGATGGACCGCTACCCGCCCACCGTCCGCGGTCAGGGCCCCACCCACCGCGGCGGCTGGCGCCTGCACTTCTCGGCCGACTGGACCTGCCCACAGTGCACGCTCCTCACCGGGCGACGTGAGCTGCTCTGGCAAACCGCGCTCTCACCGATGTGCCGCCACTGCAACGTCCTGCTCACCCCCGCCACCGCCGCGTCGACAGACGGGATCGTAGACGCCGGGCGGGACCTCACCGTCCTCGTCAACGAACTCATCGAGCTGGCCGAGGCGTCCATCACCCACCACACCGCCCGAGTCCGACTCGGCCGGTTCCGCCGCCTGTGCGCCCTCATCGCCCAAACCATCGACGACACTTGGCCCCACCGCCACGACGCCCTCCCACCAGTCGACGAATCGGCGGCCCGGGGCTGGGGCGCCTTCCCCAGCGCAGACCCCGCCACCGTCGCCACGATCCTGATCAGCGCGGCCCCGGCCCTGCACTCCACCGCATTCCACGACCAGTTCTCCCGCGAAGGCCACACGCGTCGACGCGGCGCGCCGACACGCCACCCGCGCAAGTACCTTCCGCTGCGTCCTCCGGCGCCCCCAAGACGGACGATCGTCGCCGGATTCAACGCCACCGACAGTGGCCGCCTGCGTTGGCTCCTCACCCAGCTCGAGCACCATGGCGTCCGGCACGGCATACGCCCGGAGCACGTCCCGGCCCTGCTTCCGCATCCCGACGACGACGGCCTGCCCAACCCCGCTGACTGGCGCACCCGCTGGCACGCCTCCCTCGCGTTGCACATACTGCTCACCCAAACCCACGAAGGCGCGCCCTCATCCAGCCGCGCTGCCCTCGCCTTCGGAACCGCTGACAGCGACACCAGCCGCCTGCTGGACGGCGTCCGCCTCGGCCGCGGCATCAGCCACACCGACGCACACCTCCTCGGCGACGCCGTCACAGTGCTCCTCAACGACGGGCTCATCGACTACCAGCGCCGCCGCGACATCCTTCGCCCCATCACCACGCTGCCCCGGCTTCCCGTCCCGGCGAGCAACCTGCCCGAGATCGACGGGTACGCACCCCGAGTACTGGCCCTGGGCTGGATCTGGACACGCCTGACTCGCGGACCCATGTGGACCAGCCCGTACCCCCTCGTCCCCGACCGGCACGTACGGACCTTCAACGCAGCCATCGACCCCGAGACGCGCCTCGCGCTCCACGAAGCCGGGCAACAGCTCTTCGCCGACGCCGACCTCCTCACCATCCCTGCCGCCCGCGCCACCTTCCCCGGCGTCACCCGGAGGTACGGATGAACCCCATCGACCCCGACCACGAAGAGCTGCAAACCCGCGCCGCGCGGATCCTGCAGGCGATGGGCGACACCCCCATCCCGGCCATGGACGCCACCTTCTACGCCCACTACGCCGAAGAACTGCGGATGCTCGTCGAAGAGCTCCTCGCCGACCGCCCCCCGGAGCCCGCCTCCGCGACCCGCGTGTGGCTGGTCTGGAACTGCCACGACATCGCCGGCTCCTACTCCACCGAACACGCCGCTCGCGAGGCACGCGCCGACCTCCAACATCAGCTCCTGTGCCAGTACGGCCCCGACGCCGACCTCCTCGAAAGCGTCACCATTACCACCGCGCACGTTCCGACCAAGTGCCTCGGCTCGCATCGGAGGCAGCGGTGAGAGGTGTCAGCCGCGAGGTCCTGGCCCGCGACGCGGCGTGGAGCCTCGCCGACGGCAGCTGCAAGGACCTGACCGTCGAATGGTCACGCTGGGAGGCCACGCATGCCGCCTCGCTCACCGCCGCTGCCCGGCAGGCCGCACTGGTAGAACCCGCCGCCCTGTGCGCGGCCTGTCCCATCGCGTCCGCGTGCGCCGACCTCGCCGAGTTGTCCGGGTACACCGGCATCGCAGCCGGACGCGGCTACCGCAACGGGCGCCTCGACCACGCCCGTCAACGTCACCCGCGACAGAGGAGACCGGCATGACCACCGGTGCAGACGCTCGTTCTTATGGATGTCTAACCCCGCATAGCGAATCGATAAGCGGCCTTAGACATGCATGAGAACGGACCGCCCAGCCCGGCGCCCTCCTCGACCACGATCGCGCACCCGGCCGCCCGTGGTAGACATCCCCTTGACGCCCACCCTTGCGAGGGACCGGGAAGTGACCCCCAGGATTTCCTGCCGGACGACAGGGCTTGGGGGTCGCGCCCATCTGTGGAGCCGGCGACGTGAACGCCGTCCTGCCCATCTCCGTGCCACCGCGACCCGAGGAGTCCGTCGAGTCCTGGCTGGAGCACCTGGCCGACGCCAACGGCCTCACCACCGCTCAGCTCCTGGCGACCATCCGCCGCACCGGAGCCAGCACCCGCTACCTCACCCTCGCACCCTCCCCGGAGACCATCGCGCGACTCGCGGCCCTCGCCCGCGTCGACAAGACGGTTGTGTATGCCGCGACCCTCGCCTCCTTCGACGGCACCGCGCTCGACCTCACCGGTCTCGACCCAGCCGATCGCTACTCCTATCGGCACGTCGCCGCCCGCGGCTGGACCCCCGCACACGGCACCCAGATATGCCCGGCCTGCATCGCCGACACCGGTGCCTGGAAGACCACGTGGCGACTCCTCCTCGTGACTGCCTGCACCGACCACGGCCTCGTCTTGGTCACCGAATGTCCGGCGTGCGGGCGGCCGTTCCGCGACCAACGCCACTCCCACCTGCGCCGCGTCGGCGCGGCCACGGTCTGCGGGAACCCGCTCGGTCAAGGACCGGTCAAGCAGTGCCTGCAGGACCTCACCAGCCTCCCGCGGGAGCCGGCCTCGCCGACCGTCCTGGCAACCCAGGATCGGATCAACGCAGCCCTCACCGGTCAGAGAGTTGCTGTGCTTGGGGAGCCGGCCAAGCCCGCGGCATACCTGGCCGACCTGAGGCACCTGACCACGCTCCTGCTCCGCCTGGCCGGACAACCCGGTGGCGACCACCGCGCGCCATGGGTGGCCGAGCTCGCCGTCGTCGCCGCAGACCGCACCTCGACCCGCGGGCCACGTTGGGGCATGCGTCCACCCGACGACCCCGCCCTGCGCGGCGAGGCCTTGGCGACCGCTGACGCGATCCTGTCCGCGGCCGACCTCGACACCGCAGCCACGTTCCTGACGCCTTGGACCGAACTCACCCCGACGACGAACGACGGGCCGTTCGGCTGGCTGGCCGACCGCACCGTCATGACTCCCACCCTGACTCGGCTCGTCATGGCCGCCCGCGCCCCGCACCGGCGCCTGTCCCACCACCTCGACACGACCAGATCCGATGGAGCGCGGATGCCGATCAACCTGCTCGTCATCCCCCAGGTCATCCCGCACGAGCAGTACCTCGAGCACCTCGCCGGCGCATCTGCTTCCGGCGAGGCGACCATCCGCCTCTTTGCCTCCCTGTCAATGGCGCGGCTGCACCCGGACATCACGTCCTGGGCGGCCGCCGCCGAGGCCTTGGGGATGCCAGGCCCGATGGGAGTGCTCTGCGCCCGGGCCTGCTCGGCGACCATGCTCGTCACCGCCGACGAATGGAAGGCTCGGATCTGGCGCGCCGGCGAGGAGTCACCACGCAGGGACTACCGCGCACTCGAGACCAAGCTCCGCCACCGACTCGGGATGAGCCGCTGGTTCGACGAATGGGCCCGCCGCTACCGTCCCGGCACCCGACAGAGCTCCTACGACCTCGCCGTGACCTGGCAGTGGGTTCACGTCGCCCACGCCCACCTCGAACTCTCACCTGCATGGCACGGGACGAAGCCCCCAGCCAAGGACCGCGCCCGCTATCGAAAGTTCGAGCACTCCCTCAACGAGCAGCAGCAAAGCGAGCTGGCCACGGCCCCTCCACCGGCGCGTTTGAAGGCGCTGTAGCCCCTCCCCTCGGGCTTACCCGAGTTTCAGAGTGGCGCCATCCGTGGCGGCTTGGCGCCGGCTCTCAGCGATCTTCTCTAGATCGCAACGCAACTGTGCTTCCGCCTCCTCATCGAGCAGGTCCTCCAGCATGGCCGGGACCTCAAGCACGTCGGTGTTGCTGACCTCGTCGAGGCTGATGGTCATGGTTTCGCCTCCTCGATCGATTCCGCTGGCCACGGGATGGCTCCTTCCGGTCGACTGCCATCGCCAGCCGACTCCCAGTCGTTGTCGTCGCAGACCCACACAATGGGGAAGTCCTGGCCCCGTTCGACCGTGGTTACGGCCCTCAGCGCGATCCACTCATGCGCGGCGGTGAAGGCTCTGACCCGGTCCCCTGGCTGGATGTTCATACCTCCAAGATGGCCCTTGCCATAGTGCCAAACAACTGCTGGCGCGAAGAAGTCTCTGCCACGGATCGCTTGGCATTGCGCTTGGCATGCTCGTCTGGCATGCTGGCATGGCAGAAGGAGGCTTGCCATGACCCAGACAGCCGAGGAGCCGGTGTTCACCCCGCCGTACATGTCGTTCGAGACCTTCAGGAACTTCGTCTTGAAGCTCAACCCACACGCGATGCCGCCCCGTATCGACCGCTCGATGATGGTCGGGATGGCTGGGGGCACACAGACAGCCCTGATGCAGCTCCTGAAGCAGTTCGAACTGATCGGAGAGTCCAACGAGGTCAAGCCACATCTCATCGAGCTCTGCGCCGATGACGACGCGTTCGCCGAGGGACTGCGGAGCATCTTGAACCGCCACTACGGAGAGCAGATCGAGCTCGGACGCCGACAGGGCACGCCTGGTCAACTCGCTGAGTCCTTCGCAGCCTCGGGCTACAGCGGCAGCACGCTACGCAAGGCGGTCACCTTCTTCCTGCATGCCGCCAAGGCAGCCGACCTTCCGCTGAGTCCGCACTTCCGGCCACCCAAGGCGAGTCCGACGCCCAACCGCGCGAGGCGGACGAAGGCGCCCCGTCCCGTCGATCCAGCATCCACGCCGGACACGGGGCAGTCCGCCTCTGGCGCTGAGAGCCACACGATCGAGCTTGCGTCCGGCGGCACGGTCACGGTCTCGTGTAGCACCTCATTCCTAGCTCTCACGCGGCAGGATCGCGACTTCCTCTTCGATCTGGTCGATAGGTTGAAGGATTACGCAGGCGACGGTTCTAGCACCCAGGACCAGACGTCTAAGGGGGTCCTTCACGATGGACCTGACTGATTGGGAGAGCCCTAACCCCGGCCTCCTCCACGCTCCATCTGACGATGCAGAGTGGGACAACGTCTTCGCTCGATACACCGGCACCACGAATGACGGTCCGCTGCTGAGATGCATCGCCGTGGCCCGAGAGAACGGCGCCAAGTCTGTCGTAGTTGAGACCAGGTACCTGGGATCCGACTTCCGGAGCGAGTTTGCCCACTTCTACAGTCGCACGTTCGCCGGGGTGCCCGACTCGGCACACCGGATCCACTTCTTCACTGAAGCGCTGGATGCCTCCCGCCTCCTCCACCTCGATGACGGTGTCGGCTACTTGGGCTACGTTGTCATTCGCCCCTCACCGTTGGGGGCGGTCGCCCGTGCGATGCTGCGCCCTCCGAGAAACTACGCGGACGCAGTCCGAACGGCGGTCTCGGAAGAGGTGCACCTCTTCGGGCAGCCGCTATCGGTGGACGGCGTTCCCTTCAGCCAACAGGACGCACGGCTTGGCGCCTGCGCACACTCATCCGCCTGGATGTGCCACACGGTCGCGGCCCTACGAGGTGTCGTGCCGATGCGACCGACCGGTGACTTTGCGGTCGAGGCCGACAGCAGCCTCCTGCCCGCCCGTTCAATGCCCACAAGTGGACTCACGGTCGCGCAGCTCTCCGATCTCATGCGACGGTTCAACCTCCCGCCGATGTTCTATCTGATCGGGTCCCTGCCAGACATCGGGCTCCCCACCACTCCTCCACCGCCAACCCCGGACCCGACACGGGCGCCGGGGAGCTGGGACACCAGGATCGTTCCGACTGTCTGCCGCCATCTCAACGGCGGCAACCCTGTGCTCGTTGGCACCCAGGATCACGCCTTCGTGCTGTGTGGTTGGTGGCGTGAGGACGGGGTGGTTCGGCTTCTTCGTCACGACGACCAGCAGGGCCCATATCTGCCTGTCCACGACCCGCTCAACGATGACCTCGTCCATCCTCAAACGGGCTCAAGACGGTCGTACGGCCCCTGGGTCAGCCTTCACGTTCCGATGCCGTCCAAAGCATGGCTGTTACCCGAGTCGGCTGAGCGCCAAGGTGGTGCCTTCCTGCTGGCCGCGTCGACCCCTTACGTCTCCAAGGTCAACGCTGCCACGGGATCCAACCTCGTAGACATGAATACGCTCGTCGCGGAAGATCGAGTGGGTTTCCGGACGTACGTCTCAGCCAGCAGCGCATACAAGGCACAACTCGCTCAGCGTGGCTGGTCCGCCCCGGCACTGGACATTGTCCGCCTCGCACGGATGCCCCGGTACGTGGTCGTGGTCGAGGCCGTTGACCGCTCATTGCGCGAGGCGGGCTCGCCCTGCGTCCTCGCAGAGGCCGTCTTCGACGCCACCAGCGCTGACGCCCTCCCTGAAATCGTCGCAGCGCGCGTCCACGGGGTGGTTACCACTTACACCGACGGCCGCGTCACTCGTGGCCCGCTGCTCTCGGACGCCTCGCCCGTCTCCAGCGGCGCGGTCGGCAGCCCGTAACGACATGAGACTTGCGGGCCCGACCGGGCACGCAACGCCAGGATTGGAAGGGAGGTGAGTTTCATGGGAAGTCGAGTCGCACGTAGCGCCGCCACGGGTCGATTCGTGAGCGCCCGGACCGCGGCGAGGTCGCCGCGGACCACTGTCGTTCAGACGGTGCCAAGCAGCGCATCCGGATACCGATCTGCGATTACTGGACGCTTCATCAGTGCAGCCGCGGCCGCGCGACACCCGAGCACCAGCATCTCTGAAGGCAAGTGACGGGCCGGGCGGGTTCTGGCCGCCCGGCCCGTAACTCAAGAGGCTAGTCGCCCGGGGTTCGAACGTGCACGCGCCCGCCCCGGGCGGCTGGTCGCGCTGTGACGCCTTGCTTCTCCTCCGCTGGCAGCGGACAGCCAGGCGGACCCGTAGGTGAGAACCATCCGCGACTCTAGGTGTACCCGGCCAGGAGGTTGGTAGCAGTGTGGGTGCTTGAACGCGGGAGAACCTCCGGGTGGGATGTGGCTTGTCTAAGGCCCACTCCAACCCGGAGGTTCTCGTGTCCCACGCTAATGCCCGTTTAACTGTTCATGGCCGCCGCTTGATCGTCCAGCGTCATCAGCAGGGATGGAAACAGGCGCACATCGCGGCGGCGATGGGGGTCTCGCGCAAGTGCGTCGCGACGTGGATCAGTCGTCACGCCGCTGAAGGGGAAGGCGGGTTGGCGAACCGATCCTCACGCCCACGCACCAGCCCCCGCAGGACGGCTCCCGAGGTCGAGGAAGCCGTCCTGAGAGCGCGGGTCACGGACCGTGAAGGCCCTGACGTCCTGGGACCGAAGGTGGGCGTGCCGGCGCGGACGGTCTCACGGATCCTGCGCCGTCACCAGATGCCGTACCTGCGCGAGTTGGACCCGATGACCGGGGAGGTGATCAGGTCCTCGAAACAGAGCGCGGAACGCTACGAACGCGACTATCCGGGCGAACTGGTGCACATGGACGTCAAGAAGCTCGGCAAGATCCCTGACGGGGGCGGGTGGCGCGCTCACGGGTTGGCTGCCACCCAGGCCGCCAAGGGCAAGCGGGACAAGATCGGGTACGACTACGTCCACTCGCTGATCGATGACTACTCCCGGCTGGGCTACTCCGAAGTCCTGCCCGACGAGAAAGGACCCACCTGCGCGGACTTCCTGGAGCGGGCTGCGGCGTACTTCGCCGCCCAAGGCATCACCGTCATCGAACGCGTCATGACCGACAACGCCTTCGCCTACCGCCACAGCGCCGACATGAAGCGAGTGTGTGCCGCCCTCGGAGCCAAGCAGAAGTTCATCAAGCCCCACTGCCCCTGGCAGAACGGGAAGGTCGAACGGCTCAACCGAACCCTGGCCACCGAGTGGGCCTACCGCCAAGTGTTCACCAGCAACCAGGCCCGCACCGACGCCCTTGCCCCCTGGATCGAGCACTACAACAATGAACGCCGTCACAGCGCACTCGGAGGAAAACCCCCCACCAGTCGACTGTCACCAACGTGATGGCCGGGTACATCTAGGAGGCGAGAACCATGCGTGTGCCAACGTACGCCCGAAGCTACGCGGCTTTCGCTGGTGAGGTGGCTCGGCAGCCCTTGACGCCTCTGCTACGCGAGCTCGCGAGGCACGCCTGGATGGTGACTCGGGTTCGACTTGAGCGCCCTGACCAGGAGCTTGGGCCTGTGCAAGAGTTCGCGATTGCGGGCATCGCCCGGGTTGCGCTTCAACACGGGAATGACCATCGGTCGCGACCGGCCAAGTCCCCGTCGATTGAGAGCTTGGGCCGTGCGTACATTTCACTGCCTGATCCCGAGTTCGAGGCGGGAGAGATCGACGTCTCCACGATGCTGGTCCGGTTTGCGCATGAGCAGTTCCCTGCCCAGTCCGGAGGCCTGGAGCAGCTCGGCCGTCTCCATGCACTCGCCGCAGGCCATCTCCCTTATGTTAGGAATGGCCCGACCCTCGCCGACTGGGAGGCTGCACTCGGCGTTTCCCTCGTCGACTACTGGCGAGTGGGTTGGATCCTCCACACCGCCTTCGCCTCGAATGAGGGCGTCGTAGCGTGGGAAACCCTCGCAGCCGAGCACGTGGTGACACTCTTCGACCCGCTCGGCTGGGAGGAGGTCCGATCGGTGATCGAAAGTCACTTCGTACAGACCGTCGAGGCCGCCCGACAAGCCGCACGAGATCAGGCCCAGCCGCGGTCGTTCAAGTGGTCGTACAACCCCCTTGAGGGTCGGCCAATCCTCGACACTGGTGGGGACCTCATCTGTCCGGCACCACACTTTCTCTTCGCTCAACTCACCCCCACGGGCCTCTACTACTTGGGCTTAAGGAACTTCGGGCATGACTTCGGACAAGCCCTTGGCGATGCCTTCGAGTCCTACGTCGGTGCACAGCTCGCGCTCCTGAGGTACGCCCAGGTCCATGGCGAGATCTCGTACGACCGTGGGAGGAAGAGTTGCGACTACATCCTCGTGACTTCCGAATGCGTCCTGCTTGTCGAGTGCAAGAGTGGCCGACCAGATGTCGACTCCCGGCTCGGATACGGGACGAAGGCCCTGGACAAGGTCGCCAAGGCCAAGAGTCAACTCGAGACGACGGCCCAGTTGATCAGGGCCCGGCACTCGAACTTCGGGGATATCCCGAACGATCGCCCACTCTTGGGGCTAATCGTGACGCTTGAGCCCCACTATGTGATCGAGTCTTGGTCCGAAGAGACCCTCACGTCGGCCGTCCTTCCGATCGCCGACGCCACCGCCCTCGACCTCGAAATACTTACGGCGACCCTGGCCGACCGAATGGACACCGGCGAGCGCCTTCGGGACCGACTATGGCCACGCCCACCGCTGGTTGGACCCCCGCGGCTGCTGGCCGCCCTCGACGATATTGGCCAGCCCTACCCGCGCAACCCGATCGTTGAGGCTGCCTGGGATGTTCTGAGTGACCTCCCCGCACTAGCCCAAGCCCGCGGCGACGAAACGACCGCTGCTAACGACGCAACGGCCACCTGAGGTGCCGACAGCCCTCGGGCCTGGTCCTCGTTGGACCTTGCACGACTTGCTGGCGCCGGGTCGATCGTGCAAGAACCCCCGCACGCGGTCACGCAATTTCCAGTGCATCTCGACAGCGCCCCCCTTGTCGAGATGCACTCAAGATTGAACTCTTGCGCAACTGGCGACCTACGTAACATAAACGCCGCGTTATGCGTAGCGGCTTCTTCTCACCGGCCTCCGCTTATGCCGGTCACCCTCCTCCCCGGC
>Ga0208823_1003954_pt1 | contig 10314 bp, 9 predicted proteins | sample AD_UKC075_MetaG_FD_184440 | JGI IMG/M metagenome (GOLD analysis project Ga0208823, IMG submission 184440) | Active sludge microbial communities of municipal wastewater-treating anaerobic digesters from USA - AD_UKC075_MetaG (SPAdes) (version 2) | ecosystem: Engineered > Bioreactor > Anaerobic >... | reverse complement strand
CTGCGCCAGCGCGACGTTTTGCAGCAGGGACAGCAGTTCGGCCAGCACCGCAGCGTAGTCGGGGGCGATCTCATCCAGCTCCGCCACCCGTCGCAACACGGTTGGCGCGTCGTTGGCCGCCAGCGCCTCCAGCAGGCCCACGACCTGCCGTCGGTCGATATCGCCCAGCATGGCGCCGACCGCTACTGCTTCCACCTGGCCGCTGCCGAAGGCGATCGCCTGATCCAGCAGACTCAGGGCATCGCGCATGCTGCCATCGCCGGCGCGGGCGATCAGCCGCAGCGCCGCGTCTTCGCAGGGGATGCCCTCGCGCTCCAGGATCTGGCGCAGGTGGTCGGCGATCCGGCCGGTCGGCAGACGCTTCAGGCTGAACTGCAGACAGCGCGACAGGATGGTGACCGGTAGTTTTTGCGGATCGGTGGTGGCCAGCAGGAACTTGATGTGCGGCGGGGGCTCCTCCAGCGTCTTCAGCAGGGCGTTGAAGCTGTGGCTGGACAGCATGTGCACTTCGTCGATCAGATAGACTTTGAAGCGGCCCCGGCTGGGCGCGTACTGCACGTTTTCCAGCAGCTCGCGGGTGTCCTCGACCTTGGTGCGCGAAGCGGCGTCCACTTCGATCAGGTCGACGAAACGGCCGGCGTCGATTTCCCGGCAGGCGCTGCAGACTCCGCACGGGTTCGAGCCGACGCCGGTTTCGCAATTCAGCGACTTGGCGAAGATGCGGGCGATGGTGGTCTTGCCCACGCCGCGGGTGCCGGTGAACAGCAGGGCATGATGCAGGCGTTGCTGGTCGAGGGCGTGGGTCAGAGCGCGGACCACATGCTCCTGGCCGACCAGTTCATGGAAGGTACGCGGACGCCATTTGCGGGCCAGAACTTGATAGCTCACTCCGACGCCTCGCGCTGCCGTAGGAAGGAGGAGATCCAGCGAGCGTTCACTTGACGAGCGGGTTCCTGAGAGGGGTGGCGGCCCCTATCCGCCACACCCCGGCGCCCGAGGCCACTGCTGCCGCTGCTCCCTTCCGGGCCTGACGGGGTTCACAGCTTGTCGTCGCGAGGGGACCGATACGGGCCGCCATTGAAACCGATGAGTGGGAGGGCGTTGCCGCCAGACGCGCCGCCTGGTCTGTACGACCGAGGAGACCAGCGCGATACTCATATTTTCATTGCAATCCATCATAATCCATCGCTGCTTGGATTGTCATCCTCAACCCCGGGTTCTCGATGGAGAGTCCGTTCAACCCCGGTCGCGCAGACCCGAATACCACAAGTACCACATCATGTCCTACCAGCAAGAATTGAACGATTATCTCGGTCGCCATGTTCCCCTGTTTCGCGCCATGCAAGCCCGGCTGGAACGCTGCGACGCCAGCGGGCTGGCTCTGACTGCGCCTTTGGAACCCAACGTCAACGACAAAGGCACCGCGTTCGGCGGCGCGATGGCGGCCATTGCCGCTCTCACCGGTTGGGCGATGACCACGATCACCTTGCGTGAACACGGCGAAAACGCTGAGATCGTGATCACCGATAGCACCTTGAAGTTCCTGCGCCCGGTGCGGGAGAGCATCGTGGCCGAGTGCGTGCTGCCGGAGACGGCGGTGGTCGAACACTTCATTCAGCGCTACCGCCATCGCGGCAAGGCCCGCTGGACGGTCGAGGTTATCATTCGCGCCGGGGGCGAGCCGGCCATGACCTTCAGCGGTCAGTACGGCGTGTTCCGGCCGGAAGCGGCCTGATCGGGCTACCGGCGTCGACGGGTTTCTACCAGCCCGTCGGCGACCAACGCGGTAAAATGAATGCCGAGGCGGTTTGTCGCCCACTCGGAGATCTCCCATGGCTTCGCTTGCCTTGTCCAGCTTCGTCACGACCTTTCTCGCCGTCATGGCGGCGCTGTTCGTGTTCGCCGTCGGCATCGGCGTTCTGTTGCTGGTCGTGCTCTACGTCATCGACGTCACCCAGACCCAGCATGCCATTCGCCGCAACTTTCCGGTCATCGGACGCTTGCGCTATCGGTTCGAGCATCTGGGCGTGTTTTTCCGCCAATATTTCTTCGCCATGGATCGGGAGGAAATGCCGTTCGATCGGGCGCAGCGCTCCTGGGTCTATCGGGCGGCCAAGAATCTGGACAACACCCAGCCGTTCGGCTCCACCCGCGATCTGCGCCCAGCTGGCACCATCCTGTTTGCCAACGCCACCTTTCCGGCTCTCGACAGCGCACCGATGAACGCCGAACCGCTGGTGATCGGCCCGGCTTGTCCACAGCCGTATAGCGCGTCCAGTTTTTTCAACATTTCCGCCATGAGTTATGGCGCGATCTCCAGGCCGGCGGTGTTGGCCCTGGCCAAGGGCGCACGGTTGGCCGGCTGCTGGCTGAACACTGGCGAGGGTGGCCTGTCGCCCTATCATCTGGAAAGCGGCGCCGACCTGATCTTTCAGATCGGCACGGCCAAATACGGGGTATGCGATGCCCAGGGCGGTCTGGACGAAGCCAAATTGCGGGAAGTAGCCGCCTATCCGCAGGTGCGGCTGTTCGAAATCAAGCTGAGCCAGGGCGCGAAGCCGGGCAAGGGCGGCATTCTGCCGGGCGTCAAGGTCACCCCGGAGATCGCTGCCATTCGCGGTATTCCGGTCGGCCAGGATTCCCGCAGCCCCAACCGGCATCCGGAGATCGGCGACGTGACCGAGTTGCTGGATTTCGTCGCGCGAGTGCGCGCCGTTACCGGCAAGCCTACCGGGTTCAAGCAGGTGATTGGCGATCCGGGCTGGCTCGACCAGCTGTGTCGGGAGATCCAGCGTCGTGGTCTGGCCAGTGCCCCTGATTTCATCACGGTGGATAGCGCCGATGGCGGCACCGGCGCGGCGCCGATGACCCTGCTGGATTACGTCGGTCTGCCGCTGCAGGAAAGTCTGCCGCTGGTGGTGGACAAGCTGCAGGAATATGGCTTGCGCCCGCGCGTCCGGGTGATCGCCTCCGGCAAGTTGATCACCGCCGGCGAAGTGGCCTGGGCGCTGTGCGTGGGGGTTGATTTCATCAACTCGGCGCGCGGTTTCCTGTTCGCGCTCGGCTGCATTCAGTCCTTGCAGTGCGACAAGAATACTTGCCCAGCCGGGATCACCACCCACAATCCGCGTTTGCAGAAGGGTCTGGATCCGACCGACAAGGCCGAGCGAGTGCGGCACTACGTGGAAAACATGCGCCGCGAGGTGGCGATCATCGCCCATGCCTGCGGTGTAGCCGATCCCCGCCAGTTGCGACGTGAACATTGCCGCATCGTGGTCGGGCCTGGCCACTCGGCGTCGTTGGACGAGCTGTATCGACGGGCTCCGGCTCCGGTGCGTTCATTGGAAACGGCTTAAGGAGAGGTAACCGTCATGCGCCATGCTCGGATCATCGCAACCGGTAGTTATGTCCCGGAACGGGTGGTGAGCAACGCCGATTTTGACCAGTTGCTGGGGGAGGCGGTCGGTGACTGGCTGGTGAAAAACGTCGGGATTCGCCAGCGCCATTTCATGGCTGATGATCAGGTGACCTCGGATTTGGCCGTTGCGGCCGGACGCGCAGCGCTGGCGCGGGCCGGGTTGGCGCCGGACGCGCTCGACCGGATCATCGTGGCCACCGATACCCCGGATTACCTGAGTCCGGCCACGGCCGCCGTGGTGCAGGCCAAGCTGGGTGCGTCTCGGGCCGGCGTGTGCGATCTGAATGCGGCCTGCGCCGGTTGGGTAACGGCTTTGGACGCAGCGGCCAGGACGGTTGCGACCGAACCCGAAGACCAGCGGGTGCTGGTGATCGGCGCTTACGGGATGAGCCGGTTTCTGGACTGGAACGACAAGCGAACCGTGACCCTGTTCGCCGATGGCGCTGGCGCGGCACTCATAGGCACCGGTTTGCGGCCAGGCTGGCTGGCAACCGTTACCGCTGCGGCCGGCGAGTATCACGACGCGTTGGGTATCTACACCGGGGGCAGTTATCGTCCCGCCACCATCTCCAACGTTACCCATTACGGTCCGCCTCACGTCCAGTTCGTGCGCAAGTTCCCGACCACATTCAATGTCGAGCAGTGGCCCCGGTTGATCGAGCGGCTGTTGGCCAAGGCCAGTGCCGTGACCGGAACCCGCTTGGGGCCGGACGATGTCGATCATTACTACTTCACCCAGGTCAACCTGCGGGCCATCGAAGCCACCATGGCCGTGTTGGGGCAGCCGCTGACCAAAACCCACTGGATCATGGACAAGTGGGGCTACACCGGTTCGGCCTGCATCCCGATGGTTCTGGACGATGCCATTGCGCAGGGCAAAGGCCCGAAATCGGACGCTTTGGTGTTGTTCTGCGCCAGCGGCGGCGGCATTGCCCTGGCAGCGTCGTTATGGCGCTGGTGCTAACAGGGAATCGGGAAAGCCACAGATCAGCAAGGAAAAATAGAAGGCTGGAAGGTACAAGCCAATCCACCGGTGAACTGCATACTCTTTGGTGAGCGTTGCCCCTTTTCCCGCTGCCAGAGTGCGTTGCCATGACCGAACCGTCCGTTTCTGCTGCTCCTGCCGTCGTATTGCCTCGCCGGATCGATCCTGCTGAAGCGTTTTTCTGGTTCATGGACCATGTGTCCTCGATGAATTTCATGGTGATCGCCGAGGGGGTCGGTGAGTTGGACGATGCGGCGGTGCGGGCGGCGCTGGCCCGTGCCCAGCAGGAACACGTGTTGTTGCGGGCGGCGATCACTACCAACGCCGAGCATCGGTTGATCTGGACCCCTGCTCCCGATGCGCCGCTGGATTACCAGGTGGTGGTGGTCGAATCGGACTGGCGTACGCCGCTGGCCGAAGCGCTGGTGCGGCCGTTCCCGCTGGGTAGCGCCCCACTGGTTCGGGCCATGCGTCTCAATCAGGCCGATGGCCGGTGGACATTGGCGCTGATCTTTCATCACAGCGCCGGCGACGGGCGTTCCGGTTGCCAGTTGCTGGCCGACATCCTGGTCAACGCTGCCCAGCCGGATCGGCCGTTGACGCCGCATCCCGGCTATCGGCCATTGCATGACTGCTATCCGCCAAGCTATGTCGGTGATGCCGGCCTGGAAGCCATTCAGAACTTCAAGGTCCAGCGCAAGAGCGAGTTGGTGCGCTACGGCAAGTTCGACGATTTTCCCGGCTTCGATCGTCATGCGCCCACCACCCAACCGCGGTTTCAGACCCTGCGGGTCGAGCCGGAGCGGCTGGAACGCCTGGTCGAGCGCTGTCGGGCCGTCGGGGCGACCGTGCATGGTGCGGTCAGCGCCGCGCAGTTGATCGCAGTGCAGCGGGCGTTCGGCGATGCCGCGCCACGCACCTTGGGCATGACCACGCCCGCCGATCTGCGGGGCTATCTGCGTGAGCCGCTGGGCAGCGATTCGCCACTGATGTGCGCGACCTTGCTCAGTACCGTTTATCGCCTGGATGCGGACAGCGATTTCTGGATCCTGGCCCGAACCGTGTCCGACGATCTCAAGCGGTTGTTGCAGCGCGGCGATGGCCATTTGTTCTACGGGCTGTTTCCGTCACCGGCCGATTTTCCGGCCACGCCGGAGGGGATCGCCGCGTTCAAGAAGATGATGGAGATCGCGCCGCAGGTGACCCTGGTCAGCAACGTAGGGCGCTTGGCGCCGCTGTCGGCTGCGACGCCGTTCCAGGTCGAGGCGCTGTCCTTCGCCCTGTGCCCGATGTTCAATCACCTGCTGTTCAATGCCGCCAGCACCTTCGAGGGTCGGATGACGCTGAACGTCAACTACGACGCCGCTCGCTTGCCGTCGGAACGGGCGCTGCCGCTGATTGCCGAGCTGGGGGCGATTCTGGCGCGCGCCATCGATTGAGTGCCGGCCGACCGGCGGCGGCGCTAGCCGTGGCCGGTGAATTGGCCGGCTGGGTCGTAAGGCCAGGGTAGGCCGGCTTGGACATAGTACCGCGCGCACTGGGTCGGATCGGCCAGATGGGTTGCCTGTCCCAGCCGAAACGCGGCGAAATGGTCGCTGGATTTGACACCAGGATTCTTGGGCGACTCGAAATCGTCCTGACAACCGTGCTGGATGCGGGAGACCAGGCGTCCGTTCAATTCCACCGCCAGCTGCTGCGCCTCGGCGCTCCAGCGACCGCGCGGCGCGCCGCCGGCCGCCGACATGAACAGCTTGTCGAAGCCTTGCGCGCTCTTGCGCCAGACGCTCATCAGATCGTAATCGGAGACCCGGATGTCGCCGTCATCGCTCACGGCCAGACCCGATGTGCCGGTTTTCTGCTTCATGGCCCAGGGCTTGGGCGGGACCAGGCCATGCCAGGCGCGCGCCGTCACCTTGGGGCAGCGCACGACGATGAGCAGACTGCGCTGCAGGCTGATTTCGCGAAAGGTCCGGACATCGCGCCCATCCATGCCCGACTGGCGGGAGAAGACGATATCCATTTCCGGTACGCCGGCGCGTCGCCATTCGTTTTCGCGCCGATATTCCATGCGTTCTTGCGTGCTTGCCGTCAAATCGGCCATGGCGGGTCTCCTCTCGCGGTCAGGTGGGTCAGCGGATTGGGTCGCTTCAGGCGGCTCCGGTCAGGCGGGTCAGCGCCTCGTGATATTTGGCGACGGTGCGTTCGACGATTTCCGGCGGCAATTCCGGTCCCGGTGGCTGTTTGTTCCAGTCCAGCGTTTCCAGGTAGTCGCGCACGAACTGCTTGTCGAAGCTCGGCGGATTGACGCCGGGTCGGTAGTGATCGGCGGGCCAGAACCGCGAGGAATCGGGGGTCAGCGCCTCGTCCATCAACACCAGGCGACCGTGTTCGTCCAGCCCGAACTCGAACTTGGTGTCGGCGATGATGATGCCGCGGGCCAGCGCGTAGTCGGCCGCTTCCCGGTACAGGCGCAGACTGGTGTCCCGGACCTGCTCGGCCAGCTCTTGGCCAATCGTCGCCGCGATCTGCTCGAAGCTGACGTTCTCGTCGTGCGTGCCCAGCGCGGCCTTGGTCGATGGGGTGAAGATCGGCTCCGGCAAGCGACCGGCCAACGCCAGCCCCGACGGTAGCGCAATGCCGCAGATCCGACCGGTCCGCTGGTAATCCTTCCAGCCCGAACCGATCAGATAGCCGCGCACGATGGCTTCGACCGGCAGACCCTTGAGCCGCCGCGCCACCACCGCGCGATCCGCCACTCGGGCGCGCTCGTCGGGGTCGGGCAGGACCTGTTCCAGGGTCTTCTCGGCCAATTGTAGATGATTGGGGATGATGTGGCGGCTGCGGTCGAACCAGAAATTGGAGACGGCCGTCAGCACCGCGCCCTTGCCGGGCAGGGCGGTCGGCAGGATCACGTCGAAGGCGGACAGCCGGTTGCTGGCGACCATCAGCAGGTGCCGCTCATCCACGGCGTACAGATCGCGGACCTTGCCGCGATAGATCAGCGGCAGGCTGGTGATTTCGGGGGCGGAGACAGGGGACGCGGACATGGGCGAGACCTTCCTGTTAAGGGTTGGGACGAACCGAACAGCGTGCATTCTAATCCGCTTTGCCAGCGCGTTCGGCGGCGACGCGCGGATTTTTCGCAATGCCGCCATTGCTGGTCTGCGGTATGCTTTGTCACATGAACCTCACCGATTCCTTGCTCCCCAGCGACCTGTTGTATTTCGCCAATCTGATCTGGTTCGCGGTCGGGCTCTACGCCCTGCGCTCAGCTCCGTGGCGGCTGTTCCTGGCCAATTCCAGGATCCAGCACGTATTTCTCGGCGCTACGGTGGTGTTGTTTCTCATGTGGAATTTTGAGATGGGCGTGCACCCGGCGCTTGGGTTCCACTTCCTCGGGTTGACCACATTTACCCTGATGTTCGGGTGGTCGCTAGGCGTCATCGGCGCCAGTCTGGTGACCGTCGCCGTGACCTGTGTGCATGGCCACTGGGCGGCGCTGGCCATGAACGCCCTGGTGCTGGGCGTGTTACCGGTTTCGGTCAGTTACGGCGTTTATCATCTGGTCCATCGCCATCTGCCCCATCATCTGTTCGTCTATATTTTCCTGTGCGCGTTTTTCAATGCCATGCTGGCGGCTGGCGTAGCGGTCATGACGCTGGTCGTATTGCTGGTCGCGACCGACACCTACACCTTTGCCCGTATCAGCTACGAACATTTGCCCTATCTGCCGCTCTATCTGTTTCCGGAAGGGATGCTCAACGGCATGGTGATCACCGCCTTGATCGGGGTGCGGCCCGACTGGCTGAAAACTTACGACGACGAGACTTATCTGAAGAAATACTAGATTCGAAGATGCGCCTGGCCGGCCCGGCGGGGAAACAACCGGGCAGCCGGGTTTTGGATTTGCGTTTTTATCGAGCGAAGGCGTGGGATTCATCGTGTTAGGGAAACTGTTCGGCGGAGCATTCGGTTTCATGGTAGGCGGACCCTTGGGCGCTTTGCTGGGCGCGGCGGTCGGCCACGGCCTGGATCAGGGTGAATGGGGCAAGACGACTCAACCGGACCCGGTCAGCGACCGCGATCAGGTGCGGAATACCTTCATCGCCACCGCATTCCAGTTGATGGGCTATCTGGCCAAGGTCGATGGCCGTGTGTCCGAACGGGAAATCGCCATGGCCCGCGCCGCGATGGATCTGTTACGGTTGAACGCCACCCAGCGCCAGGCCGCCATCGACTGTTTCACCGAAGGCAAGCAACCGGGTTTTTCCGTAGATGCTGTTCTGGACGCCTATCGGACCGTCTGCAGCGGTCAACCCGCTCTGCTGCAGCGGCTGCTGGAGCTGTTGCTGAACCTGCTCTATGCCGACGGCAACAGCGCGCACCCGCAAACCTACGCCCGGCTGGTTCACATCGCCGAGCGGCTAGGCATCGCCCGTTTGCAATTTGAAGCGCTGCACACGCTGTTTCGCGCGCAACGCTGGACGCAGGAGCACGGCCAGGACTATGCCGGATCCGGTGGCCAGGGCGAGCGAGCGAGTGGATACGGCGGATACAACAACCGACGGCCGACCGGCGCCGTCAATTCGCTCAGCCAAGCCTACGCCGTACTTGGTTTGGCCAGCACCGCCAGCGCCGACGAGATCAAACTGGCCTACCGCCGCCTGATCGGGCGGCACCACCCCGACAAGCTGGCGGCCAAGGGCGTTTCAGCGGCCGAGCTGGCGCAGGCCACCGAAAAGACCCGGCAACTGACCGCCGCCTACGAACGCATCCGGGAAGCGCGCGGACTTTAGGCGGTCGCCTCGACGCTACAGCACGCCCCGTTCCGCCAGCGACACCATGTGTCCGTCGCCGACCACGATATGGTCGAGCAGGCGGACATCGATCAAGGCCAACGCATCCTTCAGACGCAGAGTGATCGCCTCATCGGCCTTGCTGGGCTCGGCGACGCCGGAAGGGTGGTTGTGGGCGGCGATCAGCGCGGCAGCGTTGTGATGCAGCGCCCGTTTCACCACCTGACGCGGATGTACGGCGGAGCTGTCGATGGTGCCGAAGAACAGCTCCTCGTACTGGATGACGCGGTGTTTGTTGTCGAGGAACAGACAGGCGAACACCTCGTGCGGATGATGGCGCATCTGCGCCAGCAGATAGCGGCGGGTGTCGGCCGCGCTCTGGATCGCGTCGCTGCGTTGCAAGGTCTCTTCCAGATGGCGGCGGGCCAGTTCCAGCACGGCCTGCAGTTGGACGTATTTGGCCGGACCCAAGCCCGGCGTGGCGCAGAATGTCGCCTGATCCAGCTCCAGCAGGACGCGCAGCCCGCCGTGTTGCTTGAGCATATCGCGAGCCAGATCCACGGCGCTGCGTCCTGGTATCCCGACCCGCAGGAAGATCGCCAGCAATTCGGCGTCGGACAGGGCCGCCGCGCCGCGTCGTAACAGTTTTTCCCGCGGACGCTCGTCGTCGGGCCAGTCGCGGATGGACATCGTAGTCTCCTTATCGTCGATCATGCTGCGGTATGGATGTGATGCGAGCCGACGCATGAACCGCCCGTCGCAGCCATCCAAATCGTTTGCAAGAGACGCTCCATGCGCACTGTTATGACGCAGTCCTGTTGCTTCGGGCACCACGACAAAGCGACGATCATTGCCTGGAGCGCGGACCATGGCGACTGCGAAAGCTATGATTTTATAAAAAACATTGGCTTGGAAATGTTGGCAAACGAATTGCTCTTGTCGATACCAAGGACTCGCGCTCACCAATCCTCAGGGACTGGGTCGCAGCCAGGGCTGTTCAATGCTTCTCAACTGATGCATTCTACGGATTTTTCAGATCATGGGATGCACTGATGCTCTTGCCGACCTTTCTCGCCGCGATACCCGATCATCGCCGTCCCCAAGGTCGGCGGTAT
>Ga0208823_1003951_pt1 | contig 10315 bp, 10 predicted proteins | sample AD_UKC075_MetaG_FD_184440 | JGI IMG/M metagenome (GOLD analysis project Ga0208823, IMG submission 184440) | Active sludge microbial communities of municipal wastewater-treating anaerobic digesters from USA - AD_UKC075_MetaG (SPAdes) (version 2) | ecosystem: Engineered > Bioreactor > Anaerobic >... | reverse complement strand
ATCACATCGATCCAGGCTGTTTATGTTCCGGCGGATGACTTGACCGACCCATCACCAGCAACCACCTTCTTGCACTTGGATTCGACAGTTGTTTTGTCGCGTGACATTGCATCCCTGGGTATCTATCCGGCGGTTGATCCGCTCGATTCGACATCTCGTCAGCTCGACCCGCAGATCGTTGGCGAGGAGCACTACAATGTCGCTCGTGCAGTCCAAATGACCTTGCAAAAATACAAGGAATTGCGTGACATTATTGCCATTCTCGGCATGGACGAATTGTCACCCGAAGACAAGCTCGCCGTTTATCGTGCCAGGAAGATCCAGCGCTTTTTGTCACAACCTTTCAATGTCGCGGAAGTCTTTACGGGATCGCCAGGTAAATACGTCACCCTTAAGGATACGATCAAGGGTTTCAAAATGATCGTCGATGGTGAGTGTGACAATATTCCAGAACAAGCTTTTTACATGGTCGGTGGTATCGAAGAAGTTTTCGAAAAAGCCAAGAAGCTCTAAAACAGGGTTACGATATGCCGCTTTCGTGCTGTAGAACCGGTACGAAAGCGGTTTGGAAAGCCAGCAAGGAAAAAAACCATGTCCATTAGAGTACACGTAGATGTTGTGAGTGCCGAGGAGCTAATTTTTTCTGGGCAAACCGATTTTGCTGTATTTCCGGGTGAGGCAGGCGAGCTTGGAATTTATCCGCGGCATACGCCGCTTCTTACGCGTATCAAGCCGGGTACCGTCCGTTTAAAGATTCCTGATCGCGACGAGTATGAATTGGTCTACGTCTCGGGTGGAATGCTAGAGGTGCAGCCAGCCTTGATTACCGTTTTGGCTGATACGGCTATTCGTGCGCACGATCTCGATGAAGCTAAAGCTATGGAAGCTAAGCGTCGTGCGGAAGAAGCGCTTAAAAATCGCAGTTCCGATGTGGGTTTGGCTACAGCAGAAGCTGAATTGGCACAAGCTGTTGCGCAGTTGCAAGCCATTAAAAAACTGCGAAATCGTCATTGACAAGACCAAAAGTGACAACAAAACCAACAAAAAAAGCAGCCATCAGGCTGCTTTTTTATGAATTCAACGGCAACCGAGTCGTTCGATGCGAATTTGTAAGCAAGCAACATCATCACGCAGAGCATCGACCTCTCGGCAATACTTATTGATGTCGTCGTGGTTGGCAGTGCCTGCTTTTTCTTCTTCGTTGTTCAGAAAATCTGCGATAGTGTTTGCCAGTTTTCCAACTACCAGTATATTTAATCGACTAAAACGCACGAGAGAACGGCAAGCGCGACGGGCAATAATATCGCCTACAAATAACGATAAATCGTGTTCGATATCCCAGCGCAAATTCCGAAAAACGAAGGCTAGAGTTTCGGCGAATTCGGCGGATCCCGCAATTTTTACGGCAGAGAATAGCGTGTGCCGATTATTAAGCAATCGGATTAATGTATCGTCTGGAAAGCGTATGATGGCTATCGAGTGTAATTTCTCTGGCATGCACCGGACAATAAATCCGCTTTGGTCTATACCGAAAACTAAACTGAAATGTTGACCGAATTCAAGTCGGGCGGTTTCACCGGAAAAAGCTTTCAATCGTGTTTGTGCCCATTCCTCTCCGGCCAATACATGGTTAAATAATTTAAATAGAGGCATTCTAAACTTAGTTATGTTTCTCAATCATGGCCACAACTCGTGAAATCTATAATGGATTTTTGGCCAGCACATTAAAAAAACCATCGGTGCCGGAGGCCTGATGCATATTGTAAATAAGAGCAGGAGATGCGCAAAGGAAACGACTTTGTGTTTTTGCGTTTAAATTTTGAAGCCGCGATGCAAGGCGACGACACCAAAAGCCATATTGAAATAATCGACATTCTGAAAACTAGCCCGCTCCATCAGCATTTTCAGCGTCTCTTGGTCCGGATGTACGCGAATTGATTCGGCCAGATAGCGATAGCTCGCTTCGTCGTTTGTGATGATTTTTCCAATGCGAGGAATTATTTTGAAGGAATAAAAATCGTAGACGGGTTCCAGGGGTTTCCAGATGCTTGAAAACTCCAGTACCAGCAGGCGACCTCCAGGTTTTAAAACCCGCCGCATTTCCGTTAGGGCGCGGTCCTTGTGGGTCATGTTGCGAAGTCCGAAGGCGACGGTTACACAGTCAAAGTAGTCGCTGGGGAAGGGTAATTTTTCCGCATCGCATTGAACTGCGGGAATCATGACGCCGAGGTCGTAAAGGCGGTCACGACCTCGGGTAAGCATGGCGTTGTTAATGTCGGTTAGCCAAACTTGACCTCTACCATCGAGTTTTCTGGCAAATGTCAAAGCGAGATCTCCGGTGCCGCCGGCAACATCGAGAATTCTATAGCCATCCCGAACGCCGCTTTTGGCGATGGCAAAGGATTTCCATAGCCTGTGAAGACCGCCCGACATCAGATCGTTCATCAGGTCATAACGTTGCGCGACGGAGTCGAACACCCCCGCGACGTGCCGTGCCTTTTCCTTTTCAGCGACTTCTTGATAGCCGAAATGAGTTTTGTTGGAGTCAGTCATGATGGAAACGGAATCTTGTCAGTGATTGCCACACGTTTTCGGGGCGTTTACGGCGGTGTCGCCTGGAAGTGCTGCCGGATCGCGGCTAGCACCAGCATTTGCGAGGCGTTCCAAGTAAGTTTGCCAGAGTTGTTCGCGGTGACGACCGAGGTTGTGGAGTAAATCCCACGAGTACAGACCGCTGTCATGACCGTCGGAAAATATTGGCCGGATTGCGTAATTACCCACTGCTTCCACACGGACAATATCGACATTACGTTTGCCAACTTGCAGAACTTCTTGTCCTACGCCGTGCCCCCGCGCTTCTGCGGAAGGTGTGAATACACGAAGGAATTCGTAAGTCAGTTCGAAATGTTCACCATCGTCGAAAGTGATATCGACAATGCGTGATTGCTGTTGAAATTTAATTTCCGTGGGAGTTTTTGTGTTGGCATCCAAGCATGCCATGAGTGTACCGAGGGAAAATTGCGATCAGCCATCATAGCGCAAAAAACACACATTTAACCGAAATACCGGCTTGACTAGATCCGATGAGTGTGTAGTCGCGCGAATTTTCTTTTGCCGACTTGAATGACGAAGGTGCCGCAAGATGCTAGAGTCATATTCTTGTCAGTGATTTTAGTACCGTCGATTTTGACGCCACCCTGCTCTATCATGCGCCAAGCCTCTGAAGTGCTGGCTGTTAACCCTACTCGTTTAAGTACCAGCGCGATGTTAAGGGATTGGTCGGCACCATCTAGATAAATATCCAGGATGTCATCGGGAACAGCGCCGTGGCGAAAACGTGCTTCGAAATCGGCGAGCGCGTGGCTGCCGGCGACCGCGCCGTGAAAGCGCTCGACGATTTCCTGGGCAAGCAACACTTTGATGTCGCGAGGATTCCGTCCGCCCGCGACGTCGTTTTTGAAACCATCGATGACTTGGCTGTCGCGAAAAGAGAGCAGATCGTAGTAACGCCACATCAGATCGTCGGAGATGGACATCAGTTTGCCGAACATTTCTCCAGGAGGCTCGTTGACTCCCACATAGTTGCCAAGGGATTTAGACATTTTATGAACGCCGTCGAGGCCTTCGAGCAGTGGCATCGTCAGCACGCACTGCGGCGCCTGACCGTAATGTTTTTGTAATTCTCGCCCAACCAAAAGGTTGAATTTCTGGTCGGTGCCACCGATTTCGACATCTGCTTTCATTGCAACCGAATCGTACCCCTGGCACAAAGGATACAAGAGTTCGTGAATGGCGATTGGCTGACCGCCACGGTAACGCTTGGCGAAGTCGTCGCGCTCCAACATTCTGGCCACGGTATGCAGGGCCGCCAGTTGTATCATCCCAGCCGCGCCTAGCGACTCGAACCAGATGGAATTGAAACAAACTTCGGTTTTTTCGGGGTCGAGTATCTTGAATACTTGTTCTTGATACGTTTTTGCATTTTCGACGACCTGTTCACGTGTGAGCGGGGGGCGGGTCGTGTTTTTTCCTGTCGGGTCACCAATCATGCCGGTAAAGTCGCCGATCAGGAACAATACGTGGTGACCGAGATCCTGAAAGTGCCGAAGCTTGTTGATCAGAACGGTGTGTCCCAAATGCAGGTCGGGGGCGGTCGGATCAAAGCCCGCCTTTATGCGCAACGGTCGCCCACTCTTCAATTTTTCAAGCAGGTCGGTTTCAATCAATAATTCTTCCGAACCGCGCTTGATATGTTTGAGATCGTCCACAACGCGCATGCCAGTCTCTCGTTTCGCCCGGAGGCTTTTGGTGAAGGTGTTGTCCTGTGGTAGGCTAGAACGTTTGCTGCTTATAGTTCGCCCATGAACAACGATAAACGCCGGATTCTACCGTATTCCGCACTGACGATCGACCGACTGGTGCGCCATCGCTGGGCGGTTTCCGCCTTGGCGGGCGCATCGTTGCTGGGTATGGTTGCTGCATTCGCTATCGCTCCGCCGCAGGATTCCTCGCAAATTAGAGTCGAAGCCGTCCTCCAGCACTTGCCAACGCCTGACATGACCGTGGTCACTACCGACGAAAAGGCTTTCCTGCGGGAGGAGCGCATCTATGGGAACGATACCGTCGCCAGCTTATTGAATCGCTTGGGCGTCGATGATCGCGATGCGTTGCGTTTCTTGGTAAAAGATCGGCACGCCCAAGCCTTGGTGAGTAGCCAGTTACGTCCTGGTGTTGTGGTTTCCGCCAAGGTGGGAGCGTCCGGAGAGTTGCTGTATTTCGCGTTTCCACTGGTCGATAAAAATACTTTGATCGTTGTCGAGCCACGCGATAAGAGTTTTGTGGCTAGAGAAGAGGCTTTGAAACTGGAACCGCGAACGGTTATCAAGTCTGGTGTGATCCAAGGGGCCTTTTTTCGAGCCGTGGACGCTGTTGGTATTCCCGATGATGTCGCTAATCAGTTGGTGGGAATCTTCGGCGGCGAAGGAAATTTTTATCGCTCCTTACGCCAAGGTGATCGCTTTTCGGTGGTTTACGAAGCTTTTTCCTTCCGCGGTCAGGAAATTCGTAGTGGCCGCATCCTTGCTGCCGAATTAGTTAGCCGGCAGCGGTCGATGCAAGCGTATTGGTTTCAGTATGAACCGGGCAAGGGCGGTTATTACACGGCGGAAGGAAAGAGCCTGAGCAAACCATTCCTTTTGGCGCCTCTGGAGACTTCTAAAATCACTTCCGGTTTTTCAAGTGCGCGTTTTCACCCGATTTTGCAGACCTGGCGGGCGCACAAGGGGGTGGACTACGCGGCTCCGATGGGTACGCGGGTATTGGCCGTCGCGGATGGTGTCGTCGAGACCGCTGAAAGTCAGAACGGTTATGGCAACATGATTGTTATTCGTCACGATGCCATGTATTCCACTGCGTATGGTCACCTTAGCGACTACGCGGCGGGGATGGCCAAGGGCGCACGTGTTCGCCAGGGCGATACCATCGGTTATGTTGGGCAGACCGGATTGGCGACCACGCCGCATCTTCACTATGAGTTTCGAATCAACGATGAGCAGGTCGATCCGCAGTTGATGGAGATGGCGACCTTGATGCCGCTCGATCGGATGCAACTTGTTCGCTTCAAGGGCACCAGAACAGCCATGCGGGCGCAATTGGATCTGGCCAAGGAAATCACTCTGGCTTCAATTGAGTAATGCTGGAAAAGTGTCGCCATCAGACGGTTAGGTCGATTTGCTGTAACGTTCCCGCACTACCGTTTTCGTTCAAATAAATACCGGTTGACCGCATTTCGGCTTGTAGCTGGTTGTCGGTGGTTTTGAGCGAGAACGGTGTGGCAACACTGGCAACACTGAGCGCGCCGACACCTGCTTGACTTAAGGGAGTCAATTGATCCGCTCCAGTGGCGTTCTTGGTCCAGAGGCCTAGTTCCGCATAGGCCGCGTCGCCCTCGTCTATCCAGCCGTTATTGTCACTGTCGAGAGCGGCCAGCTCGGCAAAACCATTGCCGCTCAATGCACCAAATAATTCCCGGCCATTGTTGATCTTGCCGTCGCCGTTGCGGTCAAAAACCAGGAAGCCGCTACCTCCAGCGACGAAGTTGATATTTTCATTTGCCCCGTCCGCATCGAGATCAAAGCTAAACCGCTGGCTGGTCAGTTGCGGCGTTGCGCCGTGGAAATTCAGCACCAAGGGGTCTTTCGTTGGACGGGCTTCGCTGGCAGCGACCTTGAAATCCGTTTCCTGACGAAAGCTGCGGCTCATTTTCAGTGTGATCGAAAAATTGATTTCCTGGCCGTCAGTCGTTTGAACGCTACCTGAGGCATGAAAGCTGCTTTGCTCAAGCTCGGTGTAAGACTCATGGCGGGTGTATTCAACGGCAAGGCCATTGGCCGGTTGCGTGAAAGAATCCGACGTCGTGGGCGCTTCGGTTGAAACGCTGCCCGGGGGCAGCGTCGAGGCGTCGAAGACCGCGACGGTGCGTCCAGTCAGTATTTCCACCATCGCACGAATCAGTCGAAGTGTGGGATCGTTGTCTGCGGAGTTCAAACGCTCATCAATAGCAGCGCTCTCGTTCAATTGAGCCTGTTTGCCGGAATCAGAGATTCTCACGCGTGAGTCCTCAGGGTGATCCCTATTCGTTGCCCTGTCTGGGCCACGTGTTGGACCGTTGTTCCTTGCGCTTAAATTCAACGATTCACGAACTTCATGTTGCTGCAAACGACTGGAATTCGCATCCAGTTGCAACGAGGCGCCGGCGATTTTCATGGACTTCTCCCAGATTTTGAGTACGGTGACCGTAGGTTGTCTACGGTCGAAAAGCGATGGCGCTTAAGGTGTGCGGAGGAAGTTCACGCCGCTGTCGTGGCGATCTGGCATTTTTCGGGAAGGGGTTGCCTATTCCGGAATCAGAATTTCGCACCCAGTGCCTTAGCGCGCAGGGCGCTTTGTTCGAAGGCTGAGCGGTCGTCTGTTTCTTGCGTTGGCCAACCATGAAGGTGTCGCGCCGCGATATCGGCTAGCGCATGAATCCAGTCATCGCGTTCGTTCAGACAAGGGATGTAGCGATAATCCTGACCGCCGGCGATGATAAACGTTGATTTTCCCTCGATCGCAATTTCCTCGAGAGTTTCCAGGCAATCGGCGGTAAAGCCCGGACAGATGACATCAACGCGCTGCACGCCGCTCTGGCCGAGAGCGTGGAGCGTTGCCGTCGTATAGGGCTGTAGCCACTCTGTCCGACCGAAACGCGATTGAAAACAGATTTGGTAGCGCTCTTGTCGCAGGTCCAACGACTCCGCGAGCAAGCGAGCGGTTTTGAGGCATTCACAGTGGTACGGATCGCCTTTGTCCAGAGTGTAACGAGGTAATCCGTGAAAACTGATTATCAACCGGTAGGAATCGCCCGGCGGGCCGTGTCTGGCCCAGTGCTCGCGAACGCTGGTGGCCAGCGCGGCGATGTAGCCAGGATGCGCTGAAAAATCGCGGACATAGCGCATTTCCGGATGGTTGCGGGTTTTCAGCAACCATCGGCATGCTTCATCGGCGACCGAGGCGGTGGTGCTGGCGGAATACTGAGGATAGAGCGGCAGCAACAAGATTCGTGTGCATCCCTTGGATTTCAGTTTGGACAGCTTTTCTTTGATCGACGGTTCGCCGTAGCGCATGGCGTAGTCGACAACCAGGCGGTGCCCGGCCTGACCGAGAAAACCATCCAGCAGTTTAGCCTGACGTTCAACATGAACCTTCAACGGTGAACCGTCCGCCGTCCATATGGCCGCGTATTTTTCCGCCGAGCGTCGTGGTCTGACGTTGAGAATGATTCCATTGAGGATCAACCACCAGAGCAGGCGAGGAATTTCGACCACGCGGCTATCGGAGAGAAATTCACGCAGGTAGCGACGTACCGCTGGCACTGTCGGCGTCTCCGGTGTGCCCAGGTTGATCAGCAAAACGGCGGTCTCGGTCCGGGTGCCATGTTGGTGTGCCGGTTCCGGCAGATAGCGTGTCATAAATTCCACTTTCGGGCATTTCAATCGAGCACGCTGAAAGAATAACATCGTGAGGTATGCGGTGAAGCCAGTGAAGGTGTCGATTACGGGGGGGGGCTGTCATGGAGAATGATTTGGCGTCATTCGGTGCGGCTGGCTTTAGGTCGATGCGCCGTTTTTTTGACAAGATTTCTCGGGGAAATTTGAATTTGACAGGGAAAAGCCTCGACGCTAGCACATAAAAAAGCCGACCCTGTGTTTTACAGTTTCGGCTTGTCATTCGGTGCCAGGAAGAACATGCGTGCCGGATGGTCAACACTATGCCTTCCGGGATACCAGGAAAAACCAGTGGATTTTTCTGGTGGAGACAGGCGGGATCGAACCGCCGACCTTCTGATTGCGAACCAGACGCTCTCCCAGCTGAGCTATGCCCCCGAAGCCCAGCGGATTGTACTTGGCGAAGCTTATTCCGTCAAATCCAACAAGGCGATTGCTTGGACTTCAAGGCAATCCGACGTTTTGGAAGGGGGGCTTGAGGTTTCGCCGTTTCTCCGGGTTGCGGTCGATGGACATTGCAAGCAGGCGTTCAAGGGCGGCAGGTTTCTGACCGTACAAACAACCGCGCTGGCGTTTATCGGATGACCAATGTCGGAAAGATCGGATGACCAATGTCGGAAAGGCAGGAGTGGACGCGACACCATGGTTGGTTTCACGTCAGTCAATAACACAAGTGATTTTATGGAAGCTTGCCGACGCCGACCATCCGATTGAAAAGCAGTGTGCTGGGAATCCAAACAACCTCATCGTCGAAAGTCGGCGTCGGTGTTTTCTTGACAAATATATTTTGGGTGACGGCATCTTTCCACGCACCGGTTGCCGGGTTTAGCACCAGTTGGTTTTCTCTCTCGTCGACATCAGCGCCCGTTGAGATTTGCGTTCCCGCCGGCGTGTAGGCGCCGCGTCCATTCTTGCCGTGCGAAATGACGATTGCCGGTAAGCTGTTGGCGACATCGGAACCACCCGAGGCGATTCGGATAGTCATGTCGCCGTTCGCGCATAAGTTGAAGCCTGCCTGTGTCGCGGTAAGCGTGCAAGCGCCGTTGGGGAGGGATGGCGGTAGCCGGGTAAACGTTTGGGTGACTACATAGGTATAGCGCCGTCCCCAGGCGTCGGTTTCGTCAACTCCCAGCGTTACCCAGGGTAACACGCCGTAAGTAACGGCGCATCCGCCAGCCAGCGGCGCCGGTGCGATCCCCGCGCCGGCGGCGGTGTTGGCCGTCGTTGGCAATGCGGGACACGGAAAATAGCCATTGGCAATGACGAAACCGAGTAGTGCCTCGCGAATTTCCGCCAGGGCCTTGCGGGTTTCATTGGTGTCCCGCATATCGATTTGCGCGCTCAATGGGACCAGCAAGCCGCCAAGCATCAACGCGACGATGACTAGAACGACCGTCATCTCGGTCAGTGTGAATCCGCGAGCGAGAGATCCCGGCTGACGTGGCGGGTTCATTTCAGGCATCTCAGAATATCGGTTTGCGGTGACGTGGCGGTGAAGGTGGATCTGCCGACGAAATTCACCGCCGTGGCTGTCGGTGAGGCGAACGAGTTGTTGTTCGGTGTTTCCAGATAATTGTTTTTGTCTGCTTTTTCGGCGGCGGTGAGGCGAGTTTGAGAGGAGGTGCGCCGTCCGCCAAAAATCAGTACCCGCTGGCAGGGATATTCACTCGGCGCGCCGTCGATCGTGATGTTGGCCGGTGTGGGTAACGCGGTGAGAAACAACATCTCTTTCCAGTTCTTACAGAAATCGGGATCGGGGGCGGACGAACAAACGAGATTGTCGGTTCCTTTGGGGCCGGCGATAGCTACTGGAGGAGGTATGACGTCACCACTCGTGGGAGGAGCTCCGGGAACCGGCGTTCCTGGCGAAGTGGCTGCCGTATCGTTCTGAGTTTTGAAGTAATCGAGTAGCGCGCCGATGGCTAAGGCGAAGTCGCTGCGTTTGCTTACCAGATTAAAGATATCGTCAACGGAGATAAAGGCGAACCGGTCATTGTAGTGATCGTTGCTTGTCAGGACGAAGACTTTATTGGCGGTGCTCGTGGCGACCCGGTTGTTGGTGCTGCCGGCGAAGTAGTTGACCGCGCCGCCAACGGCATCGGCGCCATCGAAGGTATCGAGATAATTTCGGGCGTCGTAATTGCCGCCGCATTCGGTGTACGCGGCGTCGGCCAGTTGTCGATCTTGCCCATCGACAGGGTTTCCCGGGGCGACGATCAGCGCCGCGAGGTTGGCGGCGATCAGGGTGCCACTCGAAACGACGTCGATCT
>Ga0208823_1003950_pt1 | contig 10315 bp, 8 predicted proteins | sample AD_UKC075_MetaG_FD_184440 | JGI IMG/M metagenome (GOLD analysis project Ga0208823, IMG submission 184440) | Active sludge microbial communities of municipal wastewater-treating anaerobic digesters from USA - AD_UKC075_MetaG (SPAdes) (version 2) | ecosystem: Engineered > Bioreactor > Anaerobic >... | reverse complement strand
CGTAATGTACATTCTTTGCATAGCCATTCTCACTATCCAATTCTGCTCTTGAAAGTGTATTGTTTTGAAGAATAGAGAACACTTCACTGAACTTACGCTGTTCCCAAGCTTCCGTAAATCCTTTGAAGCGAATTTCGGGGACGTTACTTCCGTTTTTGGGGAACATTTTTTCAAGGCAAGCTTTTTTAATATTCTTCAACTTGTCACACTTACGCTGATGAAGAGTGATAAGGTTGTCGAGTTGCGTAAATATGCTCCCAATTTTGCGCTGTTCAGGCACAGACGGAAGTGGTATTGGCATTTGAAAGAACAGATCACTTTTGATTGAAAATCTGTCTGCGCGTGCGCCTGTATCTCCATTGAAAAACATATAGCTATGCCAGTAGTGACTTTTGAAGTACCATTCCAGATAAACAGTGTCAATATTGTGTGTTCTGAAAACCGTATAAAGTGGTGATATTACACCATTCCTGTCTAATCTATTGCAGTTTATAGGTCCGCAAGGAGCGGTTACTGATATGCGCGGATTGTATACAAAGTCCTCCTTTTTAACGACGTAATATCCGCCGATATTGTTGGCATTTGAAATATCGTGTTCAAAGAAATCTCGCTGGTTGATAACGCCAAATTCAGCAGAGTTTGTGAAGGTCTCTGAATACTGATTTTGGGTATTCTTTTCGGTTACTTTATCTGCAATCTCTCCTAACTTACGCTGTTCCCAAGCTTCCGTAAATCCGGCGAAACGGATGGCCGGTTTTTTCGTTGTTTCAACCATCTTATTCACCTCCGAGAAGCTTCTTGAACTCTGCAAGACCCTGCATGTCAAATTCGTTACCGGTCAATTCGTCCAGCATTGCGGAAAGGGAGGCTTCAGTTTCCCAAATTTGCTTTTCAATTTCAAAGAATGTTGTCTCGTATTTCTTTGCTAGTGCTTCCAGTTTGGAGACAAACTCGTTCACAATTTTTTTAGGTAGTCCCATAAGACCAGAAATAATCGGATCAATCCATTTGAGTTTAAGTAATTCTTTTACTTGGCTTTCTGTCAATTCTTCAATGGCTTTTTTGGTATTCATCTGAAGAGCAGCCGTTTCTTCTTTTATCTTTTTTTTGACCGCCCTTTCTTCTGTATTTAAAGCATCATATTTTTTGAGGATGTCCATAATCTCCGGTTCAACTTCATTTGCCCTGATTGTCTTCTTAACGGCAGCCGGTACAAATGCTGTTTTATCGTCGTTTACAAAGGCCTTATCCTTTTCTTCTTCGGGTAGTTCATCCAACAAATATTCATATTCAGAAGCAATTTCAGTAAGTCTGTCTTCATTTGCTTTCAGTTCCGCAAGAGCATTGTGTAAGAACTTTTCTTGAACAAGCTCAAAAGGAATTACTCTGCCAACCCAGCCGTCCTGAGCTTCGATATCTTTGCCGTCCTTTTTCTTCACTACAATATTAGGATCCACCTTTTTAGTTGCTTCAAAGCCTTCTGTCTGGATAATTTCAAGGTCAACGGCAATGTGAGTCCATTCGTTATCCAAAAGCTGATAAGCTTCGTATTTATCCACTAGAGGAACATCGTTCAGACACTCAAAGATCTTCGTGGTAAGCTCGCTTTCTTTCCTGGAAATATTGATATCCGCTATCCCTTCAATTAGTTCGTTATAGAGGAATTCATCAAACCCTTCAAAAGCAGTTCTAAATTTTTGTTCAAAACGCTGAATGTCTGCGTGCTCGGTAACTGCTTTTTTAATATCCTCTGTGCCGAAATGCAAATAAGCAGCTGTATCATCGGTAAAGATGGCCTTTTTCAGTTCCGGGAATGCCGTCCAGTATGCTGCAAGCTCATTTATTTCACCAGCGGGAATACCGCCGAACATAGAGGCATAAACATCCCAGCTTTCGGGCTTTTCAGATGAATCCACATAGCGCGGAATGTTCAGGTTATAATCGTTTTGGCGGATTTCATCACGGGATACAACCCTGGAAAATTTCTCTACGGAAATGCGCTGCGTTACTACATCCACAATCCGTTTTATATCCGAGGCGCGGAGCCTGTTGTTCTTTCCGACCTTTTCAAACCCTTTAGAAGCATCAATAATCAGCACATCAGTATTGCTGCGTTTCTGTTTGAGTACCATGATAATTGTAGGTATACCCGTGCCAAAGAAAATGTTGGCGGGCAGACCAATGATAGCGTCAATCTTGTTGTTTTCAATCAGGTTCTTGCGGATTTCACCTTCCTCACCGCCACGGAACAAAACACCGTGGGGCAGAACAATTGTCATAATACCATCGGGCTTGACATGATAGAGATCATGGAGCAGGAAGGCATAATCTGCTTTGCTCTTCGGGGCAAGACCGTAGAATTTATAGCGGGGATCGGATTCCTTATCGGACGGGTTCCAGTTCTGGGAATAAGGCGGATTAGACACTACCGCATCTACATAAAGAGGGTCGTATGTTCCGATAGGATCGTTTTCGTCAAAGTAAGGCCAGTCGTCCTCCAAGGTATCGCCGTTTCGCGTGACGATGTTGGAAGGAATAATCCCGCGCATAACAAGGTTCATACGGGTGAGGTTATAGGTGTTCTCTTTTAATTCCTGTGCGTAATACTTAATTCTATCGCTATTACCCATATATTTGGCAACACTCTTACCGATATTGATAAGCAGAGAACCCGAGCCGGAGGTCGGGTCATAAATTTTGATTTCTGTTCTGTCCTTCAAATGCTCTGCAACGATTTCAGACATCAGAAGGGATACTTCATGCGGAGTATAGAATTCACCGGCTTTTTTACCTGCGTTTGCAGCAAAGTTGGAAATAAGATACTCGTAAATGAAGCCGAGAACATCATAGTCCTGCTTATCGTCCATAGGAATATCTTTAATTAGGTGAATCAGATCACTAATGGCCTTTGTCTGGGTGCCAGAGCTGTCACCAAGCTTGGAAAGTCCGGTCTGCAGGGTATCAAATATTTTGTCAAAAACCTTCTTGTGGGATGCATCGATAAGCCTGTTGAATGCGGACAGTGCATCACGGACATTTGACACATTGAAATCACTGCCCATATTCAGCCATGTTGAGAACAGGTTTTCATAAGCAATAAAATAACCTATATTACGCTGAATGCTTGCAACGGTTTCCTTATCTTCTTCATTCAGATACAGCATGATATCTTCTTCTGTCCAATCATTTTCTTTCAGATATTTTACTTCCTTATCCGAAAGAAACTTGTAGAAGATAAAGCCGAGTATGTAGTCCTTATATTCATTCGCTTCAATCTTGGAGCGCATTTTGTTTGCTGATTCCCATATTTTTGAAGCAAGTTGTTGTTTATTCATGAAGATTCCCCCATATTTAATCCACTCTATATAGTAGCAGAGCTGTTGTATCAAAAAAGGTTTTTATTCTTTTCTCCGATATAATTCGTCCAACGTTTTACCTTCGGCATTTTTCCATTCAACCCAGCCGTTTGTGGAACCGCCCAGTACAAAATCGCTTGCGCCACTGGGAGTATTAAAGGTCAGAGTAACCTTTAAAATATGTTTTCCGTTCTCCGGAACAATACCGCCGTTGGCAAGTAGCTCTTTACGTTGGACGTTGTATTTGGGAAGGTGGACAGCTTTTGCCATACTGATTTCAGACCCTTCCAAAACATCAAATTTGTCGCCGGTATAGACACCTAAAGCGGAAATCCCGTTTCTAGTTGTATGCAGAATGGAAGCGCCGGTCAAATCAACCGTAGCATTCTCTAACTTATAGCCCAAAGTCGCCATGATGAATTTGATTTCTTCGTATATTTCCTCAATTAAGGCAAGATCATATTCATCAATTTCATATTTGGGATTGACGGCATTTTCAACCTTATATCTATTTGAATCACGCGCTTTTTCAATGGCGTATTCTTCAAGACCACTTAAAATATCCAAAGAAAAGGTTTTATTGTCCGCAAGGAACATAATCTCTTTGTTCCAGAAGTCCTTGGAGCGGTTGTGGTCGTCAAGCCTGCTAATACCGTTACGTGTTTGTCCGACATAGATTTAGGCAATTTTATTGTCCTCATCTTCATTGTTCAGGTAGTAAATGCCTGGGCGGTTTATTCCCGAGATGTTTTTTGCATCGGAAAGCATTGTACGAAGAACAACATAGGTTGTAAGGGTAGAAAGATGCCGTCGCACAGAACGAATACCATCAGGCTGTCCGTTATGATAGATGATTTCGAGCTTTTTACTAGTGGTGCCCATCACTTTTTCTCCTTTGTTTTGCTAAGCCATGCATTCTGAAGTTTATCAAAGGAAATGTTATTTTTGTCGCAGAAGATTTTAATTTGCTTCATGGCAGATATATTAGGGTATGTTTTGCCGGCTTCCCAGCGGTTTACAGTTGAAAACGCAACATTCAGCTCTTTTGCAAAAGCTTCCTGTGTCATTAATGCTTTCTGGCGAATAATTCTAATTTCACTTGAAAGATCCATTCACGCATCTCCTTTGCAAATGTATGTCTTTAGTATAGCATTTTACTTGCAAAAATTTCAAGAGATGTAGCCCCCAAACACAATAGATTGGGAACAGCGTAAGTTCAGTGAAGTGTTCTCTATTCTTCAAAACAATACACTTTCAAGAGCAGAATTGGATAGTGAGAATGGCTATGCAAAGAATGTACATTACGGTGATGTTTTGATTAAGTTCGGAGAGTACCTTGATGTTCAAAAAGAGAATCTTCCATACATAAAATCAACGACTTTGGTTCGCAAATATAAAGCATCGTTTTTACAAGATGGAGACATCATTATAGCCGATACAGCCGAAGATGAAGCTGTTGGCAAATCCTGTGAAACAGCCAATTCTCAAGGGCAAACACTCATTTCCGGCTTGCATACGATACCGAGTCGGCCGTATCAAAAATTTGCTTCTGGCTATCTTGGTTACTATATGAATTCCAACGCATATCATAACCAACTTTTACCGTTAATGCAGGGTATAAAAGTGACTTCCGTGTCAAAATCGTCACTTGCGGATACTAAAATCGTATATCCAAAATCAGAAAAGGAACAGCGGAGTATAGCCTCATTTTTCATCGCTCTCGACAACCTTATCACTCTTCATCAGCGTAAGCTAGAAAAGCTGAAAAATATTAAAAAAGCTTGTCTTGAAAAGATGTTTGTCTGATAGAAAGGAGTCGTTTATGGTATTAGAAAACAAATTGGGCATTACTGATTCTGTGGAACTTGCTCGTATGGAAGAAAAAATCAGTAAAAAAAAGGCTTGGGAACTGTTTGAAACTGGGCTTTTGGATACTTTCCCTGTCGGCAATTTTGAGGGACTGGCCCTGATTCACAAGTATTTGTTTGAGGATATATATGATTTTGCCGGGAAAATACGCGATGTGAACATTGCAAAGGGCAATTTCCGCTTTACACCGGCACTGTATTTGAAAGAAGCACTGGATAACATTGAGAAAATGCCGCAGTCCACTTTTGATGAAATCATCGAAAAGTATGTGGAAATGAATGTTGCCCACCCCTTCCGCGAAGGCAACGGAAGAAGCACCCGCATCTGGCTGGATGCTATTCTAAAAAAGGAAATCGGACAGGTCATTGACTGGAGCAAGATTGACAAGAATGATTACCTTCTAGCGATGGAGCGCAGCCCCATTAAAGATGTAGAAATCAAGGCGCTATTGAAAGCCGCTTTGACGAATAGAATTAATGACCGCGAGGTCTATATGAAAGGCATTGATGCAAGTTATTATTACGAAGGCTTCAATACCTATAAGACGGAAAACATCAGAAACAAAGAGTAAAGGAGCAGTATTATGGCATTTACAAAAGAAACGGATTTTGAAAATGCGCTCATAAAACTGTTGACGGAATCTTGCGGATGGGAGCCGGAGGTTTTGCATTACAAGACAGAAAGAGATTTATTGCAGAACTGGGCAAATATTCTCTTTGAGAACAACCGCAGCATTGACCGCCTGAATGATTACCCGCTGACAGAGGGTGAAATGCAGCAGATCCTCGCGCAGATTGAAGTGATGAAAACGCCGCTCAAGCTCAACGGATTTATCAACGGCAAAAGCGTTTCTATTATTCGTGACAATCCATACGATAAAGCCCATTTCGGCAAAGAAGTCAGCTTAAAAATCTACGACCGTCAGGAAATTGCTGCAGGACAAAGCCGTTATCAGATTGCACAACAACCGAAATTTACGGCAAAGACAAGTATTCTACCAGATAGGCGCGGTGACTTTATGCTGCTGATTAACGGTATGCCTCTGATCCATGTAGAATTGAAAAAGAGCGGCATTCCTGTTTCGCAGGCGTATAACCAGATTGAAAAGTACGCCCACGAAGGCGTATTTACAGGGCTGTTTTCACTAATACAGGTGTTTGTTGCCATGAATCCGGATGAGGCAGTCTATTTCGCCAATCCCGGTCCAGAAGGTAAATTCAACAGGGATTTCTATTTCCATTGGGCAGACTTTAACAACGAGCCGATAAACGATTGGAAGAGACTTGCTTACACATTATTGTCCATTCCAATGGCACATCAGCTCATCGGCTTTTATACCGTTGCCGACAATACAGACGGTGTTTTGAAAGTTATGCGTTCGTATCAGTATTACGCAGCCAACAAAATTTCTGATACCGTTGCCAAACACAAGTGGGATAACGGGAACCAGCTTGGCGGCTATGTCTGGCACACAACTGGCTCCGGGAAAACAATGACATCCTTCAAGTCGGCGCAGCTTATTGCTAACTCAAAGGATGCCGATAAAGTGGTCTTTCTAGTGGACCGCATAGAACTTAGCACGCAAAGCGCCAGTGAATATCGCGGTTTTGCGGAAGAAACTGACTCGATCCAAGAAACCGAAGACACTGCTGTTTTGATTGCGAAACTGAAAAGTAGCGATCCCGCGAACACTTTGATAGTTACGTCAATTCAAAAAATGAGCAACATCAAAGACGATTCCGAAGGAAAACTAAAAAAAGCAGACCTTGATTTAATTTGCGCAAAACGAATCGTCTTTATCGTTGACGAATGCCATCGTTCTTCTTTCGGAGAGATGATGCAAACCATAAAGCAAACTTTCCCCAAAGCACTGTTTTTCGGCTTCACCGGAACGCCGATTGAACTAGAAAACGAGAAAAAAGGCAATACAACAGCAGATGTTTTCGGCAACGAATTACACCGTTACAGCATCGCAGACGGCATTCGTGACAAAAATGTACTAGGCTTTGACCCGGATAAAGTACTGACTTTCAAGGAAAGGGATATGCGACAGGAGGTTGCCTTGGATAAGGCAAATGCTTCTTCCGTCAGTGAGGTTTTCAGCGATGCGAAAAAGAAAGAAATATATTACAAATACATGAATGATGTGCCAATGGCTGGGTACGAGAATCCCGACGGCACTTATGTCAAAGGTATTGAAGACTTCTTGCTTGAGAAAGGACAATATCGCACCGAAGAACATCAAAAAATGGTCGTTCAGGATATTCTGGAAAACTGGGTTACAATCAGCCATAATTACAAGTTCCACGGTCTGTTTGCAACTTCCAGTATTTCGGAAGCTGTGCAGTATTATAAACGTTTCAAGAAAGAAGCGCCCTATCTAAAAGTAACCGCTCTTTTTGACCCGAGCATTGACAATAACGGTACCGGAATTGAAAAAGAAGAGGCATTGTGTGAGATTATAACCGATTACAACATGCGTTATGGGCAAACCTTTGCGCTTTCAACATATGGAAAAATGAAAAAGGATATCCAAAACCGTATGGCACATAAAAAGCCGTATGAAAGAATTGACAATACGCCCGAGGAGCAGATTGACCTTTTGATTGTTGTGGATCAGATGCTTACCGGTTATGATTCCAAGTGGATTAATGTTCTGTATCTTGACAAGGTAATACGCTATGAAAACATCATTCAGGCGTTTTCCAGAACAAATCGTCTTTTTGGCCCGGACAAGCCTTTTGGTACTATCAAATATTATCGTGCTCCTTATAGCATGGAGCGTAATATCAACGCAGCAGTGAAACTGTATTCCGGAGATAAACCGCTTGGCATGTTTGCAATCAAGCTCGACAAGAACCTTGAAAATATAAACGCCATCTTCACACAGATCAAGAATCTGTTTGAGCAGGCGGGAATAATCAACTTTGAGAAATTGCCGACGAATGTGCCGGAACGTAAGCAGTTTGCGAAACTATTCAGGCAGTTCAATGACTATCTTGAATCAGCCAAGGTTCAAGGGTTTGTCTGGGATAAATCAGAATACTCTTTTACTGATGAAGAGACGGGAGAAGTTAAGAAGACCGTTCGACTTCTGCTAGATGAAAAGACATATAAAATCCTTGCTTTGCGTTACAAAGAGCTTTTTACGGAAGTTACAACTGGACCCGGAGAAGAATCGCCGTATGATTTAACGGGTTATCTTACTACGATCGACACAGATGAGATTGACGCCGATTATATGAATTCCCGCTTTGAAAAGTACAAAAAGGCTTTAACAAGCGGTAATCCGGAAGATGTCCGAAGTGCTAGAGATGAGCTCCATAATACTTTTGCCGCGCTGACACAGGAAGAACAAAAATATGCGAACATTTTCCTGCACGATCTTCAGTCCGGAGATGTCAGTGTTGAACCTGGCAAAACATTGAGAGACTACATCAGCGAATATAGGCAGCGGGCAAAGGATAATCAAACCCACAAGCTTGCTGCCGCACTCGGCCTAGATGAGCAAAAGTTGCGAGATATGATGGAGCTTAAAGTGGATGATGCCACCATTAACGAATACGGACGACTTGACAATCTGAAAGCAACCGTTGATAAGACTAAGGCCAAGGCCTATTTTGAAACACTTGAGAACAACTCTATTCCAATGTTCAGAGTTAACAGCAAAGTCGATGAGTTGCTCAGAAAGTATATAATCAGTGGTGGATTTGAAATCAATATTCCGGATGAACAATGTCCTGAAGATTAAATATAATGAGAGTCAAGGGCCCCCTTGGCTCTTTTATGTTGCTTGAAAACAGCGTAAAACTACCTTTTAACCTTAATACCAGACATCGCTCTTCACATTCTTATCACTTTCATAGCGTGTTCAAATAATCATCAAACAGGAGGTCAAAAATGCTAAGCAAAACAAAACCAGAAGATTTATTTTGTAATTATTATGCTCAATGGATTAAGGTGTATAAGGAGGGGGCTGTTCGTAAAGTGACAATGGATAAATATTTGATGACACATTCATGGCTTGTGAAGCTCATTCCAAATCTAAAGCTATGCGAACTTAACAGAATCACTTATCAGCAACTGTTGAATGATTACGCTCGTTATCATGAGCGACAAACAACAATGGATTTTCACCATCAACTGAAAGGTGCTATACTGGATGCCGTTGATGACGGCTTGGTGGAAAGGGATCCAATAAGAAAGGCGATCATTAAGGGAAAACAGCCTTGCCCGAAAAAGATAAAATACTTGAACCAGTTCGAATTGCATACTTTGTTAAGTTCTTTGGAGTTAAAGGGCGAAATCAACTGGGACTGGTTTATATTACTCGTTGCAAAAACTGGAATGAGGTTTTCCGAAGCATTGGCACTTACACCACAGGATTTTGATTTTGCACATCAATCTCTGTCGATAAGTAAAACTTGGGATTATAAAGGCAACAGTGGTTTTCAGCCAACAAAGAATAAATCTTCAGTACGGAAAATCCCGATTGACTGGCAGACAGTTATTCAGTTTTCTGAACTTGTAAAAAATCTTCCGCCCAACCGTCCTATCTTTATAAGAAATAATCGTGCGGTTTACAACTCGACAGTTAATGATATCCTTGAAAGGCATTGCAAAAATGCAAAAATACCTGTTATTTCTGTTCATGGCTTACGCCATATCCATGCATCGTTGTTGCTTTTTGTCGGTGTTTCTATTGCAAGTGTTGCACGGCGTTTGGGGCACGCAAGTATGACGACAACACAGAAGACATATTTACATATTATTCAGGAACTTGAGAACCATGATATTGACCTTGTTATGAGGTCTTTATCAGGATTGTCTTAACCTTATCAAAGCTATCACACTGCTTTGGAATGACAACATGGGTGTTTTCCAACTCACGACCAAATCTCGGAGACAAAAACCCCTTATGGGGTATTTGTAATGCTCTACGAAGAAAATATTCTAAAAGATTTTTTTATAAAAAGAGATGCAGAACTTATCCCACCCAATAAGATCACTCTGCATCCAGCTCTTCTAAAAAAATATGTGGATATGGTTGCGGGAGGAGGATTTGAACCTCCGACCTTCGGGTTATGAGC
>Ga0208823_1003947_pt1 | contig 10321 bp, 9 predicted proteins | sample AD_UKC075_MetaG_FD_184440 | JGI IMG/M metagenome (GOLD analysis project Ga0208823, IMG submission 184440) | Active sludge microbial communities of municipal wastewater-treating anaerobic digesters from USA - AD_UKC075_MetaG (SPAdes) (version 2) | ecosystem: Engineered > Bioreactor > Anaerobic >... | reverse complement strand
GAGGATTGAGGTTACAATCGTCCATAGAGGAATCTGAACGTAAAATGGACATTCTTTCTAAATAGAGGATTGAGGTTACAATCGTCCATAGAGGAATCTGAACCCAGCTCACGCATGATGGCCGTAAACTCAGCCTCCGTTACAATCGTCCATAGAGGAATCTGAACCGTCCGGCGGCGCGATGGTGCGCCCCAGTTCGTAGTGTTACAATCGTCCATAGAGGAATCTGAACGAAGATTGCCTGAGCTGGTGAAATGATGGCCGAGTTGTTACAATCGTCCATAGAGGAATCTGAACTCATTGGCGGTAAATCTGCAGGTATTGTGTCGGTTGTTACAATCGTCCATAGAGGAATCTGAACGAAGCTCAGCCTGGCGCCGCTTGCTTTCGAGGGAGCGTTACAATCGTCCATAGAGGAATCTGAACTCTTTACCTTGAATAAAATTTACATGATAATTTATCGTTACAATCGTCCATAGAGGAATCTGAACATGGTAAAACATAAGGAATCACCGTAGTAATTGCACGTTACAATCGTCCATAGAGGAATCTGAACCAAATAACGCAGGTCATTAGCCAGCACCAACTCTCGTTACAATCGTCCATAGAGGAATCTGAACATGGAGAAAGATAAGTTTAGAGAGTTAGAACAAAAGGTTACAATCGTCCATAGAGGAATCTGAACACTGTTATTAACAAAGCATCGTCTATAACAAATGCAGGTTACAATCGTCCATAGAGGAATCTGAACTTGCAGGACCAAAAACTACATCATCTTCTAAAATATCAAGTTACAATCGTCCATAGAGGAATCTGAACAAACCACGGCCAGGAAGCCGTGAACCTGTAACCATTGTTACAATCGTCCATAGAGGAATCTGAACGAGGTGCGGCTGCGATAAGCCTTGTGAATGCGATAGGTTACAATCGTCCATAGAGGAATCTGAACTAGCAAAGTTATGTGCAGGCGACAAGGAGCTGGTGGGTTACAATCGTCCATAGAGGAATCTGAACAAATGTTTTAAGTTTCTTTATTGCTCGAGTTGATTGTTACAATCGTCCATAGAGGAATCTGAACGCCCCCTTCACGCAAATATTTTTTGACCGGTATATCGTTACAATCGTCCATAGAGGAATCTGAACATATTAATTCGCGAATCCTTGTCCCTGCCCTTATAGCGTTACAATCGTCCATAGAGGAATCTGAACACTTGTCAATAACAATTATTAATTTTATCTAATTTTGTTACAATCGTCCATAGAGGAATCTGAACACGCCTATCTGATAGCCGCTGCGCCGGATCTGTATGGTTACAATCGTCCATAGAGGAATCTGAACCCCCAGGACGGTGGCCAAAATGATTACGGATGTCGTTACAATCGTCCATAGAGGAATCTGAACGAGCCAGAACCGGAGCCAGAACCGGAACCCTGGCCTGTTACAATCGTCCATAGAGGAATCTGAACTTTCTGCAACGTGAGCACTAAGTCTGCACAGTGCGCGTTACAATCGTCCATAGAGGAATCTGAACTCTGTTGCGGGGCTACCAGGTAACCGCCGCCGATGGTTACAATCGTCCATAGAGGAATCTGAACTTTCAATTTCAAAGCGCATGGTGCTGTCAGCGAAAGTTACAATCGTCCATAGAGGAATCTGAACGGGTTTGTGGCCTGTCGGGAATTGGCCACGAGGCGGGTTACAATCGTCCATAGAGGAATCTGAACCTTTTACCGACGGGTAAGATCAGCTCGGCATCAGTGTTACAATCGTCCATAGAGGAATCTGAACTCTGTTGCCGAATTGCGCCAGGCCGTGGCGGAAGTGACGTTACAATCGTCCATAGAGGAATCTGAACGGCACCTTCGCGGAGCTCATGGCCGGCAACCCCTGTTACAATCGTCCATAGAGGAATCTGAACCCAAAGTAAAAACAAGGTGGCCAGAATCGTCTCCAAGTTACAATCGTCCATAGAGGAATCTGAACTTTCATACCGTGTGAAACCTGTTACACTCATTATAGTTACAATCGTCCATAGAGGAATCTGAACGGTCGAACTGCGTTGTGTTTACATCTTCCTCAGCTGTTACAATCGTCCATAGAGGAATCTGAACTGACAATTCTTCGCTCTGGACAATTTTGGGCTCGGCATGTTACAATCGTCCATAGAGGAATCTGAACGGACCACGCCAGGGCCACGGCTGACCTGATGCGGGTTACAATCGTCCATAGAGGAATCTGAACTACCTCATCAGCAAAATGCCTTATATCGCTGATGAGGTTACAATCGTCCATAGAGGAATCTGAACAAATCCCCGGCGTCCCGCTAACGCAGACCTGGTACAATGTTACAATCGTCCATAGAGGAATCTGAACCTTGATCGCTAGCCCGCGAAAGGTGTCCGGCCAGGGCTGTTACAATCGTCCATAGAGGAATCTGAACTGAGATACATCGTTTCCGCCACGCCCGTAGTGGCGGTTACAATCGTCCATAGAGGAATCTGAACGTATCATTTGCCGCGCGACGTGACAAACAGTGTTCTGTTACAATCGTCCATAGAGGAATCTGAACCATTTTCAAATATTGAGCATCAAGACCTGTCATTTGTGTTACAATCGTCCATAGAGGAATCTGAACGAAGGTCTTCCTGTTATAATGAACCTGCATGATGAGTTACAATCGTCCATAGAGGAATCTGAACCCGGGGATCGGAAGCATACCTTGCACCGATCCCCTGCAGGTTACAATCGTCCATAGAGGAATCTGAACCATCGTCCAGACTGCGCACTGCACGATTCACCGCTGTTACAATCGTCCATAGAGGAATCTGAACAAGCCTGAGCCTGCTCCAGCAATTAAAGTTGGGAATGTTACAATCGTCCATAGAGGAATCTGAACCAGAAAGCCGGTCTGCACCAGGAAGCCGTAAGGAGGTTACAATCGTCCATAGAGGAATCTGAACCATAATTGTAAGACATTTTATCTCTCTCCTCGTTTGTTACAATCGTCCATAGAGGAATCTGAACCGATATCAACGTGGACTTTCCGCGGGTCAACTTCACGGGTTACAATCGTCCATAGAGGAATCTGAACATGCAAACTCATTGCCGGAAACCAATCGAAAGGCGGGGTTACAATCGTCCATAGAGGAATCTGAACGAGCCGGAGTTATCGCCTGGCCGGGAAGGTGGATGGTTACAATCGTCCATAGAGGAATCTGAACAATCTTCCATAGCGCGAATTGTATCCGGATTGTCCGGTTACAATCGTCCATAGAGGAATCTGAACAGAGTTCCTCCTGCAGCTTTTTCAGTTCCGCAAACCTGTTACAATCGTCCATAGAGGAATCTGAACAACGTTGTAATTATAATACAACAACCTGGGGTTGTTGTTACAATCGTCCATAGAGGAATCTGAACGGGGATGACGGCTTTATGCGCCGGCTCTTCTTTCAGTTACAATCGTCCATAGAGGAATCTGAACGCTGATGTTTGTATGATTACTGCCAATCTCCTCCTCCGTTACAATCGTCCATAGAGGAATCTGAACGCGGAATAACGTTTGATTCCCGGGGTGAAAGCGTTATGGTTACAATCGTCCATAGAGGAATCTGAACCCGCACATGGTCATGGACCTGGAACGGGCCACATTTGTTACAATCGTCCATAGAGGAATCTGAACAAGAGGAATATGAAACTCTGACCGCATCCCTGCGGGGTTACAATCGTCCATAGAGGAATCTGAACGTAAGCAGAAATACCGTACTCATTGTGAAGCTTTTCGTTACAATCGTCCATAGAGGAATCTGAACGCGGGGTATGAAAGCGGCCGTGAAAGGCCTTACTCGTTACAATCGTCCATAGAGGAATCTGAACGTAATAGTGGCCGTCATAGAGTGTGTGGGCGAGCAGTTACAATCGTCCATAGAGGAATCTGAACGAGATATGTATGTCGGCGACCGGACGGCCAACTTGGTTACAATCGTCCATAGAGGAATCTGAACTTGAGGAGGTGCCACCGTGGGAGCGGGAGCAGCAAGTTACAATCGTCCATAGAGGAATCTGAACTTTCACGGCTTTCGCTGTGATTATCCACGGCCAGCAGGTTACAATCGTCCATAGAGGAATCTGAACTTTAATAGGCCGCTTCGTGGTTACGATAGAAGCTGGTTACAATCGTCCATAGAGGAATCTGAACGTTAAAAGCTCATACGGTTCGCGGGGCTCTGTGGGGTTACAATCGTCCATAGAGGAATCTGAACCCGTCTGCGGGTAGTCAAGGCGCTGGAGCAACTCACCGTTACAATCGTCCATAGAGGAATCTGAACAGGATCATTTTTAATAAAAGGATTTTTGAAGATAAGCGTTACAATCGTCCATAGAGGAATCTGAACCTCTTAAAGGGTTCTGGGAATGGATAAAACAGGAGGGTTACAATCGTCCATAGAGGAATCTGAACCCGCCACCGGGCAATCAAGGGCGTCTCCCTGTACGGTTACAATCGTCCATAGAGGAATCTGAACGGGCAATGAAGGCATGACGCTGACCCTGGAGGAAAGTTACAATCGTCCATAGAGGAATCTGAACGCTTGTCAGCCTGCTCCATCTCGCCCGCAGCGACCGTTACAATCGTCCATAGAGGAATCTGAACGGACGATCCCCTGGAAAGCATCCTCTCCGGGGTGAAGGTTACAATCGTCCATAGAGGAATCTGAACCATGATAAGATCACGGCAGGTTTCAATCTTGCTATCTGTTACAATCGTCCATAGAGGAATCTGAACTTACTTTTGGTGCGAGGAGTTGAACCGCTGATGCCGTTACAATCGTCCATAGAGGAATCTGAACAAGCAAGGCGCTGCGGCTGGTTACCAACCGGGCAAGTTACAATCGTCCATAGAGGAATCTGAACATAAGTATCCTCCGTTGCTGATACGCTTGCAATACCTGTTACAATCGTCCATAGAGGAATCTGAACGGGTGTAGGGGTTCTCGGGTGGTGAAGTCAAAGTCAGGGTTACAATCGTCCATAGAGGAATCTGAACACAAACCGGACCTTCCGCGTGTCGTCGTCTCCGTTGTTACAATCGTCCATAGAGGAATCTGAACCCAGCACTGTCGGGCAGGCCGGCTCCCGGGTAATGTAGTTACAATCGTCCATAGAGGAATCTGAACTCATGATCCTCCTTTGTTTTTTCCTGCCGGGATTAGTTACAATCGTCCATAGAGGAATCTGAACGGTGAAGCTCGACGTAGATGACGAGAGAGACCTGAGTTACAATCGTCCATAGAGGAATCTGAACCATCTGATCTAAAACGATATTGTGCGCCTGATAGGTTACAATCGTCCATAGAGGAATCTGAACAGGCCTGCAAGCCAAGCAACGAGAAAATCACCGCCGTTACAATCGTCCATAGAGGAATCTGAACTAAACTGCTCGAGCGAATTGCCGAGAATGACGCCGGCAGGTTACAATCGTCCATAGAGGAATCTGAACAAAGAAAATCGAAGAAATATTACGGAAAGCAGCGGAAGGTTACAATCGTCCATAGAGGAATCTGAACCGTATTTTAGCGATGGCGGCGCAGGGGAAGATACCGTTACAATCGTCCATAGAGGAATCTGAACCAGCGTGGCCCCGAATCCGTCCTGGCACTTTACGGGTTACAATCGTCCATAGAGGAATCTGAACGGAGAAAGCCTACATGACCGGCGACGGGAACCAGAAGCGTTACAATCGTCCATAGAGGAATCTGAACAAGAAATGGGCGGTAAAATCGCCGAAACCTTTGGCAGTTACAATCGTCCATAGAGGAATCTGAACATTTATGCGCAGGTTGAGGGCGGCTGCCTGATGGAGCGTTACAATCGTCCATAGAGGAATCTGAACGCACCTTGTCGAGTTCGGCACTGGCCCCCGCTACCGTTACAATCGTCCATAGAGGAATCTGAACAGTACATCACCGCTCCTGTCCTGGGCGCGACCACTGGTTACAAACGTCCATAGAGGAATCTGAACTTATCTTCATGGTTTCGGTGTGTGCGTTTAGCCAGGGTTACAATCGTCCATAGAGGAATCTGAACATTCATAAACCCGATCATTGTCTCTGTTAAAGCCCGTTACAATCGTCCATAGAGGAATCTGAACTCAAAAGCATACAAAGGACGCTGGAGATCACTAATGGGTTACAATCGTCCATAGAGGAATCTGAACCCGATTGCTTTTGATGAATTCCTTGAAAGCCTGGAGTTACAATCGTCCATAGAGGAATCTGAACTGTCTTGCAAGATGCTGCGCAACTCGGCCCCTGTTTTGTTACAATCGTCCATAGAGGAATCTGAACCACAAAGTGGGGCAAGGCAAACCCATCCCTGGGCGGTTACAATCGTCCATAGAGGAATCTGAACGACCTTCGACGAGGAAAACACCTTTAGCGGCACCGGTTACAATCGTCCATAGAGGAATCTGAACCGGTTATAACCAGGAAGGCATAGAAATTGGCGGAGTTACAATCGTCCATAGAGGAATCTGAACACAGCATGGACATGAACAAAGCCATTGAGGAGGTGCGTTACAATCGTCCATAGAGGAATCTGAACAGAATACAGCTTATGATGCGACAAAGCCGCTGTGTCAGTTACAATCGTCCATAGAGGAATCTGAACGCACATATTGAGTCGATCCAACCCCCGGGCGATGACGTTACAATCGTCCATAGAGGAATCTGAACGGATGATCCCGGTTATGTCCTGTGGCTCGATGTGGTGTTACAATCGTCCATAGAGGAATCTGAACACCGATGAGGCCCGCCTGATCGCTGCGAAGGCCGAAGTTACAATCGTCCATAGAGGAATCTGAACTTGCCGCCATGAATGGCGGTGATTAAATGCCTCTTGGTTACAATCGTCCATAGAGGAATCTGAACTCAAAAAGAAGAAGCTGCAGCGATGGCTCGGCAGCCGTTACAATCGTCCATAGAGGAATCTGAACTAGCCGATCCGCCGGAGAAGAGCGGGAATGTCTTGCGTTACAATCGTCCATAGAGGAATCTGAACTAGCCAGGATTGGTGCCAGCAACGACAACCGGGAAGTTACAATCGTCCATAGAGGAATCTGAACGCAAATGGGGAAAGTCCTCGAAGAGCTCAAGGAGCGTTACAATCGTCCATAGAGGAATCTGAACGCCAGACTGAGCGGTGGGGAATTAAGCGGGCTGAGGTTACAATCGTCCATAGAGGAATCTGAACACGCCTACCGCTTGAATCAAGACCTGATCGCATATGGTTACAATCGTCCATAGAGGAATCTGAACACGCCTACCGCTTGAATCAAGACCTGATCGCATATGGTTACAATCGTCCATAGAGGAATCTGAACTATTCAAAGCTGCTTGTATTCGGGTTGTAGCGCAGGTTACAATCGTCCATAGAGGAATCTGAACGACTCAACATATGCTCCAGCACATGCGTTTGATGGTTACAATCGTCCATAGAGGAATCTGAACAAGCAGATAGCGCAGCAGCCGCAGCCCAGACTGCAGGTTACAATCGTCCATAGAGGAATCTGAACCAGCTTTCTCGACGTAGGCTGGGTCATTCACGGTGTCTGTTACAATCGTCCATAGAGGAATCTGAACGGGCTTATCGCACGAAGAGATCCGGGAGCGACTAGGGTTACAATCGTCCATAGAGGAATCTGAACCTTCTGCTCCCGCACACCGTCCACAGAATCAAGCTCGTTACAATCGTCCATAGAGGAATCTGAACGCCGGGATAGTAGCCGCAGTACCGGTAGCGGCCGCGTTACAATCGTCCATAGAGGAATCTGAACTCAGCTACGAATACACCCCGGCGGCTAAAAAAATGTTGTTACAATCGTCCATAGAGGAATCTGAACAGAATAGCCTTGTTTTGTGCAACCCACGCCGACTGGTTACAATCGTCCATAGAGGAATCTGAACTGTTCTACTGAATTATAAGTAATAACATACTGATTCGTTACAATCGTCCATAGAGGAATCTGAACACCTGCCTGGAATAACTGCCCGGCAGAAAGGGAAAGTTACAATCGTCCATAGAGGAATCTGAACGGTGTAGATTTCTTCGACTTCGTAAGTCGTTTCGGGGTTACAATCGTCCATAGAGGAATCTGAACCTGTGAGCCGGTAGCAACCGAAATGTGATTGCTGCGTTACAATCGTCCATAGAGGAATCTGAACGGTGTAGATTTCTTCGACTTCGTAAGTCGTTTCGGGGTTACAATCGTCCATAGAGGAATCTGAACTAGCTATTCTATATTTAATTTCAGCCTGAACATTCGTTACAATCGTCCATAGAGGAATCTGAACAACCCGAGTTGGCATCTGACGGCTGACGACAAAGAGTTACAATCGTCCATAGAGGAATCTGAACAGTTGACGATCAATCCGAACGAAGCACAAGCTCTGGTTACAATCGTCCATAGAGGAATCTGAACGCGACTATTCACCGCCGCGATGACGGGGCCTATGTGTTACAATCGTCCATAGAGGAATCTGAACGGACTGAAAAGCAAATATCGCGTTGCCGACAAAGCCGTTACAATCGTCCATAGAGGAATCTGAACATTCCTTCTCATCGTGTCAGCATCAAGCGAAATCTGAGTTACAATCGTCCATAGAGGAATCTGAACGCGCCGACGCGGCCACCGCGCTGGCGCAGATGGACAATGTTACAATCGTCCATAGAGGAATCTGAACGAGGCTGCTCCGTTCTGCCCACATAGCCCGCCAGTGTTACAATCGTCCATAGAGGAATCTGAACAAACTTCTGTAGGCATACGATTTATTGATATCGCCGAGTTACAATCGTCCATAGAGGAATCTGAACCTGCACGCGGTAGAGGGCGCCCGACAAACTCAACGTTACAATCGTCCATAGAGGAATCTGAACGGACTGAAAAGCAAATATCGCGTTGCCGACAAAGCCGTTACAATCGTCCATAGAGGAATCTGAACTCAGCTACGAATACACCCCGGCGGCTAAAAAAATGTTGTTACAATCGTCCATAGAGGAATCTGAACAGAATAGCCTTGTTTTGTGCAACCCACGCCGACTGGTTACAATCGTCCATAGAGGAATCTGAACTGTTCTACTGAATTATAAGTAATAACATACTGATTCGTTACAATCGTCCATAGAGGAATCTGAACACCTGCCTGGAATAACTGCCCGGCAGAAAGGGAAAGTTACAATCGTCCATAGAGGAATCTGAACGGTGTAGATTTCTTCGACTTCGTAAGTCGTTTCGGGGTTACAATCGTCCATAGAGGAATCTGAACCTGTGAGCCGGTAGCAACCGAAATGTGATTGCTGCGTTACAATCGTCCATAGAGGAATCTGAACGGTGTAGATTTCTTCGACTTCGTAAGTCGTTTCGGGGTTACAATCGTCCATAGAGGAATCTGAACTAGCTATTCTATATTTAATTTCAGCCTGAACATTCGTTACAATCGTCCATAGAGGAATCTGAACAACCCGAGTTGGCATCTGACGGCTGACGACAAAGAGTTACAATCGTCCATAGAGGAATCTGAACAGTTGACGATCAATCCGAACGAAGCACAAGCTCTGGTTACAATCGTCCATAGAGGAATCTGAACGCGACTATTCACCGCCGCGATGACGGGGCCTATGTGTTACAATCGTCCATAGAGGAATCTGAACGGACTGAAAAGCAAATATCGCGTTGCCGACAAAGCCGTTACAATCGTCCATAGAGGAATCTGAACTAATTTTCAAGCGGTAAATAAATTGAATGTCTATATCGTTACAATCGTCCATAGAGGAATCTGAACATTCCTCATCTGTTAATTCCCTATTACCTCTTAATGTTACAATCGTCCATAGAGGAATCTGAACGCATTTACCTTTAAATGAAAATGGCTGGCACGCAGGGTTACAATCGTCCATAGAGGAATCTGAACTTCTCTTCAGGTAGCTTATAAACTTAGTAATATACCGTTACAATCGTCCATAGAGGAATCTGAACTTATTAATTGAAGTTGCAAAAGAAAAATGCAATGAGTTACAATCGTCCATAGAGGAATCTGAACTACTTTTTGAATATATAATCTTTCTGTAAAATGAATGTTACAATCGTCCATAGAGGAATCTGAACGTTAAGAAGGTTAAAAAAGGATGTTGAAAATTTACCGGTTACAATCGTCCATAGAGGAATCTGAACTCAGTACGCAGAACAACATCACCCACACGCAGTCTTGTTACAATCGTCCATAGAGGAATCTGAACAAAAAGCCGCTTGTAGAAAAAGCGTGTCCTTGC
>Ga0208823_1003942_pt1 | contig 10324 bp, 10 predicted proteins | sample AD_UKC075_MetaG_FD_184440 | JGI IMG/M metagenome (GOLD analysis project Ga0208823, IMG submission 184440) | Active sludge microbial communities of municipal wastewater-treating anaerobic digesters from USA - AD_UKC075_MetaG (SPAdes) (version 2) | ecosystem: Engineered > Bioreactor > Anaerobic >... | reverse complement strand
GTCCGACGAACCACGATCGCGGACGCGACCACGAGCGCCACGAGGACGGCGAACGGAGCGGCGGACGGCTCCGGATCGGCCGAGGTCTTGGCCGGAACTCCGCGGCTCGGCGCGGGAGTGGTGGTGGGCGTGGTCGCCGTCGTCGGCGAGGGCGAAGAGGTGACGGTCTTGGTCGGCGTCCACACCACATTCAGGTACGACACGCCTCCGAGGAGGGGCAAGCACTGCGCGGTGGCGAAGACGTCGCCGGATCCGTCGACCCCGATGGCCCCGTTGGCCAGTTGCTGGGTCTTGACCCAGGCCAGAGCCTTCGTCGGTGCGACCCCGGCGCTCTCCAGTGCCGATGCCAGGACGCACGTCGAGTTGACCGGCACGTAGCCGGTCCAAGATCCGTTCGCCTGCTGAGCGCCCTGGGCCCACGCGACGGCCTTTGCGAGGGCGGCCTGCCCGGCCGGGGTCGTGTCCGTGAGGAGTCCGATGATGGCGAGGGCGGTGTTGTCGGCGTCCGACGGCGCCCCCACCGCATACCCGAAGCCGCCGTCGGCGTTCTGCTGCGAGAGCAGCCAGGTGGACAGGGCGGCAGGGCCGGTCGCGCCGGCACGCTTGAAGCCCGCCATGGTGAGCCCCGAGCTGAAGGCGGACGGCCAGCTACCGACGGAGCCGTCGGCCGCGGTATCCGCCGTCATGGATGTGACGAGGTTCACCCCGCCGAAGCTGGTGGGACTCAGGCCGTAGGCGTCCGCGATGATGGCGAGCTTGCCGGGGGCCCCGCCGCCGGCAGCGGCGTACGTGGGCGCGCCGGATTTCACCTGCGCCAGCAGGGCGTCAATCGTCGGCTGGAGGGCGGGGTCGGTGGCCGATGCCAGACCGATCAGAATTTCGCCCGCCATGCCGGTCGTGGGGGCGGGGGAGACCTGGGTGGTGAGCCAGGTGGCAGCCGCGTTGGCAGCGGCGGTATCGGCAGCGTGGGCGGGCGAGACCGCGGCGACGCTGACCAGGGCGGACAGGGAGAGAGCGGCGAAAAGTCGGCGCATGATCGTCATGACGTTCCTTTTTCCGGCTCACGACGAATGGGTCCGGAAGCGATGAGGCGCCGGCTCCACCCCCGCAAACCTCGACGGGTTGGGTGGTCGGTCCCGGCGGGCATTCCGGCTCTGCCCTCACGGGCATCACGGCTGCGGGTCAGCCTCGGTCTCTCACCGAGTTCCCCCACAGGGTCCGGGGTCGAACCTATCAGGGCGGACGCGGCATCAGCTCGTCGGCGTCCACGAACCGCACTCCCGGTCCCTGCTGGGATCAGGACGGGCTCATCCGCTGACGAATCCAACACCCGGGACGCCGCAGGTGCGACCCGGCGCGTCGGCGTCCCTCAAGCCTGCCCCCAGACGGCGCGGCGGGCCCCCGACCACGGCGTCCCCTTCTGGACAAGCAACAGGGGACGCCGCAGGCGCGGCGTCCCCTGTTGGGATGTGTCGAAAGGCTCAGGCCTCGAGGTCGTCCTTGACTTCCTCGACCTTCTCGGCCGCGGCGTCCTTGACGTCTTCGACCTTGGCGGCGGCGTCGTCGGCGGCTGCCTGCGCATCGCCCGTGACCTGACCGATGAAGCCAGCAGCCTTCTCCTGAGCGTCGCCGATGAAGCCAGCGGCCTTCTCCTGCGCGCCCTCAGCGAAGTCCTTGGCCTTGCCGGCCGCGTCGATCACCGCGTCGTCGATGCCCTTGGCCTTCTCGGCCACGCCGTCGAGGAAGTCAGCAGCGTGCTCGTTGCCGGTCACGTCGCCGACGACCTTCTTGACCGCGCTGACCGCGTTGTCGATGAAATCATCAATGCCCATGGAGAGCTCCCTTGCTGCTTGGGGGCGCACTCTGCGCGCCCGTGCGTCCTCAAGTCTAGGGCCCTTGCCACGGGGTCACCAGACGAGCCGTCCCCGGCCGGGTGTGCCGCTCAGCTGGGCGTTGGCCGGGTGACCTCGAAGACGCGGAAGCCCTTGGCGCTGGCGGTGCGCTCGCAGGACCAGCCCTGGTCGATGAGCCAGCGTTGCAAGGAGTCCGCGCCGAGGTTGCGGCCGACGACGAGCCGCGCGACGCCGGTCGGGGTGAGCCTGGCCAGCCAGGCCAGCAAGAGGTCGTGCAGCGCCTCCTTGCCGATTCGGATCGGCGGATTTGACCAGATCTCGTCGTAGCGGACGCCCGGATCGACCTCGTCCGGGAGCAGCGCGTTGACGCGTCCGCCAACGCCGTGGGCGTCCGCGTTGGTGCGCGTCAGGTCGAGCGCGCGCGTGTTGACGTCGACGGCGTCCACCTGGGCCTCGGGGCACGCGACGGCGAGTCCGACGGCGATGGGCCCGTACCCGCAGCCGAGGTCCAGCAGTCGTCGGGCGCCGGGGGCGGGGGAGTGGGTGCGTAGCAGCACGCCCGTCCCGAGATCCAGGCCGTCGCCGGAGAAGACGCCGTTGGCCGTCGTGAAGGTCCAGTCCGTTTCCCAGAAGCGGACGCCGACGCTGCGGCGTTGCTCAGGGCCGGTCGGTGTCTCGAAGTAGTGGCTCATGCGTCCTCCTGGCAGTCCGGGCAGTCGTCGCGGCGGGCTCGGGCCTCGATCGCCCGCGCGGCCAGCTGATCGTCGGGCGGGTAGCCGACTTCTTCGAGCACCAAGCCGTCGGGCGGCAGCACCGGGACGCTGCCGACGCGTCCGCTCGAGCCGAGCAGGGAGGCCGGCCAGTCGACGCCCTGGCGGCCCTGGCCCACCCGCAGCAGCGCGCCCGTCAGGGAGCGCACCATCGAATGGCAGAACGCGTCGGCGCGGACCTCGACCTCGACGACGCCGGAGAGTAGGCCTTCGGGGACCCTCCGGACGCCGCAGCCCAGCAGCGTGCGAATCGTGGACGCGCCCTCGCGCCGCTTGCAGAACGCGGCGAAGTCGTGCAGTCCGAGCAGGGCCGCGCCCGCGGCGTCCATCGCGTCGACATCGAGCTCGCCCTGGACGGGCAGCACCCAGCCTCGCAGCAGGGGGTCCGGGGCGGAGGCGTCCGAGAGGCGGTAGGTGTAGCGGCGCCAGACGGCGGCGAAGCGGGCGTCGAAGCCGTCTGGAGCGAGGCTGACGCGGCGCACGGCCAGGTCGTCGGGCAGGGCCCGGGCGAGTCGCCGCTGGAGTTCGGCGGCGGACGCGTCCGGGTCGTCGGACTCGACGTCGAGGTGCGCCACCTGGCCGCGGGCGTGGACGCCGGCATCCGTGCGGCCGGCGCAGGTCAGCGGCGTCGGGCGTCCGAGGAAGCGCTCGAGCCACAGCTCGAGCTCGCCCTGGACGGTCCGCAGGCCGCTCTGGGCGGCCCAGCCGTGGAACGCGGAGCCGTCGTAGCCGATGTCGAGGCGCAGTCGCGTCACGGACGCCGCCGGTACGTCAGGTCGTGGATCTCGCGTCCGGCGGCGACGCCCCGCGCCTCGTACTTCGTGACCGGACGCTCGTCCCAGCGCGGCGCCCAGCCGCCGTGCAGGTTCTCGAAGGCCGGATGGGCGTCGAGGGTCTCGCGCATCCAGTCGGCGTAGTCGGACCAGTCCGTCGCCAAGCGCCAGAGTCCGCCGGGTTCGAGCCTGGACGCCGCCAGGTCGGCCAGTTCGGGGGAAACCAGGCGGCGCTTGTGGTGCCGGGCCTTGTGCCAGGGGTCCGGGAAGAAGGTCCACAGCTCGTGCAGGCCCGCGGGCGGCACCAAGAGGTCGAGTCCCTCTTCCCCGTTCGCCACGACGATGCGGACGTTGTCGACGCCGTGCCGGGCGATCCGCGACAGCGTGGACGCGACAGCCGGCACGAAGACCTCGAAGGCGACGATGGTGCAGTCGGGACGCCGCTCGGCGAGGGCCACCAGTGATTCCCCGCGGCCGGGTCCGATCTCGACGATCAGGGGCGCCTCGCGTCCGAAGGTCGACGTCCAGTCGACGGACGCCTCGGCCGCGATGGAGGTGGACGTCTCGCGGGCGGGCACCTCGACGACCCAGCGCTGGGCGTAGGTGTCCCACGCCTTGGTCTGGCTGGCGTTCATGCGGGCCGAGCGGCGGACGTAGCTGACCACCTCGCGCTGGACACGGTCGGGCTTGGGCACGGCAGAAGGCTAGCGAGTTGGGGCGTCCGTCCCGGGCTCGGGAGGGTCAAGGCACCGTGTGACGCACTGGCGGTGGCTGGCAGATCTGGCGTCTTTTTGGCCCTCTGCGCAAAAGCTGGTCGCATCGACAGCGATTGGCGATAACTTCAGGCGTTGATCTAAGATTTCACGCGTGGATCTGTACCTGTTCACCTCGACGCTGCTCACCCTGCTGGTCATCCTCGACCCGCCAGGGCTGCTGCCGGTGTTCCTGGGGCTGACCCGGAGGATGGACGTCGCCGAGCGCCATCGGTCGGCGGCCAGCGCCTGCTTGGTCGCGTTCGGGGTGATCGCAGGCTTCGCGCTGTTCGGGCAGCAGATCCTGGACTACCTCCACGTGTCGATCCCGGCACTGCAGGTCGCCGGTGGGCTGCTCCTGCTGCTCATCTCGCTGGAGCTGCTGCAGGGCAAGTCCAACGGGGATGTGTCGGAGGAGGGCACCAACGTCGCCATCGTGCCGCTGGGCATTCCGCTGCTGGCCGGTCCGGGGTCGATCGTGGCGATCATGCTGGCGGTGCGGCACGCCGACGGCCTGGCCGATGTCGTGGCCGTCGGGTCCGCGCTGGCGGCCGCGATGGTGCTGGTGTACGTCTCGCTGCGCTTCGCCGGGCAGATCAGCCGCGTGCTGCGCAGGTCCGGCACCACGCTGGCGTCCCGGGTCGCGGGACTGTTGCTGGCCGGAATCTCGGTTCAGATGGCGGCCGACGGTGTGTTCGGCTTCCTGCGCACCCAGCCCCTCGGCTGACGCCTTCGGGTGCCGGCGTCCCAGCGGACGTGAGCGTCGGCGTCCGAGCGGACGCGCGCCCCGGCGTCGAGAGATGACGGACGCCCCCGGGAAAGGTCCGCTGACGAACAGGCGGGACAGACCTGAGCCAGCTCGCGGCGTCCAGAGCCCGCGGACCCCAGCACCACGCGTGGCCCCGGACGAGCTCGCCCGGGGCCACGCGTGGTGCTCTTACTTCTCCTTGTCCGGCTTCTTGAACCTGTCGACCAGGTTGGCCGGCAGCAGTTCGTAGCCGTGGAACTCGCGGCTGAAGGTGCCGGTGCCGTGCGCCAGGCCGCGCAGGTCGATGGCGTACCGCGCCAGTTCAACCTGCGGGATGTTCGCCCGGATGGTCACCTTATGGTTGTCCGAGTCCGTGCCGAGCATCTGGCCGCGGCGTCCCGAAATATCGGTCATCACCGCGCCCATGTACTCCTCGCCGACAACGATGGTGACGAGATCGATCGGCTCGAGCAGGGCGACAATCGCCTTGTTCGTGGCCGCCTCCTTGAGCGCGTTGGCGCCCGCGAGCTGGAAGGCCATGTCGGAGGAGTCCACCGAGTGGGCCTTGCCGTCGAAGAGCGTGACCCTGACGTCGACCATCGGGAACCCGGCGATGACGCCGCGCTCCATCTGGGACTTGACGCCCTTCTCGACCGACGGAATGAACTGGCGCGGGACCGCACCGCCCACCACCTTGTCGACGAACTCGAAGCCGGCACCGCGCTCCAGCGGCTCGACCTCGACGCTGCAGACCGCGTACTGGCCGTGACCGCCCGACTGCTTGACGTGGCGGCCCTGCGCGGTGGCCTTGCCGATGAAGGTCTCCCGTAGGGCGATCTTGACGTCCTCTTGGGCGACGTTCACGCCGTAGCGGTCCTTGAGGCGGTTGAGCAGCAGGTCGGCGTGGGCCTGGCCGGTCGTCCACAGGACGAGCTGGTCTTCCGCACCGTGAGCGAGACGCACGGTGGTGTCCTCGACGGCCAGCCGTTGCAGGGCGCCCGACAGCTTGTCCTCGTCGTTGCGCGTCGCGGCCTTGATGGCCAGCGGGAGCAGCGGCTCGGGCATCTGCCAGTTGGGCACGACGCCGGACGCCTCGCGCGACGAGATGGTGTCGCCGGTTTCCGCGGTGGCCAACTTGGGCAGCATGACGATCTCGCCGGCGATGGCGGCCGTCTTCGGCTTCAGCTCGGTGCCGACAGCCTGCTGGATGAGGCCGACACGCTCGTCGTGGTCGTGGTCCGGGTGGGCCTCGTCGGCCTTGCCGAAGTGCGACCGATGACCGGAGACGTGCACCATGTCGTCGGTCTTCACGGTGCCCGAGAAGATCCGGACCATGGAGAGGCGTCCGGCGAACGGGTCGGTCGTCGTCCGGATCACCTGCGCGATCAGCGGCGCTGAAGGATCGGTGGGCGCCGGGCCGGTCGACTCGCCGTTGAGGCGGGTGAACTCGGGGTTCGGGTGCAGGCTCGGTGTCGGGAAGCCCTGCTCCATGAGGGAGAGCAGTTCCTCGGTGCCAAGACCGTTGGACGCCACGACCGGGATCACCGGGAACAGGTTGGCGTTCGCCGTTGCCTTCATCAGGTCGTTGAGCAGGTAGTCGCGACCCGGGTCCACGCCCTCGAGGTAGGAGTCCATCAGGTCGGCGTCGTCGGCCTCCTGGATGAGCCCCTCGATGAGCGGTCCACGGTGCAGTTCGATCAGATCGTCGTGCGAGGTGTCGTCGTCGACGACCGAAGGCTCGCCGCCACCGGTGTAGTCGCGGAAGCGGCGGGTGAGCACGCTGACCGTGCCGTTCATGCCGGTGCCGGACCCCACAGGAACGTGGGTGGGCAGGACGCCCTCGCCGAACGAGTCCTTCAACTGCTCGACCACGGTGTCGAAGTCGATGTGGCCGGCGTCCAACTTGGTCACGGCGATGACGCGGGGCAGGTTGGCCTCGCGGCACTCCTCCCATAGGGCCTGGGCCATGCCGTCCACGCCGTCGGCGGCGACCACGAAGATGGCGGCGTCCGCTGCCCGGATGCCCGCGCGAAGCTCACCCACGAAATCGGGGTGGCCCGGGGCGTCCAGGAGGTTCACCTTCACGTTGCCCGTCACCAGCGAGGCCAGGTAGAGCTGGGAAAGGCGCTCGGGATCGTCCTTCTCGCCTCTATAGCCAGCGACGCGCGCGCGCAGCAACTGCTCGAACAACGAGGTCTTGCCAGACCCGGCGTTGCCGATCAGCACCACGTTGCGCACATCGTCTGGGCTGTTCACCTGAATCTGTGCGTTGTTCACCTTCGAACTCATGGGGTACACCCTGCACCCCGCATTAGGGGCCTGCAACGGAATCGAAAGATTCGCCCGCGAGGCGGCGGACCACTCGCCGGGGCGTCCGAACGGGCATAGCGTTGGGTGGTCGGATGTCCTCAGCGTCGGGTTCCGGGCGTTTTGACCCGTCCCGACGCGACCGGTAATCTAACTCGCTGTTGCGCTTGGGCACGCCCGTCACCGGGCCGCCGCGCACGCCCGAAGTCAGCTCAATCTATGGAAGATGGTCCACGACCGTGTCTACGTACAGCCCCAAGCCTGGCGAGATCACCAGGAACTGGCATGTCATCGACGCCGAGGGTCTCGTCCTCGGCAAGCTCGCGGTGGCTTGCGCCACGCTCCTGCGCGGCAAGCACAAGGCGACGTTCGCCCCGCATGTCGACGGGGGCGACTTCGTGATCGTCGTGAATGCCTCCAAGATCGCCCTGACGGGCAACAAGGCCACCACCAAGATGGCCTACCGCCACTCCGGCACGCCGGGCGGCCTCCGCGCCGTTCCGTACGGCGAGCTGCTCGCCAAGGATCCCCGCAAGGCCGTCGAGCGCGCGGTCTGGGGCATGCTGCCCAAGAACCGCCTCAGCCGTCAGCTGATCGGCAAGCTCAAGGTGTACGCCGGCCCCGAGCATCCCCACGCCGCGCAGACGCCGCAGGCGTACGAGATCACCCAGATCGCCCAGTAAGTAGGAATGAACGTGACTGAGACTCCTGATACGACCGACCTCGCTGACGACGCGGTGACCTCCTTCGTCGACGAGCAGGATCGCGAGATCGCCTACCGCTCCGAGGCGGTTCCGTCCTCGGCCACCCCGGGCGCTCGTCCGGCGGTCGTCGCCCCCGGCGCCGCGACCGGACGCCGCAAGGAGGCCATCGCTCGCGTGCGCCTCGCTCCCGGCTCCGGCAAGTTCAGCATCAACGGCCGCTCGCTCGAGGAGTACTTCCCGAACAAGCTGCACCAGCAGACGATCAACGAGCCCTTCGAGACGGCCGCGGTCGTCGGCTCGTACGACGTCATCGCCAAGATCATCGGTGGCGGCGTCACCGGCCAGGCCGGCGCGCTGCGGTTGGCCATCGCCCGTGCGCTCAACGCCGTGGACGCCGAGGCGTCCCGTCCGGCCCTGAAGAAGGCTGGCCTGCTCACCCGCGACGCTCGCGTCAAGGAGCGCAAGAAGGCTGGTCTCAAGAAGGCCCGCAAGGCGCCGCAGTACAGCAAGCGCTGATTTCAGCTCCTACGAGGGCCGTCCGCTGGTGCGGGCGGCCCTCGTGGTCTGTCCTGGGTGGATGAGCGGTTCGCTGCACGCTCGGCGGGGGGTGGGTGCGCGGCATGCCCCTGGCGACCGGCATGCCCCTGGCGACCGACATGCCCCTCGCGACCGACATGCCCCTGGCGACCGACATGCCCCTCGCGACCGAGCGGGCGCGTACCCGACGTGGTGGCTGTTCGACCCGAATCTCCCTGTGAGGGGGTGGTGGTCGCTCCCGGTGCTGGTGCTGGCACCGGTGACCCACGGGGGATCTCTGTGCGCAACCGGGTGCTCTGGCGCCGGATTGCGCACAGAGATGGTGCGACCCGTCTGCGGCGTCCATGAGAGCGCTACCCACGCCGCGACGTTGCGCCCGCGGCAGGACCCCGAGCGGTCCCAAGACTGCAACCGGGGACAGTCGCTCGCCGTCGACAACGTGTCGGCGGGTGCTCATCATGCAGCCGACCAGCTCGTCACAGACGAACGCGACGGAGGACTGCCCTGGCAGCAGGTCGGGATGGTCGGCGTGTGCTCGCCGCCAGATCGCGTGCTCGATGCATCCGGGCCGGTGAACGTCCCAGAACGACTGTCGGATCACGCTCAGGCAGACGTCAAGGTCCTCGTTCCGGTAGGGGCGCACGATCAGGGACTCGGTCCTCGACCGCTGGGACGGCATGACTGGAGCGTAGGGGCTCGGTTCGGTTCACACCTTGCGGATGCGGATCCATTCGATGTCGTGGTTGGCGTCCTTGCGGAGGATGACCGTCGCGCGACCCCGGGTGGGCGCGATGTTCGACTCGAGGTTGGGGCCGTTGATCATGTCCCAGATGTTGCCGGCGGTGGCGACCGCTTCGGCGTCGTCGAGCTCGGCAAACCGGCGGAAGAAGGAGTCCGGGTCCGCGAAGGCCGTCCGGCGCAGGGTCATGAAGCGCTCGATGTACCAGGTGCGCAGGTTCGCGACGGAGGCGTCCACGTAGACGGAGAAGTCGAAGAAGTCCGAGACGGCCAGCGGCAGGACGCCGTCGCGGCGGCGCCGCGGTGGCTGCAGGACGTTCAGTCCCTCGACAATGAGGATCTGGGGACGCCGGACCACCACGTGCTCGTCCGGGACGATGTCGTAGATCAGGTGGCTGTAGACAGGCGCGGTGACCTCGGCCGCCCCCGACTTGACGTCCATGACGAACCGCAGCAGAGCGGCCCGGTCGTACGACTCGGGGAAGCCCTTGCGGGACATCAGCCCGCGCTCCTCGAGGACGGCGTTCGGGTAGAGGAAGCCGTCGGTGGTCACCAGGTCGACGTGCGGATGGCCCGGCGTCTGGGCCAGCAGCTCCTTCAGCAGCCGCGATGTCGTGGACTTGCCCACCGAAACCGAGCCGGCGACGCCGATGACGAACGGCGTCCGCTGTTCCTGAAGGTCGAGGAAGTCGTGGGTGGTCGAGTAGAGGTCGCCGGTGTGGCGGACGTACAGGCTGATCAACTCGGTCAGCGGCGCGTAGACCTGCAGCACCTGGTCGACATCGATGGTGTCCTGGCTGGACCTGGCCGCGCGGACCATCTCCTCGGTGACCTGAACCGGCAGCGACTGGGACAGGCGCGCCCACTCGCCGCGCGTCCGGCTGACGTAGGGACCGTACGGGTCGCTCGCCCGGAGCGGTTCTGCCATGGCGGCGATCCTAGCCGCGCCGAGGATCGCCGCGCGGCCGAGCCACATCACGGGCTGTCGGCCTCGACCGATAGGCTGACCGGCATGTGCGGAATCATCGGCTACGTCGGACCCCGGAGCGCAGAGTCAGTCGTTATCGACGGCCTGCGGCGGATGGAGTATCGAGGCTACGACTCGGCGGGCATCGCCGTCTTGGACGCTGGGGCGATCGCCC
>Ga0208823_1003936_pt1 | contig 10337 bp, 9 predicted proteins | sample AD_UKC075_MetaG_FD_184440 | JGI IMG/M metagenome (GOLD analysis project Ga0208823, IMG submission 184440) | Active sludge microbial communities of municipal wastewater-treating anaerobic digesters from USA - AD_UKC075_MetaG (SPAdes) (version 2) | ecosystem: Engineered > Bioreactor > Anaerobic >... | reverse complement strand
AACTCTATGGCTGACCTGCTTCCCATTTCGGAAAGACTCTACGACTTGAGCATACTTCTTGTCTTTCGCTTTGACGATACGTACGAACATGATGTTCTTTTAAACCATCATATTCCGGTAGAAGAAGATAAGAGGGATTTGGTCGTTGTGGCGAGTAGCAGTCGTTGCTTCTGAGTGGAATCGCTATAGGATATTGCCCATTTTCCTTTCGGACGATGGTAAGGTATACATGCAGACGGCAAAGCACGTATGGGATCAGTTACTAGCGTATGATCCTGTAGTCTTCTCAACTTTGGACACCATAGCATCGCAGGCTGTTCTTACCAAAATTCAGAGCATCGTAGAAGAGGAGGCAAGGCCCATCTACGAAAATCTCAAACAGGAACATGCAGATCACATCTCTCGTGAACGTGATAAAGCAGCACGCGCTTTTGCAGCTCGCCGCAGCGTTATTGAGCGTATTGGACTGCCTCAGGTTCGCAGGTACAGGTTGAACCTCCTAGCCCAGGAGGAAAGGCATTTTTTTGAGCAACTGGAGAATAGAGCCTACGTCTACCCCGAAATGTTGCCGCTGTTGATTTTGAGAGTGGAAGGCGAAAATTATGAGTGATTGGCGCGAGCATATTCTCAATCAGTTCGTCCCTGGGGTTGCCAGACTCACGCTAGTGGCAGACCCGGACTTTCTTCTGCTCGAAGAACGTGTTTTCGAAGGAATACGGCAAAAGGGGTTTGAGCTGGTTCAATTCGAAGAGCCAGTAGCTTTTCGCTACATGTACGAATCTCGATTCAGATCTCGCTGGGACCAAGGCCATGATCTGGACCTTGTGGTCGTAGTGCACTCTCAGTCGAGCGCTCTAGATCAGTTGCCATTTGATCTGCTTCAAAATGGCAGGAGGCTAGCTTTCAGCCTGGGGGATATTTTTCCAAATCTTAGTTATCCAATCGTCGCGTCCCTTGACCTTGAAGCCTTGGACGCGTTGTATGAAGCTCAGATGAAGTACAAGCCTGGGCCGCTTGGTGAAAAAGAAACAAAAGAGTTCATTCTCCGTTATGTCTTCGAGATTGCACCAGAGCTGATAAAGAAACCATCCCACCTACTCCGATTGCTGATCCGTCTCCATTATCGCAGACAGCGGATACCACCACTGATAAGAGAACGGCTAGTCGAACTACTGCTCAATAATGGCCAGTTTGCAGGATGGCCGCTTGAGCAATTGATATCGGACCGGGCAGCCTTCTTCGCTTTTCTGCAGGAACGTTGGTCAATATTCCTTGACCGTCAGGCAGAGAAAGGTTTACCGATGGCTCGTGAAAGGGAACAAGGATATTCCCTTGTCGTTCCAGGACCCATCGATATACCATTTGATCACGACGATGTCCGTGTGTATCTTGACAACCTATTTACCGAAGGTCTGCTGCAGCCTGTATCTCATGATCACGCTAGCGTCTTGTCCAAGAGCTGGGTGAGCATAGGCATTAAGACACAGGAGCTTGAGGATAAGTCCCGCCGATTAAGGAGATTAGTAGATAGCATCCGTTCGTCCATCCCCGCCGAAGATGCCAGGTACAATGAATGGTTTCATTTTGCCCGAGCTTGGGCGGAGTTAATCGTATCAACTGTTGAACAAAGGGGCTCGCTGCCAGATCAACTGGAGGAGGATCTTGAGGAGCTTCGGTCTCGGGTGGATTCGTGCTTTACCCGTTGGTTACTGAAGCGTTACTCGGGGCTTTTCAACCTGCCAGCTTCGCAACCAGTGATGTTGCACCACATTCCCCACTATCTCGCTCGCCAAGCAACAGACAATAACGCAAAGATAGCTTTAGTGGTAGTAGATGGTCTTGCCATGGATCAATGGTTGGTCATTCGTGAGGTGTTGTCATCAAAGGAATTGGGCTATAGGTTCCTTGAACGCGAGAACTTGGCATGGGTCCCATCACTTACTTCGGTGTCAAGACAAGCGATATTCGCAGGCAGAGTGCCTTTTCTGTTCCCGGAAAGCATTGAAACAACAGCTAAGGAATCTGTATACTGGACACAGTTCTGGGTTGATAATGGCTACAAGGCCGACCAAGTTGTGTATGCCAAGTGGTCCGGCGCTGAGAGTCTGAACTCCGTATCGGAAGACCTGTCACGTCCTCAGGTGCGGATCGTTGGCCTCGTCGTCGGCATGGTAGACAAGATTATGCACGGAGCTCAGCTGGGAACGGCCTCAATGCACAACCAAGTTAGGCAGTGGGCAGAAGGGCCATACCTTGGTGAACTTTTTGATTGCCTTCTCAGCCAGGGGTTTCGTGTATATTTGACTTCTGATCACGGAAACCTTGAGGCTACAGGCTGTGGAACACCCAATGAAGGTGCTGTGGCAGATCTGTGTGGAGCTCGCGCCCGTGTTTATCCCGATGGAATTCTTCGGCAGCGGGTAAAGGAGAAGTTTCCCGAAGCCATTGAATGGGATTCAACAGGTCTTCCCCAGAACTATTTGGTTCTCGTGGCGCCGCATCGGCAGGCCTTTGTTCAAAAGGGGCTGCGTGTTGTCTGCCATGGAGGCATTGCACTTGAAGAAATTATCGTACCATTAGTCGAGATTGAGAGGGAGACAAGATGACACCACGAACGACCCAGGTCGGGTTCAGCCAGCGCGTACCACTCGATTGGTTTGAGCGCACAGCTAACCTTGTTTTGGCTGGAAATGACCGAAAGACAATAGAATCTGTTCTTCAGGGTTTTTTGGAGGATAAGCGGTCGGTGGGAGGCCGATCCACACGCGGGAATCGTGAAAAGACAATCACGATTCTCTTGAGAACATGGTTGTCAGTTCCAGATGAACTAGTAGAGCTGCGAGATGAGGGCCTAGAACTGCTCAGGAGATATCCTCAAAGTGAACATCTGCTTATCCATTGGGGCATGGTGGGTGCTGTTTACCCGTTTTGGATGATGGTAGCTACTCACGTTGGTCGCCTACTTAGACTTCAGGGTTCTGCGGCCGCGTCCCAGGTTCAAAGGCGGATGCGGGAGCAATATGGTGAGCGGGAGACGGTGTCGGTTGCGGCCAAGAGGGTGCTGCGGTCGTTTGTAGATTGGGGTGTGTTGCGGGATACGGAGTCAGTTGGCATCTACTCAGCGGGTATCATCACACCAGTCCAGGACTTGAGGTTGACTGCCTGGCTAACTGAGGCTTTTCTCCACGCTAGCGCCAATGATTCCGTACCGCTTAAGGACTTGGTGAACAGTCCAGGCTTGTTCCCCTTCCGTATAGAGTCTGTTTCAATTGAGTCTATCGGGACAGTTTCGCAAAGGTTGGACATTCTGCGGCATGGACTGGACGAAGACATTGTTATGCTTAGAAGATGTTGAACGGGTAACCATTTCATGGGTAGTGAACGATGTATAGCGGGCGCGAAATGCGGTTCATCTCGACCGCCTGATACGTCTCAAGCCGATCACTTTTGGCAGGGGTATCCTCCATGTCACAAGATGGCTGGGAGTTGGTAACGATTGAGCACGAAGACTACGCCTGGGCGTTTGGATTCATGAGAATCGACGGTCCAGTGCACCCTGGTGAGTTGATATTGTTTGGCGCGGCTTTTCCGGGAGACAAAGATATCTACGAAGATGTGTTCCTGTCGATTGCTCGCTCACATTTTCGGAATCGGATTTCGTGAATGAGGTTCTTCGGCTTACTGGCTTGCGCATGTCTCGGAGGACAACCCTCTACGAAGAAATGACAGTGAGCTGCGGAATACGGGTACAGAGCCCGTTGATGTGGTTACCGCTGTTTTCGTGTCTTGGACACTCAGGGACGAGTGATTGGGGGCAGCGGGTTTTGGAGTAGCGCCGCGTATTGGAACGGGCAAATCTTGAGTCCAGATTTCGGCCATATTCCGATTCTTCCTGGGCGAAATCGGCAGATCACCGGGATCGCGATTTCAATCATAAGTGGCAAACCGGGATATCTCTTTGGCCGCGTGTGGGTTCACTAGATGGCCTCAAGAGATTGCCGTAGCAGGGGTGTCTGAAAAGGAGTGCTTTATACGCGTATCATCGCGATGATGAACAGCCGACAAAGGTTGGCGTGACAGGAAGATGTCAAGGATGCGCCGGCCCAAAGGTTTCGAGCTGAAGGTGGCCATATTCATAATGATGCGGGGCGGGCTGAGTCTCTGACAGACGATGGTAAGTGGGGGGATTTCATATGGGTGACATAAAGCTTTTTCGGATCGGAAACGGGGCGAAGGAACTTCAGGGGAGTTCAGCAGCCATCGAAAAGTCTCTGCAAACCTTGATCGAAACCAATATGGAGGTCTTCTTTGGTATTTCCTTTCTTGCCTCCGAGTATTCGACCGGGAAGAACCATGGAGGGAGGATCGATTCCCTGGGACTAGATGAGAATCACTGTCCAGTAATCCTCGAGTATAAGCGTTCAGTGGACGAGAATGTCATCAGTCAAGGTCTCTTTTACCTTGATTGGCTTATGGACCATAAGGCAGAGTTCAAATTTCTGGTTATGGACAAGTTGGGGAAGCAGGCCGCTGACAAGATCGACTGGTCAGGCCCCCGCCTGGTATGCATAGCCGGCGACTTCACCAAGTATGATGAGCACGCCGTCAAACAGATCAACAGGAACATTGAACTCATCAGATACAGAAAATACGGGGACGAACTGATCCTTTTCGAACTAATGAACGCTGTAGTGGCTTCTGAAACTCCTACGTCGGGAAGAGCTGATGGAGCTAAACGGTATAAAGACAAAACTGTAATGGAAGCCCTTCAGCAGGCCGATGTGGGAATCCAGAACATCTACTCTGACCTTAGGGATTTCATCTTGGACTTGGGAGACGATGTCCAGGAAAAGGTTCTGAAGCTCTATGTGGCTTTCAAAAAGATCAGGAATTTCGCGTGCGTTGAAATACGGAACAAAGCTATCCTTCTGTACCTTAATCTTGATCCCGATAGAGTGGAGTTGGAAGAAGGCTTTTCTAGGGATGTTCGAAACATCGGTCACTGGGGCACAGGCGACCTGGAAGTGCGGATTGGCAGCATGGAAGACTTTGAAAAAGCCAAGCACCTCATTATCAAAAGTTACAAGTTGACCTAGAACCGGTTCCCATGCTTGCTCACGAAGGGATGAACGGCAAATCTGTTTACTGCACAGGAGGTGACTCAACTCGAGAGGTGCCTTTGTGCCCGTCCAAGCTGGATGCGATGATCGTATACGACTTACCTGGTCCGATACAGGGGCACTCTATGTGGAGAATTACCGCTAGCTTTGTCTGCGCGTAAAGGAGACTAACTGTTCTGAAGGACTGAACTTGATGGAAAGCACCGCCGATGAGCGGCAGCTCGGTATTATGTGTTCAGTAGCGATCAACTGGTTACTCACCATTGCCTGCGAGGTGTTTGCGGTGACGGCCGGGGTTTTTAGGAAGCCATCTGCGTGCCTGGGAGGACGGCGACACGGGTCTGAAAAAATGTCCGCACCCCCAAATGGGGATTCTCAAGTGGCCATTGACAATTCTTCGGCAGAATTATATAATGGCTTGAGAACTCTTCTAGACTCTTGGAGTCAATCCCTATATGGCTGAACCAAGGTCTTCGTTCCTTCAGCGCTATAATCTCTTGAGGTTCCGGATTGAACCGAAGATTGCGACAAACTTATACAAGATACAGGATTCTCCTGCTTAATAATGAAGGTTCATTTTGTGCGTGATACTCACAACAACAGCAACCCAGATAGGGCACGAATAAATGACGAAGTCACATCGGGAGGTGCTTGATATGAAAGGAAATGGCGGCAAGCAGTTCAATGTTTATGTTGTTCTCGCTGGGGCGGTAGGAGCCATATTGGGAATTCTGGCTTATACGCAGAATTGGTTGGGGTGAGAAAACTGGTACTTAGAATAACATGATCGTTTGCTTTCTCATCCCAACCTAGACTAGGCTATCGCAGATCATCCGAACATAGATGCAAAAAGACACATCCACAGAGTGGGGCTTTTCCTCTAGAATATAGATATTCGAGTCTTCGGCAGATTTGGTCAGTCTTTGAACACTTGTTCGGTACTAGTATTATGGATTCATGATCGCTCATACCGAATGGCTTTCGAAGTGCGAACGTCTGTTGCGATCAACGAATCTGTCCCTCACAGAGAAACCCAGAACTTTTGTTGTCCAAGCAATAGGAAGCCGTCAATGCGGGCTTAATCGTGATATCACGACCATTATACTAGATTACAAGCGGTTGCTGGAGGTTGCCATCAACCGCTTGTATAGCTCCCCAAAATAGTGATAATCCGTCTGAGATGACTGACGGAAAGAGCGGTAATCAGCAATGGTCTTTCGTGCGTCTTCGGATTGAAGCATTATAGGTTGAGACCGATACCACTCACTCAGTAAACCCCACATCCGGTGCAGGGAACCCTCCCCGGCCAGATAAGCGTCCACGGTAGCTATCTTCAAGGCATGACAATGGCGTGTGTTCCTAGAACGTGCGGCTAATCCGTCTTGATAGTCTTTGAATCCAGCCCATACTCTTGTGCTTCTTGTCGAAGGCAGTTTTTCCTTCCAAGTACGATTTAACAGCCGATAACATCTGCTCAAGTGAACACGTTTTTCTACTCATCTTACACTGCCCACTAAAGACAGTTTTAACTCATTGCGGTGTCCACTCTATGGCATATCATGTGCCAAAAGAGGTTCACCTTTATTTTAGCGGATACACCCTACCATAACTGCATTGATGAAGTCAATTGAAGAACTAGCAGCATGGAACGTATAGGCAAGCTGTCTGATGACAAGGACAAGTTGCTAGCAATACTGGAGTCCCTTAAAGAAGCAGGTACAAGCCCTCCAACTGGAGATGGACGTTCTGAACAAAGCAGCAGAACTAAAAAAGGTCCGGGTATCAGTCCGCAAGGGATGACGAACAAGGAACCAAACTGATCGATGCCCTTAGAACGAAATACTCCTTATATGAGGCGATTGCTACAACCGAGATATCAAAAAACACTTACTTATATCAGACAATAACACTAAGGAAATCAGATAGATAATGCAAGCTGCGCAAACTGGTGAAGGATCCTCTGTGTAATGTGGTAGCTACTGAAGATGCGTATACCGAGGAATTGCCAAAGCCGTTGCAAGGCTAGATTCAATAACGAATCTGTGATTAGGCACTGGATGAAGGCACATATGCTGTCTGCCCATGCTTTCGTATATGATCCGGATATACTTCGCTGTATGCTTCATTGAACGCCTCAACAATCCTGTAGATATACTCCGCGACCTTTAGAATCTCCTTGGACTCGCAGTCATTGGCGCTTCTAAAAGCTTCAAAATCATCGGGTTTTATCTCAACAATGCTTTCGGACTCACTTATATCGTTCACTAAAGCTGTTAGGTTTATATCATCGTCCCAAGCGAATGAGTAATTCTTCGACTCCCCGCTGAAGTTAAGTGTCATCGTAAGTAAGCCACCGCTATAGCAGATATCAATGCGCACTGCTAGTCATCCTCTCGTAAAAGAACTTCAATGTTGTACTTGTCCATCCTGTTCTTGAAAGCCACTTCTCCACCATCAAGAATCATGCAAGCATCCTCACGTATTCTTTCGTCCTCCAATCCCCCTTGACGATACCTTATGACTCCACCATCATTCTCCGCAATGATGATGTTCTCTGCGTCACCATAGATTGCAATACTGGCATTATGTGTTACTAGAATTACCTGAACGCGGTTCTTGAGTCTTCTGAGTAAATTTACTATATCTCGACTAATAAACCTATTATCTATATTGTCTTCGGGTTGATCTATTAACAGAACCTTACTATTCGAATCTTCGAGCAAGTTGTTAAGCGTGATGTCAAGGAAGATCGATGCTTGCTTACCCTGTGACGTACATGAACTACGAATCTCTGTACCATCTGGTCCTTTCTCGATTATCTCATATACTTTTTGGCTTTTTATGGTCTGTACAAACTCATCGAGTTTGTCGCGCAACCTCTTGGGGTTCTTACCATCGGATGTAAGATGTTTCAATCTAACGTTTGGCTTATCGGAACTAGCCAAGGCAACCATATTCTGAAACAAGTCGGCATTTGAATCGTAGCTAAGGATCTTGTCACTGAAAAACTCTGATATAATACGCGGGTAGTTTATGTCAAGGTTAACTCTTGTAACAAATGAATACTTGTACTTATGGTTTACTTGGTCCGGAATAACTATATTAATCATCCGAAGCGCTTCGCAAGCTCGCTTTAACTGAAGCTTCGTCTCGAAAAACAGCTGATAGACATCAAGGTCCTCATCTAGTTTTTTCCGGGTATCTTCGATAAGCTTCTTTTCTTGTGATAACTCTTGCTCCACATAGGTTCCGATAAGCTGCTGAACTCTTCGCTTAAACGAGAGTCGAATCTGCTCGCGTTTCTGACAAGACTCGACATAGCTGTACCGTTCGGCGACTAATGATACAACCTTCTCAATTTGTTCAATGTCATTCACATCGAACAATGGAGAACCATTGTGCTGTAGAGCCTTGAGTTCATTAAGCTTGTCCATGGACTCCTCAAGTACCCTCTTAAGCTTAGCATAGTGTGTACTGTTATCCGGCGTTCTGAGTTCGGATAGGTCAATATCGAAGAGTTTATTCGACTTTCGTAGGGCAATCTCGATCTGCCTATTTATACTACCTCTGTCTATTCTGTTAGCAACCTCGAAATAACGCTCGTAGGTGTTTCCTAGTTCCCTAAACAACTCTTCGACATGCTCTTCAGTCTTCTTGACAAACGCTTCGTCCACATTAGGAAACTCATGTTTCAACCTTTCTCCAAGGCTTTCCACATCATCAAACAGCTTAATTATCGATTCTTGATAATAGGCGTGGCCAACAAGAGAATATCTATCGTCTAATTTCGTGGTAAATAGCTTCACTTTCGTATTTTCGTGCTCGACCAAATCAGCGTAGATATTCTTATATTCCGATTTTTCGCTCTCTCCGAACTCGTTGTTAAGGCCCACAAGAGTGTTGAACAAAAGGCTCTTGCCTGAGGACCTGCCTCCGATAATAACATTCAAGTAAGGAGAGAAATAGATGCTCTGCGACTGGTCATTATTTTTCAACTTAAGCTCTATGTGTTCTATATAATCTGAGACATGACTGGGAGGGTGAGTACTAGTATGAACCCTACTCTCCGGATCAGAAAAAGCGAGGCGTAGCGTTTCAAAAGACGCGTCGCCCTTGAACCAGGTTTGAAAAGTTCGCGGACAATATTCTTGGCAATTGTGGTTGTCGGAAAACACCACATATGTAGTCGGACTCTTCATGCGAAAACCGCTCGCTAACAGTTTGTTAAAATTCTCGTTCCACTTGTTAATGGTGGTAGTCATCCTCGCACTACCCGTCATTTCTAAGGCTGAGATGCCTCCCACTAAAATCTCATATTGCGCTTCCTCAACACGTTCAGGGTCCTTGCAAGATTCAACAATCCCCCTATCCTTGTCTCCATGCGCAATTAAGAAGAAATCTTCCTCCTTGAAATACTGCACAATGAACTCTATGGTAGTGACGCGAAGCGTCTTTTGACTATTCAGATCTATCTGGAGCCTAGTACCAATGGCACTAAACATGTCTTCAAGCTTGCTTGATATAGTGCGAAAATCAGAAGAGCGAAATATTACCAGGACGTGAAAGGGCTTTCTGCTAATCCTGCGACCGTGATGAGAGGTTACTTCTCGTACGTAATCTGTTAGATCATCAAAAGTCAGAGCTACATCAAGTTCCACTCCCACAAGAACCCTAATGTCGCCGCACTTGCTCATAATTTCCTCATACGCGTCGACATTAATGATGTTGTGATCAGTCAAGGAGATCATGTCCACGTTGTGCTCCTTGAGCTTACCCAGAAGCACATCAACCGAGAATCTGCCCTGGTAGCTATTTTGTTTCGTCTTGAGTGACCAATCAGTGTGAATGTGGAGATCGGCTTTTATCCACTTAGAAAACTTCATACGCTGATACCTCCCCCCACGACAAATCGGCAGATAAACCGACATAATTCTAATAACGTCACCAATTCTGTCATGTACAATTCCCTATTCGCCCTAGAAATCCCTGCCAAAGCAATGAAAACGTCGTGAGATGCGATATGGATGTAGCACATTAACAGGAATCCTACCGTACAGCGCAGTGCGTGCTCCTTATCCCCTCTCGTCGCAGGGAAGTCAACACTTTTCCGGACATTCCTTAAGCGACACCAACTAAAGATAGCTCTTGGTACTGGTTCAACCATTCTAACGGGCTAAGATAACCTAAGCGTTTTTGGACGCGGCGAGTGTTGTAAAA
>Ga0208823_1003934_pt1 | contig 10340 bp, 10 predicted proteins | sample AD_UKC075_MetaG_FD_184440 | JGI IMG/M metagenome (GOLD analysis project Ga0208823, IMG submission 184440) | Active sludge microbial communities of municipal wastewater-treating anaerobic digesters from USA - AD_UKC075_MetaG (SPAdes) (version 2) | ecosystem: Engineered > Bioreactor > Anaerobic >... | reverse complement strand
CAGAGGTGCCCTTCCGGGTTGAGGTGTTGGAGCTGTCGCAAGTCCCAATCTCCCAGCACGGCAGGGCACTTCGCTGTTACGGCACGCTCACGCGACCAACTTCATCGGTGGATTGAGGCTCAGTGACGGAGTTGGAAGACACCACGGCTCACCCGCTCGAAGAGTCGCTCGTCCTGCAGGCCGCTGCGGACTGAGGACTGGGGAAGCTGCTCACCCAGCTCCTGCTCGACCGCGGCCTGGATCTCGGGGATTCCGGCTGGGCCGCCGTGGTGGCGGAGGTACTCGGCCATCGCGTTGCGCACCAGCCCGTGAGGGCGGCGAGTTGGGTGGGTATGCACGATTTCCCCTACGAAGTCGACGTTGTAGCGTCGACACTAATGGTGGGCGCTGACTGTCGAGGGACCCGGGGCGGCGTGTCCGGTTCGCTGATGTGACTCGACGTCGATGTGCGGTGCCCACCGAGCGTAGGGCGCGATGAGACGCGGGGTCGGTCGGCCGTTGGGGTAGTCGGGCAGCGATCGGAGGTGAGCGACGTCATGCTCGTCCAGTGGGACTAGCGGGCGACGCAACCTGGTCGCCCAGCCGCGCCCCGACGCATTCAGGGCGTGCAGCTGAGGGACTTGCTCCGCCAGTTCGGGCCCGGAGCCCAGTGCAGCCAGTTTGGTCAGCTTGAGATCGCACAGGAATGGGAAGGCCCGGTCGCCGATGACCAGGGGGTCGGCGGCACGCTCGGGTGCGCTGATGACGGTGGCCTCGCCGATGACGCGGCCGCGGTCACGGCTGGGGTTCTTGAAGCATCCGCGGGTGGTGTAGAGCACGAGGGTGTCTCGTGATGCGAGGCGTCGCGGCTCGGACCGGAGGGGCTGGGAGAACGCCATCCGGCCGGTGGTGAGGATCCAGCCGAGTGCTTGGCGGTCACCGATGACCAGGAGATACGCGCTCACGAGTCGACCGTAGTCTCGTTCGCTGATGTCGTCATGTGGTCGGCGTGCAGCGCGTCAAGGGTCCGGTCATGAACCCTCTTGCGGCACCGGCGTTGGGTCAGGAACGGCCCGGGTGGCGTAGGTGACCCAGCGGGCGCCGCTGGCGCTATTCCAGCTTTCGATCGTGCTCGGGTGCAGTCCCAGCAGGTCCGCGAGTACGGCGGTTGGAGCGGACTTGGCGAGGTCGAGCAGGGCGCTGTTGTGCGCGGCGCGGGCCGGGACACCCAACTGTTTCAGACGCCGGGAGAGGCTGGCGGGGTGCAGATGGCGGCCCGGGCTGTGACCTGGGTACAGCCACGGTGAGGGCAGGTCACGGAGGGGTTGGGTAGGCGCGGTTCGCGAGGCGAGTTGAGCCACCAAGCTGGCTACGAGCGGGTGCAGGTCAACGGGGTCGCGACCCAGCCGAAGCTGTGTGCCCCCCTCGGGTGTGGTCGAGACGTGGTCGCGGGATAGTGCCACGATGCGGAGTGGAGGTTGCCCGTAGAGCAGGACCAGCAGCACCGCGACCCGGTCGGCGAGTGTCCAGGTGGGGTCGCTGCCGGTTATCGAGACGCCGATAAGGCGCCGGCGGTGCTCGTCGGAGATGAACTCCGTGGGGTCCCGGCGCGGGACCTTGGGCACGGCGATTGGGGTGCTGTGCCCGTTGCGGACGGCCCAGACGAGGAAGCGTTTCAGGGGAACCCGATGGCTCGGGTGCGCATGGATCCACCTGTCGAAGCGCGGCTGGTGTCGGGCCAGGAGGGACAGGCCGTGAGCCCGCAGATCGGTGAGGTAGGCGATTACTGCGGCCAGGTCGCTTATGTGGTTGGCCCGGATGGGTCGTTTCGCTCGTCGGGCTCGGCGTTCGGCGGCCGGGAGTAGAGACCAGCGAAGGTACGCCTGCAGCAGGAGACGGTCGTCGGCGGGCGCTTCTTGGTCGACGCGGAGTTCGGCCCTGGCTGCGAGTCGGTGGCGGCGCAGGTCGTGGGCGTCGAGCAGGCCCGCGGACTCCAGCAGCGCTCGAGCCTGTTCGGCCGTGGAACGCGCGGTGAGCGCCAGCTGATCGAGGTCCTCGTGGGTGGGGGGCCGGTTGCGTAGCGCCAGGTCGCGCAGCAGGCGGGCGGTGGATCGGTCGCGGATCCACTCGAGGAGGGCATGGGGCGTCGGGGTTGTTACCAGCGCGTCGATGAGCGGAACCCAGTGCTGGTCGAGGTCGCCGGTGGTGCCGCTGAGGAGGGCTGTCAGTCGTTCCCTAGCGAGGCAGGTGCCGCAGACGGAGGCCGTGATGTCGGCGCCGTAGGTTCGCAGCTCCTCGGGTGTCAAGACCCGGTAGCAGACGCGGTGTTGTCCGCAGCGGGCGCACTGCTGTGGCTTTCGGGGTCGGCACTTGGCGCAGTAGGGGTGGCCCTCGGAGCGGGCAGCGATGGGACGGGTCCGGCCGCAGGCGAAGCATGGGGCGGCGCGGGCGCGGTGCGCGCAGTTCGGGCAGATGGCTCCGCCATTGCGATCGCGGGCGCTGACCGGACGGAGCCGCCCGCAGGTGCCGCATTCCTCGTGGAAGCGTAGGTCCCGACGCTTGCAGGTGGAGCACAGTCGCTGGCCATCAACGGTGGCTCCCGCCTGCCGCTCTCGACCGCACACGGAGCAGGTGACCAGTTTCCGGTGGGGGGCGGCGCACCGAGGGCACAGGGGCGTGCCGTCATCCAGGCGACGTTGGACCGTCGTCGTTGTGCCGCAGCCGCTGCATGGCTCAGCGTGCTGGGCAAGATAGCAGGCGGGGCAGATCCTGGCCCCGTCCGCCCAGTGGGGTAGGTGTTGATCGCCTCGACCGCAGGAGGAGCACCGCGGGCGGGTCACTGGCGCACCGAGCGCAAGGAGTTCGTCGATCAATCTGATCACGATGGGCGGTGCGGAGTTGTCCCCGCTAGTGAGGGCATCGTGATGGTCCATGAGCCAGTTGGCTAGGCCGGCTTGAGCCGTCGCCGACGAGGCCAGACGTTCGAGACATGCCTCGATCTCAGCCCTCGACACCTCGGGAGCCGCGGCGCCAACCAGGTCCAGCATCGCGGCGGTACGAGCAGCTCGCCGGGCCGCTGCGTTTCCCGTCCATCGGCCAGTCCGATCAGGTTGTTGGCCCTTGTAGCACGGATGACAGTACGGTCGCCCGTCGTCGTTCCGGGTGGCGACCCACCGGTCCTGGCCACAGGCTGAGCATTGCTCGAACTTGGCTGCCTCATGGGTTCGGCAGGTGCTGCAGAGCGCGGTCCCGTTGGGGAGCCGACGCGCGACCTTGCGGGTTCGACCACACCTGGCGCAAAGCTCGGTCGGGAAGGGGTGGCAGACCCGGCACACCCGAAGGCCGTCCTTCGAGGGGTACGCGTACCGTCGGGCTCGTCCGCACGATGGGCAAGTTGGTTGGACGAACCCGTCGTGCCCAGCCGCTCGGAGAGTCACCACGACCTCCGCGAGGACCGGGCTGGTCCGGGCGTCGTCGGTCATCAGCCGTTGGGGGTGGTCTCGTAGCTCCTCGGCCAGCCGACATCGTGCGGTTGCACCTGCGGCGTGACAGTCCAGAGCCTGTTCGACAGTGCTGACGGCGACTGTGGGGTCGACCAGGCGGATGGCATTGACGATGAAGTCTGTCATCGCGATCCTGCGGGCGGCCCCGTTCGCGCCCCAATCGGCCGCGCTCACTCCACAGGCGCGATCCGGGCCCGCACCGGCCTGGTGCCGGGGGGCTTCATCGGTCGGGTGCTGCCGGACGTGCCGGTCGCCTTCTTGCGGCGCGCGGTGGACACGACAAGCGGATGAATGAGGTCGCCCACCTCGCAACCAAGGGCATCGCACAGGGCGACCAGAACGGCCACATTGAGCCGTTCGGGCTTTCCGGTGACGAGGCGGTAGACCTGCGTCGAGGACAGGGAGATCCCTCGCTCGCGCAGGAGAGGGTCGAGGTCAGTGGTGGAGTACATCCCGCGCTGAGCCATCAGGGGGCGCAGGTTCCACTCGTAATCGAGCACTCTCATGCCTGGTCTCCTTCCATGTTGAGATCGTTGGATTCGGCCGTTAGGTGCGGGTCGATGTACCGGTCCAGGGCGCGACGGAGCGTCCGGTTCTTGAAGTCGTTGGACACGCCTGTGTAGAGAGCCGTGGTAGAGGAGTGGGCGTGCCCGACTTGCTGCTGGACGAAGAAGGGATCGAAGCCGTCTTCGACCAGATGCGTGACATAGGAGTGCCTCAGGCAATGCAGGTGGAGCTCCCGCGGCAGGCCCACGGCGTCTCGATACTCGGCAAAGCGGGTGTCCAAATACGTGCCGGAGACCCTGCCCCCACGTTCGGTCGGGAACAGGTGGTTCCCGTCCGGCTCATATCGGGGCCTCACTTCGGTGAGGTACTCCTGGAGGACCTCGACCGACCATGGCAGCACGGTCAACACCGTTCGGCGCTTGGGCGGGCTGCCCTTGGACGCCTTGCCGTATCGCACCGAGCATGTAGAGAAGTCGCCGAACTCGGGGGTCGCCGGGTTGCGGTGGAAGTCGACCGTGTCAACTCGGAGTGACTCGTTGCGGCGGAGGCCGTAGGCGTAGATGAACTTGAGGATCGTCGCGTCGCGGAATGCGGCCAGCCATCCCTTGCGGCCCGATCCGCTCAGGTGCGCGACTCGATCGTCCGCGTAGTCGAAGAGTCGTTGCAGCTCCTGCCTGGTGAACGGGCGCACACGAGGATCGGACTCGGACTCGACGATGTGCTGAATCGCGTTGCCCTCGTGGCAGATCTGTGTTGGGTGCTCGCCGAATCGCTCACCGCAGAGATCGGTCCAACCGTAGGCAGGGTTGACGAGGTAGGCGCAGAACCATGCCACCGTGGACTGGTAGTTGCGTAACGTCCCGACGGAGCGTCCCCCGCCTCCAGGCCCCGGCATCCTCATGGACACCAGCCAGGACTCGACGTCGTCGGCAGTCCAAGACCAAGGGTAGGTCCCGGTGAACCGCTGAAAGCGCGCCACCGCCCGAACACGCCCGTCCACGGTCGAGATGCGAAGCATCCTGGCTAGCTGCTGGGTTCGCCACCCGCTCAACATCGCCTGCCAGACCGACTCTTCAGGCGAGAACAACGCCACCCCAGCAGGCAGCACCCGCAAGGCCGACCCCGGCGCGAGGTCAGTTCGAACGCCAACATCCATACGGCGAATCATGCATTAGATGCAGTACCCGGGCAAGGAGAGACCCCCTGACGTGCGACATTGTCGCCGACAGCCACACCAGATGCAAGGACTCATGCCGACCCATAGACAACGGATTAGGTTGTCCTGCAACGGATTCGATCATCGGTGGCCGAGGCGCAAGAACTATAATGGTCACTTTGCCGATTGAGGTATTGCCAGGGTCTGATGGACGCTGGCACCCGGTCGCCCCGGGGACGTCGGCACCGAACTGCGTGTGGTCCGGTAGCAGACACCGCCAGTCGATCTTGTATTGGACCGACGGGGTCGTCTACCGGATGCAGCCACCTCCGGGCGTCGACCCGCGCTTCCGCGGCAGCACATCACGCACGGTGACCTGGTCGGTGCAGCTCAACGGTCCAGCCTGGGGCGGCCCCTTGGCAGATGTTCCACGGGTGGCCCGCTGCCCATCCTGGGTCGACTACTGGCCGCAGCCGGCAGACGCCACCCCCATTGGGCGAGTGCGGGCGACGCTGATCCGCTCCCTCACCGAGGCGTGCTCGATCTGCGGGGCTCACCTGGGCCAGTTTGTCGACCACGACCACCGGACTGGGCTGGCGCGCGGCTGGCTCTGCAGGGACTGCAACACCCGTGTGGAGCGTTGCCGCCACCGCAGCCGGTGAATGCCGGTTCGCTGACTACCTCACCGAATCTCCAGGTGCCGCACTGGGGTTGACGCACCCCCAACACCGTGACCGGCTCCAGACCAGATCCACGCGTGCGAGGTTGAGCCGGCTACTGGAGTTGGCTACCGTCCGTCAAGACAGCGATGTCATCGCTCTCACCATGGAGCTCACCGTCTGGCTCGACGCCAGACCGGTGAACCGGTGAGTAGACACGAGTCAGAGCACACGCGCTGAGGGCAGTGTGGCTCTGTCGCAGCAGGTTTCGTTTCTCGGAGGCCCTCGCGGCCGCGGCCGCCACCGTGGGTCGCACGCACGGTCACGGCTGGGACCCCAGCCGCGACAGCGCCAGACGTGTGCCCGGGTTGTCACCAGCACCGGGGCGCGGCCATCGTCCTGGTGGTCGACGGCCGCGGGATCCCGCAGCTCGGCGACGAGCTGCTCGAGCTGAGGGTCGGCGCCGCTGGCCGTGGCGCTTGAGGTGAGCTCGCCGCGCAGCACCGTCGCCGCCTCGGAGTCGATCGCCGCGACCTGCTCGAGGGGCATCTGCAGGCCCCGGTAGAGCGCCAACCGTTGCGCGATCGGCAGCAGGTCCTCGTGGCCCTCTGTGACGCCCTCAGTCGGCTCCTGGAGGTCGCTGAGGCCCTGGGGGGCCTGGCAGGCCCCGCAAAGGCCCTCCAGCAGCCCCCAGGAGCCCCCAGGGGCTCCGCACGCGCGGCAGGCCAGGCCGTGGCGGACATCGCCGGCGAGGGCCCGTAGCGCGGCCCTGACGGCTGGGACGTGCCGGCCCTCGTGGTGTTCGAGGTCGACGAACTCCGCCAGCGCCCGAGCCGCGACCCGCGGGGGCATGCCGGCGTCGAGGTGTTCGGCGATCGCGGTGGTGATCCCGGGCAGCCAGCGACGCACATCCCGCGATCGGCACCACCGGCCGGCGGCCAGCAAGACCCCCACCACGTCGGGTCGGTCCTGCACGTGAGCTCGAGGGACAGAAGGGCGGTTGGCCTTCGGCCGCAGGCCGGCCGTCGCGGACCCGGCCAGCTCACTTCCTGGACGAGCGCAGCAAAGCTGCGAAGGAGAGTCTTCGGGGGGTGTGTGTTCGGGGGCTTGATTCCCTATAGGTGTCCGCATTTTTGTCACTGCGGACCCCGCATTTTTGTCACTGGCCGCACCGGCCTCGATGATGGGTGTCGGCCGGGACAGCAACCACCGCTCTCCCCCACTCTTGACGGACACGGCCCCTATCTGGCCCAGAACCTCGACATGCCGACGAACGGTGCGCGGGTGGCGGCCGCCGGCGGCCGCGATCACCTCCGGCGCATCCGTTGTCCACCCGCGACGGCCTAGACGCTGATCCAGGTGCAGCCAGGTCACCAGCGCCGCCGGCCCCAACCGTCCCGCGCGCATCGCGTCCATCACCAGCGGCGGAGCCACATCCCACCGCTGATCCCCGCCAGCGAGTACCTCGAGCCGAAAGACGCTAGGGCCATCCACTACAGGGCGGCGCACAGTCACGAACCCGGCGTCGTTGAGTTCGCCGACCGCGCGCGCCACCGCATCCGGCCGGGCCCCACCCCGACCCAGTGCGGCCATGACGTCGTCATGACGAGCCCGGACCACCACGCCTGTGCGAAGCCGTGAAAGCAGCACGGCATACACCGCGACCGCGGACGCGCTCACACCGTCCCGCACCACACGCGGGACGTACACACCTATGTCAGGGGGACCCAGCACCCCAGCCCGACTCGGCACCATCGGCGTGTCACCGGCGGTATCTGGGTACGCAACAACCACCCCAGGTGCTATCGTCACAAGGACAGCTCCTCGGTTATTCGTAACCGACCGAACGCCGCGAAGGTTTGCGAGGCCCCCTGCGGTGACGGTCAGAGGTATGGACTTGTCTAGGGCCCCCCTTGTGGGGGCCCTAGCTGTATGTCAGGCGGCGCCCTCCCGTCGACGTGCCGGAGTGGGGATCAACGACAGCTGCTCGCCGCGTTGAGACTTGGGGGGCAGGCCAGCGATGTCACGCAGCACCGAACGCAGGTAGGCCGCGTAGGCGACATCCAGTTCCTCGGCGCGCTCACGGATGATGTCGCCGAGCGGCTCGTCGACCCACACTGAGGTTCGACATGTCGGGCTACCACCGACCTCGCAGTCCTCGGTCGTGATCTGATCCACGAGTTCCCGCAGCTCGGCGGGCGATGCCTTCGTCGGCAGGAACTCGACCGGACGCAGGTATGGGCCGTTGTAGCCGTACACCTCGGACAGGGCCAACGCCATGTAGGTGGTGAGGGGCATCGACACCTTAGAAGCTTGTTCGCGGAGTTCCGCGACGATGTCCAACTCGAGGTAGGGCGAGAACTGTGTCCTCGCCACGGCCCGACGTCGATTAGCCATACGGTCATCCAATCTGCGTACCTGGGTACTGGCGGTGCGACACGCCGCACTGTCTACGACTTCTGTAGGTGTGGCGAGTGGACCATTTGTGAGGACCCATTGCGAAGTTCCCGCCCGGCAAGTGGGCGCGGGCTGGGTTGGCGTTGGACGAGGTCGGGCAGCGACTCAGGGGTAAGTCGCTGCCCGACAATCGTGGGGGGGTGTCAGCGTCCGGTGGTGATGACGACCTGGACCTCGGTGACGGGGATGTTGACGCTGGAGCGGGTGGTGATGGCGGCTGTGGAGTTGTAGGCGCCGGTCCACACGATGCGCCAGTGCGCGGTCGCGGTCACCTTGTATACCCCGTAGGGGTTGGCCTTGGTGAGCGAGGCCTTGGCGTAGCGGTAGCCACAGTCCGGCGAGTCCCTCCAGCCCATCGACACGTCATAGGCCGTGCCGGGCCGGGTGCACTCCACCGTGTGCCCATCCCCCATGTCCCAGGTGACAGAGGTGATCGTGGCGTGCACGGTCACCGAGACGCCTCGCACGGTCGCGGTGGCCTGCTGCGCCGTCCAAGGTTGAGTCCACAGCCAGACCGGCACCCCGACCGTGCCCTGGCACCCGGCCTGGGTGCACGGCGCTGAGCCGATCGTCGGCCGAGAGAGGTGGATCATGCTGAGGGCTTGCTGGGCCACCTGAGCCGGGCTAGGCGGCGGCGGGACGCCTCGAGCGAGCGCATCGCAGTAGGCGACGGCCGCGGCATCGGTGACGTCGGGCGGGCAGGGGTAGGTCCCCGGTCCGGTGCCGCCGATGATGAACGGCGAGTCAGGAGCGTCGGGGTTGTAGTCGACCGGGGTCGTGCCGGGTGTAGCTGGGGTGCTGGCCCCGCCGCTGCACGTGACGGTGCCATCCGGCTGCAGAGTGCACTTGCCGCTGCCGCCAGCCCATGCGGCCGGCGCGACGCCGACCCCGAGCAGTAGTGCCGCGACGAGCGCGACGAGAAGGGTGCGGCGGCGCGTCAGCATGGGACGCCGTCGGTGGGGTCGATGACGTACTCAGAGACGCGCCAGGTTGTTCCGTCGAGAATGAAGGCCACCTTCTGGGTGAGCGGCTTGGTCTCGATGGGGCTGGGCTTACCATCCCGGTCCACGGTGACGTCCTTGCCGGTGGCGTCGATGAAGCGGGTGTCACGCACGGCGCACACATTGAGCGTGACGGCCGTGGCGCTGTAGCTCACAGGGGTGATCGATCGGATCTCCTCAGTGTCCTTGATGACGCCCGTCCAGCCCTTCCAGATGTAGGTCAGATTGGCCGTCTGGGCCGCGATGACCTTGGGGGTGGCCGACGTACCCGTCAACAGCTCGGGTTTGTTCTGAGTCGTCGCGGCGTGGACGGCCGTGGACCAGGTCTTGTACGAGGCCTCGGCGGCGGCATACGCCTGCTGCTGCGGGCTCGTGGTCTGGGTGGGGACGCTGGCGCTCGCACTGGGGATGGTGCTCGCGGTGGGTGTGCTGACCAGGGGTGTGTCAACGGGCGCGGGGGTCGGCCGCAGCAGCAGCCATACGCCGCCGGCGGCGAGCAGCAGTGTGACGATGACGAGCAGCACGGTGACCCGCTTGCCGCCATCGCGGCCGGTGTCGGCTGGCGTCGTTGTGGTGCGGGTGTCGATGCCCATCGCGGTCTCCCCTGGGGTGGGTGTCACTCCAGTGTGGCTGGTCTGGGTGGGTCCTGCCAGCGCAGAGCCCGGGGTGGGTGTCATGTGATCCCTCCGTGGGGTCGGTCCGGGGTGCTCGGGTCAGGCATTGGCGGCGGCCTTGAGCGTCTGGTTGATGAGGTCCTGAGTTTCGTCTTCGAGGTCGGCCCCGAGGGGCTCCAGGACGATCCGGCAGCGGGCGATGGTGTCGCGGACCCGGTCCGGGTTGCCGGTGAGGTAGGCCGCGGTGATGGCGTCGCGCCACAGGGCTTCACTGACCGGCTCGGCCTCCAGGCCCTTGGCGGCCGCCCAGTGGGCGGTGCGGGCGTCACCGGAGCTGATGGCTCGCCTCGCGAGCTCGTGGGCGACGTCGGCGACGGCGGCGAGGATCTCAGCCTGGTCGCTCATTGCCCACTGGTAGCGGTCGGCGTCGATGCCACCCAGCGGTTGTCCGTCGACCAGGCTGA
>Ga0208823_1003927_pt1 | contig 10348 bp, 8 predicted proteins | sample AD_UKC075_MetaG_FD_184440 | JGI IMG/M metagenome (GOLD analysis project Ga0208823, IMG submission 184440) | Active sludge microbial communities of municipal wastewater-treating anaerobic digesters from USA - AD_UKC075_MetaG (SPAdes) (version 2) | ecosystem: Engineered > Bioreactor > Anaerobic >... | reverse complement strand
TCGAACCGCAGACCTTCTCCTTACCATGGAGACGCTCTGCCGACTGAGCTATAGGGGCCGGACGTCGGATAAACATACACGCGCCGACAACGGCCCCACAAATCGCCCAGGATCAGAAGTCGATGCAACCGCCGACGTCGCCGCAACCGCCCGCATCACACCCGTCGCCGAGGCCGTCCAGGAAGTCCAGCGAGCCCATGAAGTCGCCCAGTTGGGTGGCCACATCCCCCAGGCCCTCGACAGCTCCGCCGCCCAGTTCGACCAGGCCGTCCGCGGCTCCGAACAGGTCGAGATCGCCGTCCAGGCTGTCCCAGAAGAGGAGATCCGAGAAGTCGACACCGGGGCCGTCGAACCACAGCAGGTCGGGCGTGAGGTCGCCTGTCCAGCCGGACGCCTGCGCGTTGCGGGCGACGTCGCCGAAGACCTTCGCCCAGTGCTGCGCGACGCCGAAGACCATGGCGTACGGCAGGTAGCGGCTGAACAGGCCGGCCGCCTCCTCGAACTTGAACTGCTCCGCCTCGGCCGTGGCCAGGTACTTCTTGAACCCCAGCGCCTGGATGCGAACGGCAGAGCCCTCGGCCGTGCGAGGCGTCCGGCCACGCAGGGCGCGGGACAGCACGATGAACGCGCCCACGACGAGCGCCGCCGCGATGAAGACCGGCCAGGTCTGCTTGACGGCGATGAACAGCCCCGCCAGGACGACCCCGAGGCCGATCAGCAGACATCCCGCACCGCCCTTGGCTTGGGGGTGCTTGCGATACCAGCCATACTCCACGACCTCGCGGTAGAGGCCGACCTGCGCTTCGCGCAAGGCCTGTAGGGCGGGCTGGTCGAGGTTGCCCATCCGCATGCGATCGTTGCCGTGGAACAGGCCCTTCAACAGGTCGTGCTCAAGGGGACTCAGGTGGTCCGCCGGGGGCTCGTCCGCACGCTTGAGGAGCCAGTCCGTTTTGCGTTCCTCGTCCACCGGACGCCTCGCGTAGTCCTTCATCGCCTTGCTGGGCTCCCCCGACCCGGGGACGGCCTCGATGCTCAGATGGCCGCGGCGGGCGAGGTCGATCAGGGTCGCCGTCAGGTCGCGCGAGTCGACCGAACCGTCGACCACCGTGCCAACGAGACCTGGCGTGAGACCGCGAGGAGGTGAGAACGAGACCGGGATCTCCCCGTCGTACTCCTGGCTCACACCCTGGACGCGGTGCCGGGGAGCCGTGGAGGCGTCCCGAGGGATCGTGCCCGGGATGGCGTTGGTGAAGACCTCATCGCGGTGGAACGCCTTGGCCACGACGGCCACCACCCCGACCGCGATCCAGGCCAGCACGGCAAGGGTCAGGAGTCCGAGTTCGACGGGTGCCATGGGTCCATTCTGCAGCCCCGCGCCAAGGCCGCGCGGGAGGCGTCCAGGAGGGCTTTGAAGGTGGCCCATGGGGGATTAACGGAACAAGCCCGGACGCATCCGGGCTTGTGGTGGCAGGTGTAGGGTTCGAACCTACGTAGGCTTTGCCGACGGTTTTACAGACCGCTCCCTTTGGCCGCTCGGGCAACCTGCCAGTGCTGACTACCGCCAGCGGAGGAATACACTACCAACTCCCAACCCCAGCGCCCAATCGGATGAATCATCCGGCGATACAGGAGTGACATGGCAGGCGACAGCAGCTTCGACGTCGTGAGCAAGGTCGATCAGATGGAGGTCGACAACGCCCTCAATATGGCGGCCAAGGAGGTCGGGCAGCGCTACGACTTCAAGGGCACCGGCGCCTCCATCAAGAAGTCGGGCGAGGCGATCGAGCTGGAGGCGTCCGGCGAGGAGCGGGTCAAAGCCGTCCTCGACGTGTTCCAGACGATGCTGGTCCGCCGCAAGATCGACCTGAAGTCGCTGGACGCCGGCGAGCCCCGGCTCTCGGGCAAGGTGTGGAAGATCACCGCGTCCATGCAGCAGGGCATCTCGCAGGAGAACGCCAAGAAGATTGCCAAGCTGCTGCGCGACGAGGGCCCCAAGGCCGTCAAGACGCAGATCCAGGGCGACGAGCTGCGCGTGTCGTCCAAGTCGCGCGACGACCTGCAAAAGTGCCAGGCGCTCATCAAGGGCGCCGACTACGACTTCGCGGTCCAGTTCACGAACTACCGGTAGCCGCCGGCCGACCGGCGGCGGCCGGCTAGGGTGCTGCGGTGCTGCGCATCGCCACCCACAACGTCAACGGCATCCGGTCTGCCGTCCGGCGCGGGTTCGGCGACTGGCTGGCCGCACGCGACTGCGACGTCGTCGCCCTGCAAGAGGTGCGCTGCCCGGCGGAGTTGATCCCGGCCGAGGCGGTGGCCGGGTACCACCTGAGCTACCACGCTGGCGTGCTGGCGGGCCGCAACGGGGTCGCGTTGTTGACGCGGACGCCGCCGAGCGCCGTCAGGATCGGCTTCGGCCACCGCCCCACCGACGAGCACGGGCGCTACCTCGAGATCGACCTGGACGCCCCGGGTCACGTCCCGCTGACGCTGGGCTCGCTGTACCTGCCCAAGGGCGCCACGCACGACGGCCCGGACGCCGATCCGGCCAAGTACGCCCGGAAGGTCGCCTTCATGAGGTCCTTTCGCGCCTACCTGACGCGGGCCAGGCGTGAGGCCGGACGCCGCGGGCGGGAGTTCGCCGTCATGGGCGATTTCAACATCGCCCACGCCGAACTCGACCTGAAGAACTGGCGGACGTCGAAGCGCATGGAGGGCTTCCTTCCCCACGAGCGCGAGTGGTTCGGCTCTCTACTCGGGCCGCGGACGCTGATCGACGTCGTGCGGCACGCGCGTCCGGGGGAACAGGGCCCGTACTCGTGGTGGAGCTGGCTCGACGGGCGCTTCGACGCCGACGTCGGCTGGCGCATCGACTACCAGCTCGCGACACCCGGGCTGGCCCGGTCGGCGGTGGCCGCCGGAACCGATCGGGAGTCGCACTCGTCGCTGCGGCTCTCCGATCACGCGCCGGTGGTCGTGGACTACGACTGCTGAGCGTCCGATGTTCCAACTCCCATGCTCGACGCGCGACACGCCTTGCGGGAGGCAGTTGGCAGGCGTCGAGCATGGGATGTCGTCCGCCCCAGGGCGGTCGCGGCGGAGTCCTCGTTGGGACGGCTCAGCCGACGACAGGCGGCTTGGATTAGACCACCGCGCGGGCCGCGCGGCGGCGTCCGAACGCCAGCAGGGCCGCGGCGATGCCGACCGCGACGGCGCCGCCCATCCCGGCCACCCAGAAGCCCTGCTGCCAGCCGCCGTGGTCGATGGCGAAGCCGACGAACGGCGGCGCGACCGCGTTGCCGAGGGTGGAGAACGTGCCCTGCCAGCCCATGGCGTCGCCGCGGCGGGCCTCCGGAACAGCGTGGCTGATGGCCTCGGCCGCGGCCGCGATCGCCGGCGCGCAGCAGAGCCCCATGACCGCCAGCAGCAGCGACAGCACCCAGGGGTCGCAGCGTTCCTGCAGCAACCTGCCCTTCTCGATTGCGGCCGCGGACGCCACCGGGTTGTAGATGCGCTTCTTGTCCGGGTCGGTGTCGAAGATGGCGATGGGTCGCTGCCTGGCCAGGTGCTCGAAGATCGAGCCGGCGTCCAGGCGGGGGGTGCCCCACTCTTCGGTGGCTTTGACACCCCAGGAGCCGTTCTCGACCGCCCGCCCCACGCCAGGAACGTGGTCGACGCGAACGCGCGGCAGATCGAGCGTGTCTCGCAGGAACTGTTGGTGATCTTCTGCCGAGATCCACACCGCGCCGATCCGTGGACTCAGGTCCCCGGCCTGCAGGTCGGCGGGCATCACCGTTTGCAGGGCGTCGATGTTGCGTTGCCAGTGTCCGGGTGTCTCCAGATCGGCGACGCGCGCTTGGTGCAGCTTCTTGCGGACGTTGCCCGACAGGTACTCGCGGGTCTGCCAGGAGTCTGTACCTGGCAGCTGGTAGATCGCATCGCCGAGCTCGGCGACGACCGTGTCGACGTCGGTGCCGGTCAGGTGACTGATGGCGTCCAGGTCGACGGCGCCCATGGTGTCGAGGACGACGGACAGCCCATCAAAAGCGTTGTCGACGCCACGGACGGGCTGGCGAGGGACGACGACCCGCTGTCGCAGCAAGGCGGCGGGCTCAGCAGTGCCTGCGGCCTCGTCGAAGACCTCCAGGCCCCACAGCAGGGCCGCTGATGGGTCGGATCGCAGAGCACGAACGGCTGCGGGGGTGATCCGGGCTTGGATCGTCTCGCCGGTGTCGGGGTCGGTGCGTCCGGTCGGGCGCAGCGTGACGCGGTTGATGGGCCCGTACTTGCCGACGTAGTCGCGCCAGCGATCCGCGAGCTGGCTTCGCATCTGGTCCAGCTGGGGCGAATCGTCAAGGTCCGCCGCCTCGGCAGCGATGAGCGCTCGCGCCTCGTCACGCATCGTGATGAGTGCCGCCACCTCAGCTGCTTGGGTCTTCGGGATGGCCAACGGCGCAACCACACCCTCAGTGACCACCGTGAACGTGCCGTCAGCAGCGCGGTCGACCTGGCCCTCGATCGCGTGCGGGGACGCCGCCAGCCAACCTGCAGCTTGCTTGACTTGCTCGGCGGTGCGTTCGGTCATCACCAAGCCGCGTTCCCGCGCCGCAGCGATGGCACCTGTCAGGGCCTGTGCCGCCTCCTGTGCGGCCAATCCTGGGTTGCCGTCCACCACGATCCCCGCGATGCCGTGTAGGCCCACAGCGAGCTTCTGCGTGCCCAGCACGCGGTCAGGATGATCGAGCCAGTAGGAGTTGATCCGGGTGCTTTCCAGCCCGTTGGGGCCCTCCAGGTCGACCATGGTCGTGTTCTCCCATGACGTCGACAGCGGCGTCGCCCCAGGTTCACGCCGGCGAAAAATCAGCAGATCGGTCACCGCCTCGGTGCCAGCGGCCCGCTTGTGTGCCCCGGACGGCAACCGGATGGCGGCCACCAGGTCCGCGCGAGCGTTGAACTCGCGTCGCGCCGTAGGGTTGCGGCGTCCATGGTGTACCGCGACGTCAGCACCGCCACCAGGCCGCCCGGGCGGGTCAGTTCCAGCGACTTGACGATGAAGTGGTTGTGGAGCGCGAGACGCTGCGCGTTGTAGCGGGGGTCGTGCAACACGATGTCGCCGAACGGCACGTTGCCGATCGCCAAATCGAAGTGGCCTGCGGGGTAGCGGGTGTCCGCGAACGACTCAGGTCGCACCGTTGCAGTCGGGTAGAGGGCCTGCGCGATCGCCGCCGTGGTGGGATCCAGTTCGACGCCGGTCATCTGGGCCGACGGGGGAGCGGCACCAATGAACGTCCCAGAGCCGCACCCTGGCTCGAGGACGGTCCCGCCCGTGAATCCGAGATGCTGCACCGCCTGCCACATCGCCTGAACGATCGAGGCGTCCGTGTAGTGGGCGTTCAGCATGGTGCGCCGCGCCGCGTCGTACTCGGCCTCCGGCAGCAGCTCGCGCAACTCGGCCCGGATCGCCTCATACTGCGGCCGGTCTTCGTCAAACACCTGGGCGACGCCGGTGGCCCCCCAGCTGCTCCACCGCGCCAACACCGCCTGCTCCGCAGGGGTCGCTGCCCGCTGCTCGGCCTGGATGCTGCGCAAGGTCCGCAGCGCCGCCAGGTTCGCGTCGATGCGCGCCTTCGGTGTCGCCGGCGCCAAATCGTCCTGGGACGAGAACGAGAACACGTCCGGCTCGGGAGTCGTGATTCCAGCGGAATCAGCCACCGTCGCCGCTGGCTTCGCGCCGCGCCGCGTCCGCTGCTGCTGCTCGTCCTCGCGCTCATGCTGAGCGCGTTGCTTCACCAGCGCGGGATCGCGGTAGGCCAAAGCATCCTGCAGCTCGCGCGACAGCGGGGGAGGCGTGTCGTCAGCCTCGATGTCGAACAGCGTCGCCGGCTGAGCCGTCCGCTGCGGACGCGCCTGCGGCGGGGCGGTCTCGGGGACGTCCAGGATGGGGGAGGAGGGTGACGGTACGGGTTCCAGTGGCAAGGGGTCAGGATCCACCCAGAACGCCTCGAGCGTGGGTTGTTCGTCGTAGCGTGCGCGGCGAGCCACCACGTCCTTCCTTCATTGGAGTCATGTCTCCATGTCTGAGCGTAAACCATGGAGCAACTTTTATGAGGGCTGATAATGTTGCGCCATGCAGGCGAGCGAAGTTCTGGACCTCATGGGGGAGGTTGCAGTCTCACAGTGGGGTTTGGTCACCACCGCTCAGGCTGTCGCGCGTGGCGTGTCAGCCGTCGACGTTGCCCGCTTGGCCGACCGCGGGCTGATCAGAAGGGTCCGTTACGGCGTGTACGCCATGTACGGCGGGGCGTCCGGGAATCATCTGGAGGACATCCAGGCGCAGTGGCTCGCCACGGCACCTGCCCGAACCGCGTTCCAGCGCCGCGAGGACCCGGACCCCGTCGTGGTGTCTGACGAGAGCGCCGCACTGGTCTACGGCATCGGAGACTTCACCACGACCGGCGTGCATCTCACGGCGTCACGTCGCCTTCGCCCCTCCGCCGCATCCTCAGTGCTGACCCACCAGCGCAAACTGCATCCCAAGGAGATCAACGACGTGGACGGGCTGCCGGTCACCAGCGTTCGTCGCACCCTTGAGGACCTGGTTGAACGATGGGAGCCTCAGCACATTCGCGACGCGGTGTCAGATGCCATCAGCCACGGCCTCATGCAGGCCTCCGAGATCGCACGCTCCAAAACGCTGCTGAGCGTGGTGCCGGAAATGGCCCCACCCGTGACCCACATCGGGCTCAAAGACAGGCTGAAGCACGCAGGGCAGGACCCAACCCAAGCGTTGAGCGAGTTCTTCCGCCTCCAGTTCCTCGGGCTCCTCGGCGAGCGACACGACTGGGTCTTGAAGGGCGGCACGAATCTGCTCTGCCGACTCAACAACGCGCGAGGAACCCGAGACCTCGACGTCTTCCTCGATGGCCCGGACACCGCTGACGAATCCGCCAGAACACTCATTGCCCAGACCAACGGGGCCACCATCGGCCGCTACCGATTCGACGTCGGGGACCCGGAATCGAGCGATCTGGGACACGTCGACATCGCGCGACTCACCGTCCAGGTCCGGGTTTCCGACACCGACGTCGCAGTTTGCGCCTTCACTGTCGATGTTGCCGGTGCGGTCACCCTCAACGACCAGCCGCAGCGACACCAGGTGCAATTGCCCGTCCCCATTCCCGGCTACCACGGCTCGGTCGGCATCACGCTCTACCCGATCGAGAACCAGCTCGCCGACAAGCTATGCGCTATGTACCAGGACTACGGCCAGGGAAGCCGATCCACCCGCTACCACGACCTATACGACGCCGCCCTCATCGTTGACCAACTGCCCTTCAACCCCGCCACCCTTCAAGCAGCCCTCACCACTCAGTACCAGCTCCGCAAGATGCGCCCCATCCCGACCGAGATGCCCGAGCCTGCGCCGGGATGGGCTGAAACCTATAACCGCACCGTGCCCACCCTCGCTGGCACCAAGCCGCCTTTCACTGACTACTCAGTCGCACTCGCCGCCGTCCAAGCCGCCGTCGCCCCGACCCTGACAAAGGCGGTAGGCGACGACGCCCGCCGCAAACTACGGACGCTCGCCGACCGGCAGGACGAAGCCCCGCAACGGGAAGAGCCCCAACGCGGCATCACCCGCAACATCGAGCGATAGCGCCCCATAGTTGAGTCCAGCAGAGTGGTGTACGAGCCGGTGATCGTGACCTTGTCGCTCCGGACGTAGGGGCGGTCACCGGGTGATTCTTCGAGAGATCTCTCACAACCAACTCGAAGGAAAGTGCACACCGATGACCGCTGTTTCCAGTATCTACGACCCTGCCCAGTTCCTGAACACCCTGCTCGGGCAGTCCTCACCTGACCTGCTCCGCGAACTCCTTGAGGGGTTCGTTAACACGATCCTGTCGGCCCAGGCCGACCAGGTGTGCGGCGCACCGCACGGGGCCCGGGACGAGGCCCGAACCAATCGCCGGAACGGTTACCGGCACCGTGACCTCGACACCCGCATCGGCACCCTCGATGTGGCCGTGCCGAAACTGCGGGAGGGTTCGTTCTATCCGGAGTGGTTGTTGGCCAGGCAACGTCGCTCCGAGCAGGCATTGGTGTCGGTGGTGGCCACCTGCTACCTGCTCGGGGTCAGCACGCGTCGGATGGACAAGCTCGTCAAAGCCCTCGGCATCACCGGCCTGTCCAAGTCGCAGGTGTCAGTGATGGCCGGCGAGCTCGACCAGCTGGTCGCAGACTTCGACGTTCCATAGATGATGCCGCCGACCAACGACCCGGCGGCCCAGGCCGTCATCGCCACGGCCAGGAGGGCGTCCGCCTTCATCGTGCGAACCGCGGCGACGATCGAGAGGTCCTGACCGGCGAGGATGAAGGTGATCGCCAGGGTCGCCAGGAACAGTCCGACCACCTCGACGCTGACCCAGCGGACGCGTCCAGTGGCGACAGCCGGGGCGTCCTCGGACGCCAGCGGCGGATTCGCGCGCCACAGCCCGAAGGCGGCGGCGACCGAGGTGCAGGCGAACACGGGGATCGCCCAGTGGGTGTCGCCGTAGACCGCCGCGACGATGCCCAACGCCGGACCGATCATGAAGGCCAGCTCGGTGGCGATGGAGTCCAGGGCCAGGGCCGTCCGGCGCTGATCGACCGGCACGGCCGCGATCACCAACTGGCGGGTCAGCGCGAACCACGGCACGGCCACGAGGCCGACGGCCGTCATCAGCGCGACCAAAGCCCAGTACGGCAGCCAGGGAGCCACGATGAATGCGGGTGGCAGGATCAGAAGGCTCGGCAGCAGGGTGCGCCGCAGCCCGACGCGATCGAGGAGGCGTCCGCGCCACGGCGACGCGGCGCCGACCGCCACCGTGAAGGCGGCCGACAGGATCCCGGCGGCCGAATAGGACTCGCCGAGGCGTCCGACGACGTGCAGCATCAAGATCATCGTCGCGCCGAACCAGGGCGCCTTGCCGAGCGCCCCCAACAGCACGGCCTGCCTGACGGAGCGCGACCGCCAGACCGCGGCGTAGCGCTCGAAGTCCATCGGACTAGTTTCGCAACAACCCGCCCGCGCGAAAAATTGCGGCGCAACCCCCGTCCCGACAAGATGAACCAGCGAACCCGACGCGTCGGGGAACGGAGGACCGATGGCGTACCACGTGGGCTCTGAAGTCGGACGACTGCGGCAGGTGATCCTGCACCGCCCCGGCGACGAAATGACCCGCCTGACCCCCACCAACAAGGACGATCTGCTGTTCGACGACGTCCTCTGGCTACACCGGGCGCAGGCCGAGCACGACGAGTTCGCGCACACGCTGTCGTCTCGGGGCGCCGAGGTGCTCTACCTCACCGAACTGCTCGGGGAGACCCTCGCGGTGCCCGAGGCCCGGACGCACGTCCTGGACGCCGTCCTGGACCCCCGCTCCTTCGGCAAGGCCACAGCCGACATGCTGCACGCGTGGGCGTCCGGCCTCTCGGACGCCGACCTGGCGGGTGTCCTCGTCGCCGGCGTGACCAAGGCCGAACTGCTGGCCGCGACGGACGAGAAGCCGTCGCTGTACCTCCGGACGCTGGCCCCCAGTTCGTTCCTGCTGCCGCCGTTGCCGAACCACCTGTTCACGCGCGACACGTCCTGCTGGATCTACGACGGGGTCGCCATCAACTCGATGCGCAAGCCGGCGCGGATGAGCGAGACCGTGAACGTCGGCGCCATCTACCGGTGGCACCCGCGGTTCGCGGGTGAGCAATTTCCGACCTGGGCCGACGGTGCCGCAGAAGGTGCCGCGACGCTCGAGGGCGGCGACGTGCTGATCATCGGCAACGGGGCCGTCCTGATCGGACTGTCGGAGCGCACCTCCGCGGTCGGCGTCGAGCGGGTCGCTCAGCGGCTGTTCGCGGCGGGCGCCGCGACGTCCGTGATCGCGGTCGACATGCCGCACGTGCGCGCGCAGATGCACCTTGACACCGTGATGACGATGCTCGATCCGGAGTCGTTCGTCCGCTACGCCGGCTTCGGGCCGCGCGACACGCTGATCCTGCGTCCGGGACCGCGCGGTGGACTGAAGGTGTCCGGGCACCGGGCATCGGAGTTCGACCGTGTGCTCGCCCGAGCCCTTGGCCTGGACGCCGTCCGCGTGCTGACGCCCCCGCAGGACGCCCTCACCGCCGAGCGGGAGCAGTGGAACGACGCCTGCAACGTCCTCGCCGTGGCACCGGGTGTCGTGGTGGCCTACGAGCGCAACGTCGCCACGTCGGAGTTCCTGCGCGGGCACGGCATCGAGGTGCTGGAAGTGCCCGGCGGCGAGCTCGGACGCGGCCGTGGTGGCCCCCGGTGCATGAGCTGCCCGGTGCT
>Ga0208823_1003921_pt1 | contig 10355 bp, 10 predicted proteins | sample AD_UKC075_MetaG_FD_184440 | JGI IMG/M metagenome (GOLD analysis project Ga0208823, IMG submission 184440) | Active sludge microbial communities of municipal wastewater-treating anaerobic digesters from USA - AD_UKC075_MetaG (SPAdes) (version 2) | ecosystem: Engineered > Bioreactor > Anaerobic >... | reverse complement strand
GCTTTTCCGAGCTGAACGACGCCGAGGACCAGGCGGCGCGTTTCCAGGCCCAGGTGGCGAACAAGGATGCCGGCGACGAGGAGGCGATGTACTACGACGCCGACTTCATCCGCGCGCTGGAGTACGGCATGCCGCCTGCCGGCGGCTGCGGCATCGGCATCGACCGGCTGATGATGCTGATCACCGACAGCCCCAGCATCCGCGACGTGATCCTCTTCCCGGCGCTGCGGCGAGAAGCCTGAGCACGCAAGGCGTGCACCGAGCAGTCCACCGACGACCGCCATGAACGCACCCATCGAATCGCTCGGCCTGGTCCACCAGGCCTGCTGGCTGGAACTGCAGCACGCCGCCCGCCAGCGCGGCCACCCGTTCCGGCTGATGGCGCTGGGCACGGTGGCGGATGCGGCCGGCGGCGCCGAGGCCGAGGTGCGCCACGTGGTGGTGCGCGAGGTGCATCCCGAGACGAAATCGCTGGTGTTCTTCACCGATGCCCGCTCGCCCAAGGTGGCGCAGATGCGGGCCCATCCGCGCGGCACCCTGCTGGCCTGGAGCGAGCGCCTGGGCTGGCAGCTGCGGCTGCGGGTGGCGCTGACGGTGGAGACCGAGGGCCTGGGCGTGTCGTCGCGCTGGGCGCGGCTGAAGATGTCGCCCGCCGCGCACGACTACCTGTCGCCGCTGCCGCCGGGCACGCCGGTGGTCGAGCGCTTCGTGCCCGAGCGCGCCACGCGCGAGCACTTCTCGGTCGTCACCGCCCGCATCGAGGCCTTCGACTGGCTGGAGCTGCATGCCGACGGCCACCGCCGCGCCCATTTCGACGCCGACGGCAACGGCCAGTGGCTGGTGCCCTGAGCCGCGGGCTCAGGCCCGCTTGAAGGCCGGCTTGCGCTTGTTCAGGAAGGCGTCCATGCCTTCGGTCTTGTCGGCGGTGGCGAACAGCGCGTGGAACAGCCGGCGCTCGACCAGGATGCCGTCCGACAGCGTGCCCTCGTAGGCGCGGTTGATGCACTCCTTGGCCGCCAGCACGCTGGGGCCGCCCAGCGCGTTGATCGCCGCCGCCGCGCCCAGCGCCTCGTCGAGCAGCTTGTCGGCCGGCACCACGCGCGACACCAGGCCCGAGCGCTCGGCCTCGACCGCGTCCATCATGCGCGCGGTCAGCACCAGGTCCATCGCCTTGGCCTTGCCGATGGCGCGCGGCAGGCGCTGCGTGCCGCCGGCGCCGGGAATGATGCCCAGCTTGATCTCGGGCTGGCCGAACTTGGCCGAGTCGGCGGCGATCACGATGTCGCACATCATCGCCAGCTCGCAGCCGCCGCCCAGGGCGAAGCCGGCCACCGCGGCGATCACCGGCTTGCGGATGCTGCGGATGGTCTCCCAGTTGCGGGTGATCAGGTCGCTGGTGTAGGCGCTGACGAAGTCGTGCTGCGCCAGCACGCCGATGTCGGCACCGGCGGCAAACGCCTTCTCGCTGCCGGTGATCACGATGCAGCCGATGCCGGCGTCGGCGTCGAAGGCCTTGAGTGCCGCGCCCAGTTCGTCCATCAGGCCGTCGTTCAGCGCGTTCAGCGCCTTGGGGCGGTTCAGCGTGATCAGGCCGGTGCGCACCGCGCCGTCGCCGCGCACGTCGACCAGGATGTTCTCGTAGCTCATGGGGTTCTCCGAAGTGTTCTTTGGCGACGGCAATCTACTCCATGCCGCCGCGCTATTTCGCCGGTGCCGCCTGCAGCGGCGGCTTCTCCAGCGTCAGGTCGACCCAGTTGCCGCTGCCGTCGGTCAGGCGGATGCGCACCGGCAGGTACTGCAGGGTCGGCGCCACCCAGATCTCGGGCGTCAGGTCGCCGCCACCGGCCTCGCGCCGCGGCTTCAGGTGGAAGGTGGCGACCTCGCCGAACGGAAACTGCAGCGGCTCCTCGCCGACGATGTCGTAGGTCCAGCGGTCCAACCGCTTGCTGATGGCCAGCGGCAGCTCCACCGCGTTGCCGACCTTCAGCCGCTGCGGCTGGGTGGTGAAGAGCCAGGTCAGCTGCACGAACTGGCTGGCCTCGTCCTGCACGCCGGGCAGGGTGGGCACCTCCTTGCCGTCGGTCAGCGTCACCAGCTCGGGGCCGAAGCGCTGCGACCAGCGCCGCGGGCTGCGCAGCAGCACCTTCTGCTCGCCGTCGAAACGGCGCGGCGACAGGCCCTGGGCGGTGAGCTCGCCTTCGCTGGTGATGTGGCGCGACAGCACCGGGCCGATGGCCGTGCCCAGGTGCACCTGGTAGCGGCTGCCCTGGCGCAGCCAGTCGACCTGGGCCGTGCCCTCCACCGGACCGCGGTAGTGGCCCAGCAGCTTGTAGCTCATGCGGGTCGACGGCGGCCAGTCGAAGGCCGCCACGGTGGCGACGGACGCCGCGGGCGCCGGCAGCGCCGCCGCCGCCGGCGCGGGCTGGGCGGTGATCGGCGGCAGCGGGTCGGACGCCGCCACCACGACGCTGGCCGGCACCTCGGCCGCGGCCTGGCTGCGCTGCGCCAGTTCGGGTGCAGGCGCGGGCACCGGCACAGGCGGCGGCTCGGGCTCGGGCCGGGCGCGCGGGGGCTCCGGCGCGGCAGGCGCAGCGGCGCCCGGCGCCGACGCCGCCACCAGGGGCTTGGCCGCCACCGCGGCCAGCCGGTGCTCGGCAGGCACGGCGGGCGCCACCACCGGGGGCGGTGCGGCGGGCGCGAGTTCACGCACGAAGGCCACCTCGATGCGCGGCGGCGGCGCCTCGCCGGCTCCCCAGCCGATGCGGTCGTCGGCCAGGCGCCCGGCCAGCAGCAGGTGGGCGGCCGCGACTCCGGCGGCCAGCAGCCAGAAGCCCGGCCGCTGGCGCGGCATCGGCAGGCGCAGGGGACCGGGCATCACACGCGGGCGAGCCGGGTCGCGCTCAGACACCCAGCCAGTCGCGCCGGCGGGCGGCAGCAGCCTTCAGCGGGCTGTCCTGCAGCTGCAGGGCCAGCGTGCCGGCCAGCGGGCCGTCGGGCTCCGGCTGAACGGTCAGCGTCAGCACCCGCTGGTCGCGCACCAGCAGCAGGTCGAACGGCGCGCCGGGCCGCAGCCAGGCCAGCGCGTCGTCCAGCCGGCGGATGCGCCAGCCGTCGACGGCCAGCAGTTCGTCGCCGGCCGACACGCCGGCCGCCTGGGCCGGGCTGCCGGCCAGCACGCTCTTGACCTGCACGCCGCTGACCGGGCCTTCGCTCAGCCGCAGGCCCAGCGCGGCGGCGAAGCCCGCCCGCTCGGGCCGGGCCGCCACGCCGGCGGCGTCCAGCAGGGTGGTGACGGGCAGCTCGCCGGTGCCATGCACCCAGCCATGCAGATCGGCGACGAGCCGGCGGCCCGCCTCGCCCGGCACCAGCGCGGCCAGGGCGTCGGCGATGTCGCCTTCCGTCACCGGGCCACCCCCGCTGCGCTGCCACAGGCTGCGCATCAGCGCATCCAGACTGCGGCCGCGCTGGCGCAGCGTCAGGTCCAGGCACAGGGCCACCAGGGCGCCCTTCAGGTAGTAGCTGACGGTGCTGTTGGGCGTGTTCTCGTCGCTGCGGTAGTACTTCACCCAGGCGTCGAAGCTGGCTGCGGCCACGCTCTGCACCGTGCGGCCGGGTGTGGCCGCCACGGTATTGACGGTCTTGGCCAGCAGCTTCAGGTAGCGCGGCGCATCGATCAGGCCGCTGCGCTGCAGGAACAGCTCGTCGTAGTACGAGGTGAAGCCCTCGAAGAACCACAGCAGTTCGGTGTGGTTCTCGCGCTGCCAGTCGACGCTGGCCAGCTCGGCGGGCTTCAGGCGCTTGACGTTCCAGGTGTGGAAGTACTCGTGGCTGATGAGGCCCAACAGCGTGAGGTAACCGTCGCTGATGCTGCCCTTGCTGCCGTCCATGCCGGCGCGCGGCAGGTCGCGCCGGCCGGCGATCAGCGCGGTGCTGGCGCGGTGTTCCAGGCCGCCATAGCCGTCTTCCACGGTGTTGAGCAGGAAGACATAGCGGTCGAACGGGGCGCGGCTGCCCTCCTCGCCATGCCAGAACCGGATCTGCGCGTCGCAGATGCGCCGGGCATCGGCCAGCAGGCGCTCGCCGTCGAAGCCGGGCAGCGCACCCGCCACGATGAATTCATGCGGCACGCCGCCGGCCTCGAAGCTGCCGCGCCAGAACGCGCCCAGCTCGAACGGATGGTCGACCAGTTCGTCGTAGCCGCCCGCCTCGAAGGCCAGCGGGGTGCCGTCGGCCGCCGCCGGCATCGCCGTGGCCACCTGCCAGCCGCGCGGCAGGCGGGCCAGCTCCAGCCGGTGCACCCCGGCCTCGCGGCCGTGCACGCGCAGGCACAGGCTGGTGTTGTTGAAGAAGCCGCGCCGGCTGTCCAGGAAGGCCGCCCGCACCGAGGTGTCGAAGGCGTAGACGCGGTAGGTCAGCACCAGCGCGCCGCGGCCGCTGCAGGCGGCTTCCCAGGTCGTCTTGTCGAGCTGCCGCAGGGCAACGCTGCGGCGGCCCTGGCGCGCCTGCAGGCCGCTCAGGTGGCGGCCGAACTCGCGCACCATGTAGCTGCCGTTGATCCAGACCGGCAGGGAGAGCACCTGCAGCTGCGCCGGCTGCGGCACGGTCAGCGTGACCAGGAAGTGGTGCCCGTGCAGGTCGGCGGGCTCGACGCGGTAGCGGATCATGGTCAGGGGATCAGGTGCCGGCCGCGGCGAGGAAGCAGCAGAACGCCGCCACGCCCGACAGGCGGAAGCGCAGCGTCAGCCAGTGCGCCGCCCCCTGGGCCGGATAGGTGCGCCGGTCGACCAGGTAGCACACCACCAGCATCAGGCCGTGCAGCACCAGGCCGGCGTGCGGCGGCATCAGCACCGCCACCCAGGCCACCAGGGAGGGCACCACGCCCCAGATGAAGAGCGAGGCCGGCGGCGCCGACTGCCGGAAGCCGAAGCCCCAGTGCACGCCGCCCAGGAAGGACACGATCAGCGCCGCATAGGCCGACAGGGCGCCGGTGACGAAGGCATGCAGCTCGCTGGCCAGGCCCACCCAGACCAGCAAGGCGCCGCCGACGAAGGGCAGCAACCCCAGGTTGCCCAGCCAGCGGGCGGTGTCGATGACGGGCGGGTGGTAGGCCGGAGCGGTGGTGGTCATGGCCCGTGATTGTGGCCTGACGCCACCCCGCGCATCACGGACCGGTCGGTCGCTCAGCCCTTCTTCGCGGCGGCAGCCATGCGCGACTCGATCTGCGCGCCGGGGATCGCGCCGGGGGCGCGGGTGCCGTCCTCGAAGACCACCGCCGGCGTGCCCTGCACGCGGTATTTGCGGCCCATCTCGGTGTTGGCGTCGATCGCGGCGGTGTCGCAGTTGGCCGGCGCCTTGCTGGCCATCTTGCCGTCGACCATCCACTCGCGCCAGGCCTTGCCGGGGTCCTTGGCGCACCACAGGTCCTTGCTCTTGGCCACCGAGTCGGGGCCCAGGATCGGGTAGATGAAGTTGTAGATCGTCACGTCCTTCAGTGCCACCAGGTCGCGCTCCAGGCGCTTGCAGTAGCCGCAGTTCGGGTCGACGAAGATGGCCAGCTTGCGCGCACCGGTGCCCTGCTTGATGACCACCGCGTTCTTCAGCGGCAGGTTGGCGAAGTCGATCGCCGTCAGCTTGTCGATGCGCGCCTGGGTCAGGTCGGTGCGCGACTTGGTGTCCAGGATGGCGCCCTGCACCAGGTAGCTGCCGCTCTCGTCGCTGTAGACGATCTCGGTGCCCATGCGCACCTCGAACAGGCCGGGGATGGGCGTCTTGCTGACCTCGTCGACCTTGGGCAGGTTGGGCAGGCGCTCGGCCAGGTTCTTGCGGATCGTGGCCTCGTCGGCCCAGGCGGCGACCATCAGGGTGGACAGGCCGAGGACGGCGGCGCCGCAGCGCAGGAAGGTGGTGGTCATGGTGGACATCCGGTGGTCAGGCGTCGAGCGCGCGGTGAGTGAGGAGGCGCTTGATCGGCGCCAGGTGGTTGAGCAGACCCATGCCACGGTTGCGGAGTTCCCGCGCCAGCGGCTGCGGGTTGGCGAACAGGTGCAGCAGGCCGTCGGTCACCCAGCCCATCGCCCGGGTGGCGCCGGCGCGCTCGCGCACATGGCGGCGCAGCAGGATCGGGTCGCCGAGTGTGCGCCAGGGCTCGCGCTCGGCGATCACCCGCGCAAGTGAGGCCACGTCGGCCAGGCCCAGGTTCAGGCCCTGGCCGGCCAGCGGATGCACCTGGTGCGCCGCATCGCCCACCAGCACCCAGCCGGGGCCGCACAGCGGGTCGGCCTGGGCAATGGCCAGCGGCCAGGCAGCCACCGGGCTGGCCAGGCGCAGCGTGCCGGCGGCGCCGCCCGTGGCCTCGGCCAGCGCGGCTTCCAACGCGGCGGGCGGGGCGGCCTGCAACTCGGCGGCGCGCGCGGCCGGCAGCGACCAGACCAGGCCGAAGCTGCAGCCGGCCTGCGGCCGGTCGAAGGGCAGCAGGGCCAGCACGTCAGGCGCACGGAACCACTGCCGGGCGACGTTGCCGTGCGGTTCGCCGGCCACCAGGCGCGCCGCCAGCGCGGTGTGGCCGTAGGCCTGGCGGTCGAACGCGACGCCCAGCGCGGCGCGGCTGGCCGAGGCCTTGCCTTCGGCCAGCACGGTCAGTGCCACGCCGGCGCCCGCGGGGTCGCCATCGGCCAGCATCACCAGGTGCGGCGCGAAGCGGGCGGCGGTGGCCAGCGTGGCCTCCAGCGCGGCGGCGTCGACGATCCAGGCCAGGGCCTCGACACCCTGCTGCCAGGCCGAGAACTCCAGCTGGCCGGCCGGCGCGTCGCCGTTGATGCGCATCTCGTCGACCGCGGTCACTGCGTCGGCGGGCAGCGCGTCCCACACACGCAGGTCGGTCAGCAGCCGGCGCGAGGCGGCGTTCAGCGCGTAGGCCCGCACGTCGGGCAGGGCCGGCGCATCGGCGGTGGTGGTGGCCGGCCCGACCAGGCCGACCTGCAGCCCCTGGCGCGCCAGGGCCAGGGCCAGGGCCAGGCCGACCGCGCCATTGCCGCGAATGCACACGTCCAAGTTTGCCATCGGTCGATTGTAGAAAGCCCGGACAGCGCGGGTGGGCCGAATAAAATGGCGGGTTCTGCGCTGGCGCAGGCGCGCCCGAAGCGCTTTCCGCCACGCCCCCCCTGGATGCAGGGGCCGCGCTGCGGCCAGCCGATCCACACCGAAAGCCCTCCATGAGCCTCCAATGCGGCATCGTGGGCCTGCCCAACGTCGGCAAGTCCACCCTCTTCAACGCGCTGACCAAGGCCGGCATCGCCGCCGAGAACTACCCGTTCTGCACCATCGAGCCCAACGTCGGCGTGGTCGAGCTGCCCGACCCGCGGCTGCAGGCGCTGGCCCAGGTGGTGCAGCCCGAGCGCATCGTTCCGGCCATCGTCGAGTTCGTCGACATCGCCGGCCTGGTGGCCGGGGCCAGCCAGGGCGAGGGCCTGGGCAACCAGTTCCTGAGCCACATCCGCGAGACCGACGCCATCGTCAACGTGGTGCGCTGTTTCGAGGACGACAACGTGATCCACGTCGCCGGCAAGGTCGACCCGATCGCCGACATCGAGGTGATCCAGACCGAGCTGTGCCTGGCCGACCTGTCGACCGTCGAGAAGACGCTGCAGCGCTCGATCAAGGCCGCCCGCAGCGGCAACGACAAGGAAGCCGCCGCCCTGGTGAAGGTGCTGGAGAAGTGCCAGGCGGCGCTGGACCAGGCCCAGCCGGTGCGCGGCATCGACTTCAGCAAGGAAGAGCGCGCCATCCTCAAGCCGCTGTGCCTGATCACCGCCAAGCCGGCGATGTTCGTCGGCAACGTCTCGGAGACCGGCTTCGAGAACAACCCCTTCCTCGACCGGCTGAAGGAATTCGCCGCGAAGCAGAACGCGCCGGTGGTGGCCATCTGCGCCAAGACCGAGGCCGAACTGGCCGAGATGGACGACGCCGACCGCGAGCTCTTCCTGGCCGAGATGGGCCAGACCGAGCCGGGCCTGAACCGGCTGATCCGCGCCGCCTTCACCCTGCTGGGCCTGCAGACCTACTTCACCGCCGGGGTGAAGGAGGTGCGCGCCTGGACCATCCACATCGGCGACACCGCGCCGCAGGCCGCCGGCGTGATCCACACCGACTTCGAGCGCGGCTTCATCCGCGCCCAGACCATCGCCTTCGATGACTTCATCAAGTTCAAGGGCGAGCAAGGCGCGAAGGACGCCGGCAAGATGCGGGCGGAAGGCAAGGAGTACGTCGTCAAGGACGGCGACGTCCTGAACTTCCTCTTCAACGTCTGACTTCGACGGTGGCAGACGCGCGCGGGCCGAGCGCCGGGCCGCTTCCAAGCCGGCCCGCGATCCCCTCGGGGGATCGGCCGCCGTACCCGGCGGCCGAGGGGCAGACATGACAACGGTGCAGTGGTTCCCGGGCCACATGCATGCCACGCGCAAGGCGATCGCCGCGCGCCTGCCCGAGATCGACGTCGTCATCGAGCTGCTCGACGCCCGGGCGCCCGGCAGCAGCAGCAACCCGCTGCTGGCCGAGCTGACCGCCGGCAAGCAGAAGCTCAAGATCCTGAACAAGCAGGACCTGGCCGACGCCGACATCACCGCGCTGTGGCTGGCGCATCTGCAGGCGCAGGCGCAGACGCAGGCCATTGCGCTGGATGCGGGCGAGGCCGCGCCGGCGCAGAAGCTGATCGCGGCCTGCCGCGCGTTGGTTCCGAACCGCGGTGGCATGGCCAAGCCGGTGCGGGTGATGGTGTGCGGCATCCCCAACGTGGGCAAGAGCACGCTGATCAACAGCCTGCTGGGCAAGCGCAGCGCCAAGACCGGCGACGAGCCGGGCATCACCAAGACCGAGCAGCGGCTGGCGCTGGCCAGCGACGTGGTGCTGTTCGACACCCCCGGCATGCTGTGGCCGCGCCTGGTGGTGCCGCAGGGCGGCGAGCACCTGGCCGCCAGCGGCGGCATCGGCCGCAATGCCTATGACGACGTGGAGATCGCGCTGGCCCTGCTGGCCCGGGTGCGCCCGCGCTATGCCGGACGGCTGGCGGCGCGCTACAAGCTCCAGGCCATCGCCGACATGGCCGATGAGGACGTGCTGGCTGCCATTGGCCGCGCCCGCGGCGGCCTGCTGCCCGGCGGCAGGGTGAACCTGCAAAAGGCGGCCGACATGGCGATCCACGACTTCCGCAGCAGCGCCTGGGGCCGCATCACGCTGGAGACGCCGGCCGAGTGGACGCGCTGGGAAGCCGAGGCCCTGGCCGCCGATGCGCAGCGCCAGGCACAGAAGGCCGCCCGGCGCGCCAAGCCGGTGCCGCAGCGGCAGCAGCAGACGCCCGGCGACTGATCAGTGCACCGCAGCGCCGACCAGGCCGCACGCCTGGCGCAGCGTCTGCGACGGCAGCTCGCCGAACAGCTGGTGGTAGTCGGCGGCAAAGCGCGAGGGGTGCCAGAAGCCCCGGCGCGCGGCATGGTCGGCCACCGCCTCGTCGTCGCCGCGCTTCAGATCCCGGCGCACGCCGTTCAGGCGCAGCGCGCGCAGGTCGGTCACCGGGCTCATCTGCAGCACGTCCTGGAAGCTGTACTGCAGCGTGCGGCGCGAGACATGCAGCGCCTCGCACCGGTCGGGCACGCTGATCGGTGCGTCGGCATGGGCCTGCATGCAGCGCCGCGCCTCGCGCACCACGCACTGGCGGGTGCTTGCGGTGATGGCAGCAGTGATGTCGGCGGCCGCACCGACGGGTGACAGCTCGCCGAAGCGGGCCATCAGCGCGTCGCACAGCGCATCGGTCATGGCCTGGCGGGCGGCGTCCTGGGCCAGCAGCTGCGGCGTGTCGCGGGCGGTGGCCAGGGTGGCCAGCAGCAGGCGGCGCAGCCGGTCGTTGGCCGGCGTCGCCCCGTCGAGCACGTCGTTGCCAGCCAGCGCGCCGAGGAAGCGCACGCCGTCCACCCGCTGCGAGTCGGCGTCGAGGTGGTCGCGGTGGACGCCGATGGCGACGATGTCGAAGGCGCCGCGGGTGGCCAGCTCGAACTCGCTGTGCGAGACCAGGTCGAAGGCCTGCTGCGCGCCGATGCGCCGGCCGCAGAACCAGGCCTCGTTCGGCCCGTCGCCCACCGGCGTGGCCAGGGTCAGCGTCTGCGGACAGGGCGCGCCGCGCTGCACCACGGCGCGCGCCGTGCTTTCACAGAAGACCTGCACCGGGCCCAGCCACAACTCCCCACCTGATTAGCGATGAAGCTCAGCAAGCTCATTCTGTGAGCCACTGAGCGCCGAAGATGGGCGCATCCCACCAGGAGATGCGCCATGCCGATGAATCGAGTCCAGTTCCAGAAGGGGCTGTC
>Ga0208823_1003920_pt1 | contig 10360 bp, 10 predicted proteins | sample AD_UKC075_MetaG_FD_184440 | JGI IMG/M metagenome (GOLD analysis project Ga0208823, IMG submission 184440) | Active sludge microbial communities of municipal wastewater-treating anaerobic digesters from USA - AD_UKC075_MetaG (SPAdes) (version 2) | ecosystem: Engineered > Bioreactor > Anaerobic >... | reverse complement strand
AAGACCGCCACTTGTTACCAAAAGCACGATCAAGACAGCATACACCCACCATCGGGAGGTGGTTTTAAACCCTTTTGGCGGTGGCGTGTAGGTGCCCAATACTTGTGAAATCTCCACCTGCTCATCGAGAGCAACAAGAGAATCATATTGAGACCAAAGCCTTTCTAGCTTCAAATAATTCAGATATTCCTTGATGAAACATCGAGCAAAAGCTTTCCCCGGAAGCTCATCTATAGCACCACTTTCGATGGCCATAAGATGTCTTCGAGGTATTTTCGTATCTTTAACTACGTCTTCTAGCGATATTCCCCTCTCCTCTCGCGTACGACGTAAAATCTCTCCAAGTTCTGCGAGATTTTTGTCTTGAAAACCGTTTACACTCATCAGTTATCGGAACACCTCCATTATCTTGTTCCGCATAGCCTTCAACGCTTGGGCAGGATTTTTATGTCCAAACACGGCGTTCCCGGCAACAACCACATCACAGCCATGACGTACAGCGTCTTGTATGTTGTCAAGCCCTAATCCTCCATCCATTTCTATCAGAAAATTAAGGTTATTTACTGTTCTCTCACGGTAAAGCCATTCAACTTTTTCAAGAACTTGTGGGACGAACTCTTGGCCACCAAACCCAGGGTTTACAGACATTACTAAAATCATGTCAACGAAAAAAAGCAGAGGTGCGACCCATTCTACAGGTGTGCCCGGATTGATGGCAAGGCCGCATTTTGCCCCTCCATCTCGTATGCACTGTAAAACTCTATGCGCATGAGGCGTAGATTCGACTTGTATGGTCAAATAGTCAACTTTTAACGGAAGAAATAAATCAACGAAATTTTCTGGGGGCTCGACCATTAAGTGGACATCGATGGGAGACGTAATGTCATGTCTGCTTTTAAGAGCAGAGACCAAGGATGGTCCATAAGCCAGATTCGGAACAAAATGTCCATCCATGACATCGATATGCAGCCAGTCATATTCGCCCTTAATCTTTTCGATATCCCTAGCTATGTTTAGCGGATCGGCAGACAAAAGAGATGGCGCTAAGATCACCTTCCTCAAAAGTACCTCTCCTCCCAAACAAATTCTCCTCCTAAATAAATAGTAACGACCAGCTCTTCAGTGTAGGGTATATCGAGCTTTATATATTCGCCACCCTTTACCTCTTTGTTCAAAACCGTTCTCTCACCACGCTTATCTGTGGCTTTAATTTCAAGGCTCAGCGGTCGTGATAAAGGCGGAACGGGATAACGTATCTTAGCTTGTTTGGCTTCTTTTTGCTCGCCCATATCTTTTTCCTGTAAGGGCAATTCGGTTTGCTTGGCAGGCTCGGGTTCCATGGGCCCTTTTTCTTGACTGGTTTGCAATGACTCAGGCGAAGCAGCAGGTTTGGATGGCACTGTAACCTTATCCTGGGGTATCACGGCCCCAGGCACTCGAGCCGTTTCTTGAATTTGTGGCTTTTGAGGCGCCTTGCCGCTAGATACGACAAGCGTTACCTGACTTCCCCTAGTAACTTGCGCTCCCTCTTTCGGCCTGGTTGCCATTACAATGCCTTGTTGCGTAGAAATAGTATCTACATATTCAATGTTCTTTGCAAATACACCAATATCGCTCAATGCCTTTTTAGCTTCGTTTACGTTCATTCCCGTTACGTTGGGCAATGGGAAGACATCATGTTCCCCAACATTCGGACCAAGGCTGACCAAAACATTGACCCTGGTCTTCAAGGGTGCTCTTGAGGGTGCTGCCGGACTCTGCGCTATTACTACACCAGGAGGTATATTCTTGTCATAAATACGAAGGACATCTCCGGCAACAAAACCGGCTTCTTCTATTTTATTTAAAGCGCTCTCATATTGCATTCCCCTTATGTCCGGAAGTGGATACCGCTCGCCGCTGCTACTTACTCTCAATATAGCAACTCTGCCGCGTTTGATCTTTGTCCCGGCCTCGGGCAATTGTTCCAACACAATACCCGGCTCTTTGTAAGAGCCGACTTCTTCGACTCGAGGCAATAATCCCAACTGCTGCAAGCGCTCCATTGACACGATAACGCTCTCGCCCACCAAATCAGGCATCATCGTGGAACCGCCACCAAAGAAGACAAAATACAATATTGTCAAACCAATACATACCAACGCGAGCAAAACAACTAACAATGAGAGGCTAATCCAGCGTCTCATTTCTTTCCCCCCTCAGCGTTTCATTAAAACACATAAGAAGAATCCATCCATCCAAGGACTGTTTGGCCATGTATAATAGCCAAATGGCCTTCCTCTTTGTAATGGAAAACCTCCTTCATCGATCTCGATTTCAATGACGTCAGGCGTAGAACAAAGCACTTTTCCCACGGTTGCTTCGTTTTCTTCCCTAAACATGCTACATGTACTGTAAACCACAATTCCTTCCGCTGCAACAAGATCTATAGCACGTCTAAGTAAATCCCTTTGAAGTCGAGAATACGACCTTAACTTGCTTGCCGAAAGCTTCCACTTACCTTCAGGATGTCTGCTCCATGTACCACTCCCGGAACAGGGTGCATCCAGTAATACCACATCTGGCACTTCATCAGGAACCAGTTCGAGGGAATTTCCATCTTTCCACACAGAGCGCTCAAGCACGCCCAATCTTTTAAGTTCCTTCTGTCCTGCGTATACTTTCTTTTTTGAAATATCCCACGCTTCTATTAATGTATTTTGTGTCCTTTCAAGGATATGGCCGATTTTTATGCCGCGACCTGCACACATGTCCAATACCCTTCTTTTCCCCGCAGACAAAGAAGCGACCTTTTCGGAAACAAAGACGGAGGACTCTGTCTGAGGAGTCCATGAACCTTCATTGTATCCGATGATAGAGGGGGGATGACCAAAAGAAGGGCTCCTTAACACATAAGAAAAGTACGGTGACTTCCAGGTTTTTATACCTCTTTCTGAGAATTGAGAACTCATCTCACCGATGGATGCTTTTGGCGACAACCTAAAAGACAAGTAAGGCTTAATGATTTGGGCAATGAGGAGTTTTTTGGTTAATTCCATTCCCCAACTTTCAGCCCACCGACGTGCTATCCAATGTGGCAAACCCCATACTAAGGCTTGATCGAGCAAGTTTGGGCTATCTTTTAACTTCTCAATTCTGAGCTTGCCCTCAGACGCGATCCTTCTAAGTACAGCGTTGACGAGCGCCGCATCTGTAGGCCTTTTTTTCTTCGCAACTTCCACGAAAGCATTGACCAGCGCCTGCGGAAAGAAGTGCTTTATTTCAAGCAAGCCCGCACAACCTAATATCAAAATATCCCTGGTTACAGGAACGAGGGACTCAAAGGGTCTGTGCAGAAAAGATTTAACTATATCCACCCAGAGGCTGTAACGACGCATGGCACTATACACCAGAGTAGAAGCCAATCGTCGTTCTCCTTCGACTAAATCTTCGCCAAAACGTCTTAAAGCTTGCGAAAGAAAGAAGCCGTGCCGCGTTTCACCCCATATGGCTATCGCCGCTTCAACGCCCCTCAAGGGTTTATCACCTCAATATTAAGCCCTTCCTCGGGCTGCCTCGTTAATATGAACAGCTCTGCAGGCATCATAAATTTCATTCCCAGAAAACTAATGGGCTTCGACCTAATTTCGACACCCTCTATAGCCATGCCCCTTACATCCTGGCTCGTGGTAACGTAATATTGCACAATCTTGCTAAAAAAGGCTCCGAAAACGTGGGCACACAGTATGGCAAGCAAAATAGAAACTAGGCTTAAATGTTTGGTAGCTATCAGAAGACCCACAAATACAATTGCAGCTAAAGTATTTGTAACGACTATTGTCGTCCCACACCTCGGGTGAACAGCCAATTTCCTTTCCCCGCGACTCATTCTGTATAACCCTTCACGAGCAGCCGCTAATACCAGATAAGGATCCACTGTTCCTTTCAGTGTAAATCCATCCTTATAGGCCATTCCAGCAATATTTGACGGCCCATAACGTTCCTCAATCACATTGACAGTGGCATGCTCTAAAGCGTGATTACGTCTCACCTTTTTGTTGAATAAAATCCGTAAAAGTTGCCCCGGACCTATGATTAACCACATAAACGACTGAGCAGCGAATCCAAGGGGAATAAAAACAAATAAAAATATGAGAAAAAAAACCAAAAATAGCCCTAAGGCCCAGGGAGCGAAGAGCAACAAGAGCAAAAAAAATATGATAATAGGCATCGCTAGATCCTCCGCGCTGGATAATATTGGGGGTGGGTTTGCCACCCCCAATATTATCACAATTTCATTTGAGAAAGAGCCAAAATTACAGTCATTTTCTATTTGCCATGTTCCTTAAGATTAGCAAACGGAAAAGCTGGGCTACTGCCATCGTTGTTGCAGCCACATAAGTTAATGCTGCTGCATTTAAAACAGACTTCGCGCCTCCGATCTCATCTTGAGCCAGCAAACCCGTATTTGCTAGATAACGTAACGCTCTAGCACTCGCATCAAATTCTACAGGCAAAGTCACAAGATGAAAGACAATTACGGCAACGAAAAACAAAATTCCCACATCCATTAAAACGGGTGCTCTGAAGAGTAGGCCTATGAAAAAAAGAGGGAAAGCCAGCCCCGTCCCTATATTAGCCACAGGAACGATGGCGTTACGCACTTTCAATGGTTTGTAAGCATGAGCATCCTGTACAGCATGGCCCACCTCATGAGCTGCTATACCAATAGCTGCAATGCTAGGACTCGCGTATACGCTTTCTGATAGACGCAGGACCTTGGTCCTCGGATCGTAATGGTCCGTAAGCGAACCAGAGATTCTCTCTATAGGAACATTAGACAACCCAAATCGATCTAATAAAACACGAGCGGCTTCATAGGCTCTTGCTCCTTTTCGCGAGTATACTTTTGAAAATTGATTAAACGTTCCCTGCACTTTAATTTGAGCCCATATAGCCAAAAGCAGCGCAGGAATCAAAATGATAAAAGTCGGGTCAAAAAACATCGGAAAATACACTGATTCTCACCTCCCCACTTAAACACTCCCAGACTATATTATATGTTAAGATTACAAATTAAGTTAGCCTCGTTCAATTATATGTATTTTTGCATTCAATTCCTTCAGACAATCTCTATACAAGACAGCTATGGTTCATTGCTTATAAAACCTCGCCATGCTCTCCACCACGTACTCTTGCTCTTCGGGCACCAATTCAGGGTACATCGGCAAAGCCAGGCAGTCTTGGCTTAACTTCTCAGCTTCTGGGAAATCACCCTTTTTGTAACCTAAAGAATCAAATGCCGGCTGCAGGTGCAAAGGTAAGGGATAGTATATTCTCGTTCCAACCCCTTGCTCGTTAAGGTAGTCTATCAGTTCATCTCGTTTCTTGCAACGTATCACGTACTGGTTAAATACGTGGTAGCCTCCCTCCATTTCGTGAGGATGCTTCACGAATTCTGAAATCTCATTAGCCTCAAAGAGCAGACGGTAACGTTCCGCAATGATCCTACGCTTTTTGTTCCACTCATCTACGTGGCGCAACCTACACCGCAGTATCGCAGCCTGAATGGCGTCTAACCGACTATTCATGCCCAATTCTTCATGGATATAATCATTCAAAGAACCATGCGTCCTTAACTTTCTGACTCGCTTTGCTAGCACGTCAACATCGGTGGTCATAAGACCCCCATCTCCATATCCACCCAGATTCTTCGTAGGATAGAAAGAAAAACACCCAAAAATGCCTATAGTACCGCAACGTTTTATTTCACCATTCACCTTGCGCCATGAACCGAAAGATTGTGCACAATCTTCTATTAAATGAATACCCTTATCACTCAAAGGGGGCTCAAGGTTCTCGATGGGGGCCATCTGGCCAAACAGGTGGACGACGATCACAGCTTTCGTGCGCGGTGTAATGCGTTCTTCAATTTTATTAATATCGACATTATAAGTTAAAGGATTAATATCAACGAAGACAGGCCTTGCTCTTAACCTTACGATAGAACTGGCCGTAGCAAAAAAGGTATATGGTGTGGTGATGACTTCATCTCCATCCGTAACGTCCAAAGCCAAAAGCGAAAGCAAGAGAGCATCCGTTCCAGAACCACATCCGATAGCATGCGCAACCTCCAAATAAGAAGCAATCTCATTTTCAAACTTTTCGACTTCATCGCCCAGTATAAATATCTGCGAATCTAACACTCTATCGAGAGCCTCTTTTACCTCGCTTTTCATTGATTCATAATTTCTTTTCAAGTCGAAGGCTGGAACATGCATCATAAAAACATTATCCCCTTTCCTATCTAACTTAAATGGTCTTTTCGACACATGACAATAGGGAATTTAGCGTATTTATTATATGCTCTTTCATTGCCCTCTCGGCACGAACTGTATCCTTTTCTTTTATCGAGTCAAATATCTTCTTATGTTCTGCCAGGCTTATTCGAGCGACCTCATCTATGGAAGATTTGCAAAATACCGTATAGATACTAATGCGCGCTATGCAGTTTTTAATAAAATCCTCCAAGACACGGTTACCGCTTAATTGCGCAATGATTCTATGAAAGTCCTCATTTACCTCAAGATACTCCTCCAGGTCTCCCTTTTGAAGTGCTCTTTCCTCTCGCTTAATTGCACCTTCTAGCTCATCAAGATCAGTTGCATTGATATTTTCAATAGCCAACTTCACGGCCATACTCTCCAAAGTACTACGCACCATGAAAGCATCCTCGACGTCCTTTCGAGTGGGCGATACCAACCTTGCTCCAATGTTTGGAACAATTTCAAGCAACCCTTGGCTTGCCAATCGACGCAACGCTTCCCGTACAGGTGTTCTGCTTACCCCCATGCTAACCGCTACATCCACCTCTGCAAGGCGTTCACCCGGTCTAATCTGTCTCGTCAATATCCTATGAAGCAGTTCATCATAAACGTAATCTGCCGAAGTCGTATAAAGCTTTTCTTCTCTTTCCATTCGAAACTCCTCCTAAGCTGCATTAAGTTTAACTAAAACACGTTGCCATAAAATAAGTAAAAGCACGCGCTTTCCTTCAGCCCTTTCTCCAGCCCTTTAATGTATAATGAAATTCAGGCTTTTGGTCTTATGTATTGTATCAGAGAATCATAATGTACACAACCGTGTAGTCTTAACGATGGAGGAAAAAGATCGTGCGTATTATGATACTAATTTTGTCCATACTAGCAACGATATTTATGGCTTACGCCGTTGCTGGAATCAGTGGTTTTTTTCTCGGTTCCGGAAGAATGGATTTCATAGTTTTTGGCTTACTTGGGGCCATTATTTCAGGTATAAGCGCTTTAATTTTATGGCAAAAGTTCTCCCTCCCACAGCCTACGAAGAAGGAAAAGGACTGCTGAAATATCACAAGACCTTAAGGAACTAACCGAAAGCCTGACGGCTTCAAAATCCTCCTCCTCAACAGAAAAGATACGACCTGGCACCACTGAGATTCCCCCGGCCTTTGCCTTAAGAACCGCTTCGCTACCCTTAATGCCTGGCAAGCGAAGCCATAAATAAATACCTCCTGAAGGCATCTCAAAGCTGGCTTCGGGAAAGGTTTTCCTTAATCCTTCGCATAACAACTTCATACGCAAAGAGATCTGATTTCGCAAAAATTCAAGTGTTTCATAAAGTCCGCCTTCATTTATAAAGGCGAGCACGAAGTATTGAACCAAAGAGGACACCGAACCATAAAAAACTTTTTTCACCCCCAAACAAGGTCTCATCAGATCTTCTGGCAAAAGCAGGTAGCTAATCCTAAATCCTGGAAAAAGCGCCTGGCTAAAAGATCCCAAATAGGCTACATTTTCAGCACCTTCCATTGCTTTAAGAGCAGGAACGCTTTCTTTTCCATACCTGAGCTCTCCGTAGGTATCGTCTTCTATAATTATGAGAGATTTTCTTTTTGCCTGCTTCAGTATGGAGTTTCTTTCTACAAGAGAAAGAGTGCGCCCTGTGGGATTGTGAAAGCTCGGAATTAAATAAACAGCATCACCGATGGAAGCTTTTTCCAAGGAGGACGCAGGATCTTCTAGACAGATGGGACATACCCTCAAGCCATTTCTCGATGCCAACTCAAGTATTGCCGGGTAAGTAAGATTCTCCACGAAGATTCTTCTTATACCCTTACTTTTAAGTACAGCAATTAAGATGGAAAGCGCCTCCAGGCCTCCTGCAGTGACGAGCACTTCACTTGAACGTGCTGGAATTCCCCTTAAAGCAGCATGCCTAACAAGTGCTTCTCTAAGTTCCGGTAATCCAGCTAGAGGTGCCGGTAATAGCAAGTTTCCCCCTGCGGTTAAAAAGAACTCTCTCAAGGGTTTGTATAAAAATTCCATGGGCATTAAGCTTTTGTCAGGAAGACCAGAAGACAAATCCCATATTATCCTGACAGCTTGAGAGCCATTCAGCCTGATGGATTTAGCATTTTTGTTACGAACATAACAACCGCTTTTACCTATCAGCTTAACATAACCATCTTTCTCCAAAATGGCCATAGCTTCGTTAATGGTCGTCCTGCTTACACCCAAATCGGCCGCCAGTTGCCTGGTTCCAGGTAGTTTATAGCCCTCGGGTAGGGTTCCAGTTTCTATCATACGCCGCAAATGCAGCGCGATCTGTTGATAAAGCGGGACTTTCGATTCACGATCCAGCGGTACTTCTAACATGTCAAAACAAACCCCCAATAACTACTAGGCTAACTAAAGACAAGTAAATAAATTCAAACAGTATGCGCCCCAAAGACCTTGACAATCACGGCATAATAGTAAGAATAAATTAAGGATAATGGCTATTTCAAGATATTTTATAACACGAATGAGCGTGATGCCTTATGCGTAAATCAGAACAAAAATATGATGCTCTAATTTTTGATATGGATGGAGTCCTTATAGATTCGACTCTTTCCTACCCGATGGTAATAAGAATTGCCATTCAATGGTGTTGGCGCCATTTATTGGGTAATATTATCGACTGCACCGCATTTTCATACGATCATTTTTACATTAGCAAAACACACCCTGCCTTCAACGATGATTATGACATAGCATGGGCATTGATATCCATAGCTGCTTCTAGGGGCACTAAATCTTTAAAAGAGGCCTTTCCCACGCCAGATCAATGGAGAGCCATACTGCAAAACTTTCGTGGCGACGATTCAGTATCGTGGGTATATGCCAATTTCTCTGGTGCAATTCCAAGGAACATCGTAAGGCAGCTGTGCGAAGAGATATATTTTGGTAAAGACGAGTACTTTTCAGTAAACGATAAAGCTCCTATACTGTACAAGGGCAGAGGCCTGTGGCGGCGAGAAAAGCCCTTGATCGATGCGCATTGGAAAAACTTTTCTTTACCTGTTGGCATTTTCACCGGAAGATCGTGGAAAGAATGTTTGCTGGGGCTGAAATTGCTCGGATGGGAGGATATCTCAAGAGATAGGATATTTACCCTTGATGACGGAGCGCCTAAACCTTCACCCGAAGGTTTAAAAGTTTTATCCACTCGGATTGGCGCACAAAACCCGATATTTTTTGGAGACACCCATAGCGACATGGAAGCTGCAAAAAGACTTGGTAAGGGAAAGTTTATCTACGTGGGCAAGCCTGCAGAAAATCTTGACACATATTTCAGGGATACAAAAACGGCCCTGCGCGAACTAGGATTTATCGTTTAATAATCGGTATCGGCATCAAAATAAGGCTTTAACTTTACCCATTCGGGTGAAGCCTCTACCTCTTCTGTAGTAACAACAGCTGTACCCATCTTTTGTACAACGAGTCCAGCGGTTAAGGTGGCAAATTCGCAGGCAACATGCCATGGTAATCCCAAGCCGCGAGCCACTGCGATGGAGGCTACCACCGTATCTCCCGCTCCCGAAACATCGTAAACTTCCCTTGCACGAGCGGGAAAATCCCTCGCCTCATCCTTGGCAACAAGTGTCATCCCCTCGGCTCCTAACGTAATAATTACCGCCTCCATAGAAAGAGATTCCCTTAGTATTCGAGCACCTTCTCGAGGAGTGAATTTTTCATCAAATGCGCGTCCTAAAAGTAGCTGGGCCTCGGCTTTGTTGGGCGTCATCACGGTGGCACCTTGATAACGTTCCTTATGTTGAGGTTTAGGATCAACGATGACGGGAACTCCTTCTTCGATAGCCCATTTAATACACGCTTGAGCCACCCTCTCACTAACCATGCCTTTCGCGTAATCGGATAAAACGAGCGCATTTATGTCTAGCGTAGGTAAAACGCTCAACAGTTCTCTTGAAATGTCACAAAAGCTATCATCGATGTAGTTGTCCCAATCTACTCTAACTATTTGCTGAGATCGTGCTAATATTCGCGTCTTTCGTATCGTG
>Ga0208823_1003917_pt1 | contig 10365 bp, 4 predicted proteins | sample AD_UKC075_MetaG_FD_184440 | JGI IMG/M metagenome (GOLD analysis project Ga0208823, IMG submission 184440) | Active sludge microbial communities of municipal wastewater-treating anaerobic digesters from USA - AD_UKC075_MetaG (SPAdes) (version 2) | ecosystem: Engineered > Bioreactor > Anaerobic >... | reverse complement strand
CTTAAAAGACTTAAAAGAGAGAGAAGCTTTAAAAACGACTTCTCTCTCTTTTTTAAATAAGACTATAAAACATAGACAGAGACTAAAAAAGACCAGAAAACCAGAGAAACCACACAAGCCCCCCCCGGGGAGAAAAAAAAAGACAAAAGCAGAAAAGCCAAAAAACAGTGAGTTTGTCTTGGGCTTGTGTTTTAGATCAGAAGATTACGGAGTAATCAACCACATGGTTTTTGGTTTTTGGTGGGTTGGTAATGGCTTCAAAACTGCGCTTCTCGTGCCCTGTAAGGCATCAAACTTTTTTAAAAGGTGGTATTACCTTAGGAGCCGTTTTCAAATTGATTTTGGGGCGTTTTGTAATCTTTGCAATTTCTGACATCACAATTTGAAAACCCACACGAAAGCCCCCAGGGGAGAAAGAAATTCATCATATCAGCTCGGTAGTTTGTAATTCTTCAATGTTAGATTTTGCTGCATTGGTAATTTCTGACATTAGCTTTGCACACTTCAGAAATAGTTCCCGCAAAAATCAGAAATCATTTTATCGAAGTTGACGAAAGAAGTAAGAATGTCGTATAATCCATTCGGTGAGTAGCGAGTTGTGTTTTTCGCTTCGCTCCAAACAAACTCGCTCTCCTTCGCTCCGCTCAGTCGAGAAAATGCAAATGCATGTAAAGGCGGAAATTTTGCGAGAGAAGGTGTTCGTCGAATGAGATGCGAAGATTTTGTTCGGGGCAAAAATAGAACGCATTGTATAACAACTCGCATGAATGACGAAGAGTTGGAAGAGCTGAAACGTCGCAAGGGAAATGTTCCGTATGGCGTTTATGTTCGTCAGGTGTTGTTGGGTAAACCGCCAAAGCAAGTGCCGGAAGTGAACCGCCAGGCATACGCCGAGACTGCTCGTTGGGCATCGGCTTTGAACCAAATAGCTCGTAAGTTAAACATGGGCGAAGATGTAGATATAACCGAGATAAGGCGGGTGTTGAATGCTTTTCGTCAGAAGCTCTTAGGGATTACTTTTGAAGGAGACGAAAATGATCATCAAGGTCAGTCAGGGTAAGGGTTTTCGTGGCGTTCTTGATTATCTCTTGAGACGTGAAAAGGCAGAAATTATTGCGGGCAACATGGGCGGGACAAACGTTCGGGATTTATCAACGGAGTTTGGCGTTTCCAGACAGATGCGCAGGGATATTGAAAAACCAGTCTTCCATGCGTCTTTGTCTTTACCACCGAATGAACGGCTTGATGATGAGAGTTGGTCTCGTGTTGCTAATTCGTACTTGAGAAAAATGGGTTTTACCGATGAGCATCAGTTCGTACTCATAAGGCATAAGGACACTGACCACGACCATGTCCATCTTGTTGTCAGCAGGATTAGTTTGGCAGGTAAGGTTTGGAAAGACAGTTTGAGCATTCGTCGCAGTCATAATGCCGCTCGTGCAATCGAAAGGGAGTTTGGATTAACCGTTGTGAGTTCGGAGCGTGAAGAGCTTGGTAAACCGAAACTCAAACGTTCTGAAGTTGAGAAGGCACTCCGAGAAAATGAACCGCCCGTCAAGTTGATAGTCTCCGAAGCTGTGAAGGAATCCGTCAAAGATAGACCCGACATAAAAACTTTCATCGACAGGCTCGATAAACAGGGCATTATTGCCATTCCGAACGTTGCCAGCACGGGGCGCATGAACGGTTTTAGTTTTGTTGTGGAAGGCAGGACGGACAAAGACGGCGAGCCGATTATTCTCAAGGGATCGGACGTAGGGGCGAAGTGGAGCAAGTTAAAGGAGCTGGTTGATTATGAAGTGGGACGAGACGGTGAATTCCTTAAAGCCGCAAAAGAAGAATCCGCCAGAAGACTCGAAGGAATCAGAGCCCAAGCAAAAAGCAAAGACGCTGGCGGAGACGTTGGAGATCATATCGTGGGCGATGAAGGAGACGGCCGACACGATACGACAGGAGACGGAGAACAACAGGGCCGTATCGAAGGAATTTCGGGAGATGGCGCAAGGGTCGTTTCGGTCATTGAAGATGGCTACGGACGAAGCGAAGAAGGCGGCGAAGGAACTGCAGGAAGCAACGAAGACGTGGAAATACAAGCTATCTTGGATATTGCTGACGATAGCGATCAGCTACGCAACTGGGTTGATACTGCTGCTTTGGTCTCTGCAAACTGGGTGGATGCAGTCGCTGGCAACGAAAGCGCTGGAGATGATGCTCAAGTGAAAGTTAAAGCCCACATCTTTGCTCGGCAGAAACGGTGGGAAGAACAGTCAAAAGCATTGGGAGCACAGCGTTATCGTATTACTTGCGTCCCCCGAATTGAAGACAAAGGAACATGGATTGTGGGCAAAAAAGGTGATACGGAAGTCTTTTATACCCCCGAACAAGTCAAAAATATGATCGAGATGCTGTCGGCAAAAAACGCTCAAGGATACGACATTTACGTTACTCCCGTAGATCCGTCGAAGCATTATTTCTTGCTTGACGACTTGAAAAAAGAGCAGGTCGACAACGTTGTTAAAGCTGGTTTTGAGTCTGCCTTGGTTCTCGAAAGTTCCAAAGACAACTTCCAGGTTTTGATTGTTTGCGACAGGGTAGTAGAAGACCCCAACGACGCAGAACTTGAAGATGCAGCTGCTAAACGTGTATTGGACGAGTTGAAACGCATGTTTGACGCGGACAAAAACGTTAATCTTAATCAACCGTTCCGTATGGCAGGCTTCAACAACAAGAAACAAACCCGCAACAACTTCATCGTCAAAATACATAGTTGGTCGGAAAAAACTGACCCACGAGTCCGTAAAGCGATCGACAAATTGAAGCCGTCTATGAAAGTGCAGGACCATGACGTTAAACCGAGAAAGCAGAAAGACTCAAGCGTGCAAAGACATGAAGTGTCTCAAGATATTTTGCAGGAGTTCAAGAAATTATGGCGTGAACAGCGGGACTTAGCGTATACCAAAGTCAAAAGCGGCGACTGGGAAAAAATAGATCCGTCCATCATTGATTTTCGAGTCGCCTGTGAAATGTTGCGTGCGGGATATAATGCAAGTGTGGTAAAGGATTGTCTTTTTTACTCCCCAAAAGTTGAAGACAGACATGCGAATGTTGCAGACTACGTCGCCAGAACGGTTAGAAAGGCTGAATTGCAGGTGAACGACATTGAAAGATAACTCTCTCCCCAGGGGGGGGCTTGTGTGGTATTGCAAAAAAGTTGGAGACCCCGCCGTCAAACAGAGTCTCCAGTGTCAAAAACTATTAAAGGAGCTGTTGTAAACATGATATCACGTAAGGGCAGATTTTTGAATGAGTCGGAGTTGTCGGAGCGGATTGACCCGCATTTTATCATCCCAGGTCTTGAAGCAGGGCAGGTCGGTATTTTATCCGCTCCAGGTGCAACGGGTAAGACGATTTTTTCTCTCGAGCTTGCTTTCTCGCTTGCAAGTGGACGTGAGCTTTTCGATCAAATTCCAGTCAAGAGTGCCTGCCGTGTTTTATTTATTGAGCTTGAAGAGACGTTGACGGGGATAGTGAATAATTTTTGTATTGCCCGTAGTTGCTTTTTCGATGCGTCGTTTCCCGCTGAAAATTTGTATATATGGCATGATGAAGAAGGCATGTTGACGCTCGTTGACAGTAATAACAATGTGGTATCGAGTAACGTTGAATGGCTGAAAGAAATGAGCCGTGATATGTCTCTTGTTATCGTCGATCATTTGAGCAGGTGTCATATGTCCGATGAGAATTCTTCTGTTCCGATGACGGTTTTGATGAATGTTTTCAGGCAAATTGGAAGGGAGACCGATACTGGTTTTCTGCTGTTGCATCATACCCGAAAAGGCTCAATTTTGAATGGCGAAGGAAATATCGCAGAAAGCGCACGTGGAAGCTCGGCAATTGTTAACTGTGCAAGATTGGTGATGACTTTGTCGAAAAACGGTGACAATGATGACAGCTTGAAACTTACGTGGGCGAAAATTAACGGACATAGACCCATTAAACCGATGTTGCTTAGTCGCTCTTTTGATGGCCGGATATTGCCCGATTACACTGCTGAATACACTGACAAAAATGAAGTCAAGGTAGCGGTTGATTAGGGGGCTACTGGAATGGCAAAGATAGAGAAAAAAGTTTGGGTTAGCGAGAAAATTGCAGTTGACGGGAAGAAGGCGTATTTGCCGCATCCGCTGTTCCAGTCGACGTTATTTGCGGCCACAAGAACACGTAAAGAAGGCGAATACAGGAAGAACGGATTAACGATAGTGAGTGAAAACAAATTTGGCGATACCATTACCGTTTCTGCGCCGAGAACACTATTCGTGTCTCCGGATATGGGAGTTTTCCTGGCGACGGTTGCATGTGCTCAAAAGGCCGGTTTTCGTGCTCTTGTCGATTCTGAAACAGGAGAGATGGAACCGTTTGCCAAAACTGAGTTTCCGATGTCGTGGTTGTATGAGTTGACGGGAATATCAAGCAAAGGCAAGGGATGGTATCAGCTTTCGACTTCTCTTGAAACTTTGGGACATGTTGGTTTGTCGATCAGGTTCAGTGATAAAAGTGCTTTTAAGAGACAAAAGGGTAAATATAGCTTTATCGTCACCAATTTTTGGAACTTGTTCGTCGAGAAACGCAAGGGGCGCAAGGGGTCACTCGTGAAACTGTATCCGTCGCTGTATTTGGTTCCACAGGAGCAATTTCTTTGGGCGGATGCGGAACTTTGCAACAAGCTCAAGAAGGACACGGCAAAAGGCATATTCTGGCAGTTGATATGCCGGGAGCACTTGACGGGAACGGCGGAAAAGTGGCGTGAATGGCTGGGTGCTAGTGAAGACTGGGAAGTTAAATTCTGGAAGAGTAGACGACTGATGCCCGCGCTGGAAGAACTTGCAGGACACGGCTATATGGTCAAAGAAAACGGTGACGAAATAACGGTTGCAAGGCCGTCGACGAAAAAAATTCTGCCAGCATATTCACGCTCTAAACGGGGAGAATAAATACTTCACAATGGGTTACTAAATACTTCACAATGGGTTACTAAATACTTCACAATAGGTAACCTAAAGCACTAAAGAGCCGTTGCTACGACTGGGTTTGTAAGGGGTCATTTTTGCCTAAAAGTCTTAAAAGACTTAAAAGAGAGAGAAGCTTTAAAAACGACTTCTCTCTCTTTTGAAATTAAGACTATAAAAACATAGACAGAAACTACAAAAGACCAGAAAACCAGAGAAACCACACAAGCCCCCCCGGGGGGAGAAAGAGAAAAGACAAAAGCAGGAAAGCCAAAAGACAGTGAATTTGTCTTGGGCTTGTGTTTTGGATCAGAAGATTACGGAGTAATCAACCACATGGTTTTTGGCCTTTGGTGGGTTGGTAATGGCTTCAAAACTGCGCTTCTCGTGCCCTGTAAGGCATCAAACTTTTTTAAAAGGTGGGATTACCTTAGAAGCCGTTTTCAAATTGATTCTGGGGCGTTTTGTAATCTTTGTAATTTCTGACATCACAATTTGAAAAGCCATACATGCCCCCAGGGGAGAAAGAAATTCATCATATCAGCTCGGTAGTTTGTAATTCTTCAATGTCAGATTTTGCTGCATTGGTAATTTCTGACATTAGCTTTGCACACTTCAGAAATAGTTCCCGCAAAAATCAGAAATCATTTTATCGAAGTTGACGAAAGAAGTAAGAATGTCGTATAATCAATTCGGTGAGTAGCGAGTTGTGTTTTTCGCTTCGCTCCAAACAAACTCGCTCTCCTTCGCTCCGCTCAGTCGAGAAAATGCAAATGCATGCGAAGGCGGAAATTTTGCGAGAGAAGGTGTTCGTCGAATGAGATGCGAAGATTTTGTTCGGGGCAAAAATAGAACGCATTGCATAACAACTCGTATGAATGACGAAGAGTTGGAAGAGCTGAAGCGTCGCAAGGGAAATATTCCGTATGGCGTTTATGTTCGTCAGGTGTTGTTGGGTAAACCGCCAAAGCAAGTGCCGGAAGTGAACCGCCAGGCATACGCCGAGACCGCTCGTTGGGCATCGGCTTTGAACCAAATAGCTCGTAAGTTAAACATGGGTGAAGATGTAGATATAACCGAGATAAGGCGGGTGTTGAATGCTTTTCGTCAGAAGCTCTTAGGGATCACTTTTGAAGGAGACGAAAATGATCATCAAGGTCAGTCAGGGTAAGGGTTTTCGTGGCGTTCTTGATTATCTCTTGAGACGTGAAAAGGCAGAAATTATTGCGGGCAACATGGGCGGGACAAACGTTCGGGATTTATCAACGGAGTTTGGCGTTTCCAGACAGATGCGCAGGGATATTGAAAAACCAGTCTTCCATGCGTCTTTGTCTTTACCACCGAATGAACGGCTTGATGATGAGAGTTGGTCTCGTGTTGCTAATTCGTACTTGAGAAAAATGGGTTTTACCGATGAGCATCAGTTCGTACTCATAAGGCATAAGGACACTGACCACGACCATGTCCATCTTGTTGTCAGCAGGATTAGTTTGGCAGGTAAGGTTTGGAAAGACAGTTTGAGCATTCGTCGCAGTCATAATGCCGCTCGTGCAATCGAAAGGGAGTTTGGATTAACCGTTGTGAGTTCGGAGCGTGAAGAGCTTGGTAAACCGAAACTCAAACGTTCTGAAGTTGAGAAGGCACTCCGAGAAAATGAACCGCCCGTCAAGTTGATAGTCTCCGAAGCTGTGAAGGAATCCGTCAAAGATAGACCCGACATAAAAACTTTCATCGACAGGCTCGATAAACAGGGCATTATTGCCATTCCGAACGTTGCCAGCACGGGGCGCATGAACGGTTTTAGTTTTGTTGTGGAAGGCAGGACGGACAAAGACGGCGAGCCGATTATTCTCAAGGGATCGGACGTAGGGGCGAAGTGGAGCAAGTTAAAGGAGCTGGTTGATTATGAAGTGGGACGAGACGGTGAATTCCTTAAAGCCGCAAAAGAAGAATCCGCCAGAAGACTCGAAGGAATCAGAGCCCAAGCAAAAAGCAAAGACGCTGGCGGAGACGTTGGAGATCATATCGTGGGCGATGAAGGAGACGGCCGACACGATACGACAGGAGACGGAGAACAACAGGGCCGTATCGAAGGAATTTCGGGAGATGGCGCAAGGGTCGTTTCGGTCATTGAAGATGGCTACGGACGAAGCGAAGAAGGCGGCGAAGGAACTGCAGGAAGCAACGAAGACGTGGAAATACAAGCTATCTTGGATATTGCTGACGATAGCGATCAGCTACGCAACTGGGTTGATACTGCTGCTTTGGTCTCTGCAAACTGGGTGGATGCAGTCGCTGGCAACGAAAGCGCTGGAGATGATGCTCAAGTGAAAGTTAAAGCCCACATCTTTGCTCGGCAGAAACGGTGGGAAGAACAGTCAAAAGCATTGGGAGCACAGCGTTATCGTATTACTTGCGTCCCCCGAATTGAAGACAAAGGAACATGGATTGTGGGCAAAAAAGGTGATACGGAAGTCTTTTATACCCCCGAACAAGTCAAAAATATGATCGAGATGCTGTCGGCAAAAAACGCTCAAGGATACGACATTTACGTTACTCCCGTAGATCCGTCGAAGCATTATTTCTTGCTTGACGACTTGAAAAAAGAGCAGGTCGACAACGTTGTTAAAGCTGGTTTTGAGTCTGCCTTGGTTCTCGAAAGTTCCAAAGACAACTTCCAGGTTTTGATTGTTTGCGACAGGGTAGTAGAAGACCCCAACGACGCAGAACTTGAAGATGCAGCTGCTAAACGTGTATTGGACGAGTTGAAACGCATGTTTGACGCGGACAAAAACGTTAATCTTAATCAACCGTTCCGTATGGCAGGCTTCAACAACAAGAAACAAACCCGCAACAACTTCATCGTCAAAATACATAGTTGGTCGGAAAAAACTGACCCACGAGTCCGTAAAGCGATCGACAAATTGAAGCCGTCTATGAAAGTGCAGGACCATGACGTTAAACCGAGAAAGCAGAAAGACTCAAGCGTGCAAAGACATGAAGTGTCTCAAGATATTTTGCAGGAGTTCAAGAAATTATGGCGTGAACAGCGGGACTTAGCGTATACCAAAGTCAAAAGCGGCGACTGGGAAAAAATAGATCCGTCCATCATTGATTTTCGAGTCGCCTGTGAAATGTTGCGTGCGGGATATAATGCAAGTGTGGTAAAGGATTGTCTTTTTTACTCCCCAAAAGTTGAAGACAGACATGCGAATGTTGCAGACTACGTCGCCAGAACGGTTAGAAAGGCTGAATTGCAGGTGAACGACATTGAAAGATAACTCTCTCCCCAGGGGGGGGCTTGTGTGGTATTGCAAAAAAGTTGGAGACCCCGCCGTCAAACAGAGTCTCCAGTGTCAAAAACTATTAAAGGAGCTGTTGTAAACATGATATCACGTAAGGGCAGATTTTTGAATGAGTCGGAGTTGTCGGAGCGGATTGACCCGCATTTTATCATCCCAGGTCTTGAAGCAGGGCAGGTCGGTATTTTATCCGCTCCAGGTGCAACGGGTAAGACGATTTTTTCTCTCGAGCTTGCTTTCTCGCTTGCAAGTGGACGTGAGCTTTTCGATCAAATTCCAGTCAAGAGTGCCTGCCGTGTTTTATTTATTGAGCTTGAAGAGACGTTGACGGGGATAGTGAATAATTTTTGTATTGCCCGTAGTTGCTTTTTCGATGCGTCGTTTCCCGCTGAAAATTTGTATATATGGCATGATGAAGAAGGCATGTTGACGCTCGTTGACAGTAATAACAATGTGGTATCGAGTAACGTTGAATGGCTGAAAGAAATGAGCCGTGATATGTCTCTTGTTATCGTCGATCATTTGAGCAGGTGTCATATGTCCGATGAGAATTCTTCTGTTCCGATGACGGTTTTGATGAATGTTTTCAGGCAAATTGGAAGGGAGACCGATACTGGTTTTCTGCTGTTGCATCATACCCGAAAAGGCTCAATTTTGAATGGCGAAGGAAATATCGCAGAAAGCGCACGTGGAAGCTCGGCAATTGTTAACTGTGCAAGATTGGTGATGACTTTGTCGAAAAACGGTGACAATGATGACAGCTTGAAACTTACGTGGGCGAAAATTAACGGACATAGACCCATTAAACCGATGTTGCTTAGTCGCTCTTTTGATGGCCGGATATTGCCCGATTACACTGCTGAATACACTGACAAAAATGAAGTCAAGGTAGCGGTTGATTAGGGGGCTACTGGAATGGCAAAGATAGAGAAAAAAGTTTGGGTTAGCGAGAAAATTGCAGTTGACGGGAAGAAGGCGTATTTGCCGCATCCGCTGTTCCAGTCGACGTTATTTGCGGCCACAAGAACACGTAAAGAAGGCGAATACAGGAAGAACGGATTAACGATAGTGAGTGAAAACAAATTTGGCGATACCATTACCGTTTCTGCGCCGAGAACACTATTCGTGTCTCCGGATATGGGAGTTTTCCTGGCGACGGTTGCATGTGCTCAAAAGGCCGGTTTTCGTGCTCTTGTCGATTCTGAAACAGGAGAGATGGAACCGTTTGCCAAAACTGAGTTTCCGATGTCGTGGTTGTATGAGTTGACGGGAATATCAAGCAAAGGCAAGGGATGGTATCAGCTTTCGACTTCTCTTGAAACTTTGGGACATGTTGGTTTGTCGATCAGGTTCAGTGATAAAAGTGCTTTTAAGAGACAAAAGGGTAAATATAGCTTTATCGTCACCAATTTTTGGAACTTGTTCGTCGAGAAACGCAAGGGGCGCAAGGGGTCACTCGTGAAACTGTATCCGTCGCTGTATTTGGTTCCACAGGAGCAATTTCTTTGGGCGGATGCGGAACTTTGCAACAAGCTCAAGAAGGACACGGCAAAAGGCATATTCTGGCAGTTGATATGCCGGGAGCACTTGACGGGAACGGCGGAAAAGTGGCGTGAATGGCTGGGTGCTAGTGAAGACTGGGAAGTTAAATTCTGGAAGAGTAGACGACTGATGCCCGCGCTGGAAGAACTTGCAGGACACGGCTATATGGTCAAAGAAAACGGTGACGAAATAACGGTTGCAAGGCCGTCGACGAAAAAAGTCCTGCCAGCATATTTGCGCTCTAAACGGGGAGAATAAATACTTCACAATGGGTCACTAAATACTTCACAATGGGTTACTAAATACTTCACAATGGGTAACCTAAAGCACTAAAGAGTCCTTGCTACGACTGGGTTTGTAAGGGGTCATTTTTGCCTAAAAGTCTTAAAAGACTTAAAAGAGAGAGAAGCTTTAAAAACGACTTCTCTCTCTTTTTTAAATAAGACTATAAAACATAGACAGAGACTAAAAAAGACCAGAAAACCAGAGAAACCACACAAGCCCCCCCCCGGGGA
>Ga0208823_1003898_pt1 | contig 10394 bp, 8 predicted proteins | sample AD_UKC075_MetaG_FD_184440 | JGI IMG/M metagenome (GOLD analysis project Ga0208823, IMG submission 184440) | Active sludge microbial communities of municipal wastewater-treating anaerobic digesters from USA - AD_UKC075_MetaG (SPAdes) (version 2) | ecosystem: Engineered > Bioreactor > Anaerobic >... | reverse complement strand
CCTCAGTGATGCCGCCGATCTCCAGCGACTGCGGGATTTCGGGGGCGTACTCTTCGTGGAAGGTGAACGGTGCCTGCACGAAGTCGGTGATCTCGCCATCCGAGTTGCGCACGTGCGCCCAGATGCCGTTGATACCACCGACCGGGGCCACAAACTCCAGCTCGCCGCCCACCTGCCCGTTGCTGCCGGCGCCCGGCAGGGCCGGGGGTGTATAGCGAATGATGTTGTTCTTGACCTTCAGGCCGTACAGGTAGCCGCTGTCAATCAGGGAGCTGACCCGGAACGACTTCCGGCGGCCGTCGTAGACGTAGCCGTAGTCGCTGAAGCCGCCCTGGTAGTTCAGCGGTGTCCCGTTCACGCTGAAGACGCGCAGGTCATCCAGCTCGCCGACGTAGCCGTTGACGACACCCTGCGTGGTCAGCAGGACATCCGGCTCGGCTTCCGCGCCCATCGAGTCGCAGAACCCGCCGAAATACTTGTTCAAGGCCGCGTCCGTCAGCACCGAACCCAGGTTGTCGATGATCATGGACTTGAACTGCGGGACCTGTGAGAGTTGCAGCCCGAAGATGGAGCCGGTGTTCTTGATCCAGCTCTTGAGCCCTGACGGCCCCATAGCCTTGGAGTTCCGCAGAACGATGATGTCCCCGGACGTGCCGCTGTTGATCTGGCTGGCGAATTTGATGAAGGTGCCCGAGGACTTCTGGGTGTGGTCCACCCGCACCGTCCCGGCCAGCACGTCCACGCTGTGTACGACCAGCGGGCACGCGCCGTTCCGTCTGGTAGTGCCGGCCGCGTTCCAGATGTCCACCAGCATACCCGGCTGGAACCGCCGGATGCGTCCCGCGGCCAGCGTGAAGGTGGCCGAGGTGTCGTTCGTGGTTCCACCGGACACGACCGTACCGACCGTCCCGATGGCCCGGTTGGTGGTGTCGCGGCTGAAGAACAGGTTCGCCCGGTGCTGGGCCAGGTTGCGGCTCACGCCCTGGATGGTTTTCTCGACCACCTTGCCGATGGCTGCGGTCAGGCGGTCGCTGCGCAGAATCTGGTGTGGCAGGAAGATGTTGCCCGTCCACTGCTTGAGCCCAATCGTCCGGTGCACGAAGTTGGGCGCGACGAACTCGGTGATGCCAGGGAACGCCCGAGGCGTATTGTCATCATACGAGACGGCCGTCTGGTACAGGGGCGCATCCGGCGTCTCACCGTAGACGATGTTGCCGCCGTTGCTGTCGCCGTACACACGGAACGCGCCCGCATTGGACACGACGAAAGTGTGTAGGACTTCCCAGGAACGACCCTGAGCCCCGCGAACAGCGCTCACGTTGTCCTGGACAAAGTCCTTGAAGATGGGGTCGATCTTCAGCCGGGCATCCCTGATACCCGCCTGGAGACCTTCCCTGGTGACTTTGGTTACTGCATCTGCAAGTGAAGCCATGCTGATTTCTCCTGACAACCTCCGCCCGGTAAGGACGGAGCTTCCCCAGTGTCAGGTCCCCGGCTGTCAGTTCGGACCCCGTGCCCGAACCGCCCATGCCCACCCGCGTTACTCGAAACGCATGATGTAGGCCATCTTGCTCAAGAGCCCCTTCCCGTACTCCGGGTCATCCAAGGGCTTGAGTTCTGGCGGTGTCGTGACTTGGGATTCGGCATGGCTTACGGACGGTCCCGGCCCCAGTCCTGGAACGGATATGGAGTCATCAGAACCCCAGGCACCCAGCGCCTCGACAAGCTCGCGTGACTCTTTGGTCACGGCTTGCAGGAGCTTCGGCCCGTATTCCTCCCCGTCTCGAATCCGGCCCTTCACCCTCTCCTTAACGAACTCCCTGAGCTTCTCCGCTCGGGGACCCCCCTTACTCATCAGTTTACCCAGAACGGGATCTTTTTCAAGAGCTTCAATCGCCTCTGCAAATACCTGGTTCCGGGTCTTCTCGTGCCTCTCCCCGATGACCGACCGGATCAGCTCCTGGAGGCTCGGGTCCAAGTCCTCGATGCCCACCGGCTTCTGGCGCGCCGGTGTCGGGGTCGAGATGTCGTCTTCCTCTCCCACGTCCTCGTCCTCCTCCTCAGCCGGACGATTCCGGTTCGCCCTGGCCTCGTCCCACAGTTGCTGGTATACCCTCATCTTGCGGGCCGCCCGGTCGCCCGTGACGCCCTGAAGCTCCAGGAGACGGGCAAACGCCGTCGCGTCCCCCGCGTCGGCCGCCACCAGCCAGTCCCGAACCTGCTGCTGGAACTGGGCCACCTTGTTCTCGGCTTCCGCCCTCATGCGGGCGGCCTCCTCGAACTTCTGGCTGGCCGCCACCCCCTTCTGCACTTCCGCCAGGAGCCGCTCAAACTCTTCGGGGCTGAACTTCTTCTCCTCCCCGTTGATCTTGGCGACCACGTTCCCCTCACTGTCCAACTGAAATGGCATCTATGCTCCCCTTTCCGGTTATAGCCGATTTCCTGTTATGGCCGATTTCCTGCGCAGGAAAATTCACTCTTTTCCGCTCATTTAAGACTTTTAAGAAACCACGACTACCTCATTGGCGGGCCGGGCGGAGGTCCACCGCCCATGCCACCCGCCATGCCACCCACCATACCACCTGCCATACCACCCATCATGCCGCCCATCATGCCGCCCATGCCCGGTGGACCCTGGCCCATCCCGGCCCCCATCATCTGGGCGGCCTCCTCGGGGTAGGGCAGCTGCTGGGGGTAGCCTATGCCCTTCATGCGCATGTAGGTCGTCTTGAGCTGCTCAAACGCATCCCGCACCTTGGCCCCCGCGAACTGGAACTCAGGCCGGGCCATGAACCCCGCGATCACCACCAGATGAATGTCCGGGTTGTCTGCCTCCGTGCTCCACACGACCTGGCCGGGCTCCTCGCCGTCGCCGAACAGCAGCACCACCTGCATGAGAGCCTTGCGGTAGGATTCCCGATCCGCCTCCCGACCCACCGGGAAGTCCAGGTTCTCCTTCCACACCGTAAAGCGGAAGTCGTCCGGCGTGATGAGCCCCAGCTTGAGGGACTCCTTAAGCTTCTCTTCGCGGACGGCGGGCAGCACGGGCAGCTTGTCCCGGATGTCCACGTCCACCTCAAAGGGCGCGGGGAAGTTCCTGGGGTCGAGCTGAATCTCCCCGCTGTTAGGCATCACCTTGAGGCCCACAATGCTGTCGTCCAAGCCCATCAGAGGCACCGAATTGCGGCCCTTCAACAGAACAGGAGCACGCGACAGCAGCACCCGGTAGACCTGGCTGAAGTCCCCCGCGATGCTGCCGGCCGGCACGCTCAGCGGAATCTGGCTGGTCTCCTGAAGGAAGGACAACCCGGTCTGCGAATCCACCCGACCCGGCGCGTCCCCCCGCAGGAGGTCGCTCTGGTTGGCCAGCCGGTCCATGAGGCTGTTGGCGAAGGCCAGGGTCTTGCCGGGGGCGTCCCCCATGTTGGCCGGCTGAATCCGATCCGCCTTGGCCTCCGGCAGGGTCAGATCCGGCTGGTAGAACAGGACCTTCCGTTTGGTCCGCCGGTCCAGGAACTCCCGCTTGCTGATCCCCCACATCTGCGGCACCAGCAGCGCCCCGAACAGGTCCAGGTCCTCAATGTTCTGAAACAGGTTGGAGGCCATGCGTTCCATCGCCGCGTTCATGGGGATCAGAATCTCCACGAACGACCGGCCATAGAACCCCCCAATCGGATGATACGTGCTGCGGCCGATGGGCATGTAGACGCCCGAGTCCGTATAATCCTCGTGCAGAGCCTCATGGTCCCCGATCTTGACCGTGTAGGAGCGGAGCTGCTCGGGCTCGTCCCTGAAGAGGAAAAACTCCTCCAGCAGCACATACTTGGTTTCCGTCTTGGTGACGCCCTTCCGTCCCTTGCTTCTCGACCCGCTGAAGTCGGTCTCCGGTCCCATCGGGTTGATGCTGGGCGACAACGGCCCCGCACTGATCCCGGTCACCCCGTTAGGCTTGAAGCCGTAGGCCGCCTCCCGCACGCGCATCTTCTCTTCATCGGAGGAGATGCTCAATTCACGACGGTCCTTGGCCCAGTCCAGGGGCACCCATCGCGCCCGGCGCACGCCCTCCACCTCGGTAGAACTGGTTGGATTGTGTGGAATGGGATAGAGCTGCCAGGGGGGCACCACCTCCAGGGCCACCTTGGGGTCCAGGATGATGGTGTTCTCGCCCTCCTCGACCGGGGGCAGGCCCGCCTGGGACAGCTTGGTCCACACGGAGGTCCCGCTCATCCCGAACATGCAGTTGTGATACACCTTGGCCAGCTTGAGCTGTTCCCAGTTCACCGCCGCCGTCAGGTAGTCCAGGATGACTCGGCCCGCGCTGGCCTTCTGGAGAGCGCTCAGTCCGAAGCCCCGTCGATGAGTAGCCGGCCGGATGTCCATACGCAGCAGGCGGCCCATCTCGCTCTGGAGCTTGACTACCGCATCCTCATACAAGACCTGAAGCTGGCCGGAGCTGTCCTCTCGATTGGAGAGCCGGGCGTCCACCTGCCCGGTCGCATAGTTGATGCGGAGGTCCCGGTAGCCCATCATCCAATAGTGGTCGATGAGCCAGCGGCACTTGTGGATGTTGGCGTACTGTTCGGCGGCCGAAGCCATCCGATCCAGCACCGCCATCCGATCCGCGCTAGACTTCGGAAGCTGAATCACCCCGGTTCCCCCCTACACGCCCCCGTTCTATACGTCCCCGTCCTACACGCCCCCATCCTACAGAACGCTGCTGACGGTCACGCCCGGCTCGACGCTGACAGCCTCGGGCGGTTCCCGCGGCTCCTCCTCGGTTTTCGGGGTCGGGATTTGATTCCACCCCTCCGCCAGGCTCTTGATGGCTAGCATCCGGCCCATCGGCAGGGCCTCCTTGGACAGCTCGATAGCCGCCAGCATTCCCGCCATCCGCGAGTTCTCCCTGCGAAGCCTGGTGTTGTCGGCCATCGCTACGGAGAGCATCCAGGCCATCAACAAGGCGGCCCCCAAACACGCCAAAACACCGATCAATTCCACTGGTAAGCTCCCCCTCGAACCAGCTCGTAGAAATCGTCGATCTCCTGCTGCTCGCTGTCGAAGCCGGCCTCCGCGTACTTGCGGTCCATCAACACGTTCAAGTCCTCGATGCTCAGCCGGTCAACACCGACCGCGTCCAGCACTGGAATCCCCAAGGCTTCGTCAAAGAGTTCCCCGGAACGCAGCATGTCCGTCGCATTCTTGAGTCGAGCTACCTTCCTGGTGCCGGCAGTCCCCTTCCGCCGGACCAGGTGCTGGTGCATGGCCACGGTGTCAATCGCATCGTCGTGGCGTAGCAGGCTCAAGTCCATCGTAAATTGTTCTGTCTGAAAAAACAACTGGTAAACGGCGGGCTCGTGCTTGCGGTGCGCCGGATACTTAATGCGATAGGAGTTGAACCGCCACTCCAGCCCCGCGATCCTGTCCGACTTGCTGCGCTGGTTGGGCGCAACCGGCCGGCGGATGTCCGACCTGGCGTACTTGATGGGCACCACCTTGGGAATCCAGCCTGTGCCCGCCGCCATCTGGCTGAGCAGGGCGGCCATCTGGTTGGTGGTCTCCTCCTCGATGGAGATGGATTCCGAGCCGATCACCCGCACGCCCCAGCGCATGGCCATGTCGAACACCACCCGCGTGAGTGTCTCCCTGCTCACCTTGCCCAGAAAGATGTCCAGCACCCACAGGGTATCGTCCTGGTCGAAGCCCATGACCACCACGCAGGAGTCGTCGGCCGTACGCTTCACCTTGCGGGCATGGTCCACACAGATAATCCGATACAGGTTGGAGGCCCATTCCCCGAAGGGCCTGCGCTGCTCGATGCACCGCACCTGGCCGTTCTCCTGTTTGTAGCCTTCCGCATACACCAGGGTGGCACTGGACTGAAGCGGATGATCCTCCTTCTCGGGGCTGCCCCCCTCCACCCGGTAGGTGCAGAGCTCCGGGTGAATCTTGAGGATGCGTTCAGCCCCCGAGCCGGGCATGTTCATGTATTCGCTGTTGAAGGCCGCCTCGCCCAGCATGGCCCGCAGCTCGTTGATTCGCTTGTCATCCCACTTGGCTTCCCACGCCTTGGTGCCGTCCGGCATCACGATGCCGATGTTGCGCCGGTGGAAGAACTTGAACCGGGGATCGTCCCCCTCCACGATGGCCCACAGGTACGAACGCCGTGAAATCATAGTCCCGATCCAGAAGAGAGCCGTGCCCTCCTCCAGCATGGGGATGATGGTCTGGAACAGCAGCGTCTCGAAGTCGTCCAGCAGGCCGCTCTGGTCCTGGTCCAGGTCCTCATCGTACTCAGGATCGTCCACCAGGATCATGTCGGGCCGGTCGCCACGCAGTGCCCCCCGGATACTGCCACACGAAATCACGGACCCGTTGGGCAGCTCCAGTCCCTCGGTGCTCCACGGCCGGGCACCCCGAGGTGGCTTGAGCACCCCGAAGTCCTCCAGGATGCGGGGATTGCGTTCCAGGCAGCGCATTATGATCCGCAGGGAAGCCCGAGCCTTCCGATCCGTGGCCTGCACAATGGAGACCACGAAGTCCGGCCGGGTCAGCGCGTACATGATGGCAATCTCGCGCATGACGGTGGACTTAGCGAACCCGCGCGGGGCGGCCCAGGCGTTCAACTGGTGCCCGGCCAGGTCCTCGATCATCTTGTAGTGCAGCGGGGGTGATTCTCTGTAGCGTTTGTACCAGCGGCATTCCTTGGGTCGCAGGTAGTGCCAGCGAAAAAAAGCCCATGCGATGACCACGTCCTCAGGGGTCTCCTGAAGCTCCAGGGCATTCAACCGTGCCGCCTTCTGCTCCTCGGGGCTCAACCGATGGTAGTTGGGCGGCAACGGATAGAGCGGATTACCTTCTCGTGGATACCGTATAGCCATGCTACCCCACTGCTTCGGACAGGGCCTCAAAGGCGAAGGCCAGCCGCAGAATCTTGCTGACCCGATCGGTGCTCATGGGATAGTTCATCCCCTCCAGAAACTTGATCCACCGGCCCACCCGGTCGGCATCCCCCAGCCGCTGCACCGTCCCCTTGACCAGGGCCACCTGCACGTCGCCAGGCAGCGTGTGCCAGGGCATCAAGCCCCCCATGATGTACCGGAACACCCTCTCAGGCCGCCCACCCCGGAACGCGGCCTTCTGCACCGCATCCACCACGTTGGTGATCCCCGCCCCTCCCAGCGAACCTGCCGGCTGGGTTTTCGGGGTCGGGAGTGTCCCCAAAACTGGGGTGTCACACTCAACCTCGAAGGCCGGCGGCTCAGGCCCAGACTCAGACTCAGACTCAGACTCAGACTCAGGCTCGGGCTCGAACTCGGGCTTGAGCTCGAACGCGGGCTCGGGCTCAGGCTCGGGCGCGATGTCATTCAGCCGGTCCAGTTCCGCCTGCATCTCCGGGGTCAGGTCCGCAGTCGTCGGGTCCGGCTGCGGGGTCTGGGGTCGGGCTCGTCTCGTCTTGGCCATCAGGCTCCTCCTCGTTAGCTTGTGTTTCCAGAACTTTGATTGCGGTATCCGCCTGGTCCAGGGCATGACGGGTCTGGTCGGCCAGTCCCCTCAAACCCATCTGTTCTACGGTTTCGACCACCTCGGCCCCGCCGACGTTGCGCACCCGCCGGGCGCTCATCTGCTGAACACCGCCCTCCAGGATCAGGCCCTCCTTGAGGTGGTCGCGGATCATCTTGACCGCCCCCATGCGGGTGGTGCTTTCCTCGTCCTTGTCCAGGGCGATCTCCGTCAACACCCTCAACTCCTGCTCGATGGTCCAGTTGGTGGCCTTGAGCCCCAGATCCAGACCCTTGAGGGTGAAAAAGGACATGACGCTGTCAAACTCACCGCCCACCTTCGCAGGCAGCTCCGGCGGGTTGTGCTTAACCAGTTGCCGTGGCACCACGGGCTCACGCAGGACCTGAATGTTGTTGTGGGTCGCGGCTTTGGGCATGGATAGAGTGTCCCCCTAACTACACCCTAAACGATTCTGCGCGTGCCCTGCAAGCGTTCCTTCGCTTTCTTGAGGGCGTGGCCCAGCTTCAGACACCGTTCCCGCATCCGCTGACGGTCCATGATGCCCCAGATGTCCGCCACCATACGCATCTGTTGGGGCCAGTCCACCTGGAGGAGTTCCGACTTGAGCACCGCCCCGGCCCGCTCACCCGTCCATCCCTGACCCCCCGGCGACAGCACCTTGAACAAGTTCACTTCCAGCGTGGCCAGGTTGAAGTACTCTTTCTTGCCTTCCTTCTCGAAGCGGACCACGGGCACCCCGAACACCCTCAAGGCCCGCAGCGCACTGAGCCGCGTAATCCCCAGCTCACGAGCCAACGCATCCACGGAGACCAGCCGCACCGAGCTTCCAATGGGGATATAGTCGGGTTGTCGCCGCTTCACAGTGCTTCCCTCCTATTGGACTTATACCGTAAACTGCCAGTCGAGTGGAGGCCCGTGCTGAGGAAGTCCAAAAAATTCAAAAATTTGCGCAGAACTTGCTTGACAATCCCCCGGCGGGTGAAAGAATGGAGAGGTCTACAAGACTGCAGACCCAGCCGTACCGAGTTTCCTGGTGCACAGTGAAGACCTGAAGGAAACAGACTATGCGGCGGGGGAGAGATACTCCCCCCTGACACTACCGTACTACACACCTCCTCAATGGCCTACACACCCATTGGGGGCTGGCCCCCATTTCTCAGGAAGTAGGGGTCGGTTTTTGGGGTGCCCCAATCTGACCACAAGCCCTGTCCCACAACCCGGCGTCAATCCATACCACTCCACCCAATCCAGGGGGTTCTTAATAATATCTACTCTCCTCCCTCTCGCTGCGTAAGAAACAATAGAAAACCCCTGGATTGTATGGAGTGGTCTGGATCGAGTGGATCAAAACGGCCTCAAACATAGGGTATACACCCCACAAACAGGCCCCCGTTTTACGGCACCCCCTTTTTGTCTACAGGCCACCCGCTCCAAAACCTGGATCACCCACCCCCAAACCTGGATCAAACCTGGATCAAACCTGGAGCGAAACTGGAGCGAAACTGGAGCGAAACTGGATCGAAACATACATAAAGCCGGCCCTGAGTTATTAACCCAGGGCCGTGCTCCTATGAGGGTCCAATACCGTGTTCCCCGTGTCACCCACCACCCATGTCACCCACCACTCACGTCACCGCATCACCCCCACTCGCATCACTCCATCACCAGGCTGTGCAGAATCATCATGCACGGGCCTCCTCGTCGTAATCGTCGTCCCCGCCGGCCAGGGTGTCCAGGCAGTCGTCGCACAAGCCGGTGTTTCCGGTCAGCTGGCCGCACCTCGGACAGACCCACCAGTACGTCCAGCCCGTCGCCCCCTCCCACGCGCCGGCCCTGGCGTCGGCCGTCGCGCAGCCCCAGGCGTCCTCGGCCGGGAGGGCCGCCGTGATTTCTGGGGTTCGGGGTCGGGAACGCCACCCCCCGCAGGGTCGCCGTCCTCGCAGGTCTCTGATGATGGGCATGCGTCACCCCCCGTCTGGCCGTCCGTCTGGTGCCCCGGCTGCTCATCCGGCCGCTCGCCCGGCTGGTTACCCGAAATTGAAGCGGCCTCCCCCTCCGATTCTACCACACCGGGGCCCTGGTTGCCCTGGTTGCCCTGGGCGGCTTGGGGGTCGTGGTCGCCGGCGGCTGTGGGCGGGTACTGGGTCAGGAGCTTGTCGAGGATGTTGTTCCAGTGCAGCTCGGTCCTGGCTTGGAGGCCCGTGATGACGGGCTCGAGGGCGTTGGGACCCAGGAAGGGGCGGTCTTCGTGGAAAACGCTGGACAGGACGAGCCGTGACGGAAAACCGTAGCGCTGGAGCCAGGCTTTCACGCCGTCCAGGCCCTCCCCGTAGTACAGCCTGTCCGAGTAGATGGAGACGGCGTAGCCCTGTTCGACCAGGGCGATCACGAAGTCCCGCGCGCCGGGCACGGGGCGGCCTCTGGGTGCGGGGTTGAAGGGTCGGGTGTGTCGCCAGTTGTCGTCCTGAACGTGCAGCACCCCATCAAAGGCCACCTGTACGTGCTGTTTCGGGTATGTTGGCATGTGCTCCTCCTCCTTATACAGGTTATAGCATGGGATGACAGGGCGTTAAAGGGGGTTAAAGGGGGTTAAAGGGGGTTAGAGGGGGGTTAAAGGGGGGGTTTTGGGGGGTTTGGGGGATGAGGAGGGAAGGCTAGTGGGATTTAGAGGTAAAAGGTGGGGTTCTGGGGCGTAAAGGGAACCTGGAGAATTGAGACCTTCGCACTATCCAGGCGTTGGCCGCCAGGGGGCCGACGGGAGCGGCAAGTGTCCGGGAGCATGGGGGTTACGCTTCGTTCTGGAACATGGGGAGTGTCATTGCCGGCATGAAGGATAGGGGGGGGGCGAAAGAAAAGGGGGCGCAGACCGCGCT
>Ga0208823_1003890_pt1 | contig 10410 bp, 5 predicted proteins | sample AD_UKC075_MetaG_FD_184440 | JGI IMG/M metagenome (GOLD analysis project Ga0208823, IMG submission 184440) | Active sludge microbial communities of municipal wastewater-treating anaerobic digesters from USA - AD_UKC075_MetaG (SPAdes) (version 2) | ecosystem: Engineered > Bioreactor > Anaerobic >... | reverse complement strand
TTTCAGCAGATTCTGGTGTATAATCGATAACTTTTATAAAAGCCTTTTTATTTACTAATTTAAAAAAATTCTCTTTTGTTTCTTTTATATCTCTAACAATTTTACTCATATAAGACTTTTCTAACTTCCTTAATCCTCAAACTGGGTAAAATCAATGTAAAATGATTCTTCGTAGGATTCTCTGTAAGCATCATTATAAGAGAGAGTCATTATAATTTCACTTCCCATTTTTTGATCAAAACCCTCATTTAAAGTAGTCAAAAAAACTGTAACTTCTGACCAGGAGTCATATATCCTATGCCTTTAAAGAAACTTTACAAAATATTTTCAAAAACCCTTGACCTTACTACAAGCTCCCCTTTATATGATCTTCTTTTTTGTTTGCTTTTTATAATCCGTAACCAGCTCTTAATTCACAATATCTTTTATTTCTCGAATCAAGGTCAAATAAAGACCTCTGTCCTAAGTGAAATAGGTTTAGCTAAAATACTTATAGCCCCGAAAAAAATCTCTAAGTTAATATTCTAGCTGTGCTATGCTTATTCAAAAATGCGAATAATTAATGAAATATATAACAATTAACACTTCAATTTTATCATTTTTGCCTTTTATTTTCAAAACCGATAACAACTAATTATACAGATATATTCCCGTTTAAATTGAGATAATTAAAAAATTGTTCGATTTCTATATTATTTCAATAATTAAAACCAACTCTGATATTCTTAGCAATCATTCTTCCAAAAAGTAAACTCAAGACTCGCTTCTTAAGGGTTTTAAACCTCAAGTAACCTTGCAAGGAATCTATTTTTTCAAAAAGGTATACGTAGTTATACACAAGTCAAAAACCTCATTTTTTAACCAAAAAATCATGTCCAAACACTACCAAACAACAACTAATACTAATAAAGAAACGTATTTAATTTCCATCTTATCCTCAATTTTTATACCCATTTTACCAAAAAAGTCTATCGGAGATGACATAAGTATACCATTTTGGACTTCTCGGATAAATAGTTGAAATGAAAATTCTCCTCGCAAGTGGTTAATTAAAGCTTATTCTACTTCTATGAAGGTAAATCAAAACAAACTACCTCGTCTGTGACAAAAAGCGTTAACCATCCCTTTAAAAAGGTGAATTAGAAGCGGCGCCACTATCAAGAGGCGAATCTTCTAATTGAAAAGCATACCAAAAAAACTATGCAATAGCAAATAGGAAACAGTCTGGTACACTTTTCGATTAGTATAATATGGGGAAAACAGGAAGGCACTGATAAAGGTAATAAATAAGTATAGAAATTTTCATAATAAAAGATTTTATAATTTTTAGATTGAACAAGAACTGGAAGAATTAGTAAATAGTATCCAACTAAAGCATAGGTGGACTCATAAGCTTTTTATAACGCTTGTCCACCTTTTTTCAAGAATCTATTTATAAAATAAAATATGACTTCTGGTTTTGTTAATATCGAATATATGGCATAAACAGTTATACCTATAATAACTTGCACTATCGTAGTTAAAATAGAGCCCCCATAAAATTAAGCAATCATTCTGACACTGAAATACACAATTATAGTACCTAACAAATATTTTACACCATACAACTTCATCAGATTTTCGCCTTTTATTTTTTATCATTTTATTTAATTTTATTTATAGAGCTTAAAAATGATTTTTCACTGACCAAATTTTAAAATGGTATTAGGCTAAAGGCAATGCAACTTAAAAAGAATGAATTTCATTACTTCCATCTATACATTAAATATAGCGAAAAAATATGAAAAATATCCAAAAAAGACATTTGGGATTTTTTAGTTAAACTCTTTAATTAAATGTGCTATCTTCTCCCCAGCATTTCCACTTCCATACATACCATGTGGGTATGTTACCTTACTTTCATTTAATACCTTTTCTACTAGGTTATTTTCATCTGCTAGCATATTCCATCCTGCTTCTACTAACTCTCTCCATCCTGTATCTGGCATCAAAACTACACATCTTTTTCCTGCAAAATATGCTTCTTTTTGTAATCCTCCACTATCTGTTATTGCTTTGTATGAATGTTTTACAATCCCCATAAGTTTAGGATAATCAAGAGGTTCACTCAAAACAAAGTTTTCTAAATATCTTTCAAATCCAAATTCATTTATTCTCTTTTTAGTTCTGGGATGAATTGGAAAGAATATTGGTTTTATTTTAGATATTTCTTTCAAAGATTTGAGTATCTTTTCAAGTTTTTCTTTGTCATCTACGTTGAAGTCTCTATGTAGCGTTAATACAATGTATTCATTCTCTGACAATCCAAATTCTTTATATGCTTCATTCTCAAACTTTGGTTCCATTAGTTTGAATAAATCATACATTACATCTCCTACAAAATATACTCCTATTGTTATAGCTTCATTCTCAAGATTTTTTACAGCTAATTGACTAGGACAAAATAAGAAGGTACTAACTTGGTCTGTAACTACCCTATTTATCTCTTCAGGCATATCCTTTGGTTCTTGTCTTAACCCTGCTTCAACATGTGCAACAGGTATTTTTAACTTTGCTCCAACTAATGCCCCAGCTAAGGTGGTGTTCGTATCTCCATACACTAATATAACCTCTGGTTTTTCTTTCATAACAATCTTTTCAAATTCAATCATTATTCTTCCTGTCATTTCGCCATGTTTTCCTGAACCTATCCCAAGATTATAATCAGGAGTTTTGACATTCAAAGACTGAAAAAATATATCAGACATGTTAAAATCATAATGTTGACCAGAATGAACCAAGATCTCTTCGATATTATGCTTTTTAAATTCTTTATTAAGAATTGCTTCTTTTATTATTTGTGGGCGGGCACCAATTAAACTGAGTAATTTCATGGTTTATCACCAATTTATAAAATTTTTTTAAATACTCAACTTCAGATACCTTAATGATTTATAAATAAAAAATAATTCTCAAAAATGGAACGCCTATATTTGACTAATCGAACAAACATAATTAACCACACTTTCAATTGCATTTTCAAAACAAAGTCCTACTTTCTCAAGTTTTTCGACATTTGTTTTAAAGTAGACAGGACATTTTTCTTCTCCTTCTATTATATAATCAAAATTGAAATAGTTTTTAAGTTTTGATACTATTTCTTTTACAGTAACATTTTCTTTTGAACCTACATTGTAATATTCTACTCCTGGAGATACTAAATCTTCATTTAAAAAATGTGTCACTACTTCACAAAGGAATGATGTAGGTATCGGGTTTATATAAGAATTACCCTCTCCATATATTTTGAAAACTTGAGAGTGTTTTATAGCCTTAGCAATATTTCTAAATAACCTATTGTCTCTCTCACCTTTTCCATAAACGTGTGTGAGTCTCAACACTGTGCCTGAAGACTTTTTATTATATATTTCTTTTTCAAAAATCATCTCCGTAATTCTTTTGGACAAGCCGTAATTCATATTTGGTCTAGGATTTATAGTCTCGTCAACCATTCCTTCGTATCCGTAATATACTGCAGCACTTGAAACAAGGATATTTCTAGTATTATTAAACTTATCAAGAACTCTTTGGATATATTCGGAGTCTTTTTTTATTATTTCAAATAAACTATCTTCTGGAACATAATGACTTGAATTTCCTCCACAGAAAATGATTTTATCAATTTGTTGTTTACTAATTATAAAATTTTCAAAATCAATTTCATTTTTTAAAAAAGTTCTATTTGAAAAATAAACCGGTAGAACATCATAACCTTTATTAATAAGATAATTAGCTAAATTTCTTCCTATAAAACCACTTGCACCTAATATAACTATCATAATTTTCCCTTACCTGACTGATACCAGTTAATAACTTCTTGTATTCCATTTCTTAGTGGGACCTTTTGTTCCCATCCCAAATTTGTGATTTTTTTATTTGAAAATCTCTTAATTCCTGAAATAAATTTATCAGGAAGAGGCGACATTTGCATTAATTCCTTTGGTTTGTTAGTCAATTCCAAGACTAATTCTCCAAGTTTTTCAGTTGATATATATTCTTGAGTTCCTACATTGTAAGCTTCATAAATGCCTGACTTAAATTTATGTTTTTTAATTATTGTAGTAACTCCATCTACAAAATCATCTATGTAACACCATGCCCTTTCTGATCCTTTATGAACGATGAAAGGCCTGTCATTCAGAGCATTGTAAACAAATTGATCTATTGCTGATTTGTATTTTGACGCTGTTACCCCTGGTCCATATACCATAAAAGGTCTTATCCCAACAGCAATTAAGCCATAATTTTTAACGTAGTGGTTTACTAATCCTTCTCCAAAGAGTTTACTCATTGCATAAATATTTGTTGTAACTGTGGGACCAAGTGCTGAAAAGTCTTCTTCGTTTACTTCTTTTTTGTCAAAAAGAGTCCCATAAACTTCTGAAGAGCTAAAATACACAAGTTTTGAATCATATTCTAAGCTCAAATTAATCAAATTTAAAGTACCAATTTCATTTACATACAACATTTTTTGGGGGTATTCTTCACCATTTATTCTCCCTACTTCACCCGCTAAGTGTATTACCATATCAAAACCTTTGTTTTCTTTGAAAATCCTCCAAACATCTTCAAAATAAGTTATATCTGCTTTTAGATATCCATCGTAATCAACAACTGCGATATCTATCCCTGTTACATCATATCCTTCTTGTTTTAGAACTTCGACCAAATGCTTTCCTATAAAACCTAATGCTCCCGTAACTAGTAATTTCATTTTTGAGTCTCCTTTCAAATTGAATTTTTATAATTATTTTCAAATAATTTAAAAACTTGGCTTTTCATAAATTCATCTGATAAATTATAGATAGTGTCTTGAAAGTCCTTTAATTCTTTAGGTAATCTGTTAAATTGTTGAATATACTTTTTAAATTTTACTTTATCTTTGTGCAATAATTCCAAGAGCCACACAAATCTATAATTTAGAGTAGTAAATTTAACGATATCATTTATATTATTTATTTTAGATAGCTCATCTATTAATTTATCTATCTCACCTGTTTTTTCTAAAAGTCTTATAAAAGATATTCTGGTAATATTTGTTCCAATCGCCATTTTCAACATATTTTTACTTGTTTGATTTTTATGAATTGTTTGAAAAACTGTTGTATCTGAAAGATCTATTTTTTTGTTTAACAGTATAAATCTAATCAACAAATCAAAATCTCCATCTACATTCACAAGGAATTCATTGAAGCCACCACTTTCAATATAAGAATTTTTTTTCATTACCATAGACGAACCATTTAATGGATTAGAAATCGCAATTCTTAGAAAATTATAATATTTGTTTGAGGAAAATAGAACTTCAGGTACAATTGCTTTTTTAGAACTTGATAAATCAGAACCATATATTGTATATTTTGAATATACAATATCAATATTTTGTTCTTTTAATTTTTGGGAATCCTTTTCAAGCTTATCCCTACTTACATAAAAATCGTCAGCGCTGACCCAAGCTAAAACATCTGTTGAAGCCAAATTAAAACCTCTCTTTAATGACAATCCAGCTCCTGAGTTTGAGCTGTTTCTAAAAACACGTATCCTTCCAATAGTAGTTTCTTTTTCTAAAATATTATAAAATTCTATACTGTTATCATTCGAACAATCATCTATAATTATCCATTCAACTTCTTTTGCGATAGTTTGATTTTTTAACGAATTCAACAAATTGGGTAAAAATTCAACACAATTATATGAAGGGGTAATAACACTTACTGAAGTTTTTGAACTATTTCTTTTATCAATCATCTCTTCAATGTTTTCTTTGTGAGAATTCTTCAAAGTTTCAATTTTATTTATGTATTGCTTAACCTCTTTTTTGAATAATTCGCTGTCAAATGATTTTTCTAAACTTGATACAACTTCAAAAACATCATTTTCTTTGAATCCCATTTGGCTGATTGTAGAATAATATGATTTATTAAACATATTCAAAGATTTAATATTTTCTCCTATTCGGTTTATCTGCTCTTCCAAAGAATAATTATCTTCAATGAATCTTCTGTAGCTTTCTGAATCGTAAGATTCTTCTGTTATTTTTTCTACTGCTTCATCGATTGTGTTATAGATTAGTTCGTTGGGCCATATACTTTTTGCACCATCAAAATTATGAATTATTGGTTTTATTCCTCTTGCCATAGCTTCCGCTATGTTGTAACCAAAGCTTTCATGGATACTTGTTGAGAGTGTATAATCTTTATCTTCTAAAAATTTATCTACCTCTTTTATCCATCCGTGAAGGATAAAGTTGTTTTCTAAATTCATTTCTTTTTTTATATAGTCAAAATATATTTTGTATCGAGGATCTTGGAAATCTCCTCCAACATGCAATTTGTATCTGTTATCTATTTCCTTTAATTTATTAATTATTTGAATCCAAGCCGATGGATCTTTTTTGTAATTGATATGAGCCAATACTGATAAATTATATCCTGGTTTATGTATTAAAAATTTAAATTTATCTAAATCTACTCCGTTATATACAATTTCTTCTTTACAACCATTTAGATTAATATTTGGATGTAGTTCATGAAAAGTTTTTTTCATTGATTCAGCTACGAAGATAAGAAAATCTACATTCTTCCAATTTATTTTATCTGGAAATTGAGTGAAGGCTTCATAACGGTGCAACCTACACACAACTTTTTTGTTTTGTATTTCAGGGATTTTGTTTGTTGCAAATATTGCTAAATCATTTGCCCATTCAAGCCATACTATATCTGCCCATTTGATAGCTTCAGATATTTGATTCCCATCAGTTGTAACTACTAACTTGACATCGTATCCAAGTGAGAAGGTTTCTACTATGTCTTTTAGAAAGTTATCTAATCCGGGTAAGCAGAGAAAAGCAATTTTGGTGTCTTGTTTTACATTGTTTCTCATTTCTATGAATTTCTTTTTCATTTCTTGGGGAGCATCAGGTAATTCTGCAGCTTTTTTGTAGAATCTTAACGAAGCTAATTTGCTTCTGTTTTTGTATTCTATGTCTCCTAAGAGGTCGTATGTTGCCCAGTCTTTATTGTGGATTCTCATTAAGTATCTCCATGCTTCTTTCTCTTGATTTATGTCTTTTAATAGGTATCCATAATTGAATAACAGGTCAGAGTCAATGGGATTTATTTTTAATCCTTTTTCGAATTCTTCTTTTGCTTTATCGACTTCCTTTTTCTGAAAGTATATTAATCCACTAATGTTGTATCGTTTGGGATCATTTTCTGGGGTGTTTTCTAACTGTTCTTGAGCTTTGTTTAGTTCTCCATTTTGTATTAATTTGAAGATTTCTTCGTACATAAGGAACCTCCTTTTATTTGAAAAATGCTGTCTTGTCCTGGACTGCTATAAATTCAAAACATTTAATATTAATCTTGTCTTTTAATAATTCTGTTAAACCAGTTGTTTATCCTATTTTTTATCGTCTAAAATTTGGAAAGCTTTAAGTAAAAATTGTTGAAAATATAGTAATTAGAGATAATATTAGAATAATCGAATTTTGAAGAATGGAGACGCGCATGTAGCACGTCTCTACAGTTGTTTGGGTTGGGGTTTCAACATTTTGTTGTTGTGTATATGTTTAAAATTAGTTTTTTGTAGTATTTTTTGATTTCATAAATTTATTATAAACTACGTTGATTGATAGTTGTAGAGACGCTCTATACGAGCGTCTGTTTTTTAAGGATATTGATTTTAAAACCATGAGACGCAGGTGTAGGTCAAAAAACTATAAAACCATGAGACGCCCATATAGGTCGTCTCTACAAAAAAAATAAATTCATAATAATTTTTGTTACGATTAAACCATGAGACGCCCATATAGGTCGTCTCTACAAAAAACAAATTGATAATTTTCGCTACAATTAAACCTTGAAGACGCGCGTATAGCACGTCTCTACAGTTGTTTGAATTGAGGTTTGAAATATATTATTAAACGCATTGATTTTTGGAATGTGTTTAAAAACATGAAACGTCCATATAGGTCGTCTCTACAAAAAAAATAAATTCTTAAAATTTTTGCTACGATTGAACTTTGGAGACGCCCATATAGGTCGTCTCTACAGTTGTTTGAATTGAGGTTTGAAATATATTATTAAACGCATTGATTTTTGGAATGTGTTTAAAATCTTGAGACGCGCATATAGGTCGTTTCTACAAAAAATAAATTCATAAAATGTTTTGTTACGATTAAACCTTGGAGACGCGCATGTAGCACGTCTCTACAAAAAGATAAATTCATAAAATGTTTTGTTATAATTAAAAAGTATTACAATTAAAAAACAAAGAAATTTTTACTAAGTTTCAAAAATTTTCGTTCCCTTTAAGAAACTAACTTAGATTTAAAACGATTTTTAAAAAATTAAATTCAAATCAAAAGTTGGTTTACAGATTCTCTTTATTGAAAAAATTAAAAAAATTAACTTTTCATGTGACATTTTCCCAAAGGTTTAACATAGGAAATAAAAAATCAATTTACCCACTTCAAATAGCAAAAAATAGTGGTTAAGCTGAAGTAAAAAAGATTAAATAAAAGTAAAGAAGAACTAAAATATTGAATTCTAAGGAACATTTTCCTTGAAAAAGTCAAAAAACTTAAAGAAAGATAAAAAGATACAAGAAAGGACTCATTTTGAAGAAAAAACAGGAATAAAAACACTCCAGAAGGAGATCTCGTTTTTTTAATGAAAGGTGAAGAAAATGATATATGCTAAATCAAATCCACAGGAAACCTTGTATGAACATACCCAAAAACTTAAGGTATACTACATAGATTAGATCATGCCTCTTCTGCACATACTGAAGTAGATAGTAAAGAGGCTTTAAACGAAGTAACAGAAAAGCACATAACTTTAAACCTTAATTCAAATTTGAGAGATGTTCAAACCTATGCTTGAGATAACTCCCATAAAAATTTGATTATTGTTACTTCTACAGGGGAACGTGTCATAATAGTGATGGATGCAATATGTGTTATAAAGTCAAGGGATTCAGGAACTTTTGCTAAATATAATTGAAATTAATATATTAAACGAAAAGAGAATTTAATAAAATAAATAGGAAGGGTGAGGAAGAGATGCTAGGAGTATATTTTAGTGGGACTGGAAATACAAGGCATTGTATTGAGTTATTTGTGAAAGAACTTGATAAAGTAGCAAAATGTATTTCTATTGAAGATGAAGAAGTTATAGAAAAAATAGATAAAAATAATTTCATTGTTTTAGGATATCCAATTTATTATAGCAATTTACCAAAAATAGTAAGAGATTTTATTCTAGATAATAAAGAAAACTTTAAAGGTAAAAAAATCTTTATCATTGCAACAATGGGATTATTTAGTGGTGATGGTACTGGCTGTAGTGCAAGGTTACTTACTAAATATGGTGCTGAAATTATAGGTGGTCTCCATTTGAAAATGCCTGATTGTATAGGTGATGTAAAATCACTAAAAAAAACATTAAAAGAAAACAAAAATCTTGTAGAACAAGCGGATGAGAAGATTAAAAAATCAGCAAATAATCTTAAAAATGGGAAAGCAACCCAGGATGGTTTAGGAATTGCCTGCCATCTAGCAGGGTTATTTGGTCAGAGATTATGGTTTTACGGAAAAACTAAAAGCTATACGGATGAGCTTAAAATAAATCTTGAAAAATGCAATGGATGTGGCTCATGTGTTAGATTATGTCCAATGAAAAACTTATCTATGAAAAATGGGCAAGCAATTAGCGGACAAAGATGCACCATGTGTTATCGCTGCATAAGTAATTGTCCTCAACAAGCAATTACATTAATAGGGAAAGAAGTATATGAGCAATGTAAAATAGAAAAATATATTTAATGTAAAAAAATAATTGAAGAATATTTCAGTTTAGGGAGAAGAGAAGATTTAGCCGTGATAGTGTGGTACATATAATTTGCTAAAAGCAAATTATATGAAATTCTGGAGTAAACCGTGAAACGCATGATATGGGCGTTTTTACGAAAACAAAAAGCATTAAATCACACGACGCCTGTGTAAATTGTCTCTTCATTCGTTTAAATCGGGGTTTATAATATCAATTTGTTGCTGGTTTATCATTTTGGCATCCCCTCTTATCCGATTTTCAGATATTTCGGAATAGAATTATTATCAGAAGAAGAAGTAAGCCTGCTCAACGAGATTTACAAGAAGAGCAGACTTATTAGATAACTTCTTCATAGCTAACTTTAAACTGAAGGACAAAATAAAAAACAACAAAGGCAAAACTGTTAAAAAAATATACGAAAACCCTAAAACTCCTTACCAACGTTTACTCGAAAGTGATTCTCTAACTGAAAATCAAAAACAAATACTAATTAAAACATTCAATAACTTAAACATGGTAAAATTAAGAAACGAAATAA
>Ga0208823_1003889_pt1 | contig 10413 bp, 10 predicted proteins | sample AD_UKC075_MetaG_FD_184440 | JGI IMG/M metagenome (GOLD analysis project Ga0208823, IMG submission 184440) | Active sludge microbial communities of municipal wastewater-treating anaerobic digesters from USA - AD_UKC075_MetaG (SPAdes) (version 2) | ecosystem: Engineered > Bioreactor > Anaerobic >... | reverse complement strand
CGTTCGCCCCGAGGAGATGAGCGGACATGCGCAGGGACGCGTCAGTGACTCGCCAGCCAGGCGTTTCCGGTCTGCTGCTGCACGTCGAGCGTCTCCAGGACGAACGGCGCCGCCTGCTTCTCGATGGCGGGGCCCATGAGCGGAACCTTGACGGCCAGCGTGCCCTTGTAGTCGACCGCGCAGCCGCCTGGAATGGGGGCGAGCCGCGCGACGGCGTCCACCGTGACAGGCAGGCCGACCACCTTGATGCTGAAGCGGGCGCTCCGCGCGCCGTCGGCGTCCGCCGGCCCCCACTCCATGCGCTCCACGACCCGGGAGGTGGGTCCGGCGAAGGTCGCCAGCGGCCCGGGGACCTCCACGTCCGCCTCGACGTCAGTGATCGCGCCGACATCGGTCGGTTCCACCCTGATCGTTTCGCTCAGCGCGCCGAGGTCACGGCACGCCTGGAGCAGGAAACTCGGATCGGTCACCATGGCGAAAACGCGATCGCAAGAGGCCTCGAACACATGGCGTGCGGTGAGCTGCATGGCTCCATTCTGCCGGACGCCTCGGGCAGGCGATTCGCCTGCGGATCGGTGTTTTCGCCGATACATTGGGTAAAGGAAAGCCTACTCACCGCGGAGTATTCGGGCCGATGCGCAAGAACCGTGCAGAGCTCCCGTGGTGCCGGCCGTCAGCAACCGACGATCTCGGAATCTGGAGAACTGCAGTGAACAATGTCGATGTCACCCTGGCGCACGAACTGACCGGACCTGACGATCTCAGGTTCGATCTGGAAGCGCCGAAAACCGGTGGCGATCCTGTCCTCAAGGTCGTGACCAAGCGGCCCATGTCGCTCACGACGATCATGCCTCACCTGGCCGCGCTGGGCGTCGAGGTCACCGAGGAGCGTCCCTCGGAACTCGTCGTCGACGGCGAGAAGGTGCTGAGCTACGAGCTCGGCTTCCGCACCAGTGAGGGCGTCGACTTCACCGACGACGAACTGCAACGGTTCGCCGATGGCCTGCGCGCCTCGTACTTCGGCAAGGCCGAGGCCGGACGCATGACCCGCTTGATCATGACCGCGGGCCTCACCTGGCAGCAGGTCGTGTTCCTGCGTGCCATGAGCCGCTACCTGCAGCAGGCCGGCATCCCGTTCTCCCAGACCTACATCTCCATGGCGCTCAACGCCAACACCTCGATCGCCGCGGCCCTGGTGGACGCCTTCGAGATCAAGTTCGACCCCAAGCGGCCCTTCGCCGATCAGGCCGCCCGCCAAGCAGCCTTCGAGGCCGCCGTGGCGGCGATCGAGGCGTCCCTGGACAAGGTCGCGTCGCTCGACCACGACCGCATCATCCGGATGCAGCTCGCGCTGCTGCGGGCCATGGTGCGGACCAACGCGTTCGCCGACGACCAGCCCGCGCTGGCCTTCAAGCTGCTGCCCCGCCAGCTGGACCTGCTGCCCGAGCCGCGTCCCCGCTTCGAGATCTTCGTCTACGCGCCTGATGTCCACGGCGTCCACCTGCGCTACGGCATGGTCGCCCGCGGTGGCCTGCGCTGGTCGGACCGCGCCGAAGACTTCCGCACCGAGGTCCTCGGCCTGGTCAAGGCGCAGATGGTCAAGAACACCGTCATCGTCCCGGTGGGCGCCAAGGGCGGCTTCGTGCCCCAGCACCTGCCGGACCCGTCCGTCGACCGGGCTGGCTGGCAGGCCGGCGGCGTGGCGGCCTACAAGAAGTTCATCAACTCGCTGCTCAGCATCACCGACAACATCGTCGACGGCCACGTCGTCCCGCCCAAGGACGTCATCCGGTACGACGGCGACGACCCCTACCTCGTCGTGGCCGCCGACAAGGGCACCGCGACGTTCTCCGACACGGCCAACGGCATCGCGCTGGAGCGCGGCTTCTGGCTGGGCGACGCGTTCGCGTCCGGCGGCTCGGTCGGCTACGACCACAAGGGCATGGGCATCACGGCCCGCGGCGCCTGGGAGTCCGTCAAGCGGCACTTCTTCGAGATGGGCAAGGACTGCCAGACCGAGGACTTCACGTGCGTCGGCATCGGCGACATGGCCGGGGACGTTTTCGGCAACGGCATGATGCTGTCCGAGCACACCAAGCTCGTCGCGGCGTTCAACCACCTGCACGTGTTCCTCGATCCGAACCCGGACGCCGCGTCCTCGTTCGCCGAGCGGGTGCGGCTGTTCAACCTCAAGGGCTCGACGTGGGCCGACTACAACGCCGAGCTGATCAGCGCCGGCGGCGGCGTGTTCCCGCGCTCGGCGAAGTCGATCCCGACCGGGCCTGAGGTCCGGGCCGCGCTCGGCCTGCCGGATTCTGTCACCAAGATGACACCGACCGAGCTCATCAACGCGATCCTCAAGGCCCCGGTCGACCTGCTGTGGAACGGCGGCATCGGGACGTACGTGAAGGCGTCCAGCGAGACCAACGCCGACTGCGGCGACAAGGCGAACGACGCCGTGCGCGTCAACGGGGCCGAGGTCCGCGCCAAGATTTCGGGCGAGGGCGGCAACCTGGGCTGGACCCAGAAGGGCCGCATCGAGTACGCCCAGGCCGGCGGCCGGGCGAACACCGACTTCATCGACAACTCGGCCGGTGTCGACACGTCCGACCACGAGGTCAACATCAAGATCCTGCTGGCGGCGGAGGTCGCAGCCGGACGCCTCACGTTCGAGGAGCGTAACGAGCTGCTGGCGTCCATGACGGACGACGTGGCGAAGCTGGTGCTCGCCCACAACATCGACCAGAACATCGCCCTGGCGTGTGGCACGTACCGCAGCTCGCGGATGGCGGCCTCGCACGAGGCCTGGATGAAGATCATGGAGGCCCACGGCCGTCTCAATCGGGGCCTGGAGAGTTTGCCGACGTCCGAGCAGATGGCGCAGCGCATCGCGTCCGGCAAGGGGCTGACGCGTCCCGAGCTGTGCTCGCTGCTGGCCTGGACCAAGATCTGGCTCGCGGACCTGATCCTCGAGTCCGACCTGCCGGACGACCCGTACCTGTCGGATCGCCTGACGACGTACTTCCCGAAGGCGCTGCGGGAGCGCTACGCGGACGCCATGGCCAAGCACCGCCTGCACCGCGAGATCGTCGCCACGGTGACGGTCAACCGGTTCGTGAACAGCCAGGGCATCACGAGCTTCTTCCGCCTGTCGGAGGAGACCAGCTCGACGATCGAGCAGATCGTGCGGGCCCAGCTGGCCGCGCGCAACATCCTGCAGGTTGCCAAGGTCGAGCTGGGCATGCCGGTCGCCGGCGTCGATCCGGACGCCGACGCTGCGGTCCGCATCGAGATCCGGCGCATGGTCGAGCGGGCCACGCGGTGGCTGCTCAACAACCGCCGCGGCGTCCTCGACATCAAGACGGAGTCGGCGACGTTCTCCGACGGCGTCCAGACGGTGTTGTCGGGTCTCATCGGACTCATGACCCCCCGGCATCGTGAGGGCTTCGAGAAGCAGAAGGCGACTTACCTGGCCGGTGGGGTCGCGCCGGAGCTCGCGGAGTTCGCCGCGCTGGCGCGGTACGGCCACATGGCGCTTCCGATCGTCCAGACCGCGCAGCGCACCGGACGCGACCTGATGGAGACGGCCCGGGTCATGTTCAAGGTGGCCGAAGTGCTGGGCATGGACATGCTGTTCGACCGGATCGGCGAGCTGCCCATCGTCGGCCGCTGGGACCTGATGGCCCAGGCCGCCATGCGCGACGACCTGCAGAAGCTCGAGACCGACATCTCGGCGGCGGCCCTCGAGGCTGCACCGGGTGAGTCGGACGCGAGGAAGGTCGTCGACGCCTGGCTCCGCAAGATCGACGGGGCTGAGGCCGAGCTGAAGACGCTGAAGGAGATCAACGAGGGCAGCCCCGACCTGGCGAAGACCTCGGTGGCGCTCCGGACGCTGCGGGCGATGCTGGCCTGATCGAACGGATCGGATCAACGGAGGGCGGTGGCCGCGGGGCCGCCGCCCTCCGGCGTTGTCGGAGCGTGCTGCGACAATCGTGGGCGTGAAGATCGACCTGCACCTGCACAGCACAGTCTCCGACGGCACGGACGCCCCCGCGGCCCTCATGGCGGCGGCCAAGGCCGCCGGCCTGGACGCGGTGGCCCTGACCGACCACGACACGTTCGACGGCCTCGAGCAGGGGCGCGCGGCGGCGTCCGCTCTGGGCCTGGAGTTCCTGGCTGGCGTCGAGATGTCGGCCGAGGTCGGCGGGCACCCGGTGCACCTGCTCGGCTACGGCTGCCGCGTCGATGATCCGGCACTGGCCGGCGAACTGGACGCCGTCCGCGACGGGCGGTTCGGACGCCTGCCTCGGCTGCTGCGCCGGCTCGCCGAGCTCGGCATGCCCTTGACGGAGGCCGACGTGGCGGTGTTCGCCGAGGACGCCTCCTCGCTGGGGCGTCCGCATGTCGCCGACGCGATGGTGGCCAAGGGCTACGTCCGCGATCGGGACGAGGCGTTCGGGCGCTGGCTCGCCGACGACAAGCCCGGCTACGTCCCGCGCTACGCGACGCCGCTGGTGCGCGCGATCGAGCTCGTGCGTGGGGCGTCCGGAGTGGCGGTGCTGGCCCATCCCTGGTCGAAGCGGGGCCGCCACGACCTGTCCGAGCGCTACCTGCGCGAGCTGGCGCGCGAGCACGGGCTGGACGGCATCGAGGTCGACCATCCCGACCACCTGCCGGCGGAGCGTGCGATCCTGCGCGGTCTTGTCGACGAGCTGCGGCTGGTGGCGACAGGGTCGTCCGACTACCACGGCACCGGGAAGAAGGCCGGCTACGCCCTGGGCGCGTGCCTCACGGACCCTGACATGTACCGCCGGCTGGTCGAGCTCATCGGGGCTCGGGGCGGCGTCGTGGGCTGACCGCGCGAGGCGTCCGGTGCGGTAGTCTCGTGGCCATGCACGAGCGACTCCGTTGGTGGCGGCCGTAACGACGGCCCTATCACCCATGTCGACACCACGGCCGTCGCAGTTGGCGGCCGTTTTGCATGTCCGGGCGAGGCGAGAACAGGGGAGTACCGATGACTGACGAGGTCAAGCGACAGCGGATTCTGTCGGGGATGCAGCCCACGAACGACTCGCTGCACCTGGGCAACTACCTGGGCGCCCTCGTGAACTGGGTCAAGCTGCAGGACGACTTCGACGCCTACTACTTCGTCGCCGATCTGCACGCGCTCACCGTCCCGACCGACCCGAAGCTGCTCCGCGCCCGGACGCGGCTCACGGCGGCTCAGTACATCGCCGCCGGAGTCGATCCGACGCGGTCGCCGGTGTTCGTCCAGAGCCACGTCCCGGAGCATCCGCAGCTGATGTGGGTGCTGTCGTGCCTGACCAGCTACGGCGAGGCCAGCCGCATGACGCAGTTCAAGGACAAGACGGCCAAGGGCGGCAACGCCAACGTCGGGCTGTTCACGTACCCGATCCTGATGGCCGCCGACATCCTGCTGTACGACGCGGCGTACGTACCCGTAGGGGAGGACCAGCGGCAGCACCTCGAGATCACGCGCGATCTCGCCGAGCGGTTCAACCAGCGGTTCAAGAAGGCGCTGCGCGTGCCCGAGCCCTACATCGTCAAGGAGGGCGCCAAGATCATGGATCTGCAGGAGCCCACCCAGAAGATGAGCAAGAGCCAAAGCTCCGAGCTCGGCATGATCAACCTGCTTGACGAGCCGAGCCGCAACGCCAAGAAGATCAAGTCGGCCGTGACGGACAGCGAGACCGTCATCCGCTACGACGTGGAGAACAAGCCCGGCGTCTCGAACCTGCTCATGATCCATTCGGTGCTGTCGGGGACGCCGATCCCGCAGCTGGAGGACCACTTCGCAGGCAAGCAGTACGGACACCTCAAGGTCGAGACCGCCGACGTCCTCGTGGACGCCGTCGCCCCGTTCCGCGCTCGGACGTTGGAGTTGCTGGACGATCCGGCCGAGCTCGACCGCATCCTCGCGTCCAGCGCCGATCGCGCTGGCGAGGTGGCGGCTCGGACGCTGGCCCGCGTCTATGACAAGGTCGGGCTGCTGGCGCCGGTGCGCACGTACTTCCTGTGACCTCTGGGGAGCCGCTGACCCCTCGATTCAGAGGACTCTTACGAACCGTCCGCCAGCGGTGACCCTGAATGGGCCCACTGCATGGGCCGTCCGGGGCTGACACCCGTGGTTCACCCAGGACCTGAGCGGGCGCTGCTGCTGGCCCAGCGGCGGACGGCACGACCGGCACCACCGGTGACCACTTCTCGCCGGAGATCGTGATGGAGGGCGGTTGGACGCTGCCCGTCAACGACTGCCTGGTCTTGCGCGAGGTGTCCGCCCCGGCGGGGTACGTCACTCGGTCGGCTCCGCTGATGGTGTGCAAGGGGCCCGGAGGCTGGACCACCGCCAACGGCAAGGGGTTCACGATCACCCCGCCCGGGGCCGACTTCACCGTCACCGGCGGCCAACTCGGCGACTTCACCGTGACCAACGACTCTGAGACTTGGGTCACCACCATCTCGCTGACGAACACGGCGATCCCCAAGCCGACACCCGCCCCGACTCCCACGCCGGTGTCGCCGACGCGTGGCGTCCCGGCCAAGACGTCCGCCGACGAAGCGGACGCGAGCGGCGGCGTCCCTGTGCTGGCGGCCTGCGCGGTGGCGACGCTCGCGGCGGCGTCCGCCTGGCGTAGGCGCGGCTGAGCTCAGCCGTCCAGCCGGACCCGCTCGGCGCCGATCGTCGTGTCGGCGCCCTGACCGGTCTTGACGATGGTCTCGTCCGGCAGGGCGAACAGCCGGTCGCGGATGGACGCCTCGATGGTCGGCCGGTGGCTGAAGCTGCGTCCGGTCGCGCCGGGCCCGCCGTTGACCAGGGTGTCGCCCGAGAACACCACGCCGAGGTCCGGCGCGTACAGGCACACCGAGCCGGGCGAGTGGCCCGGGGTGAGCAGGACGTGCAGGTCGGTCCCAGCGACCGTGATGACCTGGCCATCGGCCAGTTCGCCGTCGGGCTCGCTGTTGTGCGTCAGGTGCCACACCGGCAGGTCGTCGGGGTGCAGCCAGATCGGGGCCCCGCAGCGGGCGCACAGCTCGGGGGCCATCCGACCTTGGTGCACTGTCCGGCGTGGACGAGCGTCTTCTCGATGAAGGCCCCGATGCCCAGGGCGGGGGAGAGTTCGGTGCCGTCGGTCAGCGTCATCTTCTGGGTGGCGTTGAATGTGGCGAAGCAATACCAGGGCTGGCCCTTGCGGCAGGCGCGACAGTCGCCGCACACGGCCCGCCAGTTCAGGATCACGTAGTCGCCCGGCGCCACGTTCGTGACGCCCTCGCCGACGGACTCGACGACGCCCGCCGCCTCATGGCCGAGCAGGTAGGGGTAGGAGTCGCCGATGCCACCCTCGCGGTAGTGCAGATCGGTGTGGCACACGCCGCACGCCTGGACCTTGACGATCGCCTCACCCGGGTCCGGGACGTTGATCGTGACCAGGTCGACGGGGGCGCCCTTGGCGCGCGATGACTCCTTGGAGCTGTTGCATGGCCGCATCATGGTGGCCGCGCAGGGCTAGCCGATCACTCGGTGCCGGCGGCCACCTGAGGAGTATCGCCGTCGCGGCCACCGCGTCCGCGGCCACCGCGGCGCCGCCGACGACGACGGGTGGCCTCGGGGCTGTCGGACGCCTCGGCCGCCTGACCCTCGGGCGCCTGATCGGCCGCCGGACCGTGCTCGCCCTTGTGGTGCTTCTTGCCGTGGTGCTCGCCCTTGACGGGCGCTTCGGGGGCGGGCGCGTCGGCGTCCGCTGCGACGCCGTTGCGCAGGCGACGGCGGGTGCGCTCGCGCGCCGGACGCTCCTCGCGCTTGCGCTCCTTGTGGTCGCCGTGGCGGCCGCTCGGGCGGTCCTCGCGCACCTTGGGCGTCGAGCCGGGGACGCGTCCCCGCGTGCCCTCGGGGATCTGGAGGTCGGCATACAGGTGGGCCGAACTCGAGTAGGTCTCGGGGATCGTCTCGAAGTCGAGCTCCAACGCCTTGTTGATCACGCGCCACCGGGTGACGTCGGCCCAGTCGACCAGCGTGACGGCGACGCCCTTGCGGCCGGCGCGGCCGGTGCGCCCGATGCGGTGGACGTAGGTCTTTTCGTCGTCCGGACACTCGTAGTTGACGACGTGCGTGATGCCGGCGACGTCGATGCCGCGGGCGGCGACGTCCGTGGCCACCAGGACCTGGATCTTGTCGTCGCGGAACTTCTTCAGAGCCTTCTCGCGCAGCACCTGGGACAGGTCGCCATGAATGGACGCCGCCGCGAAGCCGCGGTCCTCGAGCTCGTCGGAGAGCCGCTGCGCGGCCCGCTTCGTCCGGGTGAAGACCATCACCTTACCGACGCCCTCGGCCTGCAGGAGGCGTCCGACGATCTCGGGCTTGTCCAGGTCGTGCGCCTGGTAGATGAACTGGGTGGTGTCCGGGACCGTCGCCTTGGCGTCGTGGGCCTCCGCGCGGATGTTGACCGGCTGGTCCAGGTGCATGCGGGAGAGCCCGACCACGGCGGCCGGCATGGTGGCCGAGAACAGCATCGTCTGGCGGCTCTTGGGGGTCTTGGCGATCAGCCGCTCGACGTCGGGCAGGAAGCCGAGGTCGAGCATCTCGTCCGCCTCGTCCAGCACGAGCTCGCGGACGTGGGAAAGGTCCAGGTCGCGGCGCTGCACCAGGTCGAGGAGCCGCCCCGGCGTCCCGACGACGATGTCGACACCGGAGCGGAGGGCGTCCAGCTGCGGCTCGTAGCCGACTCCGCCGTAGACGGTCAGGACGCGCGCCTTGCGGATCGCGCCGGCGACCTCAAGGTCCTTGGCGACCTGCAAGGCGAGCTCGCGCGTCGGCGTCATGATGAGCGCCTGCGGCTTGCCCGGATGCTTGAGGGCGGCGAAGTCGTCGTCGCCCTCGATCGTCACGCGCTGCAGCACCGTGATGCCGAACGCGAGGGTCTTGCCGGTGCCCGTGCGGGCCTGTCCGATCATGTCGGTGCCGACCAGAGAGATCGGGATGGACAGGGCCTGGATCGGGAAGGGGTGGACGATGCCGACCTCAGCGAGGGCGGCGGTGATGTCGGGGTGAACTCCGAGGTCGGAGAAGGTCTGCTTTTCGTCTGCCTGCGGCAGGGTGTTCTCAGTCAGCGTGATGCCTTTGCTCTCGCCGGCTCGCGAGAACCGGCCATGGGACCTAGGCGACCGCAGCGCCGACGGGGCGCGATCGCGAGACGCACGGAACTGCGCGTCGGCCCACTCTACTGCCCCGGACTAGACGACGCCGAATCCCACCGGACGCACGTGCTCGGTGCCGAGGTCCACGTAGGCGATGGTGCTCGCGGGGATCAGGATCGCTCGGCCCTTGTCGTCGGTGAGGCGCAGCAGCCCGCCGGACGCCAGGGCCTCGGTCAGTCCCTGCTCGACGGCGATCGCGGTCTCCGGGGTCTCGATGACGAGTTCGCGCTGCACGTGCTTGATGCCGACCTTGACTTCCATAGCTCCTCCTAGAACGGGTTCGGGCTCACTCTAGCCAGCCCCGCCCAACGGTCAGGGAGGGCGGGGACGCCGAGCAGGCTCGCAGGGTCGGCACGCAGAACGGGCAGGCAGAAGGGGACGCAGAACGGGCCCGCCGAAGCGGGCCCGTTCGGAGTGACTCAACGGGGTGGAGAGTCGGGGTGATCGTGGGTGATATCAGCTCAGCGGCCGGACATGGTCGGCCTGCGGGCCCTTCTGACCGTCAACGATGTCGAACTCGACCAACTGGCCCTCGACGAGGGTCCGGAAACCCTGCGTCTCGATCGCCGTGTGGTGAACGAAGACATCGGTCGAGGTGCCGTCGACGGCGATGAAGCCGAAGCCCTTCTCCGCACTGAACCACTTGACGGATCCCTGCGCCATGCACTTCTCCTTACGGTAACGAAGGCCCAGCCAGGGGACCGGATGGGCCTGGAATGCTGTCGGGCGGTGAACGGACCCCGCCTGGGACGGCAGCGCTTTCACCCTTCCACACCGGCCCGACCCTCACAACAGTCCCCGCACGGGGGCCAGGGGCATCGAGAAACTGTCGGAGCCATGTGGTGGAATCGGACTCATGGCGACGTGGGATCCGGACGAGACACAGCAGCGTGTCTTGGCTCACGAGCGCGGACGCCTCCTCGTCCTGGGTGCGGCGGGCACCGGCAAGACCACGCTGCTCGTCGACTTGATGGCCCGCCGTCATCGCTCCGGACGGTCGCCTGCGCTGGCGCTGTGCCTGACCCGCCAGGCAGCGTCCGACGTGCGTGACCGGGTGACGCGGGCGTCCGGGCGGACCAGCCTGCAGCCCCAGGCGATGACCCTCCACGCCTTCTGCCTGTCCGTCCTCGGCCGGTTTTCTGACCTGGACGCCGCGCCGCGGCTCCTGACGGCGCCGGAGCAGGAGTTCCGCATCCGCGA
>Ga0208823_1003883_pt1 | contig 10429 bp, 6 predicted proteins | sample AD_UKC075_MetaG_FD_184440 | JGI IMG/M metagenome (GOLD analysis project Ga0208823, IMG submission 184440) | Active sludge microbial communities of municipal wastewater-treating anaerobic digesters from USA - AD_UKC075_MetaG (SPAdes) (version 2) | ecosystem: Engineered > Bioreactor > Anaerobic >... | reverse complement strand
AAGATTTATAATAATCAGCAAACAGCCTGCTTGCCCCAATATCCGTCCAAGGGTAGCGATCGTTACTCTCAGGCTTAAAGTCAGTAAGAGAACATTCACTAAAATCCTCTGTAACTGATGAACGCTTGCCACCTGGTTTGTATATTTTGGTAACATTTGCGATTGCTTTTTCTATGGTTATCATTCCATAAGTACTACCGGACTGTGATCTATTCCATTTATCTCGCATTAGGCCGCTCTGCCGGAAAAGTCTGTCTATCTGTCCAATATCCCTGCCACACCAAAATGCCAGCATACCGCAAAGTGCCAAATCAGCTTCACTGGCAGAAGCATAGCCTGATGTATCACCCTGCCATAATGCTTTAAATTTTTCTCCATTTGCCGATTTTAAACCCTTCTCAATTACAGACTTGTCAGACAGGTAGGATTGACTTTCTGTATCCAGAAGTTGCTTCACAGGGGTAGGACGTAGCATATACTTGTCTAGTATCATCTGTAGTTCATTCGATTTCTCCGCAATATCACCATCTGCAAATACATTGCCCGTTACGGTAACAAAACGATTTGTTGCTCCAGCCACATAGACCTCAACTCCCAGCTTTCTGTTGTTGATATAGTATTTTGTTTTGTCAAAGTTAAAGCTGGTGGCCTTAAAGAAAATATGAAGCCCTTTTTCAGACGGACTGTGTTCCATATAGCAACCACTAAAAGCCTCTACAACATTTTGGGCAACAGGCTTAAGCTTACCGCTGCTATCAAAGCAATCATCTAAGTCGATAACACATATGTCATTACCCACCAAAAATCCGATACCGTCATAATCACTTATAGCAGCTACCGCCGAACTAAAATCTTTAAATGTACCATGTTGATTTGGTTTTGCCCTTTTTCCTGTTACTGGGTTATAGGGAACTTTGGTTTTTCTACCACTTCGTTCTTCATATTTCCAACAGCAAAACTGTGGCTTACTTTTAAGTATCTGTGGCAAGTTATCATATTGTGTTTTCAGTTACTTCACCTCCTTGCCTTTTATAAATGACCCGAAACGCTACTGTTCCAGAGGGTTTGCCTTGTTTGACACAACCTCGTTATCTTTCAAGGAATACGCTCGGAATTATCGTCATGGCATATTCTGCTTGAAGTATCTCTTGCATTTCGGGGTATTCAGTTGTCAAGGAGCAGTGAGAGAAAAACTATGCTTTCATTGGTGGATTATTTTTCCTCTCACCTTATAGCCACGGCAGGGCACATTAGTTGAGGATTTTAGAAAAAAATTTTTTTCCTCATCTATAAGCGAAGAATTCTATTGATTCGAACCCCTAAAATAAAAAAACAGCCTGTCTATTTGCCAGAAAAGACGGCTGTAATGATTGTGCTTTTGCTCAAATTTGAGCGAAAGTGGTATTAAATTTAAGAAGGATTAATGTTATAACTTTGCCTTTGGTTTTACAAATAGACTTACAGACTTTTTTGTCTAAAAGTATTTATTCGAATAAAAGCGAAAAAGAAAGGCATACACAACGGTCATTATTTTTGTTAATATTGTAAAATCCCTTCACAAACGCAGAATAATCATGTTATGTTTGAAGAAAATGTGCTATAATGGAAAAAAGATATAAAGAGGTGACCAAGATGACCGTTAGCTATAAAAAGCTTTGGAAATTGTTGATAGACCGCGATATGAAGAAGAAAGATTTACAAGCTGCTGCGGGAATAAGTCCATCTTCAATTTCAAAGCTTTCTAAAAACGAATATGTCAGTATGGACGTTCTTGTAAAGGTTTGTACGGCACTTGGCGTTGATTTTAAAGATATCATGGAATTAGTGCCTAATATGCTTGAAGAAAGGGAGTAGAGTTATGGAAAATAACAGAAAAGAACAGGAACGGGCGGAATTACACCGCACGATATGGAATATGGCAAATGATTTAAGAGGCAGTGTAGATGGATGGGACTTTAAGCAATATGTTCTAGGTATGCTGTTTTACCGCTACATATCTGAAAATATTACTGCCTATATTAACGCCGGAGAATGGGAAGCTGGCAATACGGAATTTGATTATGCCAAGCTATCCGACGAAGAAGCAGAACAGGCACGAGAGGATTTAGTTAAGACAAAAGGCTTCTTTATCTTACCCAGCGAGCTTTTTGAAAATGTCCGAGCTCGTGCAAAGGACGATGAAAACTTAAATGAAACACTGGAACAGATTTTCAGTAATATAGAAGCATCTGCGCAAGGAACAGAAAGCGAAGATAACTTCAAAGGCTTGTTTGACGATATTGATGTTAACAGCAATAAGCTGGGCAACACTGTAGCAAAGCGTAATGAAAAGCTGGTTAAGCTATTGAATTCTGTTGGAGAAATGAAGCTGGGAGATTACAAAGATAATACCATTGATGCATTCGGTGATGCCTATGAATTTTTAATGGGTATGTATGCATCCAATGCAGGAAAAAGTGGTGGTGAATACTATACGCCGCAGGAGGTTTCTGAACTCCTTACCCACTTAACATTAGTAGGAAAAACTGAAGTCAACAAGGTATATGACCCCGCTTGCGGTTCTGGCTCTCTACTGCTAAAGTTTGCAAAAATCTTAGGAAAAGAAAATGTACGTCAAGGTTTCTTCGGTCAAGAAATCAACATTACAACCTACAACCTGTGCAGAATTAATATGTTCCTGCACGATATTGATTATGACAAATTTGATATTGCCCTTGGGGACACACTAACAGATCCGCAACATTGGGATGATGAGCCTTTTGAAGCCATTGTATCAAATCCACCTTACTCTATTAAATGGAAGGGCGACAATGATCCTATTTTGATTAACGATCCCCGTTTTTCTCCAGCGGGAGTATTGGCTCCTAAGTCTAAGGCAGACCTTGCTTTTATTATGCATAGTCTCTCTTGGCTTGCAACAAACGGAACAGCGGCTATCGTTTGTTTCCCCGGTGTAATGTACCGCGGAGGCGCTGAAAAGAAAATCAGGCAGTACCTGATTGATAATAACTATATCGACTGTATCATTCAGTTACCGGATAACTTGTTTTATGGTACCAGCATTGCTACCTGCATTATGGTGCTGAAGAAGTCTAAATCAGAAAATAGCACCTTATTTATCGATGCATCAAAGGAATTTGTAAAGGTTACGAATAACAACAAGCTTACACAAGAAAATATTGAGACCATTCTTAACGCATTCAAAGATAGAAAAGATATAGAGCATTTTGCTAGGCTTGTGCCAAACAGTGAAATAGCTGAACAAGATTATAACCTGTCTGTTTCTACCTATGTTGAACAGGAGGATACCAGAGAAAAGATTGATATTGTTGCCCTCAATGCTGAGATAGAAAAAATTGTGGCGAGAGAGCAGATTTTGCGGGAAGAAATAGATAAGATTATTGCGGAAATTGAGGTGGGCAAATGAGTAAGTTAGATGAATTGATTGCTGAACTTTGTCCAGATGGAGTGGAGTTTGTAACAGTGGAAGAAATTTGTGACATTACACGTGGGAGAGTAATGTCCAAAAATTATCTAAGAGAAAATACTGGTGTTTATCCCGTTTATTCATCACAAACAGCAAATAACGGTGTTTTTGGCTACATAAATACTTTTGACTATGACTGCGAATCCGTAACATGGACAACAGATGGAGCAAACGCTGGTTCTGTTTTTTATCATATTAACGAAAAATTTAGTATAACAAATGTTTGTGGATTATTAAGGGTTAAAAATAATGAACTGGTAAGTACTAAGTTTCTATTTTATGTTTTGCAAGTATATGCAAAAAAATATGTTAATGATGGTATGGGTAACCCAAAATTGATGAGCAACGTCATGGCAAGGATTTCTGTTCCCCTTCCCCCTCTAGCTGTTCAGCAGGAAATTGTCCGTATTCTGGACAATTTCACAGAGCTTACAGCAGAGCTTACAGCAGAGCTTACAGCAGAGCTTACAGCAAGAAGAAAACAGTATGAGTATTATAGGGATTTGCTATTGACGTTTGGTGATGATGTACCAATGATGGCTCTTGGCGATATTTGCACTGTCCAGTCAGGGGGCACTCCATCAAAGGCAAATCATGAGTATTGGGACAATGGAACAATAAAATGGCTTGGCTCGACTGTGTGCCAAAATCAAAAGACTGTGGATGAGGTAACAAACTATATTAGTGAACTAGGTTTGAAAAATTCTTCATCAAAACTAATGAAAAAGGAAACTACTTTAATTGCTTTAGTTGGAGCAACTATTGGCAAAGTAGCTTTTTTACCGTTTGAAGCTGCAATCAATCAGAACATAGCTGGAATATACCCGATCGATACTTCAAGAATAAATCCTTCATATGTATTTTATGCGTGTAGTATGTTATATTCTGACTTTATTGGACTTAGTCAGGGTAAACTCGCAATGGCAAATTTATCTTTCGTAAGAGGACTAAAAATCCCTGTTCCTCCTCTCAAAGAACAAGAACGCATCGTAGCCATCCTCGATCGCTTTGATGCTCTGTGCAACGACTTAACCAGTGGTATTCCTGCTGAAATCGAAGCTAGGCAAAAGCAATATGAATATTACAGAGATAAACTGTTATCTTTCAAGGAGGTGACGGCATGAGTATATACAACATCGTTGCCAGTACTGATGAAGCAACAGTTGTTGCTGAATATGCAGCTGAATATAATGTCCGTCCTGAAAAGTATCAGAGCGAGGCGGAACTTGAGCGGGAGTTTATTCGCCAGTTGACTTCCCAAGGATATGAATATATTTCAGTGCACAATGAAGCTGCATTGATAGAAAATCTCCGAAAACAACTTGAACTGCTTAATGATTTTACATTTACTGATAGCGAATGGGATAAATTTTTCACAGAATGTATTGCCAATACAAATGAGGGTATTGTTGAAAAAACCAGAAAAATTCAGGATGACCATATCCAGATTCTAAAACGTGAAGATGGAACAACAAAGAACATATACCTTTTGGATAAGAAGAATATCCATAACAATCGTTTGCAGGTTATTAATCAATACGAAGAAGCAGGCGGCAAACATGAAACCCGATATGATGTAACAATCCTTGTAAATGGACTTCCACTAGTTCATGTAGAGTTAAAGCGTCGTGGTGTTGCTATCCGTGAAGCTTTCAATCAGATAAAAAGATACCAGCGTGACAGCTTTTGGGCGGCTTCTGGTTTATTTGAGTATGTACAAATATTCGTAATCTCCAATGGCACCCATACAAAGTATTATAGTAACACCACAAGAAATGCTCATATCAAGGAGCAAAGCAGTAGTGAACGTCGAAGAAGTAAGAAAACAAGCAACAGCTTTGAGTTTACCAGTTTTTGGGCAGATGCAAACAACAAAATCATTCCTGACCTTGTGGACTTTACTAAAACATTTTTTGCCAAGCATACCCTCTTAAATATACTAACAAAATATTGTATCTTTACATCTGAAGATCTGCTCCTTGTAATGCGTCCTTATCAAATAGCTGCTGCAGAACGTATATTATCACGTATTGTAGTATCAACCAACTACAAGAAGATGGGCACAACTGCAGCTGGAGGATATATTTGGCATACAACAGGCTCTGGTAAGACATTGACCAGTTTTAAGACAGCCCAATTAGCTTCTGCCTTGCCTTACATAGACAAGGTACTGTTTGTCGTTGACCGTAAAGACCTAGACTATCAGACTATGAAGGAATATGACCGTTTTGAAAAGGGAGCGGCTAACGGTAATACGTCTACAAGAGTTCTTCAAAGACAATTGGAGGACAGGGATGAAAAAGGAAATCCTCATGAATACAAAATCATTGTAACCACTATTCAGAAGTTGGATATATTCATCCGTAAAAATAAACAGCATGATATTTATAAGAAACACGTGGTGCTGATTTTTGATGAGTGCCACCGTTCCCAATTTGGTGAAATGCATCAAGCTATCACGAAGAGTTTTAAGAACTATCATATCTTCGGCTTTACGGGAACCCCAATTTTTGCTGCCAATGCTAGTTCAGGAGGTAACCCATTGCTTCGTACAACCGAGCAGGCTTTTGGAGAAAAACTGCATACTTATACCATTGTAGATGCCATCAATGATGGGAATGTTCTGCCTTTTAGAATAGATTTTATCAATACCATTAAGATGCCTGATTACGTTAATGATAAAAAAGTCTATAGCATAGATAGAGAAAAAGCCTTAGCAGATCCACAGCGAATCAGTGAAATTGTTTCTTACGTTCTTGAACACTTTGATCAAAAGACGAAGCGCAATAGTTATTACACATTCTCTGCGAAATGGGAAGAAGCAGATAAGCACAACCCTAAAAAGATGATAGAAAAGCGTGAAACAAGGCGAGTTGCCGGTTTCAACTCCATATTTGCTGCTGCATCCATCCCAATGGCAATCAGATACTATAATGAGTTTAAGAAGCAGATAGCGGAAAAGAACCGTAACCTTACCATTGCAACTATTTTCAGTTTTAGTGCAAATGAGGAGGAGCCAGATGGACTGTTGCCTGAAGAGGATTTTAATATGGAAAACCTTGACCAGAGCTCCAGAGATTTTCTTGAGGCGGCTATCCGAGATTACAATTCCACATTTAGTACAAATTACGATACTTCCTCGGATAAGTTCCAGAATTATTATAAAGACCTCTCTCTTCGTGTAAAGAATCGGGAGATCGATATATTGATTGTTGTTAATATGTTCCTGACAGGCTTTGATGCAACAACCCTAAATACGCTATGGGTAGATAAAAACCTGAGACAGCATGGACTGATTCAGGCTTTTTCAAGAACTAACCGCATCTTAAACAGCGTTAAGACCTATGGTAATATCGTTTGCTTTAGAGATTTGAAAGAAGAAACAGATAAAGCTATTGCACTATTCGGCAATAAGGATGCTGGCGGTATTGTACTGCTAAAAACATACGAAGAATACTATAACGGCTATGATGACAAAGGTGAGTATAAGCCGGGCTATGCTGAATTGATTACAACTCTTACAACACAGTATCCCCTTGGACAACCTATTCTCGGAGAAGAAGCGGAAAAAGACTTTATCAGGTTATATGGAGCAATACTCAGGCTCAGAAATATTCTTACTTCTTTCGATGACTTTGAAGGAAATGAGATTTTATCTGAAAGGGATTTTCAGGACTATCAGAGCATTTATATTGACCTGTATCAGGAATATAGAAAAGGTGCTGATGGTGACAAAGAAACTATCAATGATGACATAGTTTTCGAGATTGAACTGGTCAAACAGATAGAGGTAAATATTGACTACATCCTTATGCTTGTAGCCAAATATCAACAATCCAACTGCAAGGATAAAACCATTCTTACGACCATTGATAAGGCTATCAATTCGAGTATTGAACTTCGAAGTAAGAAAGAACTTATCGAGCGTTTTATTGAGCAAGTCAATGTATCGACCAAAGTGGATGAGGATTGGCGTAAATTCCTCCATGAGCGTAAGGAAGCGGATATTACAGCAATTATAGAAGAAGAAAGATTAAAGCCTGAAGAAACCCGCCGTTTCATCGACAATGCTTTCCGAGATGGGATACTTAAAACGACCGGTACAGCTATTGATAAAATCATGCCACCTGTATCCCGCTTTGGCGGAGGCAGAGCCGCGAAAAAGCAAGGAATTATCGAAAAACTAATGTTATTCTTTGAGAAGTATTTAGGATTGATATAGATTAATATCAATCGCTAATTCAAAAATAATATCTTTATAAAAAACCAGTCACTTCAAGCATTCATGCCTGATTGTGACTGGTCTCTTTTTGCTCCGCTTGAAGCTGTTCATTTAAGTTTTTCTTCAATCCCTAAGTGAACGCTTCTTTCGGCACGTTTTTTATTATTTCTGTGATTAATACATCATATCTGGAGACTCTGGCATCGCAGGTGCGGTTTCTTCTTTAGGTTCTTCTACTACCAAAACTTCGGTTGTAATTAACATTGACGCAATAGATGATGCATTTTGTAGTGCACTTCTTGTAACTTTTGTAGGATCAATTATACCTGCTTCATACATGTTAACATATTTCTCTTTCAAGGCATCAAAACCAAATGCAATGTCGTTGTTTTCTAATATTTTCTGTAAAATAGGTGCAGGTTCCAATCCAGCATTAATTATAATCTGTCTGATAGGAGCATCCAAAGCTTTAGCCACTACCAAAGCACCTACTTTTTCATCTCCAGATAGTTGGTTAGCAAACTCCTCAACTACTTTGCGCGCTCTTAGTAAAGTTACTCCACCACCAGCAACAATACCTTCTTCAACAGCAGCTCTTGTTGCAGATAAAGCGTCTTCTATTCGATGTTTCTTTTCTTTTAATTCTGTCTCTGTTGCAGCACCAACTTTAATGACAGCTACTCCTCCAGACAGTTTTGCTAATCTTTCTTGTAAAGTTTCTTTTTCATAATCAGATGTCGTATTCTCAATTTGTGCTCGAATTTGTTTAATTCTATCTTTTATATCCTCTGAATTCCCTTTTCCACCAACAATTATAGTGTCTTCCTTACCAACCCTAACAAGATCAGCTTGTCCAAGATCATTCAAAGTGATATTTTCAAATGTAAGTCCAAGCTCTTCTGTTACAACTGTTCCACCTGTTAGTATAGCTATATCTCGCAGCATTTCTTTTCTTCTATCTCCAAAACCAGGAGCTTTCACAGCAACCGATTCTAAAGTTCCTCTTAACTTATTTAATACTAGGGTAGATAGCGCTTCTCCTTCCACATCTTCAGCTATTATTACTAAAGGTTTCCTGGTCTGAGCAACTTTTTCTAGAAGAGGTATTAACTCTTTAACAGCAGATATTTTTTGTTCGGTTATTAAAATATATGGTTCTTTTAATTCAGCTTCCATTTTTTCAGCATTTGTTACAAAATATGGAGATATATATCCTCTATCAAACTGCATACCTTCTGTAAATTCAACGTAGGTATCCAATGTTTTTGAATCTTCAACAGTAATAACTCCATCTTCCCCAACTTTATCCATAGCTTCTGCAATTAAACTTCCAATTTCTTCACTATCTGCAGAAATTGCAGCAACATGAGCAATTTCATCTTTACTTGAAAGTTTTCTACTTGAGTTGCGAATGTGTTCGACAGCTTTATCAGTAGCTTTTGCAATACCATTCTTCATTAAGATCGGGTTTGCCCCTGCAGCAACGTTTTTTAACCCTTCTTTAATCATTGCTTGAGCTAAAACTGTGGCGGTAGTTGTTCCGTCTCCTGCTACATCGTTTGTTTTAGAAGCAACTTCTTTTAATAGCTCTGCACCTAACGCTTCAAATTTATCCTTAAGTTCAATTTCTTTAGCAATTGAAACTCCATCATTTGTTATTGTTGGTGATCCCCAACTTTTTTCAAGTACCACATTTCTTCCTTTTGGACCTAAAGTTATCTTTACAGCATCTGCTACTACGCTAGCTCCTTTTTCCAAGGCTCTCCTAGCTTCTTCATTGAATTTTAACATTTTTGCCATTACCTACACCTCCCACTTTATTCTTCTATTTTTGCTAGTACATCGTCGACGTCAATAATAATATATTCTACGTCATCAATTTTAATTTCTGTACCTGCGTACTTTGAAAATATCACTTTGTCTCCAACCTTTAAATCAAAATCTTCTTCTAATTTACCAATTTCTATGATTTCAGCTTTCTGAGGCTTTTCTTTTGCAGAATCTGGAAGTACTATTCCACCTTCAGTCTTTTTTTCTTCCTTTACTGGTTTGATAAGTAATCTGTTTCCTAATGGTTTTACATTCATTTGCTAATACCCCCTTTATGTATTTTGTTAAAATATTTTTTGTTTTTTTAGCAATCAAACGTTAAGAGTGCTAATCCTTTAATATGATAACATTTCTAGACAAAATAGGCAAGATTGAAAAAAGCCGATTATTGACGAATAAATACAAATAAAACGAATTAAAAACGATTATAAGCAAAAATCTTTAATTTTCTCGGTTTTTCTCGTTTTTCCTATCTGTATATCCTGTTTTTAAATGAAAAGTAGATAAAATGATTTAAGATATTAACATAATTCCCACTATTTGTAACTATATAATTCTTTGTATATTTAAAAATTGATATAATTATATTGATTTTATTTATACAAATATCTTCTAACTGTTTATAATTTTAAATATTCAACACACTTGATAATAATCTTTTGAAAAAGGGGTGAGTATCTTGAAATACAAGCGATTTGGTAGAACTAACATGAATGTTTCTGTTGTTGGTTTAGGTGCATGGGAAATTGGAGGAAACTGGGGCCCAATAGAAGAAGAACATGCTTTAAAATTGTTGAATTTAGCTTATATTAATGGAGTTAATTTTTTTGATACTGCTCCTGTATACGGCTTTGGTAAATCAGAAGAGGTAATAGGAAAGTTTTTAAATC
>Ga0208823_1003860_pt1 | contig 10460 bp, 5 predicted proteins | sample AD_UKC075_MetaG_FD_184440 | JGI IMG/M metagenome (GOLD analysis project Ga0208823, IMG submission 184440) | Active sludge microbial communities of municipal wastewater-treating anaerobic digesters from USA - AD_UKC075_MetaG (SPAdes) (version 2) | ecosystem: Engineered > Bioreactor > Anaerobic >... | reverse complement strand
ACAACCGGGTCCAGCGCTTTACAAAGATCCGATACGGTTGATTTTGAAAAGCTGGTTCCGCAAAGCTCCTCGGTTATACGCTGTATCTTACGGGTGGATACCCCGTTACAGAATATATCAACATTGAAATTGCCGATCTGTCTCTCGGTTTCCTGGACACTTAAAGTGAAGCCTAATTTCTCGTTCAAAAATTTTATGTTCTCAGCTAACCATCTGGTAAAATCTCTCGCTTCTTTTCCCAAATCTTTCGCACATCAACGTACTCTAGCCTCTTTATTTCCATTGTAATCTCTCCCCTGCAATCTCTCCTTCAATTATAAAATATATGCCATGCAAAAAATAAGGCACCTTACCAGGAAAGACCTATTTGCGCAACGCTAATGCCCTGAAAGGTTGCCTGGAACCACCTTTTAAAATGTTAAAAGGTTGTGTCCAGTGACGTATCAATAATTTTACAATCGAACCCCTTCAATTTATGTCGCACTATATCACAAATTAAATCGACTCTTTTATCAACAAATTGATCATATGCATCATTGGGCATCTTTCTCTGCCGTGCCCACGTTATTATGTCCAAGGGGATGCAATGTGCTTTTAGCACTTGTTCAAAATTATCGTAATCGTATTCAAGCAGGTAATGGAGTGGCCCTTTATCACGAATTTCCAAGTTGGTGATTTGAGGCAAAAAAGCGATGTTCATTAAGCTATCGATGTTTTGCTTATTATGTGCAGAAATCTCATCAAAATAGTTTATGGGAAAGATGTGATGAAGATTCGGTTTGTCTGTGAGCAAATAGTAAGTATCTGAGATAACAATACGATCTTTATGTTTCCAATCCCTTGGCTGGTGGTTGGAATATAAAGAAAGAATCACCCTTGAAAAGCGTCTTTTAGAACTATAGGTTGTTTTTCTAAGATCATCTTTATTTAAGACCAAGGGCTCGAAAGATACCTTTTCACCGTTTCTTGCTTTCTCCAACCATCTAATATGATTTAATAAATGTGTTGTGTTCCGTAAAAGCTCATCTGAATGAAAACTGTAGTACCAGAAATATCTTTTTAACAGATCGTAATCCGGGTCGGTATTTTGAAAGAAATATGATGAAATAGACATATAAAAGTACCGGTAAGGAATGAGCCTGGGTCCCCTTATATGCAAATGGTTGTCAAAGAAGTCAAATGTTTTTAAGAATGCTTTTTGCGCATCATCCCAAATATTTTCGATCTGTTCCGCTCTTATTTTATTTAAATTTGTTTCAGTAATGTTGTAGATGCCTGAATCCTTAAAAACTCTCATAATCATTACAGTCAACATCTGTAAATAAGTTAAATCATCTATTTCAATCGCAAAATTTCCACCTGTTTCTTCTCGGAATTTTTCAATGAGCTCTCGCAAATAAAAACCTTTGCCACCGTCCTGTGAAGGACGAAAGGTTTTAGCTACAACAATATCAAAAATATCAAGCGGCTTTCCTTCCTGGTTAATGCGTTCAAAGATCTCACATACTTCTGATATCTCAATCCCTCTTAGTTCGATAAAAGAAACACGGTAATTGTCTAATACGTTTTTTATCTTTCTTAAATTGGCAAGGTGCGGGTGATCATAATGATGCCCTTTTTCATAAAGAACTTTTTCAACTTCGTTATAGTTTTCTTTCACATTCCTGAGCTCAATTATGAGCCCTTCATTGAATCTCTTTTTTCGTGGTATATTCCTTTTCACTTCACCGTTCCTGTCTTCAATATCTTCCCAAAAGAGAAACCTTTCCTTATACTTTTGTTCATCGTTATCGTCATCTAGTTCACTAATCGTAAGATCAATGTAAAGAGTAGGATCGAAATGTTCTTTACCCTTTATTTCGCCTCCATATAAAGAAGTTAGTAAGGAAACCGTACGCTGCTGTCCATCGAGGATATAATTGTATTCGGCAAGCGGAATATCATCTGTTATTATGTGACCTCCAATCATGCGATGGTTTTGCAGCGTGGTAGTTGTTTTCCATATTAGTATGCTGCCTATTGGGTAAAATTTATAAATACTATCCCATAGTTTTTTCACATTGTCTTTTTCCCACACCACTTCCCTTTGAAAAGTAGGTATTTGGTATTGCTTGTTTTTTAAGTTATCGAGATATGTTACGATAGAGTTGCTGGTTGGCATAATCCTATCGGCCGCATATGGCATTTTGTTAACCTCCTCATACTTGAGATTGCTATCAATTGATTCTTATTTTTTCAGACAGATTCAGTTCTGTCAGTATCTGCCTGAGTTCAGCCTGAAAGTTGTGGGCTTGTTGCTCGTCAACTGAAACGGTAAAGGATACATTGACCTGCAAGTCGCTGCCGCTGCGAAGTTTTGGGATTATTTTTATCCCAATACGGTTCCATATTTCCGGGGGCACTTCGCCGGAAATATGGAAAGTGCGCGTGGAACCAGCGGGCACCTGTTCCCCGGGAGGAGTAGGTGGAGTAACCGGTCCTGGCTGCGGTGGCGGATACGTCACCGGTTTAGGAGGCAAGGTGGTACCGCCACCGGGCTCTGGCGGTGCCTTTAATGTCCTGGCTTTATCCTTGAGCAAGAGAAATACCTGGGGTTCAAAGCTAACCTCCTCCGGCCCAATTTCTTCAGCAAACCATACCCGCTCGTAAGTGCCGCCGGGCTTCAGGTTGGAAGCCAGGCCGAAGTCACCACGTGCCACAAATTCAACAATTTTTCGCCGCAAAGTAGCATCCGGGTCAAGCAGCCGGGTCAGGGAGCCATCAAGGAAGCTCTTCCGCAGGCTGGATAGGGGCCAGGCACCGGATTCCTTCAGAGCAGGGGGCCACCAATGCCGTTCAATATAGCCTGCACCTACAGATTGGCTCAATAAACCTCCAGTTGTCAATGCTGTAATTACCCGGCCGCTCAGTGTATCTCCACTGCTGGCATGGCCCGCTCCCAGGTCTATGACCTTGAGCCAATCAGGCTCATTTTTATCCAGGATAACCGCGTAACGATAGCCGCCCCAGACCTCATCTTTGGCGGCTGTCTCCGCTTCGGCCACATTCCCTCGAATATCCACCAGGTCGGCTTGATCAAATTCACCGCCCAAAGTCCCTTCAGCAACCTCTTTTTGCACCCGTTTCCAGGCCAGCCATAGCTCCACCTTTTCCCGCAGCTCCCGTCCCGGCTTCTTCAGGCACCAAACTAGCGCTGCCGGGTAAAGCCTATCTGAATTTCCTCGCCTCCTGGTCCATTCAGCTATCTGTTCGCGAATCGGACCTTTACCAGTCCATTCAACTGCCGGATCAACGACAACCAGGGTTAACCTGGGTGTATCCTGCACCGCAGTACTATCGTCAGGAAACCATACCGGTGAAACAATCGCCCCCCGCTCGAACTCTTTCTTCACCAGGGAACGCATGGCTGGAATAATCTCTGTTTCTTCATCCAGGGAGGCTCTCCGGTCGTTTACCACTTTCTTAACAGTAGGCTGGTAGCCAATCCGGAAACCGTCCGTGCCAACCCGGCGAAAAAAGTACGATTTATTTTCCAGGGCAAAAGCTGCATTGTCTATAGAAGCTGTGTCTATTTGCGGTTCCCCGAGCGCAAAGCGAAGTTCGGGTAGATGAGCCACCCTGTCTACCTGTCCGCCCGAGGATTCAAAAAATATTGCCGTGCCAACCCGGCGATGAATATTGCGCAGCGGCCCGCTGGTATCCGCATCCAGGGCCCGGGCGTGAGCCTGAGCACCGGCAATATCCGAGTCTATAGCCGCCACCAACCGGGATTCACCCAACTGCCCCAGCACTACACTGCGAAACTCCGGCACCTCCAGTGGCGCAGAGCCGAGAGTAATCAGGGGCTCTCGGCGGGCCTCGGTAAAGCCCGTCCGGTAAGCCCAGGAGATCCACTGCGCCAGCATGGCCAATGTGCCCCTGGTCTGCTGGTACTGGGAAAGGGCTTGCCATTTGCGCTGAAAAACCGACAGCAACGCCGGATGGAATGGGTAACAGGCCTCGAAACGCCGGCGCAGGTATTCTCTCGCCTTGGCCTCGGTAACGGCACTGTCAACAGCGGTCCACTCAGGAGGCAGCTGTGCGCGGCGCTCAAAGCACCAGTCAGCGTATACTTTGGATACATTTTTACGTACCCGCTCGCTGCCAAGATCATCGAAAAGGCGTCGCCGCACAACCTCGCTAATTTCCGTCTCGTCATTGGCGATCAGATCTTTGGCCACGCGCCTGACCACCTTGGTGATCTTCTCCTGCCACTGCATGTCCCAGTCAGTCATCTCCACCTGGCTACGGGGCAAGCTGATCACGGCGGCACAATTGGTAGTGCCGGTTACGGCTACGGTAAGGTTTTGGATAAAAGAATGAAACTGCTCGGCCATCCCCCGGTGCCGGTTAAGAAAATTCAAAACTTCATCGAAAAGAATTAGTACAGCCCCGCCTGCAGCTCTAAACACGCGCCCCAGGGCTTCCGTGCCCGGTGGAGTACTTTGAGCCGCCGGGCCCAATTCTCTAACCCCGCTTTCTCCGGCCAGCTGCCAGGCAAGATCAATCCAGGGTGTCTCGCGTCCCTCTTGGGGATCCCAGGCATTTCCGACAAAAGCTGCAACTTTCGCTGCAGGCACCCGGCTTAAACCGGCATCCCTAATTAAATCGGCTACCCCCGGATACTCTATAGCAGACGGGCCTTCAGTAGCCAGGTGATATAATGCCGTCAGCGTATGAGTCTTGCCTCCTCCAAACTGGGTAATCAAGGTCATTACCGGAGCGGTATTCGAGGTCTCACCAGCCAGGCGCCGGAGCGCCATCCCGGCATGCTCACGCAGAGCCCGGGTAAAGAAGGTGCGGGCAAAGAACTGCCCCGGGTCCCGGTAGTCCTCGGGGGCGCTTCCGGCGATAACCTGCTCCAGGTGGATGGCAAATTCATCCGGGTTGAAAGAGCGTCCCTCCCGGACTTCTTTACGCGGTGTGGCTATTTTGTACCATGGTTCCATGTAGGGGATCACCTCGGTCCTGTTTCACTTTTATCTGGTCCCAAGAAAAGTCATTAACCTAAAATAATATTGTTCAACCAGCCAATGCTTCCACATACTTTTCCCGCTGTGACCACAACGCGGGAACAACCTTATAGGCCTCCAGCGCCTCTATCATGTCGCCGCCAATATCCTTATGCTGATCGTTAAGAAATGCATAAGCCTCGGATCCCTCACCTCTTATTTTTTGAGTATCTTCTAAAATAAAAAGGTAGGAAGAGATTGTATTTCTATCCGGAGCGTTGATCGCTTGAACTATTCGTTCAGGGCGTGTTCTTGATTTGGGAATTAAAAAGTCAACCGCGTGGTCATATCCTGAACGGCCTGAAATCTTAACACGGGAACTATAGCGTACCTCATGCTTATCTAAATAATCGCGGACATCTTCCCAAAAGAAGGAAGAGACACGCGGTTGGGCCATTACAAACATATCGTTGATGGAAATCATGGCCTGAATCAACGAGTGTATCTTTTGACCGAGGTTTCGAGAAGAAGCTTCAACAAAAAGACGTTTACCGTCTGTCTTAACACCAAACCCGTTTAAAATCGATTGCAACACGGCTTTACGTTTCGGTGTAACCACTTCTAACCCACTTGTGCGAAGATCTGCGAGAATGTAACCGTCATCGCTGAGAATAATTTTTCCATTTTTGTTTGAGGCATAGATTTGCAAGTGGTCGTTATGTCTATCCAAAAAAGGCGTCGTCAATTCACACGATTGGCCAAGATGTGCTAAACTAAGCCCCTCTCGCAACCATGTAAGGTAACTGTCAATCAACTGGCGGCATTCATGTAGATTCAAAATAACACCTCCTGATATGGAGGGATATTCTCTATATTACAAAAGCGACAGAAATCCTTAAATGCAGCTCCTGCATTCTCGACATCATGAAACTCTTCCGGATCAATTGGATATGCCCATTTGTCATCGAAGCTTTCCTTGTAAATGTGTAAATGAGTGTCATCAAGTATTTGCCCATCCGGATTCGTATGTGGCGCTCCGTTAATATCCAAGCGTACCAGTACGACAATTATACGCCCCCTGGTCTGCATTTTATACTTTGAAAGGCGCATTGTCCCGCGCCATAGATCAAGCAGAAAATGCTCGCGCTTATCTTCACCAATTAGTTCATGTGTTTCGTCAATTCCCGGCGGCATGGAAATAGAGCGCGGGGAGACAAAACGTTTCCGCATGTCGATTAAGGCGTCTGCTTCCGCTTGGGTTAACATTTCATTAATCTCTCCTATCGTGGTACGGCCAACAACATGGCATCGAGAAGCCTTTTCTCTTCGCTGCCCGTGGGATAAAGGGCGGAAAGAGCGTTGGCCAGGCGCAAAAAGTCAGGACCGCGTTCCATTTCTGACTTGACCAGCGCTCGCAAGGCATTGGTTTGACCGCCGGCCTGAAGGAGCATGGCGGCATGTACCCGGTCCAGGGTAGTCACCTCGTCCCTGCTAACATTCTCCAAGGCCGAGGGGTCTACGGCAATTTTACGGCGACCTCTTCCCCGGATTTTAGGCGAGCGCTCCCGTTGAAGTTCCGGGAAAAGCACCAGCTGAATATCTGTCTGCGGCGCGCTTTCAACCCATTCCGCAACAGATTCAGGTCCCTCTTCACCGAAAAGTTGTCTGGCCCTCTCCTTAACAGGCAGCAACCTGACCACACCTTTTTCGGTTTTGATGATCCGGTTTTCCCACCTGGAAAGATCAATCCCCAGAGGTTGAGCGAAGCGGCGTACCACGTCAAACACCAGGCTGTAACCTTTTGCAAAGGCAACCCTGGTATCCTCTTTTTCTGCATCATCGGGTTCATTATTTATATTGTGCTGGCCGTTGGTGCTCTGGATTGTCCAAAGAAATAGGGCAGTTAACCTGGCATCTTCCTCCAGGGCGCCTGCAGCGCTATTGCGGGCCCGGGCCTCGGCAGTGCCCAGCACCTGCTCCAGGGCGATGCGCCCGACCACCTCCCACACTTTTTCCAGGTACGCGGCAAGCTTAACTTCATCTCCCGCGGCGGTTTCAACCCTGGAATAACGGCTGTAAATTTCCAAAGCCGGCCCGATACAGGCAAAAATCAAGTCAGCTCCTCGAACACCCTGTTCTTGCAAGTATTCCATCCAGTTACCCACTTGCTGCGGCAATTCGTGCAAAACTACCTCCCAATCACCCACAGGCGCATCATCGGGCCGCGGGCGGCAGACGAGATGTACGCTGGTAGCGAGAGCCGCTGAATCTCGTGCTCTAAGTCGTGAACCCATCTCTGTAGCGATAGGCCATGACCCGGTTATCGTCCAACCACCCCGAATGAGCCCCGTAAGCAAAGCCTCCCAGCCTTCCGTAGTCTTGTGTGCAAAAACAACTGAACCAATGCCTTCATCGCTTAAGATACGACGCCCTTCGGCAAAAGCTTTGGCCATTGTGTTCTCAAACCATGCTTTGTCTTTAATCTGTCCGTTATCCTTTTTGGTCTCGTCCTGTACTGCTTCCTGGCGCTTAGGTGAGAGTATATTTTGGGGATCAAAGGGATCGCGTAACAATGAGTGGCCCGGCAATGCCCGCTTAAGCCATACGAGAAAAAAATCCGAAAGATCGGCGTAGGGAATCGCATCATAGTATGGTGGATCAGTGAACCAAATGGCTGCAGTAGCATCAGGAAGTGGGTGTTGAGCAGAATCGGCAAGTTGGACCGAAGCACCAGCGCTTTGTTGATTAGTATCATCATCGAGATTAGGCCAAGCTTTTACAACCTTAGAAACCCAGTCAAGCTCTTGGGATATACTGCCCGATGTTTCACACAGAGGATTTGCCTCACAGTAGTCCCAAACAATTGGAAGGGCGGGTCTAGAAAAGGTATGTGTCCCCATATATTCAGCGGTTATCTTCCATCCACATAAAGTACTCTGCTTATCCGCGAGTTTATTTAAGATACATGCCCATTCTTGTTGGGTGCCAAGCGTGCTATATTTTATTAATCTAGTAAATGTTGTCAATGTTACCTTTTGACGTGCTGTAAACAGGTCGCCCCATTGAAACATACCGTATTTCTGTATACTGAAAGCACGACCTGCACCTGAGCCACCTCCTACAGGTGTCGGTTCATCCGGTACCGGGCATAATCCCTGTTTGCCACCCTGCATCCAATCTTCAAGTATTTGTGCTAGCCATTCCTTAGCTCTTCTCACTGCAGCGTAATCTTGTTCTTCCGGTAATCGATAATAGCGCCCCTGATCGCCGGGTTGCAAAGTAACCACCGCCAGCAGGCGTGCGCCGCCGATACGGCGACCAGCCTGGTCAAATATGACATCCGCCCCGCCGCGCTGCTCGGACAACTGTGCTCTCACCCGCTCAGGCGGTAGAATGGTACCACAGCAAAGGCAAGCTGCCTTAGCACGGGACACAGTTCCTTTAGCCACTTCTGAATCAGACTTCGGTTCAAATATTTCAAACTCGACAGTTGACGGCCCTTCAACGGCTTTGATTATCTTATACCGCAGCGCCATTTTCCGGTTATTCTTCTTGCAAAGCCAAAAGGACCTGACTAAAGGTATCTCCTCGCCGCAGTGCGGCGATTCGCATTTAACCGTGCGCGCCCAAAGGTAAGCAATCGGTATGGCTCCATCAGGATCCCGGGGATAAAGTTCAGCCAGTTCCTGCTCCGCCTTCTTTTTGATTTCTGCGCCGGCACGTCGAAGCTCTTCAACCAACTCCGGCCCATACCTTGGAATATCCTCAAGCATGACTTTTAAAATAAGACAGGCCACGGGATTCAGGTCGCTGGCAAAGGTTTCGCAGCCAAGCCTCAATGCCTCCAGGGGTATCGACCCCCCTCCGGCAAAGGGATCTGCTACCAGCGGATTTTCTTCAGGATAAGCTGCCTTAACCAACCCCCGCCCTATTTCAAGAAATACAGGGTTTCCGGCATTGTCCCAGTCGGCAAAATCCCCAATAAACTTTAGAATAGCTTTTCTTAAAGTTATATCGTCAGGGCCAACATTACCGGTCAACTGCTGCAGCAGCTTACGCGCTTTTGTCTTAAATTCCTCCGGGCAATGACGGTCACAGGGGTCAGGCAAAAGCAACGCCAGCAGCATCGCTCGGCAGGCCGCCAGAGGCCGCCGCGCCCACCATAGATGCAGCGTAGAAGGATGCCCATGGCGTATAGATTTTTCCCGGACTGAATGTTTAGAAACTACGGCAATGGGAAAATCAACTTCTGCAATTCGCTTACATTCCTTAGGTATCAAGTAATTGCACCTCATTTATTGTGGCTATTCGCGAAACACCTCGATAAAATCATTACGATCATTTAATCTCGTTAGTACTGGATCACGACACATAGATGCTCGACCAAATACAACAGCATGACGATCCTCTAATGTTGAAAGAACCCCCGCATAATCTTCGCCGATATAATTCTTAAGGAATTCCATCCCAGTTGCATCAAATACACGTAAAGCAAACACGGTGTTACATTGATTTAAAATGCTCTTTGTGACGTTTGCTGTTCTCTGTGTGACTACTATGCAACCTAAGCCGAACTTGCGCCCCTGTAGAATCGCTTTTGCGGTACCACTTGTAGCTGTTTTATCTCCTTCACTTGCTACCGCATTCCATTCAGGGATCAAGGAGTGTGCTTCTTCATAGACAATGCAGCAACGAGCTCGATCTGTTATTCCTTGTGTCTGAAGAATCTTTAACACAGCTTCAGTTATAATTCGAGTGATCTCAGTTGGTGTTAGTGTAGCCATAGCCGCTCTACCATCTGGATACTGTTTGCTGTCCTGCCGCCATACTTCAAACTGAGTGGGATTAAATATTCGTATCTTGCTTTCATTATTTGGATCTAAAAAAGCCTCAAGCTGCTCTTCAACTTCAATAGTGAATTCTTGAATACTGCCGCCCTCTTCAACATTTCTTTGAAAATTCAATTTGCCTTTCTGGCCAATATCCTTTAGCTTGTTATTAGCCTCATTTTCGGTATCATTATCAAAAAACAACGAGAGTTCTTCTGCATACTGGTTTGTCAAATCAAGGCAGACCACCTTAATCCCTGCATTAATCATTCGCTCAACCAGTTCAAGTGCTAGAAATGACTTGCCCACGCCTAAAATACCCAAAATCGCGGCATTGTGCGTTACTAGAAGATGCGGATCTATACATACTGGATAGGAGGTTCCCGGAAAGTGTCCAATCGCATCTTTTTCCACGATCTGTTGCTCCGGGCAAACAAGGAATACCATCTCATTTGGCTGAGGCAACCATGGTACAGGTTCAAAATTGCGTTCCTCGGCGTTCCAAGAGCCAATTTTCTTTGCATGCGCACAAACAAACCCACGAGTATTCTTTTGCTGAATTATTTCTTCCTGTGTTATTCCATCGATTATTTGATATAAAACCTTACGAGTTCCTATTACTACTTCTACAAGACTACCC
>Ga0208823_1003855_pt1 | contig 10470 bp, 9 predicted proteins | sample AD_UKC075_MetaG_FD_184440 | JGI IMG/M metagenome (GOLD analysis project Ga0208823, IMG submission 184440) | Active sludge microbial communities of municipal wastewater-treating anaerobic digesters from USA - AD_UKC075_MetaG (SPAdes) (version 2) | ecosystem: Engineered > Bioreactor > Anaerobic >... | reverse complement strand
CTGACTGGATCCTTCAGCTCGAAGGCTCCTTCCTCGTACAGCATCATCGCCGCCACCGCCGTGACCGGCTTGGTCATCGAATAGATGCGAAACAGGGTGTCCCACTCGATCGGTCGTCGCGCTTCCATGTCCCGATCGCCATAGCAGCCGAGATAGGCGATATGACCGGCTCGGCTGACCAGAATCAGCCAGCCCGGCAAGCGCCCGTCGTCCACGTAGCGGGCAAAATGGGCATCAATGCGCGCCAGCCGGGTCGGATCGAAGCCCAGGCCAGCCGGATCCGCTGCCACTTTCAGTTCGGTCATGTGGTGTCCTCAAAGCCATTCAATGCATGTGGGCTTAGCGTAGCGTCGAGTCATCGTTTAACTTTTCAAATCATTTCAATCAACCATATATCACTCCATCTGGAAATCCATCACTAATCTGAAGATGCGTTCCAATGCTCTGGGTGCATCAGAAATACGAGTTTGCTACTGGCGTTGTTTGCGCTCGGCTATCCGTAGATGGGTCCCCAGCGTCGAGCGGTGGATGGTTGCGCATGGCTTATACTTTCCCCCTACTCGGCTATCCTCTCGCCGCTGAACAGGTCGAGAGGGACGAGCCGATGCCAAAACGACTGCCAAAGGGGAAACACGATGTATATCGGCGATTATCTCGACCGGCGGACGATCTACAGCCCGGATGAGCTGGCGATCGTGGATACCGGCAAAACCCCGGAGTTGCGGCTCAGCTTCGCTCAGCTGAACGAACGGGCCAATCGACTGGCCAACGCGCTGCGCGAGGTTGCTGGGGTCGGCAAGGGCGACCGGGTGGCGATCCTGGCGCTGGACGGGGTCGAGCATCTCGATCTGTTGTTCGCCTGCGGCAAGCTGGGCGCGATCCATACCGCCCTGAACTGGCGCTTGCACTGGCGCGAATTGCAACAGATCCTCGCCGAGGTCACGCCGACTGTGTTGCTGTACGATACGGCCATGCAGGCCAGCGTGGCCGAACTGGCGCAGGCCGATACGCCGGTCCGGCACTGGATTCACCTGGACGGGACTGGCGTTCCGGATAGTCGGCATTACGGCGATCTGCTCGATGCCGCCGCCGCCACGCCGTGTCGCTGCGAGACTCTAATCGAGGATGACATCGCGGCGATCGTCTTCACCGGCGGGACCACCGGCCTGCCCAAGGGTGCTCAGATCAGCCATGGCCAGATCGCCTGGAACTGCCTGAATACGCTGATTCACGACCTGAGTCGCGGCGATATCTATCTCAACGTATTCCCGATGTTCCATGTCGGTGGCCTGTTCGTCTACACCCTGCCTCAGGTGATCGTGGGTGGGACCACCGTGCTGTTGAAGCGCTTCGATCCAGAGCGGGTGTTGCGGTTGATCGAACAGGAGCGGGTCAGCGTGTTCGCGGCCGTGCCGGCCATGTATCAGATGTTGACCCAGACGGCGGCCTGGGCCGAGGCCAATCTCGGTTCCCTGCGATTTTGCACCAGTGGCGGCGCGCCCCTGCCGGTGCCGCTGGTCGAGCAGTACACCGAACAGAAGGGCATCCGTTTCAAGCAGGGCTTCGGCATGACCGAGTTCGGGCCCGGCCTGTTCGCATTGGCTCCCGAAGACGCCATCCGCAAGGCCGGCAGCATCGGCCGCCCCAATTTCTACATCGATGCCCGGATCGTCGGCCCGGACAACCAACCGTTGGGACCGAATCAGGTCGGCGAACTGGTGCTGAAAGGCCCGAGCATTGCCGCCGGCTATTTCAACAACGCCGCCGCCTGGGCCAGGGTGATCGACGCCGAAGGCTGGTTCCATACCGGCGATCTGGCCCGCTACGACGAGGAGTGGTACTTCTACATCGTCGATCGTCTGAAGGACATGTTCATTTCCGGCGGAGAAAACGTCTATCCGGCCGAAATCGAAGCGGCCTTGTACCGGCATCCGGCCGTGTTCCAGTGCGCGGTGATCGGCGTCCCCGATCCCAAGTGGGGTGAAGTCGGCAAAGCCTTCGTGGTGCTCAAGCCGAAGCAGACAGCGACCGCCGAGGAGCTACTGGCGCACCTGGGCGATCACTTGGCCCGCTACAAGATCCCCCGCTCCATCGAGTTCACCGCGTCCCTGCCGATCTCGCCGGCCGGCAAGGTGTTGCGACGGGAGTTGCGCCAGCTGCAGGTTTGATCTCCCCCGCCGGTGATTCACCCCTCCCTCAACGGGAGAGGCGAATCACGCCGAGTGATGCGCTCGGCGCGGCGGGACGATCACTGATAGTTGACGATCCGGAAGTTCTGGTTGGGCTCGGTCCAACGCAGGGTGACGCTCTTACCGGTCTGGGGGAAATTGGGCAGGGTGTATTCGCCGCTGACCCCTTGCAGGTACTCCACGCCCAGGGTGGTGACCTGGAAGTTGACGTCGGCGAAGGCCACGCCATCGGCATAGACCTGCACATGGTGCAGACCGTTGCCGAACAGGTTCCAGTTGACGGTGTAACCGAAACCATTGTTGGTATCGCCACAGATATCGGCGGTGTCGGGCCGGTTGCTGCCATAGGCGACCCGTTGCCGGTCGCCGCCGTCGATCTGCACTTCCACCGAACTGGCGTCGCAGATCCAGCCGCGAATCAGGCCAATGCCGCTTTCATAGGAGCCCTGCTGCGGGCTTTCCAGATGAGCGAGCGCCGTCGCCTGCACGGATTGCAGCGTGCTGGCCTGGGTCTGGCCGCTGCCCACGATCACGAAGTTCTGGTGCGGCTCGGCCCAGCGCACGGTGACGCTCTTGCCGGTCTGGGGGAAGTTGGGCAGGGTGTATTCGCCGCTGACCCCTTGCAGGTACTCCACGCCCAGGGTAGTGACCTGGAAGTTGACGTCGGCGATCTCCGTCCCGCTGACGTAGCTGCGCAGGCGATGGCTGCCGGCGCCCAGGTTGTTCCAGTTGAAGGTATAACCGAAACCGTTGTCGGTATCGCCACACACTGCGGCGGTATCGGGCCGGTAGCTGCCGTAGGCGACCTGCTGGCGGGCGCCGTTGTCGATCTGCACTTCCACCGACCCGGCGTCGCAGGCCCAGCCCCGGATCAGGCCGATGCCGCTTTCGAAGGAACCCTGTTGCGGGCTTTCCAGGTGAGAGAGCGCCTTGTGGTAGCTACCGCTGCAGGCGGTCCCGGCATACGGCAGGGTGTCTGGGGTGATCTGGATTTCAGTGGTGTAGACCTGGTCGGGTTCGAGCACCCCGGCGGTCGGGAAGGTCACTTCGACGAAGAACGCCGTCCAGCCGGTGGTGGGTTGTTGCACCCGGCCGACATAGGTTCCATCGCCAGCGTCGGTCAGAACCTGGCTGGTCCAGGCCGAGCCGATGCTTTCCAGGCGGAAATCGCGCGCGCTGGGATTGCTCGCCTGCCACAGCCGCACCTGCTTGGGGTGGATGGAGGGCGATACCCGGAGAGCGCCATCGTTGTCCAGGGTCCAGCCGATCTGCGGGCTGCTGTCGTTGTTCAGGATATCGTTCATCCACGATAGCGCATTGATCGCGACCTGTTCATCCTGATAGTGGTCGGTGTTGGGCATGTAGCGCAGCCACTTGGGGCCTGGCAGGGCGCCGTAGTAGAACCGCGAGGAGTCGGAAACGAAGAACTGATCGCCAGCCGAGTTGAGGATCAGCTTGGGCATGGTGTAGCGCTCGCGGTAAGCGTAGGGATCGATCACCCGCAACAGCGCCTGTCCTTCGGTGGTCTGCATGCGGCAGGGCAGATCGAAGGCCACGTAGTCCTGCAGTGCCGGGGCATAGAAACCATAAGCTTCCCAGTGATGGACGAATTGCTGGCCCAGGTTCAGTAGATCGATCGAGGCCGGCACGATGGCCTTGACCCGTGGATCGACAGCGGCGGTCAGCCAGGTGGTCCAACCGCGCTTGGAGCCGCCGATCACCAGAAAGTCGTTGATGGTCTTGCCTTTGCTGGCCGTGAAGGTCTGCACCGTGTCCATGGCGCGCACCGCGGCCTTGGTCATGGCCAAGTGCACCGCCCATTCCGGATCACCGGTATCGAGCGCCTTGTCCAGACTATAGGCCAGGATTTCGTCCTCCTTGCGTCCCACTCCCGCTTCATCGGTGAAATACAGAGGCTGGTTCGGGATCTGGCTGACCACGGCGAGCACCGCCCCGGTGGTGACCGCTGCCGCGCCGACTGTTGAATCCACGCTGGTGGGGTGGTTGCTGCTGTTGCTGCCACCGGAAACCAGCAGCACCGCAGTGTGGGTGCTTTCCAGCGCGATCTTCGGGATGACGATCATGACGTCATGCGTCCAGATCGGGCGATTCACCTCGTTGCTGGAACGCCACTGCTGGGAGGTCATCTCCAGAAAATAGGCGGTATAGCCGGTTCCCTGTTCGGTGTGATACAGGTTGTAGCTGTAGTTGGCGTCCGGCCGGGCCACGTAGGTGTCCAGGGCCGTTTCCGCCGCCTGGACCCTGGCGGGCGTTTGCGTCAACAACAGTAGGCAAAACATGGCGATGACATTCGTGATGATGTTCTTATTCCTGTCGATCATGACATCCGGGACTCCGTGATCGTAAATCTGATGAAAATGCCGTCATTGAGATATTGGGTTACCGGCGGAACGCAGGGTTCCCCGAATCTGGCGGGATACGGTTTGTCGCTATGCAGGTAGCTTTCGCGGTAGACGACCGCTAGGCTATAGATGGGGTTGATTCCTCGTTTCTAAAGTTCAAATCCAAAGTCCAAATTACCGGAGATTTCTATCCATGAGGCATCCGTTCGCCGTAGCTGCTTTGTGTTTGTCCGCCACCGTGTTTGCATCGACGCCGGTTTTGGCCGCCAAGAAAACGCAGACCAAAAATATCGACTTTGGTGCGATTTCCTGCAGTGAATTTCTGCAGGAACTGTCGCAGAGCTCTTCCGAGGATGCCGGAGTGGTGCTGATGTGGATCGATGGTTATCTGAGCGGCGTATCCGGCGATACCATGTTGGATTGGAAGGATCTGGAAAAATTCAGCGCCAATCTGGTGACGTATTGCGGCAACAAACCCAATGAGAAGGTGCTGAACGCTGCCGAAGCGGTGGGTATCAGCAAGTGACGAGGATGAGTACGCGCGAACTACTGTCGAACAAACCGATCGCGCCAGCCGACCGGCTGATTTTCGCCCTGGACGTGCCGAGTCCGACCAAGGCCCGGGAACTGGTCGAGACGCTGGGCGATGCGGTGGGTTTCTACAAGATCGGCTTGGAGCTGTTCATGGCCGGCGGCTATTTTGAGCTGATCGAGTGGTTGCGCGCCCGCGATAAGAAGGTCTTCGTCGATCTCAAGTTCTTCGATGTGCCGGAGACGGTCCGTTCCGCCGTGCGCCAGCTCGAACCCTATGGCGCCAGTTTCACCACCGTGCACGGTAATGACGCCATTCTGCGGGCGGCGGTGGAAGCGGCTGGAGAGGCTGGGCATGGTCTGGGCATTCTGGCGGTCACCGCGCTGACCAGCCTCGATCAGGCCGATCTGAACGATCTCGGCTTCGCCTGCGATCCCAAGACCCTGGTGCTGTCGCGGGCGCGGCGGGCCTTGGAGATCGGCTGTCGCGGCGTCATTTCCTCGGGCCTGGAAGCGTCCACCCTGCGGGAGAATCTGGGTGACAAGCTGTTGATCATCACACCCGGCATTCGCCCAGTGCTGAATCGGCCGACCGACGATCAGAAGCGCACTCTGGATGTCGAGGATGCCTTCCTCAACGGTGCCGATCATATCGTGGTCGGGCGGCCGATCCGGCAAGCGCCCGATCCGCAGGCGGCGGCGGCGACGATCCAGGAGCGGATCGCACGCCTGTTCGCCGGCGGATAGCCGCGCCGGGCGGCAAGGTTCACTGCGCCCGGCTGTCGGGGTCGCCGGTCCCCTCTGGCGCGGTCCGCGCCCGATAGCCGCGCCAGAGGACCAGGATCAGGCCGACCACGGCGGCCAGGGTCAGGGTAGCCACCCAGGGATTGCAGCGGCGGATGGCGGCCAGGATCGCGTGCAGATGTTCATCCAGGTAGTAGACGCCCAACCCCCAGCAACCGACCCACAACGCTGCGCCGATGACGTTGAACAACGTGAATGTCCACCAGGGCATTTCCAGCGTGCCGGCGGCGATGCTGCTCAACTGCCGTGGGCCATCGAAGAAGCGGGCCACCACGATCAAGCCGCCACCGTAACGGGAGAAACCCTGCTCGATTCGTTGCAGATGGCGTTCGTTCACCCGCAACCGGCGCAACAGGGCGCGGCCGCCACGTCGGCCAATGACATAGCCCAGGCTGCTGCCCGCCATGGCGGCCAGGAAAGCGACCAGCAACAGGGCGGAGATGCGCAACTCGGCTTGGTTCGCTGCGGTCACCGCGCCGGCGATGAGCAGGGTTTGGCCGGGCGCTGGGATCCCGAAGCCCTCTACTCCTACCGCCGTGAACACCGCGCCATAGCCATAACGCTCCAGCACCGGTTCGACCGCGGCGATCTCGCGCCCGACATCCCGTAGCAGGCGATCAGATGTCGATGTGACCGGCGTCGGGGCGGCGGTTTGGGCGAAAGCTGCGCCACCGCTCAGCAACAGCGACCCGCTGATCCAGAAAGCTGCCAGTAAACGGGCAAAGTTGTGCATAATCCAAAACCTCGATAGATCAACCAGTGACCATGTGGGCAATCAGGATACCGCGTTCATGACGACACAGGATTGGGTGCTGCTGGTAACGGCCATTGCCGCGCTGATTCACATGCTGGGCGTGGCGTCGGCCATTCACGCCGTGGCCAGCGTCAGGACTTCGCAAGGGGCGATCGCCTGGGCCATTTCGCTGCTGACCTTCCCGTATGCAGCCCTGCCCTTGTATTGGATTTTCGGGCGCAATCGCTTTCATGGCTATCTGGAAACCCTGCGCAAGGGCATGCTGGCGCACTCGTCGCGGCGCGAGAACGTGTTAGCCTTCCTGGAACGGCTGCAAGTATTCCAGGCCAGCTTGCCGCCCGAGCGTGTCAGCGACTTCGAGGTGCTGGCCCGCTTGAGCCGAACCCCCTACACCCGGGGCAATGCGCTGGAATTGCTGATCGATGGCGCGGCTACCTTCGCGGCGATCTTTGCCGCCCTGGAGCAGGCGCAACGCTCGATCGTAATCGAATTTTTCATCATCAAGGACGACGAGCTGGGCCGCGAGCTGCAGACCCACCTGGTGCGCAAGGCGGCAGCCGGCGTGGCGATCCAGGTGCTGTACGACGAACTCGGCAGTCATGCGTTGCCGAAAAGCTATGTGGAAACCCTGCGGGCGGCGGGCGTGACGGTATCAGCGTTTCATACTACCCGTGGCCGACGCAACCGCTTCCAGTTGAATTTCCGCAACCATCGCAAGATCGTGGTGGTGGATGGCCGGGTAGCCTTCGTGGGTGGCCTGAACGTGGGGGATGAGTACATGGGCCGTGGGCCGCTGGGCCACTGGCGCGATACCCATCTGCGCATCGAAGGGCCGGCGGTGCACGCTCTTCAGCTGGTCTTCATCGAGGATTGGTATTGGGCGACTCGGCAGGTGCCGGCGCTGGAATGGCAGCCGACGGCCGCGGCCCAGGGCGACCGCGCCGTGTTGATCTATTCGACCGGCCCGGCCGATGCTTTGGAAAGTTGTTCGATGTTCTTCCACCAGGCCATTGCCGGGGCGCGGCGGCGGCTGTGGATCGCCAGCCCCTACTTCGTGCCCGATCCTCCGGTGTTCGCGGCCTTGCAGCTGGCGGCCCTGCGTGGGGTGGATGTCCGCATCCTGTTGCCGGGCAAGCCGGATCACCTGATGGTGTATCTGGCCTCGTTTTCGTTCCTGGAAGCGGCGGATCGGGCTGGGATTCAGATTTACCGCTATCGGGATGGTTTCCCGCACCAGAAGGTGGTGCTGGTCGATGACGACATCGCCTCGGTCGGCACCGCCAACCTGGACAACCGCTCGCTGCGGCTCAATTTCGAGGTCGTGGCGGTGGTGGTCGACCGGGATTTCGCTGGCCAAGTGGCGACCATGCTGGAGCGGGATCTGCGCGCCAGCGACCGAACCTCCGCCGCCGATCTACATAACCGGGGTCGCGCTTTCCAGTGGGCGGTCCGGGCGGCGCGGCTGTTCGATCCGATTCTGTAACCAACTTTACGATCAGGGGAATCCGATGGTGACGAGAGGGAATGGGATGGCGCTGGCCGGGGTGTTGGCGCTGACGGGCGCGGCCTGTGCGCTGGGCTATGCCAACGATCCGCAATTCCAGAACTGGTTGGCGCAAGCGGAGGCGCGTTGCACGCCGCGTTATGGCGCGTTGCCGATTAGGACGCCGGAACAGCGCGCCCAGTTCGAGCAGCTGAGCTATCAGACCTACTACGACAATCTGCCCAGGGAAGTCTACGCGGATCGCTTGCGGATTCTCTATCCTGATAATGGCATGACCGTAGGTTGCCTGGCGACGGCCTTTCCGAAGAAGTAGGCGCGCTCGCCGGATCGCCTATCCCGACCGCGCGGCTTGGCGTCACGCGGCCAATTCGCCACCTGATCCACCGTTTTCGGAGAATTTGAAGATGAGCAATACCTTTATCGCGGTCGCCTATGACGACATGTTCACGGCTCAGGAAGTCCGGTTGCAGCTGCTGCGCATGCAGAAGGAATATCTGCTCGATCTGGAGGACGCGGTCGTTGCGGTCCGCGACGAGAAAGGCAAGGTCAAGCTGCATCAGATTCACAACATGACCGCAGCCGGTGCGGTATCCGGCAGTTTCTGGGGACTGCTCATCGGCCTGATCTTCATGAACCCGCTGCTGGGGTTGGCGGCCGGTGCGGCTGGTGGCGCGCTCAGCGGCGCGTTGGCCGATGTCGGCATCGACGACGAATTCATGAAAAAACTGGCCGCCGAGCTGAAACCGGGGAGTTCGGTGCTGTTTGTGCTGGTCAAACACTTTACTCCGGACAAGGTATTGGCTGAGTTGGAAGGGGCCGGTGGCCGGGTGTTGAAGACCTCGCTGTCGCATGAGGATGAAGCAGCGTTGCAGGCAGTGTTGGACGCCAGCAAGCCCCAGGCCGAAACGGCGGCGCCCAATCTGGACAAATCCGCCTGATCTCATTGGGTGGGATGCCCTGATCCAGGCCGGAGCGTACAAGCGACAGCGCTCCGGTTATATCGGATCTTTAAGGAAGCGTTAAGGAAAAACCCGCATTATATTTTCGCAATATCGATGCGACTGGCGTCAACGTAATCTACACTTCGTCTTTAAGCAGAAGTTTTTCCGGCTGCGTTTCTGCAATCTTAACTATCGAATCTTGATTTCCGCGCCATCGGTTGAGAATTCGGTTTTGTCGAGTATGGCGCACATTTTATGAGTGAAATCATAACATTATGAATATCTATGTCGGTAATTTATCGTATCAGACCAAAGATGAGGATCTGCGGGCGGCTTTCGAAGTCTACGGAGAAGTCGCTTCTGCTACGGTGATCAAGGATCGTTTTACGGGTGAAGCGAAAGGCTTTGGTTTTGTCGAGATGCCCAAGCAGGCGGAAGCCGAAGCGGCGATCAAGGCTTTGAACGGCAGCCAGCTGAAAGGCCGGCCTCTGACTGTCAACTTGGCGCGGCCCAAGCGCGAAGGCGATCGCGGCGGCAGCCGGCGGCGTTTTTGATCTCGTTCCCCCGGCTGTTGGATTGACGCCTGACGATAATCACAATCCCCCGTCACTCGCGAAAAAAGCGCATCCTGGATGATGCGCTTTTTTCATGTCGGCCCTTTCAACCCGATCCGCCGTTGCGGCAAGCGCCGCCGAATCGGCTATGCTTGGCTCCTCTCGGGCTTCGATCCGCTGACCTCTCCACCCACCTATCATCCATCCATGTGAGAACTGCTCATGTCCATGACCGTGAACGGCGTCGAAATCAGCGATGCCGCCATCCAGGCCGAAATGCACCATCATCCAGCACCCTCCCGCGAACTGGCCGAGTACTCGGCCAAGCTGGCCCTGCTGGCCAAGGAACTGCTGTTGCAGGAAGCGGCCCGGCTGGAAATCGCCGACGATGACGAAGAGGCGCGCATCACGGCGCTGGTCGAGCGCGAGATCAGCATCCCGGAACCGGACGAAGCCAGTTGCCAGCAGTTTTTCCAGACCCATCGGCAGCGCTTCCGCAGCGGCGATCTGTTCGAGGCTTCCCATATCCTGTGCGTAGCTCCGCCGGATGATGCGGCGGCGCGGACCGCGGCGCGAACACAGGCGGTGGACATCATCGCCCGGCTGACCGAAGGGGCGGATTTCGCCGAGCTGGCGGCACAGCGGTCGGACTGCCCATCCAAACAGGCTGGCGGTCATCTGGGACAAATCGGTCTGGGACAGACCGTGCCCGAATTCGAGCGGGCGCTGATGGCGATGCAGGCGGGGGAAACCTCGCCGCAACCGGTCGAAAGCCGCTTCGGCTTCCACGTCATTCGTCTGCATCACAAGGTCGAAGGCCAGCCGCAGGA
>Ga0208823_1003852_pt1 | contig 10471 bp, 19 predicted proteins | sample AD_UKC075_MetaG_FD_184440 | JGI IMG/M metagenome (GOLD analysis project Ga0208823, IMG submission 184440) | Active sludge microbial communities of municipal wastewater-treating anaerobic digesters from USA - AD_UKC075_MetaG (SPAdes) (version 2) | ecosystem: Engineered > Bioreactor > Anaerobic >... | reverse complement strand
CGCTCTTGCCGGTCAGCTCGCCAAGGCGAACTGGGGCAAGAAGGTGCTGGTCGTCGACGGTGAAGCGGTGAACGAAGGTTTCGCCCGTGCCGCTCGCAACCTGCCGGGCGTGAACGTGCTCCCGGCCGTGGGCGCCAATGTCTACGACATCCTGAAGCATGATACGCTGGTGCTGACGCGCGCCGCGGTCGAAAAGCTGGAGGCGCGTTTCAATGGCTAAGGACGCAATCGATACGCGTCACTACGACGTGATCGTGGCCCCCCACATCACCGAGAAGGCGACGCTGGCCAGCGAGCATAATGCCGTGGTCTTCAAGGTGGCGGACAGCGCGACCAAGCCGCAGATCAAGGCGGCGGTCGAGGCCCTGTTCGACGTGAAGGTCGTGAGCGTGAACACGCTGACCCAGAAGGGCAAGACCAAGCGGTGGAAGGGCAAGCCCTATCGCCGCAGCGACGTGAAGAAGGCGGTCGTCCGTCTGGCTGAAGGCCAGTCGATCGACGTCACCAGCGGGATCTGAGGCGCACCATGGCACTCAAGAACTACAACCCGACCAGCCCGGCCCGTCGTGGCCTGATCCTGGTCGACAAGTCGGCGCTGTGGAAGGGCAAGCCGGTCAAGGCGCTTACCGAAGGCAAGCACAAGACCGGTGGCCGTAACAACAAGGGCCATGTCACCTCGCGCGGGATCGCCGGCGGTCACAAGCAGAAGTATCGCTACATCGACTTCAAGCGTCGCAAGTGGGATGCTCCTGCCGTTGTCGAACGTCTGGAATACGATCCCAACCGCACCGCGTTCATCGCGCTGGTCAAGTACGAGGACGGCGAACTCGCCTACATCCTCGCGCCGCAGCGGCTCGCCATTGGCGACACGGTCGTGGCCGGTGAGAAGACCGACGTGAAGCCGGGCAACGCGATGCTGCTCAGCCAGATGCCGGTCGGCACCATCTGCCACAACGTGGAGATGAAGCCGGGCAAGGGCGGCCAGATCGCCCGTTCGGCCGGGACCTACGTCCAGGTCGTCGGTCGTGACCGCGGCATGGTGATCGTGCGTCTGAACTCGGGCGAGCAGCGCTACCTGCGCGGCGATTGCATGGGTACGGTCGGTGCGGTGTCCAACCCGGACAACCAGAACCAGAACTTCGGCAAGGCCGGGCGCACGCGCTGGCAGGGCCGTCGTCCGCTGACCCGCGGCGTTGCCAAGAACCCCGTCGACCACCCGCACGGTGGTGGTGAAGGGCGCACCTCGGGTGGCCGTCATCCGGTCACTCCGTGGGGCAAGCCGACCAAGGGCGCCCGCACCCGCAACAACAAGCAGACGGACAAGATGATTATCCGTTCGCGTCACGCGAAGAAGAAGAGGTAAGCCACCATGGCACGTTCCGTCTGGAAAGGCCCCTTCGTCGACCTGCACCTGCTGAAGAAGGCGGAAGCCGCGCAGGATCAGGGCAGCCGCGCCGGTCCGATCAAGACCTGGTCGCGTCGTTCGACGATCCTGCCGCAGTTCGTCGGCCTGACGTTCAGCGTCTACAACGGCCACAAGTTCGTCCCCGTCTCGGTCAACGAAGACATGGTCGGCCACAAGCTTGGTGAATTTGCGCCCACGCGCAGCTTCCCCGGTCACGCCGCCGACAAGAAGGGCAAGCGCTGATGAGCAAGCAGAAAGCCCCGCGCCGCGTTGGCGACAAGGAAGCCCTGTCGGTTGGTACCACGATCCGTGGTTCGGCCCAGAAGCTCAACCTGGTCGCGGCCCTGATCCGCGGCAAGAAGGCCGAAGAGGCCATGAACATCCTCGCTTTCTCGAAGCGGGCGATGGCGGTTGACGCTCGCAAGGTTCTCGCTTCGGCGATCGCCAATGCCGAAAACAACCACAACCTGGATGTCGATGCCCTCGTGGTTTCCGAAGCCAGCGTTGGCAAGTCGATCACCATGAAGCGGTTCCACACGCGCGGCCGTGGCAAGTCCACGCGCATTCTCAAGCCGTTTTCGCGGCTGCGCATCGTTGTCCGCGAAGTCGAGGAGGCCTGATCCATGGGTCACAAGAGCAACCCGATTGGCCTGCGCCTCCAGATCAACCGCACCTGGGACAGCCGCTGGTACGCCGAGGGCAAGAGCTACGGCAAGCTGCTTGAGGAAGACCTCAAGATCCGCAAGTTCATCGTCGAGACCCTGCCGCAGGCAGCCATCTCGAAGGTGGTGATCGAGCGTCCGGCCAAGCTGTGCCGCGTGTCGATCTATGCGGCCCGTCCTGGCGTGATCATCGGCAAGAAGGGCGCGGACATCGAAAAGCTGCGTTCGCAGCTCGCCAAGATGACCGACAGCGACGTCAAGCTGAACATCGTCGAAATCCGCAAGCCGGAAATCGATTCCAAGCTCGTCGCCCAGGGCGTCGCCGATCAGCTGATCCGCCGCGTTGCGTTCCGCCGCGCGATGAAGCGTGCTGTCCAGTCCGCGCTGCGTCTTGGTGCCGAAGGCATCAAGATCACCTGCGGTGGCCGTCTTGGCGGGGCAGAGATTGCCCGCGTCGAATGGTACCGCGAGGGCCGCGTGCCGCTGCACACCCTGCGCGCCAATGTCGATTACGCCGATGCCGAAGCCCACACCGCTTATGGTGTGATCGGCATCAAGGTGTGGATCTTCAAGGGCGAGATCCTCGGTCATGACCCGATGGCCCAGGACAGGCTGATGATGGAGGCTCAAACCTCCGGCGTCCGTCCGGCGCGCTGAGGCTAGGATAGAGTAAGCACCATGCTGCAACCGAAAAAGACCAAGTTCCGCAAGGCCTTCAAGGGCCGGATCAAGGGCGACGCCAAGGGCGGCACCGATCTCAACTTCGGTTCTTACGGCCTCAAGGCCATGGAACCGGAGCGGATCACCGCTCGCCAGATCGAAGCGGCCCGCCGCGCGATCACCCGTCACATCAAGCGCCAGGGCCGCCTCTGGATCCGCGTCTTCCCGGACGTGCCGGTTTCGAAGAAGCCTGCTGAAGTCCGTCAGGGCAAGGGCAAGGGTTCGGTGGAATACTGGGCCGCTCGCGTGAAGCCGGGCCGGATCCTGTTCGAGCTCGACGGCGTTGCCGGTCCGCTCGCTGCCGAGGCCTTCAGCCGCGCCGCGATGAAGCTGCCGGTCAAGACCAAGGTCGTGGCCCGTCTGGGCGACACCAGCCACCTGGGAGGCGAATAATGGCCAATAAGTCCGAAGATTTTCGCGCGAAGAGCGACGATCAGCTTTCGGCTGACCTGGGTAACCTGAAGCGCGAGGCCTTCAACCTCCGCTTCCAGGCTGCGACCAACCAGCTGGAGCGCCCCGCGCGCATCAAGGAAGTGCGCCGCGATATCGCCCGCATCAAGACGCTGCAGGGCGAACGCGCCCGCGCCGCGAAGTAAGGAGCCCACGAGATGCCCAAGCGTATCCTGATCGGGACCGTGGTTTCCGACAAGACCGACAAGACCGTGGTCGTGAAGGTCGAACGCAAGGTGAAGCACCCGCTCTACGGGAAGATCATCCGTCGTTCGAAGAAGTATCACGCCCACGACGAGGACAATTCGTTCAAGATTGGCGAGATCGTGCGGATCGAAGAGACCCGCCCGCTTTCCAAGCTTAAGAACTGGAAGGTCATCGAGCGCGTCACCGCCGGCAAGACTGCCGCGGTTGAAGCCGACGTCTGACATTTTTGGAACTGCCGGACTGGTTCCGGCAAGCCAGTGAGAAGGAACCGGATCAATGATCCAGATGCAATCCCAGCTCGACGTCGCTGACAACAGCGGCGCCAAGCGCGTCCAGTGCATCAAGGTGCTGGGCGGATCGAAGCGCCGGACCGCCGGCGTGGGCGACATCATCGTCGTCTCGGTCAAGGAAGCCCAGCCGCGCACCAAGGTGAAGAAGGGTGACGTGCACCGTGCCGTCATCGTTCGCACCCGCAAGGACGTGCGCCGCGCCGACGGCAGCGTGATCCGCTTCGACAGCAATGCTGCCGTGCTGATCAACAAGAACGCCGAACCCATCGGCACCCGTATCTTCGGCCCCGTCGTTCGCGAACTGCGCGGCAAGGGCTACATGAAGATCATTTCGCTCGCTCCGGAGGTGCTGTAATGGCCGCCGCGAAGATCAAGAAGGGTGACAGCGTTGTCATCCGTTCGGGCAAGGACAAGGGCCGCACCGGCACCGTCCTTCAGGTTCTCCCCAAGGAGGACAAGGTTGTGGTTTCGGGGGTGAACATCGCTGCCCGCCACCGCAAGCCCAGCCAGGTCAACCCGCAGGGCGGGATCGACCGCCGCGAGGCCCCGATGCACGTCTCGAAGGTCGGCCTTGCCGATCCCAAGGATGGCAAGGCCACCCGCGTCCGCTTCGAGGAGCAGGACGGCAAGAAGGTCCGTGTGGCCGTCAAGTCCGGGGAGAAGATCGATGGGTGACAAGTACGTACCCCGGCTGAAGTCGCGCTATGACGAAGTTGTCGCCAAGGCGATGACCGAACGGTTCGGCTACAAGAATGCCATGGAAGTGCCCAAGATCGAGAAGATCACGATCAACATGGGCGTTGGCGAGGGCAGCCAGGACAAGAAGAAGGTCCAGACTGCCGCTGACGAAATGGCGCTGATTTCGGGCCAGAAGCCTGTGATCACCAAGGCGAAGAAGTCGATCGCGCAGTTCAAGCTGCGTGAAGGCATGCCGATCGGCTGCAAGGTTACCCTGCGCCGCGAGCGGATGTACGAGTTCCTCGATCGTCTGATCACCGTGGCAATGCCCCGGATCCGCGACTTCCGCGGACTGAACCCGAAGTCGTTCGACGGCCGCGGCAACTATGCCATGGGCCTGAAGGAGCAGATCATCTTCCCGGAGATCAGCTACGACCAGATCGATAAGGTGCGTGGGATGGACATCATCGTAACCACCACTGCCAAGACCGACGACGAAGCGCGTGAACTGCTGCGTCTGTTTGGTTTCCCTTTCCCGCAGGATGCTGCCGACGCGCAGCAGGCCGCGTGATCCAGGTTTGAGGAAGAGAGCTTAAGTCCATGGCGAAACTGAGTTCCATCAACAAGAACGAGCGTCGCAAGAAGCTTGTTAAGAAGTACGCGGCCAAGTACGCGAGGCTGAAGGCGGTCGCCGACGACACGTCGCTCGACGATACCGAGCGTCTGATCGCGCGCCTGAAGCTTGCCGAAGTTCCGCGCAATGCCAACCCCACCCGGGTGCGCAACCGCTGCGCCACCACCGGCCGCCCCCGCGGCTACTATCGCAAGTTCGGCCTTTGCCGCGTTGAGCTGCGTGATCTTGCCAACAAGGGCATGATCCCGGGCGTGACGAAGTCGAGCTGGTAAGGATCAAGCGATGGCACTGACCGATCCCCTGGGTGATATGCTCACCCGCATCCGCAATGGCCAGCGCGCTAAGAAGGACTCCGTCCTTTCGCCGGCTTCCAAGCTTCGCGCCAACGTGCTCGAAGTGCTCCAGCGCGAAGGCTATATCCGCGGCTTCTCGGAGGACGCCACCGGCGCTCATCCGCAGCTGCGCATCGAGCTGAAGTATTTCGAAGGCGAGCCTGCGATCAAGCATGTCGCTCGCGTCTCCAAGCCCGGCCGCCGCGTCTATTCGGGTTCCAAGGAACTTCCGGTGGTCCGCAACGGTCTGGGCATCACCATCGTCTCGACCCCGCGCGGCGTGCTTTCGGATGCCGAAGCCCGCGCGCACAACGTCGGCGGCGAAGTGCTTGCGGAGGTGTTCTGATGAGCCGCATCGGTAAGCGTCCGGTTGCCATTCCGAGCGGCGTCAGCGCCGAAATCGCGAACGGCACCCTCTCCGTCAAGGGCCCCAAGGGGACCCTGACCCTGAGCATGCGTGACGAGATCAGCTACACTGTCGAAGGCGATAGCATCCTGGTGCGTCCGGCCAACGACAGCAAGCAGGCGCGGGCCTTCTGGGGCATGCAGCGCACGCTGGTCGACAACCTGGTCACTGGTGTGACCCAGGGTTACACCAAGGTCCTCGAGATCACTGGTGTCGGCTATCGCGCCAACTCGCAGGGCAAGAACCTCAAGCTGCAGCTCGGCTACAGCCATGATGTCGATTTCGTGGTGCCCGAAGGGATCGAGATCAAGACCCCTGACAACACCACGATCGAAATCAGCGGCATCGACAAGCAGAAGGTCGGCCAGGTGGCTGCGGAAATTCGTCGCTGGCGCAAGCCCGAACCCTACAAGGGCAAGGGTATCAAGTATCGCGGCGAGTACATCTTCCGCAAGGAAGGGAAGAAGAAGTAATGGCCAAGCTCTCTCTTTTCGAGCGCCGGCGTCGGCGCGTCCGCACCACGCTGAAGGCTCGCTCGGGCGATCGCCCGCGCCTGTCGGTGCACCGTTCGGGTCGCCACATCTATGCGCAGATCATCGACGATGTCGCCGGCCGCACTGTGGCCGCCGCTTCGACGCTTGGCAGCAAGGGCGGTTCGAACGTCGACGCTGCCGCCAAGGTCGGCTCGGCGCTGGCCGACGCTGCCAAGAAGGCTGGCGTGACCGCCGTCGTGTTCGATCGCGGTGGCTTCCTGTTCCATGGCCGCGTCAAGGCGCTGGCCGATGCCGCGCGTGAAGGCGGGCTGGAGTTCTAAGATGGCTGACGAAACCAACATTGAAGCCACCGGCGTCGCCGTCGAGGCTAGCGCCCCCGAGGGTGGCGAGCAGCGTGAAAACCGCGGTCGTGGTCGTGGCCGTGGCGGCAACGACCGTGGCGGTGACCGTGGTGGCCGTGGCCGGCGCGACGATCGCCGCGGGCGCGGTGGGGATGACGATGGTGGCGAGGAGCTGATCGAAAAGCTCGTCCACATCAACCGCGTCTCCAAGACCGTGAAGGGCGGCAAGCGCTTCGGCTTTGCCGCGCTGGTCGTGGTCGGTGACGGCAAGGGCCGCGTTGGCTTCGGCCACGGCAAGGCCCGCGAAGTGCCGGAAGCCATCACCAAGGCGACCGCTTCGGCCAAGAAGAAGATGATCCGCGTGTCGCTGAAGGAAGGCCGCACCCTCCATCACGACGGCAAGGGCCGTTTCGGTGCTGGCAAGGTCAACGTTCGTTCTGCGCCTGCGGGTACCGGCATCATCGCCGGCGGTCCGATGCGCGCTGTCTTCGAAAGCCTGGGCGTTGCTGACGTGGTGACCAAGTCGGTCGGCACTTCCAACCCCTACAACATGATCCGCGCCACGTTTGATGCGCTGGGTGACCAGACTTCGCCGAAGTCGGTGGCACAGCGTCGCGGCAAGAAGGTCGCCGACCTGCTGGGTCGCGGCGGTGCGAGCGCGGCGGAGGCCCAGGCGGCCGCCGACGCGATTGTGGAGTAAGCGCACATGGCGAAGATCAAGATCAAGCAGATCGGCTCGCCGATCCGTCGTCCGTACTCTCAGAAGCAGATCCTCGTCGGACTGGGTCTGGGCAAGATGCACCGAGTGGTGGAACTGGAAGATACCGCTGAAGTGCGCGGTGCGATTGCCAAGCTTCCGCACATGGTGGCCGTAGTCGACTGACGCCAGTTGACCACGCAGGTATTCGAAAAAGCCCCGGCGGAGACGCTGGGGCTTTTTTGTTGCTGTTGGGGGCAGTGGATTTTGTCTTAGACGATGTGAACGGCTGTGAGGGCCGGTCGTTGAAGTTGTGGTGGGATCGTTAAGAAATGTCGCATGCAAGCGATCAGGTCGTACGCGGCAGCTATTTCTGGGCCGATGTGCTGCGTTTCATTGCCGCGTTGCTGGTGGTGATGGAGCATTCCAGAGACTTGCTGTTCCTGACCGTTGCGGAAGCCGGCAAGCTCAGCCTGATCTGGAAGGCATTTTATTTCCTGACGGGATTTGGCAGCGAGGCAGTGATAGTCTTTTTCGTGCTCTCAGGTTACTGGATCACTTCGGCAATAACGCGCCGGATCGATCGCCAGGCATTCTGGCGCGACTACCTGATTGACCGTCTCTCGCGCCTCTTGATCGTAGTGGTGCCGGTCCTGATCCTGGGGGGATTGCTCGACCTTGCTTCCATCAGGCTTATCGGCTCGCACTATGCGGATGGGGCATCCGGTGCGCTGACTGTTCAGCAACCGGTGTCGGCAAGCCTCAGTCTATCGACTTTCCTCGGCAACCTTGTCTTTCTTCAGAAGCTGGTTGTTCCGACCTTCGGTTCGAACGGTCCGCTGTGGAGCCTCGCGTTCGAGTTCTGGTACTATATCTGGTTCCCCAGCTTATTGCTTCTGCTGACGCGCCGCAGGTTTTCGATTGGCTTGTTGAGCCTGGCACTCGGAGCGCTGTCTCTGGGCCTGGTCGAAGGGTTCGGCGTATGGCTTATGGGCAGTGCGCTGTTCTACCTCGACCGCAGGTTTACTCAATCGGTCACTCCCTGGCTCGGCGGGACAGGCTGGAAGCAAGTGTTTGCCCTATTCGTTTCGCTGGTTCTGCTCGGTGCGGCGTTGGTCGCGAGCCGTCTATCGGTGCCGATCGCCCGCAGTTCGATCGTACTCGGTGGCGCATTTTCGCTGTTCTTCTGGGTGCTGCTGCGTCTTGATCCGGGGCAGCTGCGACCGGCTGCGCCATTCGCCCGCTACGGCGCCGGATCATCCTTTTCGCTCTATGCGCTGCACTTTCCGGTCATACTGGCGCTCGCAAGCATCATTGCTCCGGGGCAGCGCACCATGCCTGATTCTGCAAGGCTGCTGCAGTGGGGCGGGCTTGTTCTGGCAGCAATTGCTCTCGCCTGGTTGTTTTCGCGGCTGACCGAGGCGCGCACTCCGCAGTTGCGGGACTGGGCGCGCCGCCGCTTCCCGGGTTAGGCTGATCCCCTCCGAATGCGATTGATTGCAATGAGTTGACTTGGCTTGCCGCGCGGTTGCCCTATCGACAGCAAAGCAGGTGCGCGGTGCGATTGCCAAGCTGCCGCACATGGTGGCCGTAGTCGACTGAGATTGACTGCGCAATTTCTGCTCAAAAGGGGGCTCCGGAGCAATCCGGGGCCCTTTTTGATTTCGGCGTCCAGGTTTTGCGTGTGCAGCATACGGGTTTGCGACTATGCGCATGGTGATGGGCAAGCACTGGAATGATCTTGACGGTTTGCGTGGCGTCCTGGCGCTTGCGGTCGTGTTTCTTCATTTCGGCCTGAGTTCGTTTCTCGAAAGGACTTTGGGGTTTCCATCCTTGCGGCTCGAGCTGGTCGTGGACGTCTTTTTCATCCTCAGCGGGTTCGTTCTGACCCATTCGCTCAGGAAAGGCTATGTATTCCTGGACTTCGCTATCAAGCGGACAATGCGGCTTCTGCCGGTCTATTACGTGACGACCCTTGTTGCATTGCTGTTCGTTGTTGAAATGCCGGAATATGTGTGGCTCGAGTTGATAATAGCAGGACCGCTAGCAGGGCGGGATCCTGTCAATTTTCCCGCATGGAGCATCTGCTACGAGCTTTATCTTCCGCTGATCGCTGCTGCGCTGCCGAGATTGTTGGGAGAAGGGGCGGTCAAGCCGTTGCTTCTGATTGTGCTGGTCGCGCTCGGCTTGGCGGATGTCGGTGTGGCTGCCGGGGAGCGGGTCTATCCGGTTCGGGCAGTTCTAGGACTACTGGCGGGTCACTTGCTGTATCGCTCGCAACTGTCGGTGGGGGGAAGGTTTGACTATTGGGGCGGCGGGGTTCTGCTGCTTATCATGCTTTGCGGCGCGATGCCTGAGCTCGCCTTGGCAGTGCCGTTCGTCGCAGCCGCTACGGTTGTCACTGGCGTGAATGGCGGATCTCTGTTCAGCTGGTCGCTGCCACAGTATCTCGGAAGGATTTCCTATACCCTCTATCTGACTCACGTACCGGTGCTTATGGCTATGCAATCGGTCCTGGGGTCTGCCATCAATCAAAATCCCGGCTTCAAGCTTGTCGGAATTCTGATCAGCTTGGCTGCCGCGACGCTTTTGACCTGGGCTATCGAACGGCCGGCGATGCGAGTTGCACCAAGGATGATTGACCTGAGCAGACGGTGGTTTCCTATTGCCCCGGATGCAAAGGTTTGATGTCAGGCTGAGATGCTGCTGGTCATGCAGTGCTTATTTTGCCGAATCTGGATGACAAAGGCAGCGGTAGACGCTAGGGGCGCCCGTTCCTATCAGCGCGTTTCAAAGCGAAAGCGAGTGCAACTTATGAAACTGAATGACATCCGCGACAACGATGGTGCCCGCAAGTCCCGCATGCGCGTGGGCCGGGGCATCGGCTCGGGCAAGGGCAAGACCGCCGGGCGCGGCCAGAAGGGCGCCAAGGCGCGTTCTGGCGTCAGCGTCAACGGCTTCGAAGGCGGCCAGATGCCGCTGCACATGCGCATCCCGAAGCGCGGCTTCAACAACATCTTCGCCAAGGACTATGCCGAGGTGAACCTGGGTCTCGTCCAGAAGGCGATCGACGCGGGCAAGCTCGATGCCAAGGCGGTGGTCGATCACGCCGCGCTCAAGGCGGCCGGTCTGGCGCGCGGCGGCAAGGATGGCGT
>Ga0208823_1003850_pt1 | contig 10473 bp, 5 predicted proteins | sample AD_UKC075_MetaG_FD_184440 | JGI IMG/M metagenome (GOLD analysis project Ga0208823, IMG submission 184440) | Active sludge microbial communities of municipal wastewater-treating anaerobic digesters from USA - AD_UKC075_MetaG (SPAdes) (version 2) | ecosystem: Engineered > Bioreactor > Anaerobic >... | reverse complement strand
CAGCGCGAGCAGATCCGCAAGCAGCTGGAGCAGATGAAGCCGCCGGTCAAGGACGTCTATTACGAGTCGCAGGCCGAGGCGTTCAAGCGGTTCAAGGAGCAGTTCAAGAACTCGCCGCTCGCCGAGCAGGCCACCGAACGGGCCTTCGCCGACTCCTTCCGGGTCTCGCTCACCGACGCCGGCCGGTATGACGTCATCACTAGTTCCTTCGATGGCGCCCCGGGCGTCGGTCGGGTGCAGGACCAGAAGCTACTGCTGGACAAGTTCTTCACCTTCATGAACGTCGTGTCCTGGGCAGCCATCGCGCTGTCCGGATTGATGGTCTTGTGCGCCGTCCTGCTCATGGCTACGACGATCCGCCAAACCGCCTTCTCGCGTCGGCGGGAGACGACGATCATGCGTCTGGTTGGGGCCAGCAACGCCACCATCCAGACGCCGTTCGTCATGGAGACGGTGGTCGCCTCGCTGCTGGGCTCCGGCTTGGCCATGGGGCTGCTCTATGCCACGGTCCGCTACGGCGTCGAGGGCTACCTCAGCCGAGCGCTGCTGGACACCGCGTTCATTGGCCTCTCCGATGTCTTGGCCATCACCCCATGGATCCTCGGTGGGGTCACCGCTTTGGCCGTCCTCACGTCGTGGTTCACGCTGAGGCGTTATCTTCGAGTCTGACCACGCCGCGATCCCCGGCGCTGCGTGCGTCGGGGGTGGATCTGGGGAAGGGAGAATGATGCTCGGCTCACGAGGCGGCACCCGCCGCCGGTATGCCGTCGCGACCGCGGCAGCCACCGCCGTGTTGTGCGCGGTGTCCTTCTCGCTGCCCACCCTCGCGCGGGCCGACACCGGCGACGAGAAGAAGAAGGTCGACGCCCAGATCGAGCAGCTGCACGACGCACTCGAGGGGACGTCTGCCGAGCTGGCCCAGGCATATGTGGCCCTGCAGTCAGTGCAGGCCCAGCTGCCGGCCGCCGAGGCTGCGTTGGCCGACGCCCAAGCCAAAGCCCGGGCCGCCGAGAAATACAACACCGAGGTCGGCCTCCAACTGCAGGTCGCCCAGGCCAACGAAGCCCGGGCTGGTGAGAACCTCAGCCGCAGCGAGGCCGCGCTGGATTCGACGCAGCGGGTGCTCGATGCCTTCGCGGCCGACATGTTCCAAGGGGGCGGAGACAGTCAACTGTCGGTCGCGCTCGGAGCGGTGAGTGCCGACGATTTCGCCACCCGACTGGTGCTCGCCGACACGGTCACCTCGATGACCAACGAGGCACTCAACCAGCTCGCCGCGGCACGAGCCGACGGCGAGGCCACCCGGGCCTATCTCGTTGCTGTTCGTGCCGAGGTCGAGGACCTCAAGCGCCGCGCCGAGGCGGCCCTATCCGCGGCGAATGCGTCGAAGGCTGCTGCGGCGACGGCCAAGCAAGCCGTCCTCGTCGAACAGGCTCGCCTGGCGCGCGAGGCCGAAGCGGCCCGCAAGAAGGCCGAAGCCGCCGCCGCTGCGGCTGCCGCGGCGGCCGGCAAGAGCTACACACCGCCGGCCCGCGACTCCAACCCGACCGGGGGCGCGTTCCTCAGCTATCCCGCCAACGGCCGCATCACGTCCGAGTTCGGGATGCGATTCCACCCGATCCTGCTGGTGTGGAAGCTGCACACCGGCACAGACTTCGGCATCCCCTGTGGGACACCGGTCTATGCGACGGCGGCCGGACGGGTGATCAGCGCCGGGTGGGGCGGCGGCTACGGCAACCGGATCATGATCGACCACGGCATCCAGCGCGGCGTCGACCTCGTGACGACCTACAACCACCTCTCCTCGATCGTCGCGCACGGCGGCTCGGTGGCGCGTGGCCAGCTCATCGGCTACTCCGGGACCACCGGCTATTCGACCGGCTGCCACCTGCACTTCGAGACTCTCGAAGACGGCAGCTTCGTCAACCCCCGCACCTGGATCTGACCCACCGAATCCGCGACGCGCGAGCGAGGCTGTCGGGGTACCGTGGGGGCCGCTGCCCGACCAGGGCGCGACACAGGTCAGAAGGGACGCGGGCTCGTGGGCAAGGACACAGGGCGCAAGCTCGTCGCGAGCAACCGCAAGGCTCGGCACGACTACCACATCGAGGACACCTACGAGGCCGGCCTGGCCCTGTGGGGCACTGAGGTCAAGGCATTGCGGGCCGGTCGTTGTTCGCTGGTCGACGGGTTCGCCCAGTTCACCGATGGCGAGCTCTGGCTGGAAGGCGTGCACATCCCGGAGTACACCCAGGGCACCTGGACCAACCACGCCCCTCGGCGCAAGCGCAAGCTGCTGCTGCACCGCGAAGAACTCGACAAGATCGAGGGCAAGATCCGCGAGAAGGGCCGCACCATCGTGCCGCTCGCGGTCTACTTCAAGGATGGTCGCGCCAAGGTCGAGATCGCCCTGGCCACCGGCAAGAAGCTCTACGACAAGCGCCAGGCGCTGCGCGAGCGCCAGGACAAGCGCGAGGCCGACCGCGCCATGCACTCCAGGAGCAACCGATGAGGTATGCCGTCCGCCCACCCCTGCGCCGCGCGCTCCTTGCCCTCCTGCTGGGTCTGGTAGCCCTGGTCCTCCCCGCGGGAGTGGCTGTCGCGGCCGGGCCCGCGGAGGGGACGCTCACGGCATACCCGAGTGTGGATCTCATGCCGTCGATGGACTCGGCGTTCGTCCTGGACAAGGACGGCGGGGTGTCGGTGACCGAAACTATCCAGTACACCTTCGACTCGGCGGTCGGTGCCCGGCACGGCATTTACCGGGCCATCACGGTCCGCCAGGGGGTGGCCGACCGGCCGGAGGTCTATCGCTACTACGCCCTTAGCGATGTGTCGGTGAGCAGCCCGACAGGAGCCAACACCGACGTCGCGCTCGTGGACAACGGGTCGACGGTCTCGATCAAGATCGGCTCGGCCAACCGGACGGTGAGCGGCACGCAGACCTACGTCGTCAAGTACCACCTGGCCAATGTCGTCAATCCGTTCACCGACACCCAGACCGCCGAGTTCTACTACAACGTATTCTCCGGCGACGCGATCGCCAAGACCCGCGCGACGGTCAGCGTGACCGGTCCAGCCGGGGCGACGGCGACCGATGTGCGCTGCGCGCGCGGGGTCGACGGGGAGTGCGACTCGGCCACTGCCGGCGCGACCTCGAAATTCGCCGTGTCCGCGTTGCGCAGCAACGAAAACCTCACCATCGCCACCCGGTATCCCCTCTCGGCGTTCGGCATGATCGCGCCTGACATCCGCGCCGGCGGGTCACCACTGCAGGAGGGCCAGGCAAAGCTCGCCTCCTTCGCGTCGTTGGCCGGTGGTGTGCTTGCGCCGATTCTCGCGCTGGTCGCCATGGGCACCCTGTTGGTGACCCGCGGCCGCGACGAGTGGTATGCCGGTCTGACGCCGGGATTGACGCCGGGTGCCACTGGGGCCGGCCCGGTCCGGCGCGGCGGCAAACCGACCGTCGCCGTGCAGTTCAACCCGCCGCCCGGGGTGCAGCCGGGTCTGGTCGGCACCGTCATCGACGAATCAGCCGACACCATCGACGTCTCTGCCAGCGTCATCGACCTCGCCGTCCGCGGTTTCCTGCAGATCGAGGAGGTCGAGGCCGGGGGGATGTTCTCGCGCACCGACTGGCTGCTCACCCGTTTGGTGCCGCGGCCCGGCGAGGTGCTGCGCCCCTACGAACAATCTTTGCTGGAGGGCATCTTCCGCGACTCCAATCCGGTGCGCCTGTCCGAGCTCAAGAACCATTTCGCTTCGACGCTGAGCAAGGTCAAGGACCAGATGTATGGCGAGGTCCTCGACCGCGGCTGGTTCCGCACGTCGCCGCAGACCACGCGAGGCATCTGGATGACCTTGGGGTCGGTGCTCTTCGGGGCCGGCGTCATGACCGCGTTCTTCTGGGGCAGCCCCAGCCGGGGTGTCGACCGCACCGCGGGGCTGGGTCTGCCGGTCGGGTCGGGGTTCATCCTCGGGGTGGGCCTGGCCATCGCCGGCGCCATTGTCGGCATTGCGGGGAGCAAGATGGTCGCCAAGACGGCCGATGGGTCGGCTGTATACGCACAGTCACTGGGATTCAAGCAATACCTCGTGACCGCCGAGGCGAGCCAGATCCGCTGGGAGGAAGCCCAGGACATCTTCAGCCGATTCCTGCCCTACGCGATCGTCTTCGGCGTGGCGGACAAGTGGGCCGGCACCTTCAAGCAAGTGGCCGAGGCAGCAGCGGCAGCGGGCCAGGTCATCCTCATGCCCAACTGGTACATCTACCACGGCTCGACCTTCCCCGACTTCGGCAGCATCACCGATGGGGTGGACAGCTTCTCGACGACCGCGAGTGGCACCTTCCAGTCCACTCCGGGATCGTCGGGCGGGTCCGGCTTCAGTGGCGGCGGTTCGTTCGGTGGCGGTGGGGTTGGCGGCTCCAGCTCCGGCAGCTGGTGACGACCCGCCTGCCTGGCGACGTTCGGGTGGCCGACCGGCCCGGCGACGCTGTCCAGCGCCGCACCATCTCGACGCTCGTCGCCACCCAGATGCTCGGCGGGCTCGGGGTCGGGGCGGCCATCTCGGTCAACGCGCTGCTGGCCAAGGCGGTATCCGGCTCTGAGCAACTGGCCGGGCTGGCCCAAACCTGCGCCGTGCTCGGCGCCGCGGTCATCACCCTGCTCCTGGCGCGGATCATGGACCGTGAGGGTCGCCGGCCGGGGCTCAGCCTCGGCTACGCCATCGGAGTCGGCGGCGCCGCGATCTCGATCATCGCGGGGGTTCTGGGCGCCTTCCCGCTGCTGCTGCTCGGCGCCACGATGCTCGGCGGCACGACCGCGGCGAACAACCAGAGCCGGTATGCCGCCACCGACCTCTCGCACCCCGCCCACCGCGGCCGAGACCTCAGCCTCGTGGTCTGGGCCACGACGGTCGGGTCGGTCATCGGTCCCAACCTCACCGGGCCGGGCAAGGCCGTGGCCGCCGTCGTCGGCATCCCCGCGCTGACCGGTGCCTATGTCATCGCCGGCGTCGGGATGCTCGCGGCCATGGCGGTCATGGTGACCCGGCTGCGACCCGACCCGCTCCTGCTGGCGCGCGCACGGCATACCGAGCAGTCGCCCATCGACGCCGGAAGCCCGCCGTCGGCGCGGGTCTCGGGGTGGACGCTACTGCGCGAGAACCGGCTGTTGCGCCTCGCGGCCCTCGGGCTGGCCCTGTGCCACGCGGTCATGGTGTCGGTCATGGTGATGACGCCGCTGCACATGGACCACGGCCACGCCGAGTTGGAGATCATCGGCCTGGTCATCAGCATCCACATCCTCGGGATGTTCGTCTTCTCGCCGCTGGTCGGCATGGCCGTCGACCGGTGGGGTAGCGGCATCATCCTGCTCGCCGGTGGGGTCGTCTTGCTCGCGTCGCTCGTCCTGGCCGGCACGTCCGAGCCAGGGTCGTCTTGGCCGCTCGGGGTGGGGCTGTTCCTGCTCGGGGTGGGTTGGTCCCTCGGCACCATCGCGTGCTCGACGCTCGTCACCGCGGCCGCCACTCCGGCGACGCGCCCGGCGATCCAGGGAGTGACCGACCTCATCACCGGCGTCACCGCCGCGGTGGGAGGCGCGCTCGCGGGCGTCATCGTCGCCACCCGTGGGTATGCCGTGCTCAACCTGCTCGCGGGGCTGCTCGTCCTCGGTGTGCTTGCGGCCGCAGTCGCGGTGCGCGCCACTGCCTCGGCGAGCGCTCGCGGCTAGGCTGAGGGTCTGGGCCGCCAGGCCCCCGGCGATCATGCTGCCCGACCCGACGTGCAAGGAGTGCGGATGTCCGACCCAGGTCGCGACGACGCCCTGACACCGACCCTCGGGATCCTCGCTCGGGTTCGCCGTGAAGTGGCCGAGATCCGCGATGCCTGGCAGGACCCCAACACCCGACGTGGCACGGTCGCGATGTTCCTCGTCCTGGCGGGGACGTTCGGGGTGGGCATGCTGCCGCCGGACAATGTGTGGCGCGATGTGCCGGGGCTCGGGTGGTTCCAGACCTCCCGGGCCGGCCAGATCATCGCCGTCGCCCTGCTGCTCTATGGCGTCATCCTCCTGTTGGATGCCTGGCTGCGGATGCGCCCCACCGCCACCAGCCGGCCGGTCTCCCGCGGGACGCTGTGGTGTTGGAGCCTGCCGCTGCTGCCCGCCCCGCCGCTGCTGTCCTTCGACGCCTATTCGTATGCCGCGCAAGGCGAGATGGTCCATCGCGGCTTCGACCCCTACTCCGACGGTCCGGCCGTGCTCGGTGACCTCTTCCAGGCCCAGGTCGACCCGATCTGGCAGTTCACGCCCGCGCCCTACGGCCCGTTGTCGCTGCAAGTGCAGCACCTGGTCACCGATGCCTCCGGCCACAATGCCTATCTGGCTGCGATCCTCATGCGGATCCCCGCGCTCATCGGGGTGCTGCTGCTGGCGATCTATCTGCCCCGGCTCGCCAGTGCATTGCGCTATGACCGCGAGATGACCATGTGGCTCGCAGTGCTCAACCCCTTGGTCGTCCTGCATCTGGTCGGCGGAGCCCACAACGACAGCCTGATGATCGGGCTCATGGTCCTCGGGCTGTGGCTCGGGGTGCGACACCATCTCGCGGTGGGCGCCATCTGCATCGCGGCGGCGGCGTCGATCAAGCAGCCCGCGGCGGCGGCGATTCTCGCGGTAGCCGCGCTACACGCCTGGCGGGGCAATGACTGGGGTCGGCCGAGCAAGCTCGACGTCATGCGCAAGCTGGTGCCGGCGGGGGCGATCTTCGCGGTTGCCTTCGCCGCGATTGGACTGGCCAGCGGCCTGGGCTTCGGGTGGATCACCGCCCTCGGGGTGCCGGGCGCCGTGCGGTCGATGCTCGCCCCGTTCACGGCGTTGGGCTCGGGTCTGGAGTGGATCGCCTACCGGGCCGGGGCAACGGCGTTGGGCGATGCCATGGTCCCGACCGTGCAGCGGATCGGCCAGCTCATCGGGCTCGCCATCATGGGCTACTTGGTGTGGCGCTATAAGGCCAAGCACCCGGTCCGCACCCTGGGCTGGATCCTCATCGCGTTCGTCCTCACCGGACCCGTCATTCACCCGTGGTACATGCTCTGGGGCGGCTTGCTCTTCGCGATGACGGAGCACTCGGTGCGCCGCCGTCAGGCCGTGCTGTGGGCGACCGTGGGCTTCGTCCTCTACAGCGCCTTCGACTTCGGCTGGTTCAAGAACTCGCAGACCGCTCTGGCCGTGTCGGCCATGCTGGCCCTCATCTGGGTCGCGACGGGACACGACAAGGGCCTCAACCGCGACGTCGACCTACACCGATCGAGTCACCCCTAGCTGGCGAGTCACCCGATCACCCGGCGGAGGCTTCCGTCTCGGGCGGCTTGGGGGCTGCGGCCGCGCCCGCCCGCACCACGAGGATGAGGTCTCCTCCGTCGACCTGGGTGTGACCGGCGATCGCCAACCGCTCGACCACCCCCGCGATGGGAGTGGTGATGGCAGCCTCCATCTTCATGGCCTCGATGGTGGCCACGACCGAGCCGGCGGCCACCGCATCACCCTCGCTCACAGCCGGGGTCACCATGCCGGCGAAGGGAGCCGCGATGTGGCCCTTGACGTTGACGTCGGCCCGCTCGGCCTGCCGGACTGCCACTCGAACTGAGCGATCGCGGACCTGGACGGGACGGAGCTGGCCGTTGAGGGTGCACATGACGGTGCGGAAGCCCCGCTCGTCTGGTTCGGAGACTGACTGAAGGCAGATGATGATCCGCTTTCCCGGCTCCAACTCGACCGTGTGCTCCTCGCCGGGGACCAGGCCATGAAGGAACTCCACCGTGCCCACGACGGACAGGTCCGAGTAGGCCGCTCGCGACGCGAGGAACTCCGCGGTCGGGCCGGGGAAGAGCAGCCGGTTGAGGGTCTCCCGGGGCTGGATGGCCAGCGCCGAAAGGTCTTGCGGCGCCAACTCGGTCTCGGCCCGCTTGATCGTCCGGCCGGCCAGCGCCTTGGTGCGGAAGGGCTCGGGCCAACCACCAGGCGGATCGCCGAGTTCGCCGGCAAGAAAGCCGATGACCGAATCCGGGATGTCGTATGCCGTGGGGTCCTCGGCGAAGGCGACCGGGTCCGCCCCGGCCCCGACCAGGGCCAGAGCCAGGTCGCCGACGACCTTGGATGACGGGGTCACCTTGACGATATTGCCGAGGATCCGGTTGGCGGCGGCATACATGTCCTCGATCGCCTCGAAGCGGTCCCCGAGCCCGAGCGCGATGGCCTGCTGGCGCAGGTTGGACAATTGACCACCTGGGATCTCGTGGGTGTAGACCCGCCCGGTCGGGGAGGGCAGCCCTGACTCGAACGGCCGATACAGGGTGCGCATCGCCTCCCAATAGGGCTCCAAGGAGCAGACCGCCGCCAGATCCAGACCAGTGGCTCGTTCGGTGCCGTCGGTGGCCGCGACCAGGGCCGACATCGGTGGTTGGCTGGTCGTGCCCGCCATCGACGATGAGGCGACATCAACCGCGTCGACGCCCGCGTCGATAGCCGCCAGCAGGGTGGCCAGTTGGCCACCTGCCGTGTCGTGGGTGTGCAGGTGCACGGGCAGGTCGAAACGCTCCCGCAGCGCGGTGATGAGTCGCCGGGCCGCCGGAGCCCGGAGCAAGCCCGCCATGTCCTTCACCGCGAGGATGTGGGCACCGGCATCGACGATCTGCTCGGCCAGCCGCAGGTAGTAGTCGAGCGTGTAGAGCCGTTCGCTGGGGTTGGTCAGGTCGGAGGTGTAGCACAGCGCCACCTCGGCGACGGCGGTGCCGGTGGCTCGGACGGCGTCGATGGCCGGGCGCATCTGAGAGACGTCGTTGAGAGAATCGAAGATCCGGAAGATGTCGATGCCGGTCCGCGCGGCCTCGGCGACGAACGCATCCGTCACGGTCGTGGGGTAGGGGGTATAACCCACCGTGTTGCGGCCGCGCAGCAACATCTGCAAGGGCAGGTTGGGCATCGCTTCGCGCAGCGCCGCCAGCCGGTCCCAGGGATCCTCGGCGAGGAATCGCAACGCCACGTCATAGGTGGCCCCACCCCAGGCCTCGACCGAGAGCAACCGGGGGGTGAGGCGGGCCACGTGCGGGGCAACATGCAGCAGGTCACGGGTTCTCACCCGGGTCGCGAGCAGGGATTGGTGGGCGTCGCGGAAGGTCGTGTCGGTGACCGCGACCGGCACCTGGTCGCGCAGCGCCGCCGCGAAGCCCGCGGGTCCGAGGTCGCGCAGCCGCTCGCGCGCACCGGCCTCCGGAACGGCATACCCGTCGAGCTGAGGGAGCTTGGCGCGCGGCGAGATGCGGCTGCCAGCGGGCCCATGCGGCTGGTTGACGGTGACCTCGGCGAGGTAGGACAGCAGCTTGGTGCCGCGGTCGTGCGGCACCCGGGCCGTGCGCAGGTGCGGCCGTTCGTCGATGAAGGACGTCGTCGCCCGGCCTGCGACGAAGTCCGGCTCCTCGAGAACACCTTGCAGGAAGGGGACATTGGTCGACACGCCCCGGATCCGGAACTCGGCAAGGGCCCGCCGCGCGCGGGCGACCGCCGTGGCGAAATCGCGCCCACGGCAGGTGAGTTTGACGAGCATGGAGTCGAAGTGCGGGCTCACCTGGGCGCCGACGAAGACCGTGCCACCGTCCAGGCGCACGCCGGACCCACCAGCACTCCGGTATGCCGTGATCTCTCCCGTGTCGGGTCGGAACTCGTTGGCTGGGTCTTCGGTCGTGATCCGGCACTGCAGCGCCGCACCCCGCAAGACGATCGACTCCTGGGTGATGCCGAGGTCGCGCAGGGTCTCACCGGAGGCGATCCGCATCTGCGCGGCCACGAGGTCGATGTCGGTGACCTCCTCGGTCACCGTGTGTTCGACCTGGATCCGAGGATTCATCTCGATGAAGACATAGCGCCCGGTCTCGGCGAGGAGGAACTCGACCGTGCCGGCATTGACATAGCCGATCTCCCTGGCGAAGGCCACCGCATCGGCGCACATCCGCGCCCGCAGGTCGGGGTCGAGGTTCGGCGCGGGAGCGACCTCCACCACCTTCTGGTGGCGGCGCTGGACGGAGCAGTCTCGCTCGTAGAGGTGCACCACATCGCCCGCCGCATCGGCGAGGATCTGCACCTCGATGTGCCGCGGGCGAACCACCGCCTCTTCGATGAAGACCGTGGGGTCGCCGAACGCCGATTCGGCCTCTCGCATCGCTGCGGCCAGGGCGCTGCGCAGGTCGTCGGCGGACTCGACGCGGCGCATGCCCCGCCCGCCGCCGCCTGCCACGGCCTTGACGAAGACCGGGAACCCAATCTCGGCGGCGCCGGCCACGAGGGCCTCGACATCGGTGCTCGGCGGACAACCACGCAGCGTCGGCAAACCGGCACGGCGGGCGGCGTCGATGGCCCGGGCCTTGTTGCCGGTGAGGTGGAGCACCGCAGCCGGTGGACCGATGAAGCTGACCCCGGC